>Ga0335085_10000087_pt1 | contig 313385 bp, 266 predicted proteins | sample Lox_Sample_45_FD_206712 | JGI IMG/M metagenome (GOLD analysis project Ga0335085, IMG submission 206712) | Soil microbial communities from Loxahatchee National Wildlife Refuge, Florida, United States - Lox_Sample_4.5 | ecosystem: Environmental > Terrestrial > Soil > Wetlands | place: USA... | reverse complement strand
AAACAACGATTCGGTGCGCTCCTGTTGGCCCATCATCGTCGGCGGTCCTCCTCGCTGTGGAGTTAGCACAGCTCTTGTTGCCGACAAACAGAAAAACTCAGGGGGCACCGAGTTTTTCAACAGATTCATAAGTTTTGTTAACAGTGCTTATTACCACACGTAAGGTATCAAACGACTGCGGGTCGTCCGGCAGTATTCCTCATATCCTGGCAAATTCCTTGCGAGAAACCTTTCTTCATCAAGCAGCCGCCAAACGATTAGGGCGAAGGTGAACGGTGCAATCAGCAACGCCCAGTAGGATCCAAGCGCGAGGGGAAAGAAGGTCAGTACAAGCAGCACTCCGATATACATGGGATGGCGGACGATTCGATACGGCCCCGTGGTTGCTACCGTCTGAGTCGGCTCAACGTCAATGGTCGCCGCGGCGAAGCTGTTCACCTTGAACGTTAGAAAGATCAGGAGGAACCCGGCTGCGACCAGGAGGTCCCCAGCTACAACCACCAGCGGCGGAACATGAGACCATCCGAAGCGGTGGTCGAGTCCTGGAATGAGGAAGGAAGCGACGAGGAATACGCTTAGCAAGGCTATGATTATTTTCTGGCTGGTTTCCTTCTCCGCAACCGGACCTCTACGCAGCCTGCGTTTCATCAAAGCCGGATCATGCTTCACAAAGTAAGTGCCACCGAGGGCCATAAGTAACCCGACGAGGCTCCAGAGCGCCCAGGCCTGCCAAAATTTCAGGGTACCGGCGGGAAGGAACAGCAGGGCAGGAAACACGACAAAGAACTTCAAGACAGTCAGCAATATTCCTTTCGAAGGCCTGGCGACTTCAGCCATATCAACCTCCGGGATGTCTCTAGCAACCTATACACCTGCGGACGTGGTTTGCGCAGTGAGATCGCAATCGGGGAATTTTGGATCCCGACCCAGCACAACTGCGTGAAACAATCAGTCCAGCGTTCGCGTATAACAAATTTCACAGGCGTACCCATGCAACTAGAAATCAAGAACCTCTCCAAGCGCTACGCCGGCGGCACGCAGGCGCTGCAGGACGTCTCGCTGTCCATCCCGCAAGGCATGTTCGGACTGCTCGGCCCCAATGGCGCCGGCAAGTCCACACTGATGCGCACGCTGGCGACGTTACAAGAAGCCGACAGCGGCAGCGCCACCATTGATGGCATTGACGTGCTGCGGCAGAAGGACGAAGTCCGCCGTCTGCTCGGCTATCTGCCGCAGGAGTTCGGCCTGTATCCGAAGGTATCGGCGGAGACGTTGCTCGCACACTTCGCGCAGCTCAAGGGCATCGAGAACGCGGGCGAGCGCCGTGACGTCGTCCACGCGCTGTTGCGCCAAACCAATCTGTGGGACCATCGCAGCAAGCCGCTGGGGAGCTTTTCCGGCGGCATGAAGCAGCGCTTCGGGATCGCGCAGGCGCTGCTGGGCAATCCGCGCCTCATCATCGTCGACGAGCCCACCGCCGGCCTCGACCCCGAAGAGCGCGTGCGCTTCCACAACCTGCTCAGCGCCATCGGCGAAAACGTTGTCGTGATTCTCTCGACGCACATCGTCTCCGACGTGAGTGACCTGTGCCGCAACATGGCGATCATCCACCAGGGCCGGGTGCGCGCCGCCGGTGAGCCAATGGGGCTGGTTGCCGCGCTGAACGGCCGCATCTGGCGCAAGCCTATTGAGCGCTCTCTGGTTGCCGACTACCAGCAGCGCTTCCAGGTCATCTCGATGCACCTGTTCGGCGGACGCAACGTGCTGCATGTCCTGCACGACGCCGAGCCCGAACCCGGCTTCGAGCCGGTCGTGCCCGATCTGGAAGACCTCTACTTCGCGACGATCAAGGGCTACAGTGACGGAACGTCGAACTAGATGGCTGCGGTGTTGGGGTTGGAGCCGTTGGCTTTCGCCCTACTTGCCTTGAAGGGGCACGGCTTTACAGAGTGCTGAAAAACTCGAAGAACTGGATTCCTCGCGAGCTAAAGCTCGCTCGGAAGAACAAAAATAAAGAGCTTAGGACGGCGCACCTGAAGGTGCGCCCCTTCAAAGCAACTCAAAACAGAATTTTTCAGCAAACTTTTAGACGTGCCGAAGGCGAGGGCGACGTATTGGCCTTTAGGCCCTGAGAGAATTCCCCAGCGGCCAAAGCCGGATTTGTAGTGAGCTTAGACGGCATGCCCGAAGGCATGCCCCTTCAAAAGGACAACTGCCAAGCATGCTCGGCAACATCTTCCTCTTCGAATTGAAGCAGCGCCTGCGCCGCCTTTCCACCTGGGTCTACTTTGTGGTGTTCTTCGCGCTGGGGCTGCTGTTCGCATTGATGTCGGGCGGCGCCTTCGCGAATGCCAGCGTTGATTTCGGCACCGGCGGCAAGGTCTTCATCACCTCGCCCTACGCGCTGAACGGCGTCATCACCTACATCTGCCTGTTCGGCATCATCATCACCGCGGCCATTGCCGGCCAGGCGACGTATCAGGACATTGACAGCAACTCGTCGATGTTCTTCTACACCGCGCCCATCAGCAAGTTCGACTACCTCGGGGGACGCTTCCTCGCCGCGGTCGCGGTGCAGGTGGTCATCTTCAGCAGCGTGGGACTCGGCGCCTGGGCCGGCATCATGTCGCCCTGGCTCGACAAGACACGCGTTGGTCCGCAGATCATCGCTGCGTACTTTCAGCCCTACCTTATCAACGTTATCCCTAACCTTCTGTTCCTCACCGCCATCTTCTTCGCGCTGGCCGCGCTCACACGCAAGATGCTGCCGGTGTACGTCGCCGGCGTGCTGGTGCTCATCGCCTACTTCACGGTGGCGCAGGCCGCAGGCGGCGGCTTACAGACCAGCTTGCGCGCCGGGCTGGGCGATCCGCTGGGCGTCGCGGCCATCGACAACGTCACACGCTACTGGACGCCCTTCGAGCGCAACACGCAGCTCATCCCGTTCCGCGGAATGCTGCTGGCCAACCGCCTGCTGTGGCTGGGCGTGGGCGCGATTTTCCTCGGCTTTACCTATGTGAAGTTCGCCTTTGCTTATCCCGCCGAGGGCGGCAGGACGCGCAAGACTGTCGTTGAAGAGAAAGAGACGCTGGCTCCGGCGCAGGCGCTGCCCATCGCGCATCCGGCGTTTTCGGGCGGGGCGTCGTTGCGCCAGCTGCTGTCGCTCACGCGCATTCAGTTCACTGAGACCACGAAAAACATCTTCTTCGTCGTGCTGATGCTGGCGGGTTTTCTCTTCGCCATCGTCACCGCCTCAGGGCTGCTCGGCCCCAGCGCGATGCGCACCTATCCGGTGACGCACCTCATGGTGCTGATGGCCGGCGCCGGCTTCCTGATCTTTGCCGTCGCGATCATCATCTTTTACTCGGGCGAGCTGGTGTGGCGCGAGCGCGACGCGCAGCTCAACCAGGTGGTGGACGCGCTGCCCCTTCAGCGCTGGGTGCTGGTCGCGTCGAAGTTGGCCGCCCTGATGCTGGTGCAGGTGCTGGTGGTTGCGACCATCATGGCTGCCGGCCTCGTCGTGCAGCTTTCGCAGGGCTATCACCACTTCGAGTTCAGCCTGTACTTCCGCGAGCTGTTCCTGAATCGCCTGACGCAGCTCTGGATCCTCTGCGTGCTTGCGATCTTCGTGCAGACGGTGGTGAACAACAAGTATCTCGGCCACTTTGTGATGGTGCTGTACATCGTGGCGACCATCGCGCTGCCGCCCGCCGGCTTCCAGGATTATCTCTACCGCTTCGGGCAGACGCCGATCGCCACCTACTCCGACATGAACGGCTACGGGCCGTTTCTCAAGCCGCTCATCTGGTTCCGGCTGTACTGGGGGATTGCGGCGGTGCTGCTCGTGATGGTCACCAACCTGCTGTGGGTCCGCGGGACAGAGAGCGGTTGGCAGGTGCGAAGGAAACTCGTTCGCGAACGGTTATCGGGCGTGACTTTGGCGGGCGCAACCGTTTGCGTTGTGCTTATGGTCGCCGTCGGCGGCTTCATCTTCTTCAACACCCACATCCTCAACCCATATCGCACCACGTTTACCAACGACGAGGCGCGCGCACAGTACGAGAAGAGCTACCGGCAGTATTGGGCGCTGCCGCAGCCACGCATCACCGATGTCACTGTGCATCTGGATTTCTACCCCGAGCAGCGCGCCGTCGCCGTCAGTGGACAGATGTGGCTGGAGAACAAGACCGACACGCCCATCGATCGCGTGGCCATTACGCTCTGGCCGGGCAATCTCGCACCGTTGCCCATGCCACACATCAGGATCGATCGCCTCAGCTTCGGCGGCGGGCAGACCGCCGAGGTCCAAGATCCCGCCCACGGCTTCTATCTCTACAGGCTTCCTGCGCCGCTTGCGCCGCACGCCCGCATTCCGCTCGACTTCGCGCTGCGCTACGACAATCCCGGCTTCGAGAACTCGCAGCCCAACACCGACATCGTCAGCAACGGCAGTTTCGTCACGGACAGCTATCTGCCGTATATCGGCTACTCGCAGAACATCGAGCTGACCGACGACAGCACGCGCCACAAGCATGGCTTGGACAAGGTGCGGCGGCTGCCCGACCTGAACGACGTTGCCGCGCGCCAATACAACAGCGGCAGCTTCGACGCCGACTGGATCAACTTCGACGCCACGCTCTCGACCAGCCCCGACCAGATCGCCATCGCGCCCGGCTACCTGCAGAAGGAATGGGTAGCGAACGGCCGCCGCTACTTTCATTACAAGATGGACGCGCCCATGCTGAACCTGTATTCGTTCCAGTCGGCGCGCTACCTGGTGAAGCGCGACAAGTGGCACGACGTGAACTTGGAAATCTACTACCAGCCCGGCCACGAGTTCGACCTCGACACCATGATGGAGAGCATGAAGGAATCGCTGGCCTACTGCTCGACGAACTTCAGCCCGTTCCAGTTTCATCAGCTGCGCATCATCGAGTTCCCCGACTACGGCACCTTCGCCGAGTCGTTCGCGAACACCATCCCGTTCTCCGAATCCATCGGCTTCATTACGAAAGTCAGCAACGCGAAGGAGGCGGTGAACATTCCGTTCTACGTCACCGCGCATGAGACTGGCCACCAGTGGTGGGCGCACCAGGTAATCTCCGCGTATGTGCAGGGCGCGACGTCCATCGACGAGACCATGGCGCAGTACACCGCGCTGATGGTGATGAAGCACCACTACGGGCCGGAGGCGATGAAGCCGTTCCTGCGCTTGGAACTGGACCAGTACTTGCGCGGCCGCGGCACCGAGCGCAACGAGGAGGAGCCGCTCTACAACGTCGAACCCCTCCAGGGCTACATCCACTATCGCAAAGGCTCTCTTGTGATGTATGCGTTGCAGGATTACATCGGAGAGGACAAGGTCAACGCCGGAATTCGGGAGTTCCTCAAGCAGTATGCCTTCAAGGGACCGCCGTATCCCACGTCTCTTGACCTGGAGGGCGACTTCCAGAAAGAGACGCCACCACAGTATCAATACCTGTTCGACGGTCTGTTCCGCAACATCACGATTTATGACTTGCGCGCAGTTTCGGCCGACTCCACCAAGCAGCCCGACGGCAGGTACCAGGTGCATCTCGTCGTCGAGGCCAAGAAGTTTCGCGCCGACACGCACGGCCAGGAGCACATTATTCCGGTCAACGACTGGATCGACATCGGCGTGCTCGACCGAGACGGGAAGTATCTCTCCCTCGAGCGGCAGAAGATTGATCAGGAGAACACGGATTTCACGCTGACCGTCGATAAGCCTCCAGCCAGGGCGGGCATCGATCCGGTAGACAAGCTGATCGACCGCAATCCCGACGATAACGTAATCGCGGTCAAGAAGAGGTAGGCTCTGGGGTGGGGCTCTCCGACCGAAATCGGCGCTCGGGATGAAACGCTTGGGCCGCCGATTCTGCCTGTTTAGCTGTTCAAAGCGGCCTTTCGGCCTTAAAATGTTGGGAGCTTTTCAGTTGGCCGCTATCCTCTTGATAGATTTCAACTGCGCGGTACCACTGTGTCCATCTGATGTGCTCTCATTCGCCTGCGAGGCGGTATAAGCACCGGACAATAAAAGGAGCTTGAACGTTGTCCCAGAAACGCTATCTGTTCACTTCCGAGTCGGTGACCGAAGGTCACCCCGACAAAATTGCCGACCAGATTTCCGATGCCATCCTAGATGCTTGCATCAAGGAAGACCCCTACAGCCGCGTGGCCTGCGAGACGCTGACCGCCACTGGCCTGGTGGTCATCGCCGGCGAGATCACGACAAAGGCCTATGTCGATTTCCAGACGCTGGTGCGCGGCGTGGTCGCCTCCATCGGCTATGACAACGCGCTCTACGGCTTCGACTCCAACACCTGCGCGGTGATCTCGTCGATCAACAAGCAGTCGGGCGATATCGCCATGGGCGTCGACACCGGCGGCGCGGGCGACCAGGGCATGATGTTCGGCTATGCCACGAACGAAAACGAGAACTTCATGCCGACGCCAATCTTTTTGGCGCACAAACTTTGCCAGCAACTCACCACCGTCCGCAAAAACGGTACGCTTCCTTACCTCCGGCCGGACGGCAAATCCCAGGTCACAGTCGAATACGACGCGAACCACAAGCCCAAGCGCATCGATGCTGTGGTCATCTCCAGCCAGCATTCGGAAACCGTCTCGACCGAAGAGCTGCGTGCCGACATTCTGAAGCACGTTATCCAGGCCGCACTGCCGCCGGAGATGCTGGACGAGGATACCAAGTACCACATCAATCCGACTGGGCGGTTCGTCATTGGTGGCCCGATGGGTGACACCGGACTGACCGGGCGCAAGATCATCGTCGACACTTACGGTGGGATGGGACGCCACGGCGGCGGCGCCTTCAGCGGCAAGGACCCGACCAAGGTTGATCGCTCGGCCTGCTACATGGCGCGCTACATTGCGAAGAACATCGTGGCCGCAGGGCTGGCCGACCGCTGCGAGGTGCAGCTCGCCTATGCCATCGGCGTGGCCGAACCGGTCAGCGTGCTGATCGATACGTTCGGCACGTCGAAAGTCGACGAGGGCAAGATTGCGGAGCTGGTACGCGCGAATTTCAAGCTGACGCCCAAGGGAATCATGGAGTCGCTGGACCTGCGGCGTCCGATTTACCGCAAGACGGCGGCGTACGGGCACTTCGGCCGCAACGATCCGGATTTTACCTGGGAGAGGACCGACAAGGCCGCGGCCCTGCGCGAGCAGGCCGGACTGGCTGGCGCGGAGAAGAAGAACGCGCAGGTCGCGAAGTAGATGGTAGTGCGGGCCTTCAGGCCCGCGTCACCATTGCACAATAAGCATTGGAAGCCGGCTTCAGCCGGCGACACGTTCGGCTATACCGTCGACAGAAGCGCGGGCTGAAGCCCGCGCTATCTTTGAGAACAGCTGCTGACGCGGGCCTGAAGGCCCGCTCTACCTAGGAGCCTATGTCCACGACCACATCCACTCGCGTTGCCGGCGATGTCGCCGATCTGGCCCTTGCCGATCTTGGCAAGAAGCGTATCGACTGGGCCAACCAGTCGATGAAAGTTCTGCAAATCATCCGCAAGGAATTCATCAAGAACCAGCCGCTGAAGGGCATCCGCATCTCGGCCTGTCTGCACGTCACGGCCGAAACTGCGAACCTCGGCATCACGTTGCGCGACGGCGGCGCCGAAGTCGTGCTATGCGCCTCCAACCCGCTCTCCACGCAGGACGACGTCGCCGCCTGCCTGGTGCGCGACTACAACATCCCGGTCTACGCCATCAAGGGCGAGGACAACGACACCTACTACCAGCACATCATGTCGGCGCTCGATCACAAGCCGCACATCACCATGGACGATGGCGCTGACCTGGTCACCACCGCACTGACGAAGCGCACCGATGTGCTTGACGGTGTGATCGCCGGCACGGAAGAGACGACCACCGGCATCATCCGCCTGCGCGCCATGGCGAAGCAGGGAGTGCTGCGCTATCCCATCATCGCAGTGAACGACGCCGACACCAAGCACCTGTTCGACAATCGCTACGGGACGGGACAGTCCACGATCGACGGCATCGTGCGCGCCACCAACTTCCTGCTCGCAGGTTCGAAGTTCGTGGTCGCCGGCTACGGCTGGTGCGGCCGCGGACTGGCGAGCCGCGCGCGCGGACTTGGTGCTGAAGTCATCGTGACCGAGATCGATCCCACGAAGGCCATCGAAGCCGTGATGGACGGCTTCCGCGTAATGAGCATGGACGAGGCCGCCAAGATCGGCGACGTCTTCTGCACCGTCACCGGCAACAAGAGTGTGCTGCGCCGCGAGCACTTCGAGCTGATGAAGGACGGCGCGATCATCTCCAACTCCGGCCACTTCAACGTCGAGATCGACATACCCGCGCTGGAGAAGATGTCGTCGTCGAAGCGCACCACCCGGCCCATGGTCGAGGAGTTCTCGCTGCGCGACGGCCGCAAGATCAACCTGCTGGGCGAAGGCCGCCTCATCAATCTCGCCTCCGCCGAAGGCCATCCGCCGTCGGTGATGGACATGAGCTTCGCCGACCAGGCGCTCTCGGTCGAGTACCTCGTCAAGAACCACGCATCGCTGGAGAAGAAGGTTTACGTCGTGCCGGAAGACCTCGACAAGAAGGTCGCGCGCCTGAAGCTGGAGTCGATGGGCATCAAGATCGACCGCCTCACACCCGAGCAGGAAGAGTACCTGGCAAGCTGGTCAGAAGGAACGTAGGCGAAAGGGCGCGGCTTCAGCCGTGCCGAAAAAGTGCAACTCAACTAGGGGGCTTCAGCCCCGGCTAGTTCAGAGGGGCGGCAGCGATGCTGCCCTTTCTGCTGACACGTCCTTAGGCGGCGCGCTTTTCGCACTATCATCCAGCGCCCACGGCTGTCGGCTGAGGGTTGACGGCGGGTTTACGACTACTCACGAATCCCATCACCAGCCCGATCGCCGCCATTCCAATCAGCAGCCACACGCACGCGCGCCATCCGTCGGCCCCCCACGTCCACCCGGTAACGATCGCACCCAAACTACCGCCGATGTAATAGAACGTCACATACAGCCCCGCCGCTGACGAGCGTGCCTTGCCGGCGACAATTCCCGTCTGCACCGTTCCGACCGCCTGGAAGATGAAGATGCCTGACGAAAACAGGGCCAGGCCGGCGACGATCAGCGGCAGCGGACGCATCAGCGTAAGCAGCAGGCCAACCGCAGCCATGGCAAAGGCGCCGATCGCCGTCGGTCTCATTCCGTAATGGTCGAGGAACCGTCCTGAGAGCGGCGTGATGGCCACGCCCAGCAGATAAACGAAGAAGATGCTGCCCAGGTCTTCGGAGTTCAGCCGGTAGGGCGGCCGCGCCAAGTAGAAATTCGCGTACGTGAAGGCGCCCACCAGCGAGAACAGCACCGCAAACGCCATGGCATAGACCGCAAGCAGCTTCACGTTGTGCAGGTGCTGGAACATTTCGGCGACGGAATCCCGCCAGTCCCGGGCGCGCGCGAAGTGTTTCGCCTTGGGCAGAAAACGCTGCACCACAACGGCGCCCACCAGATTGATCAAACCAATGATGAGAAACGCGTGCTCCCACTGAAGATGATGCGCCACCACTCCCGAAATATAGCGTCCGCCGAAGCCGCCCAGCACCGTGCCCGAGACATAGGCCGACATCGCGCGCCCCACGTGCGCTCCGGCAAACTCCTCGCCGATGTAGGCCATCATCACCGCGACTACGCCCGGCACGAAGACGCCCTGCATGAATCGCCAGAAGATGAGTTCCTTCAGCGAATGCGAGGTCGCGACCAGCATCGTCACCGGCGTCAGCGCATACAAGCAGGGGACGATCACGCGCTTGCGCCCGATCGACTCCGCCATGAGGCCGACGACGGGCGCCACCAGCGCGACCGCCAGGATCGTGGCGCTCACCGTCATGCTCACTTCGATTTCCGTGGCATGGAAGATGCGCTGCAGGAACGGCAGCAGCGGCTGCGTGCAGTACATGTTCAGGTAGGTGCAGACGCCGGCCAGAAAACACGCGGCCAGTGCGCTTCGCGCCGGCGGCGTAGGCTTCAAAAGTGGGGCGTCGAGTACGGCTGTGCTGGCCATGGAAAGCGAGGCGGGCTCCGGAGTTCAGGCTTGGCGGACTTGGCCCGGTGAAGGGGCCAAGGAGCGATTATAAAGGCGACACTCTCGCCTGCCAGCAGAGAAACTGCGCCGCGCGCGGTGCTATGCTGGGCGTAGTCTTCCATGAAGCGCGTTGTCGAAGAGCCCTTGGTCCCCGTCGAGACGCTGGTCCAGCCGCGTCGCCTCGGCGTGAAGTTTGTGGGCAACGCGCTGTTCGTGCTGCTGATCGTGCTCGCGGCCATCGCGGGCGCTGCTTCCGGCATGTTGCTTGTCTACTCCACGGACTTGCCGCAGGTTACCGAACTGGAGCACTACCGCCCCTCGACCATCACCCAGCTCTACGACGACCAGGACCGCGTCATCGGCCAGTTCGCTCTCCAGCGGCGCGTGATCGATACCTACAACGACTTCCCGAAGGTGCTGCGCGACGCGCTCATCTCTACTGAAGACAAGGAATTCGAGAAGCACTGGGGAGTGGACGTGTGGCGCGTCTTCGGCGCGGCCTGGCGCGATGTCATGCTCGACAGCCGCGCCCAAGGCGCATCCACGCTCACCATGCAACTGGCCCGCAACCTGTTTCTCTCGCCCGACCGCAACTTCCGCCGCAAGATGCAGGAGGTGATGCTCTCCATCCAGATCGAGCGCCGCTTCACCAAGCCGCAAATCTTCACCCTGTACGCCAACCAGATTTACCTCGGGCATGGAGTCTACGGCTTCGAAGCGGGCGCGAACTACTATTTCAGCAAGAAGGCCAAGGACCTGACGCTGGAAGAGGCGGCAGTGCTGGCAGGTCTCCCCAAGGCGCCCAATTACTATTCGCCCATCAACAATCCCGAGCGCGCGCTGCGCCGCCGCAATCTGGTCATCAATAACATGCTGGAGGACGGCAAGATTACTGCGGCCGAGGCGCAACGCGCCAAGAGCGCGCCGCTGGGTCTGAAGCTTCAGGCCGAGGCCAACGACATCGCGCCGTACTTCGTCGAAGAGATCCGGCAGTATCTCGAAAAGAAGTATGGCGCCGAGGAAGTGCATGAAAGAGGCTTGCGCGTCTACACCGGGCTCGATCTGGAGATGCAGCGCGCCGCGCAGCAGGCGGTGCGCGACGGCCTGGCCGCCTACGAGCGCCGCCACGGCTGGAAGGGCAACCTGCTGAACGTCGTCGCCAACGGCGACTTGGTCGCAACTTATCATCACGTCGATTGGGACGGCGCCATCGCTCCCGGCAGCTACGTGCACGCACTGGTCACCGATGTCGAGCCGATGGCCGCAACGGTGAAATTCGGCAGCTACGAGGCGCGCCTCGGACCGGAGGAGATCAAGTGGACGCGCTTCAAGTCGCCGCAGGAATTTCTGAAGACGGGCGACATTGTGTACGTCAAGGTCGACGAGCTGAACGGCGCCGCCAGCCGCGTCTTGCTGGAGCAGGAGTCGGGCGTGCAGGGCGCGCTGCTTGCGCTCGACAACTCCAGCGGCGATGTGAAGGCCATGGTCGGCGGCCGCGACTTCGAGCAGTCAAAATTCAACCGCTCCACCCAGGCGCTGCGCCAGGTGGGCTCGTCCTTCAAACCCTACATCTACACCGCAGCCATCGACGAGGGGCTCACGCCCGACGACACCGTGCTCGACGCCCCCATCAGCTTCAGCACGCCTTCGGGGCTATACACGCCGCACAACTACGACGGAAAGTTCGAAGGCGTCATCACCTTTCGCCACGCGCTCGCGGAGTCGCGCAACATCCCCGCGCTCAAGGTCACCGAGCGCGTGGGCGGCATCAAGACCGTGATCGAGTACGCCCGCCGCTTCGGCATTACCTCGCCGCTGCTCCCGTACTTGCCGGTGGCGCTGGGCGCGGCTGACATCACGCTGGCTGAGCAGACGGCCGCGTTCACCACCTTCCCGAACGACGGCGTGCGCGTGACGCCACGCTACATTCGCAAAGTCACCGACTACGATGGCCGCGTGCTGGAGGAGAACTACCCCGAAGTCCACGACGTGGTCAGCGCACGCACCGCACGCATCATGGTGAGCATGTTGCGCGAGGTGGTGCTCCACGGCACGGGTTTTGCCGCCAGCAAGCTGAAGCATCCCCTTGGCGGCAAAACCGGCACGACGAACGATTTTACCGACGCGTGGTTCGTCGGCTTTTCGCCGTCACTGACCTGCGGCGTCTGGGTGGGCTATGACGAGAAGAAGACGCTGGGCAACAAAGAAACCGGCGCGATGGCCGCGCTGCCCATCTGGATGGACTTCATGCGCGTGGCGCTCGTGGGACGCGAGTCGGAGGACTTCGCCGCACCCCCGCCCATGACCCGGGCCGCCGTCGCGACCAAGCTCGATACTCCTGACGCCGCCACAGGCGACAGCGAGGCGCACTGATGCGGCGCTTTTTTCGGTGGCTGCTGCGCGCTCTGGTGCTGGCGGTCGTCTTCATCGCTTCGGCACTCACCGCCATGCGCTTCGCCATTCATGGGCGGCAGACGACCATCCCTAAGTTGGTCGGGCTGACGCAGACGCAAGCCGAACGCCTGCTCGCCGACCATGGACTCGTGCTCGATGTCGGCGACAAATACTTCAGCTCTGACGTACCGCCCGGCCGGGTTATGTCGCAGGCGCCCGCGTCCGGCGTGCAGGTTCGCCGCGGCTGGCATGTGCTGGTGGGCGAGAGCATGGGTCCGCAGCGCGTCGTCATTCCCGACCTCATCGGCAACAGTGAGCGCGCCGCGGAAATCAACATTCGCAAGCGCGGCCTCGAACTCGGCAGCATGGCAAGCGCGACGATTCCGGGCGCGCCCGTCGATCAGATTGTGGCGCAGAGCCCGCCGCCCAACGCGGTGAACGTGCTGGAGCCGAAGATCAGCATCCTGATGGCTGCGCCTGAGGACCGGCCGTCGTTCGTCATGCCCGACCTCGTCGGCCGGAGTGAAGACGCGGCCATCGACGCCATCGTCAACGCCGGGCTGCGGGTAGGCGGCATTGCCACGCAATCATCGCCGCTACCGGAGCAGAACACGGCGCAGGCGGTGCCCAATGGAACGCGCATGGTCACGAAAACCACGCCCGCCGCGGGACAAAGAGTTTGGCAGGGGCAGGGAATTGCGCTGGAAGTGACGCGCTAATGCGAAAGGGTTTCTCAGATTCAACCCGCTGCTTGTTCACTGTTTCGCGATCAGTTCGCCCGCCAGCTCGCGCCACTCTCGTAACGGCAACGACTTGGGATCGGCCGGCAGCGCCTGAATGCAGACGTGGCTCGCTCCCGCCGCAAGATGTGCGCGAACTCGGCCGCAGACGGCATCCAGATCGCCCCACGCGACGATGGCATCGATCAGGCGATCGCTACCTCCGTTCTGGCAATCCGCTTCCGTAAAACCTAGCCGCAGGAAGTTATTCGTATAGTTCGGCAGCGTGAGATAGAACTTCAGAAACGCGCGCGCGATCTCACGCGCCCTGGTCGCGTCTCGTTCCAGCACCACCGCCTGCTCCACGCACAGCCAGGGGTCGGCGCCCAGAATCTGGCGAGCCGTGGCCGTGTGCTCCGGAGTCACGTTGTACGTGTGTGCGCCATTGGCGCGCGTGGCCGACAGGTCCAGCATCTTGGGACCTAGCGCCGCCAGCACGCGACACATCATTTGCGGCAGGACACTGTTGTAGGGGGCATGGTCCATCGCATCCAGGTAGCCGCTCATCTTCGCGACCGGCTTCTCGTACTCGTGCCCGCGCAAGCGCTCGACCAGAGGAATGTGGCTCACGCCCAATCCCAAAATGAAGCGGTTGGGATAGGCCTCGCTCAGCGTCCGTTGCGCGTTGACTGCGGTGACCGGATCGCGCCCATAAATATTGGTGATCCCCGTTGCTACCACAATGTGGGATGATGCCGAAAGCAACAGGCCGGCCTGGGTCAGCGATTCGCGGCCCAGCCCCTCGCTGAACCACACCGCTCCATACCCAAGTTGCTCCAGCTCGGCAACGGCTTCTTTGGTTTGGTCTGCCGGCTGTGGCTCGAAATTGCCCGTCCAGATCCCAATCTTCGTCAAAGCCAAAGAGGATTTCATCGTGGTGTGCCTTTCTCGAACATTCGATGAAGCGCCGGCGAATTCGGTCAGAAATTCGCTGCTGCCGATTCTAGATCTCCGCCGCCGCGATGATCGCGTCCGCCTCAATCTCTACCAGCATCTCCGGCGCGACGAAACCGCTCACTTCCACCATGGTCGCGGCTGGACGAATATCACGGAAGACCTCACCGTGAGCTTTGCCGACCTTCTCCCACTGGCTGATGTCGGTGACGAACATGCGCGTGCGCACCACGTCGCGATAGCTCGCGCCCGCTTGCTCCAGCGCGCGCCCGATGTTCTTCAGGGCCTGTACCGCCTGGGCGTACACATCGCCTTCGCCAACAATCTTGCCGTCCGGACCGGTCGCAACCGTACCCGCGACGGAAACGAACGGTCCAACTTTCACGGCACGTGAGAATCCAACCACTGGCTCATATGGAGAATTGCCCGCAATGTTTCGCCGCTGCATGAGTGCCTCCCATCAGCATTAGAGTTACACGTCCATCGAGACGGCACACTGGAAGTGTTCTGGTTCCTGTAACAAAAGATTCACGCAAAAGGGAAGCTCTACTTCGGAAGAGGGCCCGAGCCTCGGCTGGCGCTGTCATCCAACAGCACGACCGCGCCGCTCTTGGGCATCTTCCAATTGGCCTTGGCTGCCTCCTCCGCCAGCGGAAACACCACCGAGCCGATGCGCCCGGTAACGTTGTCCCGCACCACGATCTTTATGGCAATGGCAGTCTTCGGAGCGTTGGCCTGGTCGATGAGCTTCCAGCCATGCGCTACCGCCAGCGCCATGGCCTTTCGGTCCATATTCACTTTGCTGATTCGTCCCGTACCGGGGATTGGTAGGCCGTGCGCGGAGATCGGCACAGAGACCACGTCGAAGCTGAGGTTGCCTTCCCCCGGCAGTGTCATGATGCTGCCGCCCGCCATCGACAGCTTGAACGGAACCGTCGCACCTGCATTGTCCGGCTTGCCCGGTTCGATGGTGAAGATGACGCCGGTATACTCCAGCGCAGCGACAATCGCGTCATCGATGGTGTGCGTGTCCTGCTCGTTCGGGGCAGGCCCCTTCGCTTCGAGGTAATAGCCCGAGCGCGTGCGCACCGGACCATGGTCGCCGTCCACATGCACCTTAAGCTCATGCCATCCTGGCTTATGCGACTGCTGCGGTACATAGAAGCCCAGGAGGTAATAGCCATTGCTCTCGGCCTCGGCCTTCTCGATGCAATGCTCCACATGATTGCCCGCATCGCACGGCTCGCCTCCCGTGCTCCGTGCCACTACCTTCTCGCCGATGCGATGGAGCCAACTGCCGCCGGGATCCCCCGCGCATGAGGTGCCGAAGACCGAGCCAGCGGCGGGCGGCCAGCCGGCGTAGCATGTGCCGCTCCAAACCGTCCACAGCCGATCTTCCGGAAACGCCGCCAGATCGACGGGATACAGCACAACATTCGCGTGATTCAGCGCGGCGAAGGCTCTCTTAAATTCCGGCGCGAGCTCCTTGCCCATGTGTCGAAGGCTCGTGACTGGCGTCTCGTAAGGCCCCCGCGGTTCCCCAAAAAAAAATCTCGTGAGTGCCGTCTCGTGAGAGGGCGACGGGAACAGCGGTGGCTCATCCTCCTCCAAGTCCAGCGCCGGGAACCCGGTGGTAAACCACAGGACCGTCTTGCGCCCCGGGATTGCCGAATACGCCTTCGCGATCTCCTCGAAGCTGTGCAGCGTGTTCTGAATTGTAGTCTGCGATTGCGCCAGCAGCGCCTGCCGGTCCTGCGTAAGATTTGCCATCATGATGGCGTATTCGCCCGAGCGGCCGTGAAACGACGTGCGCAGGTCCGGCGTTAGCTCCGGACGAAACATGTCTCCCTGAACACGCATACGCTGCAACGCCTGGATCAGCGCCTCGCCGTCCCAGGTGGAACCCTGAAACTCCAGCAGCCCGTCCGGGGCAATCATGACCAGCGCCGTCGGCTCCTGCGGCGGATGCGCGCGGATGTATGCGATGAGCTGGTCGCGTGTCCACTTTTGCAGCAAGCCGATGGTGTTGAGGCGGTCAATGGCCAGGATCAGCAGTTCATGCGGTATACCCTCGGCAGGAACGTTGGAGAAGCTTGTGGGAGCCGCCGTGGGTGGGGCTTTGTGTGATGGAATCATCACCTGTGTCGAGCGGCGCACTTCGTCGAACACGGCAATCTGCTGCGGCTGCCCGTCGGACTCGATGACGAAGGCGTCTTTGTTCAGTCCGCGCAGCGGCTGGCCGCCATGATCCATCAACTGTACGGGGACCAGCACGAGTTCGCTGTTGCTGGTGAAAGTACTCTGTGGAGAAGAAGGATTCTGGGATTGCGCGGGGAGCGCCATCACCAGCAACAACCCGCAAATGCTAAGACCTGCAACAACAGGTCGAATCACGGATCGCCTCCCTTCGGGAGCATTCAAATTCTATCTACAACGACGCAAGTCGCGCATTAAGTCGTGTGAACTTCTGTAAATTCTTGTTCCAGTCCGGGAGCCGCGCGCGAGGTTGCCTCGCAATTTTGGCAGTCAACACGAGCTTCTGCTGATACTGGTCTTCTCACAGACCCACGTTCTCACCGCGAGCAAACCAAAGCCGCGCCAATTGCGCTCAAATTGAATGTCACTCCCCTGGCCCGACATCTGGGCGAAGCATTTTCGCCGCATGCGGGTTCATATCGATGAACCATTTGAGTAACACTGCGCGCGAGTAACTGTTGCGCGCGGGAAAAAATGGCGGTATTTAGTCACATCACACGCTATCAGGAGTAAAGGAGACCGACAACGCAGCCATGATTCCGGAATCGCATCCACTCCAGGAGTTGTTCACCGAGCTGGTCCATCACCACTTCGACCGCGACGTCGGTTTGCGCGATGCCAAGATGCAGGATTACATCGCGAACGTTCTGAGCGAGTTCTGCGAAGTGGAGCAGCTCTTCAAGCTGCGCAACGCCAGCGGGCGCGCGCTGGACGATGTGGGCGAGATGCTGCTGGAGGCCGATCCTATCTACGGGCCGGCACCGTCGTTCGACCGCGAGCGCCAGGTGCGCAAGCATGTGGGGGACTACATCCTGTTCCTCTCCGGCATGTTTCCCGAGAGTATCAACCACTATCGCCTGCGGCGGCAGCGGCTGGAAAACTTCGTCGACTTCATGAAGGCGGGCAAGGAGAGCTACTACATCGTCTCCAAGTTCGACCAGTTCGAGTACGCCAATCTCGCGCCGCTCTTCGCCAAGTTGGCGCGCGAGTTCGAGTCGTGCGTCTACGGATTGAACCTGGTGAAGGGCGACCTGGAAGAGATGCAGCATCCGATCACGCGTTGCGCCAAAGACATTGTCATGTAAGCGCCGTAGGCGCCTCTCTCGCGTACAGCGCCCATCCCATCAAAGCGGCCGGTGCTCACGGGCTGCACCCATGCCGCTCTTCCGCTGCTTTATACTTGACTCATAGGGATGGCGACTACACTGACACCTCCGCAGACGGCGGACACGCCCGAAGTAAAACGTTATAACCGCATCCAGCGCTGGCTCAGCCTCAGCGACACCGTCATTGGCTTCGCGCTGCTGGTCGTGCTGTTGGTCACCGGCTGGACCGGCAGGCTGCGCGACTGGTCGTATCTGGGCGCGCACCAGCATTACTTCCTGGCGGTGTTCCTGTACGTCGCAATGTTCTCGGTCATCGCGAAGCTCCTCAGCTCCCCGTTCGACGTCATCGGCTTCCGCCTGGAGCGCCAGTACCACCTCTCCAACCAGAAGCTGCGCAGTTGGCTGTGGGACGAGTGCAAGGGTTGGCTGCTCTCGCTGGTGCTCGGCGCCATTATGGTGGAGATCATCTACTCCATCATTCGCATTGCGCCGCAGCGCTGGTGGATCATCGCCTGGGCGGTCTTTATCGGGCTGTTCCTGCTGTTGGCGCAGCTCGCGCCCGTAGTGCTGATGCCCATCTTCTACAAGTTCGAGCCGCTGGCCAACGACAGCCTGCGTGAGCGCCTTACCCGGCTGGGCGAGCGCGCCGGCACGCGCGTGCGCGGCGTCTACGAATGGAAGCTGTCGGAGAAATCCAACAAGGCGAACGCCGCGCTCACCGGGCTGGGCTCGACACGGCGCATTATCCTCGCCGACACGCTGCTCGAAAAATACAGCGACGACGAGATCGAGGCGGTGCTGGCGCACGAGCTCGGCCATCACGTCCACAAGCACATTCTGAAGGGCATCCTCACCCAGGTCGCGATCACGTTCTTCGGCTTTTGGCTCATCAATGTAGTGCTGCGATTTGTCCTGGCGAAGGACTGGTTCCCTGCGCTCAATCCCCGGCTCTACGACTTCGCCAACCTGCCGCTGATTGTGCTAGTGGCGACGATCCTCGGCCTCCTGCTGATGCCGGCGCTGAACGCGATCTCGCGCCACCACGAGCGCCAGGCCGATCGCTATGCGTGGGAAAACACGCCTGCCATCGAGCCCTTTATCACTGCGATGCAAAAGCTGGCCGACCAGAACCTGGCCGAGCGCGAGCCCGCCAAGTGGATCGAATTCCTCTTCCACTCGCACCCGTCGATTGGCAAGAGAGTCGCGGCAGCTCAGGCTTGGGCGAGCAAACGCGCTGCGTAGATATCGTAAATTCGTTACGCGGCAGCAGTTGCCCCTATTCACTGTGTGGGACGACGACAGATGACGTTGTGCCACGCGACATATTGATCTGTCCCCGAGAGGCTTACGTCGTAATTGGAACTGAAACCGAGTCCATAAAAGCCGGTAACTACGATATGTTTGCTGTCGAGGAATTTGTAGGTGTACATATGCGAGTAAAGATTATTGCTGACGGTGCTATCGGTATTGAACGTCATTACGCCGCCGCCAGGACAATTCCAAGTCCCTAGTATCGCTGTTCTACCCTCTTCTAGCGCCCGCTTCTCCTCTTCCGTTCGCAGTGCGGCAAGATAAGCCTTTCTCTCCGCTTCCTGTTGTTTCATCTCTGAGTCTCTTCTGTACTCGTCAGCCACCACCTTGCGGGCGTTTCCCTGGATTGCATCCAGTTCGCGAATAGAAAGCGCGGGATCTCCCAAGAGAGAGCCTCTGGCCACCACCCAAATCAGCGCCCCGGCAGACGTGCAAATGACCAGCAACAAGAAGCGTCTGATCTTCGGATACTTGTCAATGCATAGAACGGCCGCAAGCGCACCGATTACGGTGCACAAGAGACTGCCAATAACAACGATATCGGCGCCTGACAGCATATGCGAGCGGTGTCAGCCCTACACTTTGACCCGCTGTCATATCTACGCCGTGCTACGGCTTTCGGATGTCTGTTCCGGCTCACAAGTTTGGTTTTTTCAGTGGAGGCTTCTCGGTTCGCCGATCACTTTGTCGAGACGATAATGCGCGCTGCTCGGCGCAGCTCCTCTTCCGTATCCACTCCCACAGTGTCGTATGGCGTCTCCGCCACATGGATCGCCACGCCGTGGTCGAGAAAACGTAGTTGCTCCAGGCGCTCGCTGCGCTCCAGCTCCGCCTCGGGCCAGCTACAGAACGCGTCCAGCGCGGCCCGGCGGTAGGCGTAGAAGCCGAGGTGTTTGTAGTAGCGAACGGTTCCGCTTCCGTCGCGGTCGAACGGGACGGTTGCGCGTGAAAAGTAAAGTGCGTGGCCGTCCAGCGCGGTCACGACTTTCACTGCATTGGGATTGTTGACGTCTTCCGCCGAGCACGGCGTCTTCAAGGTCCCGACCTGGACCTCTTCACGCTGCATGAGCGCAAGCAGCGCGTCGAGATGTTCGCGCCGTGCCAGCGGCTCGTCTCCCTGCACGTTGACGTACACATCGGCCGCGACCGCCCGCGCCACTTCATGCACCCGATCCGTCCCGCTACGGTGCGCGGCCGATGTCATGCGGCAGCTCCAGCCGTTCCTGCGGCAGACCTCAGCGATCTCCTCGGAATCCGTTGCGACAAGCACCTCCCGCAATGTGGGACACGCGCGCGCTGCCTCATACACCCACGCGAGCATGGGACGCCCGGCGATCTGGCGCAGCACTTTACGCGGCAGCCGGGTCGAAGCCAACCGGGCGGGGATGATGGCGATCGCTTCCACTTATCCCTTCATCACGGCCTGGAACGCCTGCTGGAAGCGCTCCATCTCTTCGCTCGTGCCCACGGTGATGCGCGCATAGGTGGGCATGGCGGGCCAGACGCGCCCGATGATGACATTGCGCTGCGCCATGGCCGCGATCACCTCTTTCGCGGGGCGTTTCGTGTCGAGCAAGAAGCAGTTCGAGACGGAAGGAATGTACGAATAGCCGTTGCGGTCGAGCCACTCGAATGTCGCGGCGCGCACCTGCTGGTTGGTACGTTTGCGATCGGCGACCAGGTTCGGCTCGCGCAGGCTCGCCGCCGCCGCAGCGACCGCCGTCACCGGAGAAGGATTGAAGCCGCCGTATTGATGCAGCTTTTGGATGAGATCGGGGCGCGCGATGGCGAATCCGCAGCGCAGGCCTGCCATCCCATAGAGCTTGGAAAACGTGCGCAGCACGACGACGTCTTTGCCGGCCTGCACCAGGTCGATTGCCGAAGGCGCATCGCTGAAGTGAATGTAGGCTTCGTCCACCAGCACAATGGAGTTTTTTGGCTTGTTCGCGACGAGGTACTCAATGTCGGAGTGGCTGGTGAGCGTGCCGGTGGGATTGTTCGGCGTGCAGACGTAGAAGACGCCGGCATCGGGGGCCGCGGCCAGCATCGCTTTCACGTCATGCGCGTACGTCTTCGTCAGCGGTACCTTCACCACGCGCGCGCCCACGTCGCCCGAGGCGTGCATGCCGGCTTCGTATCCCGGATCGGCGGTCACGTAGCTGGCGTGCGGCGAACAGAACGCCGCAACCGCATAGTTCAATGGCTCGCTCGATCCGGCATGGATCGCAACATGCTCGGGGCTGACGCCGACGCTCTCCGCGAACTGCTTCTCAAACGCAGCGGTGGACGGAAAAAGGTAGCGCCCACCCTGCTCAGCCATCGCCCTCACCGCGTCGCGCGCCGCCGTGCAGGGACCCAGCGGGTTCTCATTGGCGTTGATCATCACTGCGCCCGGCTGATGTACCGGGGCCGCCAGTTGCGCAAACACGGGTTCGCCGGCCACGCGCAGAGCGAGCATGGCCGATGCCACTGCCGAGGTCTGCAAGAACGATCTGCGAGAAAAAGACAGATTGAATGTATGGCCCATGGGTCCAGCTCCTGCGAACCTCATCTTACCGCGTTCTACCGGAACAGCAGATCTACCAGTGGCTTCATCCCTGGGTTGCGAGCACGACTTGAATCCCAGCAAGAATCGTACCTCAGAGTCATCAACAACACCGTCTTGAACCGCCACAATCCCGTCACAGACTGGGCGTCCGGCTTTGCTGCTATTCTGTTTCGGTCCTTGAAGCTCTCATCCGTGCTCAGTCCGCGAGATCAAACCATGCCTGCTCCTCCCAAACCACTCGTCCTCATCATCCTCGATGGCTGGGGCTATGCTCCGCCGTCGGACGCTAATGCCATCTCGCTGGCGCGCAAGCCAAATTACGATCGCCTGCTGACCGAATTTCCGAATACGCTCATCCACACCAGCGGACGCTTCGTCGGCCTGCCCACCGGGCAAATGGGCAACAGCGAGGTCGGGCACCTGAACATCGGCGCCGGGCGCGTCGTCTACATGGACATCACCAAGATCGATCTTATGGTCGAGAACGGCGAGTTCTTCAAGAACCCCATGCTGATGAACGCAATGACGACCGCGCGCTCAGGCGAGCGGCGGCTGCATCTGTTCGGACTGCTGTCGGACGGTGGCGTGCATTCGCACCAGAACCATCTTTACGCGCTGCTGCGCATGGCGAAGCAGAACGGCGTCGAGCGCGTCTTCGTGCACTGCTTCATGGACGGCCGCGACACGCTGCCTACGAATGGCGCCGGCTACATCGAGCAGCTACAGCAGAAGATGCGCGAGTACGGCGTGGGCAGGATCGCCACCGTCAGTGGCCGCTATTACGCGATGGACCGCGACCGCCGCTGGGAGCGCGAGAAGAAAGCCTTCGACGCCATGGTTTACGGCGATGCCGAGGGTGGCCGCTACACCGATCCGGTGCAGGGCGTGAAGAACTCCTACAACCGCGACGTGACCGACGAGTTCATCGTGCCGTTTGTGCTGACCGACGAACGCGGCGAGCCGGTGGCCACGATTGGTGACGGCGACGTCTGCATCAACTTCAACTTCCGCGCCGACCGCGCGCGCCAGATTACGCGCTGCCTGTGCCGCAACAGCCACTTCACGCCACAGGACGGCCGCGAACTGGACGGCGCCGAAGACCTCGATCGCATGATCCCCCGCGATCGCGTCCCGCGCGATCTCACCTACATTTGCATGACGCAATATGACAAGCATTTCACGCTGCCCGTGGTTTCGCCGCCGGAGTCGCTGACCAACATCCTGGCGAACGTGATGGCCGACCGCGCCATGCGCAATCTCCGCGTCGCCGAAACCGAGAAGTACGCGCACGTCACCTACTTCTTCAACGGCGGCGTGGAGAAGCCCTTCCCCGGCGAGGACCGCGTGTTGGTGCCGTCGCCCAAGGTTGCCACTTACGACCTGAAGCCGGAGATGTCGGCGCAGGGCATTGCCGATGCGGTGGTGAAGGCCATTGCCGACAATACCTTCGACGTGATGGTGGTGAACTTCGCCAACGCTGACATGGTGGGACACTCAGGCAAGATTCCGCCGACGATTACGGCGGTCGAAACCGTCGATGGCTGCCTGGGGCAGATCTACACTGCGCTGCGTCAGCGGGGCGGCGCCATGATCGTCACCGCCGACCACGGCAATGCGGAGCAGATGATCGACCCGGCAACCGGCGGCCCGCAAACCGCGCACACCACCAATCCCGTACCGTTCATCGTCGCCGCCGAGCATGCGGTCACCGCCGCCGATCACAAGCGCGATGCACGGCGCTTCACCCTGCGTCCTGACGGTGCGCTCCAGGACATTGCGCCCACTATGCTGGGGATGTTGGGAATCGCGCAGCCCAAAGAGATGACCGGCCGCGACCTGCGGGTCATGGCCGAAGTCGCTTCGTAGTCTCACGGGTGCGTACCCGCGTCGAAGCTCCACTCCTTGCGCTTCTCCTGCAACGACAGCTTCACGCAGCGGTCGGCATTCGCGGCGTCGCCTATCGCCTCGTACGCCGACGACAGCCGCTGGAACGCGTCGGCCCGGAGTTCCGCCAGCACTCCCTTGTCCCTCGCGGTCAGGGCAATCACTTGCTGGAACTCCGCGATTGCCTCGCGCGGGCGTCCCTGATCTTCGTCGTATACGCCGATATGGTAGTGAGGGTAGGGCAGCAGTGGATCCATGGCTGACGCGGTGCGGAAGTGGACCATGGCATCTTCCTCGCGGCCTTCCCGTTGCAGCGTCTCCGCGACCACGTTCTCGGCCGCGGCATTCGGGGTGGTGACCACGGCGGTGTGCGACCACAGGGCCAGATCGCTGGACCAGTAGGAGACTTGACGATGGGTGGCGAAGCCCAACAGCGCGAGCACGAGAACGCTGGCGCCGGCCACGCAGCCTTGGGGAACCCTCCATTGCTCTGCCCAGTCGGCTGCGCCCCAGCACACGGCGATGAATAGTCCCACAAACGGCAGATAGGCGTAGCGATCGGCCATGGCCTGTCCGCCCACTTGCAGCAGGCCGATCATGGGCACCAGCGCGCCCAGGAACCACAGCCATCCCACCAACAAGTAGCGGCGCTGCCGAAATGCCACCGTGAAGGCGCTGACGAGCAGCAACAGCAGCGACGCCAGCGCGATCTGGCGTAGCCGAAAGCCATACGCATGCGGATAAAAGAACCCCAGCTTCGAGGGCCAGATCGCCTTGTCCAGATAGCGCGCGTAGCTGATGACGGCGTTCTCGATGCGCACCCGCAGCGGATACGAGCGCAGCGCGCCACCCATCGCGCCGCCCGCGCGCTGCGCGCACACGGTGACGATCGCGCTGGCGGCGGAGAGCGCCAGCAGCGGCAATTTCTCCAGCAGCAGCCAGGAAAAGCTGCGTTGCGGAATAGTGGCCGACCCATCCGCAGGCGCCCCCGAGTTGTCACTCGCGAAGTTCATGCGCTCCAGCGGCCAGTAGTCCCAAAGCAATAACAGAAACGGCAGCGTGATGACCTGCGGCTTCGCCATCAATCCGAGCACATACAGCAGCGCGACCATGCTGTAGCGCCCGAGGCGTGGCCCGCTCGCGTACCAGCGATACGCGCCCAGCGCCAGCAGCAGGAACATCATGCTCAGCAGGTTCTTGCGCTCGGCGACCCAGGCAACGGACTCGACATTGATGGGATGCAGCGCAAACAGCGCCGCCACCATGAAGCTGCACCCGGCATAACCCGTCGCGCGCCACAGCACCCAGAACAGCAGCAAGGCATTCAGCACGTGCAGCAGCAGATTCATCGCGTGGTGGCCGCCGGCATCGAGCCCGAAGAGCTGATAGTCGAGCGCATGCGAAAGCCACGTAAGCGGATGCCAGTTGGCGGCGTGAAAGGTGGTTAGCGACCACGAAACGAAATTCCAGTTCAGTTGCTGAATACGGAGGTTCTGCGCGACGTATTCGCCGTCATTGAGGGCAAGAAACGGAAAGCGATAGACGGGATAGTAGAGCGCGACGACGGCCACCAGCAACACGCCGCAAAGCGCCGCCGGCAACCACGGTGACGAAGCCGCCAAACAACCTGACCCACGCCGCGGGCCGGTCTCGGATTCCGGTACCACTTCGAGCGAAGACTGGGAACCGCCTGGCCGTTGATCGCCGCCCGGAGGATGGAGCGGGTTGGTGAGATGATGTCCCGACACCGCGGTTACGCTCCTCGCGACCTGGGCACGGGCCAGGAACGGTCAAGCTTGCGCGTATCGTAGGGCCGATTGGCAGGGAAGTCAACGAGGGTTGCGGTTGAGACGTGCATCGAGAGGGTGCTCCTGGTGCGCCTTCTGTACTTGCGCGCGCACTCTGATGCTGGCATGATGGCGGCAATGTTTCCAGCATCCCTCCCTCGAGAAGTACGCATTCATGTCGAGCCATGAGGCGATGGCGCCGCGCACATTGGCGATTCTCTTCCTGCTCATCGCCCTGATGACGCACGCAAGCGCGCAGTGCAGTACGTCCGCCGCGGACGCGGGGCTGCTGCCTAAACTCCCGGCCGAGAAGAAGGCGCCCGCCGAACCGATTCTCCCCGAAGCCGGCTTCCTCACCAACACCCACTACACCAGCCAGTTCTTCGGCTTCGCGTTTGACCTGCCGCTCACCGTGCAAGGTCACCAAATTATGATGCCGCTGATGCCCGAAAAACGGCACGCGCTGCTGGCGCTCCAGTTCGATCAGGGCCGAGAGACGGGCTCCCTCATGGTGACCGCCGAGGACCCCAAGCCCGGCTACGACGTGAACATACCTGAAGAGCGCCAGAAGGAGATCCAGACCTGGTCGCGCTACGGTACCCAGAGCGGCCAATTGCCGGTCTACAGCGTCCCACAATTCATGTTGCGCTCGGGGCATTTCTATCATCGCATCACGCGACGCATGCACCAGTACGCGGCGCATTACTGGGCCGGCATCAACAACTACACCGTCAACGTCTACATCGCCACCAACGATGGCGACTTCCTGCGCAAAGCCAAGGACGCGATGGACGACGCGAAGTTCTATTGCCCGCAGGACGACGGCACGCTGCTGGCGCGAGATGGCAAGCCGGTGAAGGTTGCAGGTGAGCCGTACGCCGGACCAACCGTTCCCACCGCTCTGGTGAATGCGGCGCTGCGCGACACGCCGGTGAAGGACATTCCTCTCGGCGAGATCGCCGAGCGCACCTATCGCAACCCGGAGCTGGGCTTCAGCTACGAGCTGCCTGCGGGATGGAAGCCGCTGGTCACCGCCAAGGGCGACCCGCCTGCCGAAGCGACCGCGCTGCGCGAGTACCGCTTCCTTCACGCCTGCTCGCAGACGTTGTTGCAGGCCGTGCCCCAGCAGCAGAAGCCGGGTGACGCTTACCGCTCCGCCATCGTCTTGCGCGCGCTCGATCCCAATTGCCTCGCGATGCGCACCGCCGCGTCGCTCACCGACAAGCGCACCGCCGACGAGGTGGCCGCCAGCCTCGAGCAGTTGGGCGAATTCGGCGCCGTCGCCTCCGACGAGCTGCTGTCGATCGATGGCCACCTGTTCATGGCGTTCTATGGCACTATCGGCACCTCGCCACGAGGAAGCGATCTGGCCGAGCGCCGGTCGCAAACCATGTTCGCCACCCGCTACAACAAGCTGCTGCTGGTGTGGACCTTCATGGCCGAGAACACGAGCGCGCTCGAAGCCCTTCCCACCGGCGCGGTCACCTTCGGCGATGCGCCCGCGATTCGGCTCCGCACGCCCAAGCCGCAAAAGGCGGGACGATGAATCAATCTCCATACACAACATGTCCCCATAATGGTGTATCTTGTGGGATATGTCCCGGACGAACATCGACATTGATGACGACTTGATGCGCAAGGCGCGCAAGCTTACCCGCCTCAAAACCAAGCGCCAGATTGTGGACAAGGCACTGGAGTTGCTCGTTCGCACCGAGAACCGAAAAGGAATTCTTCGCTACTACGGAAGCGGCGTGTGGAGTGGCGATCTTAAAGCGTCGCGGAGAAATCGTGTTTGATTCTGGTGGATAGCTCCGTCTGAGTTGACTTCTTCAGTTCCTCGCCCGGTCGAGCGGGCGCCGAACTGCACCGCATGATCCAGGACAGCGAACCGCTCGCGCTCACCGGGGTCGTCGTGACCGAAGTCCTTCAGGGCCTGACCAGAGACGCGCGCATAATTGAGAGTTTTCTTAGTCAGTTCCACATGTTGGGACCGACGGGCTTCGAAACCGATCGTGCCGCGGCTGCGATCTTCCGCACTGCACGCGGAAAAGGCGTCTCGCTGACCAGCATCGATACCCTGATCGCTGCGATTGCTATTGAACATTCGGCCGCCGTTTTTACGCTGGACAATGACTTCTCCCGCATCGCGCTGTTATACCCCTTAGCGCTCTACTACTCCTTCTGAGGCAATCAAGCGCTATATCGATGGGCAGCTTGTAATTTGTAGCGGTGGAAGCGCCGGGCTTCAGCCCGGCGAAACAACGGGCCTTTGGCGACGGCTTTTAGCCGCGGCCAGCCGGGCTAAAGCCCGGTTCCATCGTCGTCCTTTCGGCACGGCTGAAGCCGCGCCCTTCCACCCTTTCTTTGGACGCCAGCTCCGAAGCCTAGCCCAATCCCGAGTACCTCGATTTCCCAGCAACTCGGCCAGCCTCGCCATGCGAGCTGCCATCCAATCTGCCAGCCACTCAGCAGAATCTGGTCCAGGCTGCGCCCCGGCGGCCGATTGGCATCTTCTATGACTTCGCTCCAGTTCCGCCGCATCGCCGCTTCACTACTTCTCGCATTCCTGGCAGCAGCTCCCATCGCGTCCGCGCAACGTGGAAGCAACGAACTCAGCGACTACACTGGCGCCGTCGCGCACGTGCAGCCCAACGAACGCCTGGCGCTGCTGGAACACTTTGCCATGGACGCGCAGCCGGGGCCGCTGAAGGTCGGCGCGCTTGAGTTCGTCATCTGGCACTATCTCCGCCAGGGTCAGCTTGCCCACGCCATGAGCTGGGCCAATGAGCTCTCCGCAGCCGACCCTGACAATGCGGTGGCCATCGCGCTGCTCACCAACAACGCCACGCCTGCGGTCGAGCGCGGCAGCATGAATGCGGAACGGCTGCTGCACATGGCCTCGCATGGGCTCGACATGCTGCCGCAGCTCCAGCGCCCGCTGGGCATGAATGGCGCCGACTACTCGCTGCTGAAGCGGCAGGCCTACGTGATGCTGAGCAGCGCCGCCGGCTTTGCCGAGCTGCGCCTGAAGGACTACATCTCTGCTCGCCTCTACCTGCACAACACGCTGGCCTTGCAGCCCGACAGCGCGCGCGACGCTTACAACCTGGCGCAGGCTGACCTGAACGGTCCCGATAAGAACACGAAAGAGGGCTACTGGGAGCTGGCGCGCGCCGTCGATCTTTCGCGGGGCACGCCGCAGGGCATCGCCATTGCCCGCGCCGCGCGCGCCCGCTATGTGAAGGACGGCGGCAGCACGGAAGATTGGAACCAGTTCCTCGCCGCCGCGAGTCCCAACCCCAACGGCGCGAACTCCACCATGTTGGCAGCAACGGCCCCGCTACCGCCGGGGCCCCATCCGCCGAACGCGACGCCTCCGTCCGCAAGAATTGCGGTGGCGCGTCCGCCTGCGCCGGCGAAACCGCGCAGCACGCAGCCGCCGCCCTCGGTCTGGGCCGATAACAGCGCTTCCACTCCGCCCATTCGCAAGCGCCGCGTGCTCTCCACCACCGGGCCGATGTCGCTGGGCATTCTGGTGGAGACCTCGCTCGCCAACAAGGAAAATCGCGCCGCCGTAGTCGACAACTTGACCGACATGCTGCGCCGCATGAACGATCGCGATGAAGCCTTCATCCTCAGCTACGACAACAACCTGGTCTTCGTGCAGGACCTGACCAACGATCCCAAGCAACTGGAGCAGGCGATGGAGACCATCAAGCCGCAGCGCGGAGCGGTGCTCGACGACGCCGTCGCCTTCGCCGCCGGACACCTGGCGCGCATCGCCAAATATCCCAACCGCGTGCTACTGGTCATCTCCGACGGACGCAACATCGACAGCCACTCCTCGCCGCTGGAAACGTCGGCGGAGATCAATGGCGCGGGCGTGCGCATCTACTGCATCGGCCTGGACGTGAGCGACGCCGCCGGGCAGTACCGCCTGCGCGAGCTGGCGGCCAGCACCGGCGGCCAGTCGGAGTTCATCAGCACCCCCGGCCAGTTTCGCGACGCCACCCGCTACATCGCGCAGAATTTGGGAATCGACTTCCGGTTCTGAGGGATCCAGCGGCCCTAATTCCCCGACAGCACGTCGTAGTTGTAATTGATCATGGCCCGCCGCGGCGTGTCCTTCAACGAGTTCAAGGTCACGGTCTGTTCATTGGTCGCGTTTCCCACCATCACCGTCGAGCCCAGCCGGATGATGTTGCCATTCGCCAGCTCAAGATAGATTGGCACCGGCATCCCGAAGTTCTTGTCGACGCCCGATTGGGTCAGCTTGTACTTCAAAACCACATCGCCGGCAGAATTCTTCGCGAAGGAAGAATCGAAGGCATAAGTCGGCAACGCCGTGCCATAGACCCACTCGCGGAAGAACCAATCCATCTTCTGGTTGCCTTGCAGGTTCATCTCCGGCGTAATGTGTTTTTCCGCCATCGCCTTGAAGTCTTCCGTAGTCGCCACCTTGCCACTGTAGGTAGCGACGAAGTCATGCATCATGTCCTTAAAGCGCTGGTCGCCGGTCTTGCGGTCCCACATCATCTGCCGGACCATGTGCAACACATAGGCGCCCTTGGGATACACCAGGCGGCGATAGCTGTCGTAGCCTTCCACGGTGTTGGCCACGCGATATCCCATGATCAGGGGCCCGGCGTCGATGGCGCGAGATCCCTTCGTAGTCTTCTCCGTCAGTAGCCGCCGTTCGTCATCCCAGAACTTGCGATACTTCTGCGGCTCCTTCGCGTACACCAGCTGGATGTACATCGATGCGGAAAAATCGGCAAAACCTTCGCTCATCCACTGGTCGCGATAGGAGTTAAAGCCAACCGCGTGTCCCCACCACTGGTGCGCGACCTCGTGCGGTGCGACTACCGTGAAGTAGCCGTACGGGTCATCCGAAAAGGTCGGGTACAGGCGGCGCATAATGTTGCCCAGCGCATGCCGCGTGTTCGCGTCGAACAAGTACGACATTGGCAGATACACCAGTCCCGGCCACGACTGTCCGAAGTTGGTAGCCGTCTGTTGTGTCACCTCCAGGCGCTTGTAGGCGATGGGCCCGAAGTAGTCGGAATAAATCCGCACCGAAAGCTCGGCTTCGGCCAGCGCCTTCTTGCTCAAGTCGACGGTGCTCATGGTTCCCAGCGCGCCGCCAACGGCTTCGTTTACCGCTGCGTCACCGGCGGCGCCGCCGGATAGCAAGCCTGTGCCCGCATCCCGAACACTTGCCGTTCCGGCTTGCAAATTCTGTACCCACGCCGGCGGATCCTCGTTGGCATAGGACAGAACATCCATCGCCGGCTTGTCCAGCTTGGCCTCAACCACCTTGAACTTGCCGAAGTTAAAGCCCGCGACGGCCAGCGGCACTTCGCTCTTCCAGACCGTCACGTTGAGACCGCCCTGTGTGCTCTCGCTCACCAGGTTTCCCGTGGCCGCCATCTTCATGCCTTTCGGGATGCGAAAGGTCATGTCGTAGTTCGTATACTCGCCCAGCGCGCCCGTCGCCGCGTTGGGATACCAGTCCTGCCGCGACACCGGAAAGTAGTTGCCGCCGCCCTCATTGCTGACCGCGTCCTTGCCGTCGTAGGTCGTCGTGATGGTGTAGCGCTCGCCCTCGGCCAGCGGCTTGGGCAGCACCACCCAGAACTGCGGGTCCTGGAGCTTGTCTTCCTGAATGAAGTTGAGCTGCTGTCCGCCATCGCCGGTCACCGACTTGGCGCGCAGCGTGGGAAACAACGCAAACGGCACCACGCGAACTCCCGAGGTCCGCGCTACGAACGTCGTGACCGCCTTGCCGTTCAGGTGTCCGCTCTTCTCGATCTCAGTCTCCAGTTGCTGACGCTCAATGTGCACCACGTGGTTTTGCTGCGCGCTGGAGGCGGTGCCGTTGGCGTACTCCGAGCTGTAATGAAATGCCGCCCAAGTGCCTTCTCTGTTGTCCTCGTAGGTCTGGAGCTCTATCTCCTCGGGATAAATGTCCGGAACGCCATGGGGATCGATAACCAGCAGCATCTTGTCGCTGTAGCGCTTGCCGTGAATCAGCGCGAGGAAGAATCCTCCCGGCTGCGGGCTCAGCACATCCTGAAGCAGGCGCGCATCGAGGTTGTAATGAAGCTTCTTGCGCATGGTGTGCTGGCCCTCGCCAATGAGGCCGGCATCGCAGGCGCCCGCCGCTGCCGGTTTGCCCTCCTTCTTCAGCTCGTCATAGGTCGAGTCGGTAAAGCGCAGCACCATGCGATTGAAGGTCTCGCTGAACTCCAGCTCCTTGGTCAGCAACATCAGGCTGCGCTGCTCGGTCGGGATGGGAGGCGTCAGCAGAAGCCGCCCTTCGCCCACGAAAATCGCGCCCGTGACCTTGCCCTCGACTGGCGCAAAGAAACAAACAGTACCCGAGTTCAACTGGAAATGGGCCGCGTCGCGCTTGAGCGTGAAGCCGCTGACGCTCACCGCCTCCGTCCCCAGGCTGAGGCTGCGCAGTTGCTGATAGGTGGCGTCAGCGTTGGGCGTCTGTTGCGCCGGCAAGCTGGCGGACACCAACAGCAGAAGGAGGCCAAGAGAGAACGTGGCGCGTATCATACCCGGCAACTTACAACCGAATCCAGAGTAGTGCAATGGGGAAAATGTCCTATTGCGGGATAGGGAGGCAAAATGGGATTTCAGCAGCCAATACGTCTGGATAGCGCCTACCTCGGCCTGTGGCACGGAAGGTAGTGAGGCCCAGAAGGTAGAGCGATGGAGGCTAGAGCGTTACGGAAGGTAGCGCGGCCCTTCAAGGCCGCGTCCCGCGACTTCCTTTTGTAATTGAGCCGGCTTCAGCCGGCGAAACTCTTACGGCGCGAAGTATCCCGCGATGTCCAGGATCAGGTGCGTCATCCCATCGGCGTAGGCATCGATCGAGCCATTCACGTTTGGCACGATCGCCATATTCGAGGTGATGAAGCCGTCATAGGCGTTTAGCGTCGAGACCACCGGCTGCGTCTGGCCGTCCGGCCACAGCGTCAGATATCCCATCGGCCCGTTTGTCGGCACCACCGTCGCATTGAACACATAGGCCTGCGCCGAGCTCGGCGGCCCACACTGGCTGTCCACCACGTCCACCGTGCGCGTGCCCTGGAACGGCTGGCCGTTGTTGTTGCGGCTGTCGTACGCGCGGCACGGCGTCAGCGTGTAGAACGACAACCCGCTCTGCGACGGCGCGCCGAAGTAGCCGTTGATATCCACGATTAGATCGGTATCGTCGTAGGCAAATGCCGAGATGCCGCCGCCCGGCCCCGCCGGCACAATGGCCGCATTCGCTACCACCGTCGCTGTGGGATTATTCAAGGTCGAGACCAGCGGCTGATTGCCGCCCTCAGGCCACACCGTGAGATATCCCAGCGGCTGCCCTTGGGTGTGCGGCACCACGGTGAAGTTCATCGAGTACGCCGCGATGTTCGCGCTTTGCGGAATGCAGGAACTCTCCCGCACCGGGAAGTCGCGATGCGTGCCGTCATTCCGCCCGCCATGCAGGAATGGACCGCCCAAGTGTCCCGTCGGCCCGCGCGTGTCGATCACCCGGCACGGCGTCAAGGCATAGAACTGGAACGTGTTTTGCCCCGGCGCCGCAAAGTAACCATCGATGTCCAGGATCACGTCCGTCGAATCGGTGACGTAGACGTTGACGCCGTTTGCCACATCCCCCGCCGGCACGATCGCCGCATTGGCCTTTACCCGGCCATCGGGGGCGTTCAGCGTGGACACGACCGGCTGGCCCTGCCCGACTGGCCAGATGGTGAGGTACCCGAGGTGGCCTCTCGGCACCACAGTCACGTTGAGTGCAAACGCCAAAGCACTCTGAGGAATGCCGCAGGGGTTATCTGCCTCGGAGAGCGGGAAGCTGCGCGTCGAGTCGCGGGCAAGCACCGGACCGCCGAAGGGGCCGTTGGGGTTGCGTGTATCCACCACCCGGCACGGCGTCACCGACACAAATTGCACCGGCGACGGCACCGGGTTCACGATTTGGGTCAGCATGGCTTCGCTGCCCTGGTAGTTGGAGTCGCCGCTATAGACCGCGAAAACCGGGTCCGTGCCGGTCGCCAGCGACGTAGTCATGCAGACTGCCATCTGCCCCTGCAGAGGCACGCCGGTGCAGCCGAAGATTTCGTGCCCGCTCGCGTCAAAGTCCACCGTTCCAGTTGGCACCGGCGGTCCCGACGGCCCTACCGTCGCCGTGATCGTCACCTGCTGCCCGAAGGTCGAAGGATTCGGTACGCTCGTCACCGTCGTCGTGCTCAACGGAAGGAAGACCATCTGCTGCACCGTGTTGGAGGTGCTCGGCCCAAAGCCATTCGCTCCCTGGTACATGGCAACCAGACTGTCCGTTCCCAGCGGCAAGTTCGAATCGTGCAGCACGGCCACGCCGTTAGTCAGCATGACCGTGCCAATACTCGTGCCGTTGCTCTTGAACTCAACGTTGCCCGTCGGCGTCAACCCACTCTGGGCCGTGACCGTCGCCGTCATCGTTACGTCTTCTCCCAGGTTGGACGGATTGGGCATGCTGGTGAGCACGGTGGTCGTGGGGCTGGTAGACGAAGTCATCAGCTCAAAAATGGTGCCGTCGTTGTGCGAACCTCCCGCATTGGCCGTGCCGATGAACCCGTTGCTGCCGGCCTGGACCAGGGCTGCCATGGGATGGGCGCCCTCGCTCTGGCCATTCAAGCTGTACAGCAAGGCGAACCCTCCCCCCGGAGTGATCGAAAACAGCGTACCCGCTCCCGTTGTTCCGCCTATGGTGGTGTTCCCGTAGAACGTTCCGTCGCTAGCCAGGAGGAGCGGCGCAATCAGTTGGCCGCCGTCGACCAGGGTGAACGAATGCAGCGTGGTGAGTGTGCCGCTGGAGGTGATCTTGTACACCGTTCCGTAGTCGTCGGCGCCCCCCGTAAAGGTAGTGCCGTAGAAATTGCCGTCCGCGCCCTGCACCAGCGACGCGTAAGACTGGCCTCCGTCGACGACGCATGGGGGCGTCCCGCAGAAGGTGTACAACAGGGTCACGCTGCCACTCAGCGTCGTCTTATAGACCGTGCCATAGCCGTTGGCGCCGCCCTCTTCAGTGGTTCCGTAGAGCAGGCCGTCGCGGGCCTGAATCAGCCCATGAGGATTTTCGCCGTGCGTCTGGTCGAAGCTGTAGAGCTTGGTGTAGGTGCCGCCCGGCGAAATACGGAAGATGACTCCTATCTGATTCGCACCGCCGGCGACAGCGGTGCCGTAGAAGTTGCCGTCCGAGGCCAGCACCAGGGGAGCAAGCGAGGCGCCGCCGTCGAGACAGCCCCCCACGGAACAAAAGTTGTGTATGACGGTGTAGGAGCCGCCGGAGGTAATCTTGAAAACCACACCGCCGCCGGTGGGTCCGCCGGCCGAGGTCGTCCCGTAGAAATTGCCGTCGCTGCCCAGCACCAGGCCCGCCTCCGGTTCAACCCCGTCGGTGCAGCCGGCTTGCGAGCAGAAGTCGTACAGATCGGTGACCGAGCCGGCGGGTGTCATCTTGAAGACATTGCCCAGACTATTGCGGCCTCCTGTGAAGGTGGTTCCGTAGTAGTTGCCGTCATGCCCCAGCACCAGCGGCGCCATCGGTGCGGCGCCCTCCGGCCCGGTGAAGGTGTGCAGTACAGTCAGGGTCTGCGCGGGCGAGAGCATCGCCGTGGTGAGAAGAAATCCGACAACCAGCAGCGTAACGTTCAACACCGCGAGTTTCCTCATAGGTCCTCTCATGGAGTCGGGCGCCGTATTCACGGCGAACCGCTCTGCGCTGAATTTTTCGATTTATCTTCCCAGACTGACGGGCCCTAAGAATCTCCGGAGGCGCGTGCATGGTCCCGGCCGCAAAGCTGTGAACGCTTCCCTTGCGCTCGACACGTGGGTCCCTGTCCACGTGATTCCCTAAGCGGCGTTGGAACCTCAGGTTCGCCCCAGGAGAGTTGGCCCATCGTACAACGAAAACCTTCGGGGGAAGGAACAAAATTGGTGAAAGGAAGGGGTGAAAAGCGGGAGTGCCCCACCCAAGCTTCGTTTGCTTGGGTGGGGACTTTCTGACAACTCACAACTGACAACCGACAACTGTTTACGGCGCGAAGTATCCCGAGATGTCCAGGATCAACTGCGTGCTTCCATCGCCGGCGAAGGCGTCCGTCTTGCCGTTGTCGTTCGGCACGATGGCCAGATTGGACGTCACGAACCCGTCATACGCATTCAGCGTCGAAACTCCCGGCTGCTGCGCGCCATCGGCCCACAGCGTCAGGTATCCCAGGCGCTGATGGGGCACCACCGTCGCGTTGAAGACATACGCCGACGCGTCGCCCGGCGGCCCGCACGGACTGCCGTGAACATTCACCGTCCGCTCGCCGCTGAACGGCTGACCGTTGTTGTCGCGGCTGTCGTAAACGCGGCACGGCGTCACCGGATAGAACGAGTAGCCGCCACTCCCCGGCGCCGCGAAGTATCCATTCACATCCAGCAGCAGGTCGGTGTTGTTGTTGTTGGGATAGAAGGCAACCGTCTGATTGCTTCCCGCCGGCACGATGGCCGCATTGGCCACCACCGTCCCGGTGCTGTCGTTGAGGGTGGAGACGGTTGGTCTGGTCTCGCCTTCGGGCCAGACAGTCAGATAGTCGAGTCCACCGGGGGCGGGAAGGGCCGTGACGTTGAACGAATACGCCGCCGCGCTGCTGGGCACTCCACAGTTGCCCGCACCGGGTATTAAGTAATCGCGCTCCTGACCGGCCTGCAACGTTCCGCCGTCTTGATCATTCCGCGTATCGATGATGCGGCAAGGCGGCAGGGGGTAGAACTGCAGCGTTTGCGCGCCTGGTGCCGTGAAGTATCCATCGATGTCCAGAATCACATTCGCCGTTTCGGTCAAATACACGCTGACTGCGCCGGATGGCGCGCCTGCCGGCACTATCGCTGCATTCGCTTTGGTTCGACCATCCGGTGAATTCATTGTGGACACGACCGGCTGCCCCTCGCCCGTCGGCCAGATGGTGAGATATCCCACGTGACCATGATTGATGGTCACCAGGGTCACGTTGACTGAATACGCGACCGCGTTGGACGGAATGTCGCAGGGATTGCCGCTCTGCGCCAGCGGGAAGGAACGCGCGGTCCCGCCGGTGATGGCCGGGCCGCCGAACGTACCATCAGGGTTGCGCGTGTCCACCACCCGGCACGGCGTCACCGGAACGAGCTGGATCGCCGTCGGCACCGGATTCACAATCTGGACAAGCATGCCGCTGCTGGGCAGGTAATCGCTGTCACCCGAGTAGCTGGCCACGATGACATCGGTGCCCAGCGCCAGCGACGCAGTCGTGCAGACCGCCTCGGAGGACGACAGCGTCACGTTCGTACAGCCGGGAATCGCGATGCCATTTGAGCTGAAGCTCACGCTGCCGGTCAGCGCCGGTCCTCCCAAAGCTCCCGGACTAACTGTCGCGGTTATGTTCACCACCTGGCCTACGGTGGATGGATTGGGAACACTGGTCACCGACGTCACCGTGCCCCCCACCACCTGAAGCACCGTGTTTGAGGTACTGGGGCCAAAGTTCCCGGAGCCCTGATACACCGCCGTCAGGCTTTCGGTTCCCAGGGGCAACGAGGAATAGTGCAAAACCGCGACACCGTTGTTCAACTGCACCGATCCGATCTGGGCGCCATTGCTGTTGAACACGACTGTGCCGGCCGGAGTCGAACCATTCTGCGCGGTGACCGTTGCGGTCATGGTGACCGTTTCCCCCAAGTACGACGGATTAGGAGTCGTCACCAGGGCGGTAGTCGTGGAAATTAGTGGCGTTATCTTGAAGACGGTGCCGTCGCCGCTGGCCCCGCCGGTGGAGGTTGTCCCATAAAAGTTTCCATCGCTGCCCTGCACCAGCCCAGCCTCTGGGCCACCGCCATCGCCTCCGTTGAAACTGTGCAGCGTGGTCAGCGCGCCTTGAGGCGTTAACTCGAAGATCGTTCCCACCCTATTGGCCCCGCCAACGTAGGTTGTCCCGTAGAAGTTCCCGTCGCTCTGCACCAGCGCACCATAAGGGCTATTGCCGTCGCTGCAGCCACTGTGACTGCAAAAGTTGTACAGCGTAGTCAGTGTGCCGCCAGGGGTGATTTTGAAAGCCGTGCCGCCGCCGTCGGCCCCGGCAGTTGTGGTTGTTCCGTAGAAGTTCCCATCGGTGGCCAGGATCATGCTGGCGTAAGGGTCGCCGCCGTCAGTGCCCATGAACGTATGCAGCGTGGTCAGTGTGCCGCTAGGGGTGATTTTGAAGACCGTACCGTAATTAAAGCCGTTCCCACCGCTGCGGGTGGTCCCATAGAAATTTCCGTCGGTGCCCTCAACCAGCCCGCCCTCAGGGGTGCAGCCGTCGGTGCAAGCGAAGCTGTACAGCGTCGTCACCGTCCCGTTTGCCGTGATTTTGTAGACCGTTCCATTACCAAAGTGAGTTCCGCCTTGCGGAGTTGTTCCGTAGAAGTTTCCATCGGTGGCCTGGATCACCCCGGAGTACGGGAACTCGGGGCCACCCTGCCCGTTGAAGGTGACCAGCGTGGTCAGCGTCCCGCCGGGGGTGATTCTGAAGACCGTGCCGCCCGGACCGTTGCCCCCTATGGAGGTTGTGCCGTAGAAGTTCCCGTCGCTGGCCTGGATCAGCCCGGCGGTAGGGTCCTGGCCGTCGCTACCGGTGAAGCTGTGCAGTATGGTCAGGATCCCGCTTGGGGTGATTTTGAAGACCGTGCCCTTATTGTTGGCCCCGCCAAACTCGGTTGTTCCGTAGAAGTTTCCGTCGGTGCCCTTCACTAATCCGACATAAGGTTGGCGGCCGTCGCTCGGCTGTCCCGCAAAGTTGTGGAGCGTGGTCAAGGTTTGCGCCTGCGAGGCAATCGCGGTCGCGGCGCAAAATATTAAGATGACCCAGGTCATCTTCGATAAGCTGAATTCTCCTGAAGGCAGACGGGCGGCGCTTTGCACGGCTCCAACCTACAGATTCTCTTGGAATTTGCTACCGCCCCCGACAGCCTGCATTTCGCCGCGAAGGGCAGCGGGATGTTACCACATTTTTCGAATCTCGCAGCCCCTTTCCCACCCAAGTTTTTTTGTTTGGAGCCTGCCCTGAGCCTGCCGAAGGGTGGAGTTTTACTGACTCCCGATTGCTGATTGTGAATGCCGGAAGGCGCCTTCGAAGCCCAAGGAGCACGCGGCCAAGAACTAGTGGTCAGTGGCCAGTGGCCCAGTTGAAGAACCGGGCGATCATCACCAGCCAACTGACGACAATCGCCATGTTCGACGTGGCGAACCCGTCATAACCGTTTAGGGTAGAGGCCAGCGGCATCGTCTCGCCATCCGGCCACGGCGTCAGATTATCCCAGCCGCTCCCTATATCCTCCGCTACAAGCCCCCACGGAAGCATCCTGAGCCACGCTCATAAGCCCCTGAGGCCACGGCTTGACTTTCGCGCGGGAGCCCGGTATATTAGCACTCGTTACAGGTGAGTGCTAGCAGCTACTTGCCTTGCATCCTCGCTGTAGAACCTCATGTTTCGCGAGCCCACCCTTTCGCGATTCCCCATCCTTCGCCAAATGAGAGCGAAGGCTGGGGCACCCGATCAAGGGGACTCGCGAATGAATACGGAATCCAAAACTGAACTCAGAGCTGAAAGGAGTATCCCAAGAATGGCTACCAAGCTGACCCCCCTGCATGACCGCATCGTCATTCGCCGCGTGGAAGAGGCGGAGACGACCAAGGGCGGAATCATCATCCCCGACTCGGCCAAAGACAAGCCGCAAGAGGGCGAAGTGATCTCTGTCGGGCGCGGCAAGAGCAACGATAAAGGCGAGACCTTCCCGCTGGATGTAAAGGCGGGCGATCGCGTCCTGTTCGGCAAATACGCCGGCACCGAAATCAAGATTGACGGCGAAGACTTCCTGATCATGCGCGAGGAAGAAGTCCTCGGCATCCTGGAAGGCGCGTCGAAGCCCAAGGAGCACGCGGCGTCGAAGAAGTAGTGGCTAGTGGCCAGTGGCTAGAAACGGCACTGGCGATCAAGCCCGCCATATGAGAAGCGCTGCAATCGAAAGTTTGAAACGAGTTCACGAAATTGGGCCAGACCAGTTTTCAGGGTTTTAACTAGCCACTGACCACTGGCCGCTGCCCAGTCGAAGTTCATCAGAGATCGAAGGAGAAGATACACAATGGCAAAACAGATTCTGCATGGCGAAGAGTCGCGCCAGTCGATTCTTCGTGGCGTGAATGTTCTGGCTGATGCTGTAAAGGTCACGCTCGGTCCCAAGGGCCGCAACGTCGTGATCGAGAAGAAATTCGGTTCGCCGCTCATCACCAAAGACGGCGTGACCGTAGCCAAAGAGATCGAGCTGAAGGACCCGCTCGAGAACATGGGCGCGCAGATGGTGCGCGAGGTCGCCTCCAAGACCTCCGACGTGGCCGGCGACGGCACCACCACCGCGACGGTTCTGGCGCAGGCCATCTATCGCGAAGGCGTCAAGACCGTTGCCGCCGGCGCCAACCCGATGGCGCTGAAGCGCGGCATCGAGAAGGCCGTAGCTGCGGTTTGCGGCACGCCTAACGAAGACGGCGGTTACAAGGGCGGCGCCCTCGATAAGTTCTCGCAGAAGGTTTCCGGCGAGATGATCGCGCAGGTCGGCACCATCTCCGCCAACAACGACGAGACCATCGGCCGCATCATCGCCGAGGCCATGAAGAAGGTCGGCAAGGACGGCGTCATCACAGTCGAAGAGTCCAAGACGATGGAGACCCAGCTCGAAGTCGTCGAGGGCATGCAGTTCGATCGCGGCTATCTGTCGCCTTACTTCGTCACCGATCCGGAGCGCATGGAAGCAGTTCTGGAGAACCCCTACATCCTGATTCACGAGAAGAAGATCTCGTCGATGAAGGACCTGCTACCGCTGCTTGAGCAGATCGCCAAGAGCAGCCGTCCGCTGGTTATCATCGCGGAAGACGTCGAAGGCGAAGCGCTGGCGACCCTCGTGGTCAACAAGCTGCGCGGCACCCTGAACGTCGCTGCCGTGAAGGCGCCCGGCTTCGGCGATCGCCGCAAGGCCATGTTGCAGGACATCGCGATCCTGACCGGCGGCAAGGCCATCACCGAAGACCTCGGCATCAAGCTGGAGAACGTGCAGATGCAGGACCTCGGCCAGGCCAAGAAGGTCACCATCGACAAGGACAACACGACCGTTGTCGAAGGTAAGGGCAAGCACACCGACATCGAAGGCCGGGTGAAGGAAATCCGCGGCCAGATCGATAAGACCACCAGCGACTACGACCGCGAGAAGCTGCAGGAGCGGCTGGCGAAGCTGGTTGGCGGCGTTGCCGTCATCAAGGTCGGCGCTGCGACCGAGACCGAGATGAAGGAGAAGAAGGCCCGCGTTGAGGACGCGATGCATGCCACCCGCGCTGCGGTGGAGGAAGGCATCGTGCCCGGAGGCGGCGTGGCGCTGATGCGCTGCAACGAGGCCATCGACGCCCTGAAGCTGGAAGGCGACGAGAAGATCGGCGGCAACATCGTGCGCCGCGCGCTCGAAGAGCCCCTGCGCCAGATCGTCGGCAATGCCGGCGAAGAGGGCGCGATTGTGGTCGGCCGCATCCGCGACCACAAGGAGCACAACTTCGGCTACAACGCGCAGACCAATCAGTTCGAAGACCTGGTCAAGGCCGGCGTCATCGACCCGACCAAGGTGACGCGCACGGCGCTGCAAAACGCCGGCTCGATCGCCGCCCTGATGCTCACCACGGAAGCTCTGGTCTCGGAGATTCCGGAAGAGAAGAAGGAACCGGCGATGCCTCACGGCGGCGGCGGCATGGGCGGGATGTACTAAGTTGCGGCGCAGCCGCGGGCGTCTGAGCCCGCGGCCGCAATCCTGAGCGAGGGCGCGAGCCCGAGTCGAAGGAACTCGCACCGGGTAGAGCGGCCCTTCAGGGCCGCCTCTCCGCCCTCTTACTAATTCCGGGCTTCAGCCCCAAACGCGTGCCCCACTCATTCGCGGTTTTCGAATGAGTGGGGTTTCTTCCGAGTGACGGACGACCCGGCCATCACCAACCGGCAATCAACGACGGCAACTTGCATCGGTTTTCGTCCGCCGACGGGCAGCGTTTGTGGCGCGTTATCGCATCCAACCTCATCATTGGAGCGCGGTGTTCGTTCCCTTGGCCGCCAGAGCGCCAGAGTGCCCGCGAAGCGCCCTTCATTGCCGAATCTCGTCGCCGCGCCGTCAGTTCCGCCGGAGCCCGGCAAGATCAGCAACATTTCACTACATGAGAAGAACTGCGCGACGGGCCATGCAATCTGTTAAGGCTAAGATGGATCAGCTTAAGAACAATCAGCCTAAGGCTGCCCAGCTTAGGATCGTTGAGCCCAGGACAGAGCAGCCGAAGCCCGGTCAGGACTCCACCGACGCGCAGCGATTGTTGTCGGCGATTGTCGAATCGTCCGAAGACGCGATCATCAGCAAGGACCTTCGCGGTATCGTGACCAGTTGGAATGCGGCGGCGGAGCGCGTCTTTGGCTACAAGCCGGAAGAGATCATCGGGCGGTCGATTACTACCATTATTCCGCCCGAGCTGCACCCCGACGAAGACCGCATTCTGGCGACCATCGCCAGCGGCCGGCGCATCGAGCACTACGAAACCGTGCGCGTTGCCAAGAACGGCGAGCGCATCGACGTCTCGCTGACCATCTCGCCGGTGAAGGACGAGAATGGCAAGATCGTGGGCGCCGCCAAGATCGCCCGCGACATCACGCAGCAGCGGAAGAGCGAACAAGCGCTGCACACTACCGAGAGGCTCGCGTCGGTGGGCCGGCTGGCCGCCACCGTCGCCCACGAGATCAACAATCCGCTGGAAGCGGTGACCAATCTCGTCTACCTGGCCAGGCGCTCCGGGAGCTGGACCGAAGTTGGACAATACCTGGCCGCGGCGGAAGAGGAACTGGTCCGCGTCTCGCACCTGACCAGGCAAACCCTCGGCTTCTATCGCGACTCCCGGGCGGCGATTCCCCTCCGGCTGGGTGCGTTGGTCACGTCGTTGGCGACGGTGTTCGCGTCGCGCATTCGCAACAAGGAGATCGATTTCCAATCGGAGATCCGGCACGACCCGGAGCTAGTGGGAATACCCGGCGAGCTGCGGCAACTGATTGCCAATCTCATCAGCAACAGCATCGATGCCGTGCCCCGGCGCGGCCGCGTGCGGATCCGCTTGTCACGTGGGCGGGAGAAGCGGGCAGAGCGCCGTGAAGGCGTGCGCCTGACCGTCGCCGACTCCGGCCCGGGAATTCCACCTGCCGTTCACGCACGGCTCTTCGAACCGTTCTTTACCACCAAGAAGGATGTCGGCACCGGCCTGGGCTTGTGGGTCTGCAAGGGCATCGTCGAGAAACACCACGGGCAGATCAGCGTGAAGAGCTACCGGCAAAACGGAAACAGCGGGACGGTGTTTTCGGTCTTTCTGCCTCTGAACGCGGGCACGCTGCAGATACACGAAGGGCTTCCGGTCGCGCTGTAAAACCGTGAGTCTTCAGCTTTCCCCGCTCTCTTACTGCGTGATCGGCGGGCAGAACCCCGAGCCTCCGCCCGGATTCGCCGGCTTCCCACTCGTGGTGCTCTGTATCGAGTTGGTGACGGTTGTCAGATCAGGCACGCAGGCCATCCCCGGGCCGGTCGGGCTGAGGGTGACCACCAGGTCCGAGAAGCCCTGGCCTTTCCCGGAGACAATCGGGTCAGGCGGATCCTGCGGCGTGAATCCGGTCCAGATGCTGCACCAGTTGTTGGAGCCGATGGGATCAGCCTTCAGAAAATCGGTGTTCAGGGCGGCCACCGGCTCGGGAGTTTCGAACTGGCTGCAGATGGCAATGTTGTCGTCCTCTTCCGTCGGACACATCACCTGCTGTCCGTTCTGGTCCTGGCAGGTGACGGTGTAGACCACGCAGTTGCCGCCGGTTTGCAGGTAGATGATGCAATTCTCATCCGCGAATTGCGTGCCCTGGAGCCGCTGGGTATAGAACGTCTGCTGGTTGACCGGCGTTGCCGTCACCGTCATGTAAATGCACTCACCGCCCGGCTGGCAGTTCATGAAGCCGTCGGGATAGGTGACCCCAAATTGGTGCCCGCCATAGGTGAAGTCGTTCTCCGTGCCTCCGGGAGGAATCTGCTGGGTTATCTGCGACGGAGCGTGCGGCGTGAACTCCCACGCCAGGATGTCGGTGGTCGTGCCGCCGTTCTCCGACGACGCGGTGAAACCCGCGAACAGCGAACTAATATTGGCAGGTTGCAGTCCCAGCGGGTTCGAGGGCGAAAAGGCGATGTTGTATGGGACATTCAGTATGGTGGGAGCTCCCGTCACAGGAACGTGCGTGCCCGGCTGAAATTGCGGGTCGAGATAAACCTGCAAGGAACCTGGTTGGCCGCCGGAGGGAGGCGTGTATTCGATCACCACCTGGTGCATGGGACCGTCGCTGCAACTATCCCCGTTGCAGGTAGGACCAAGAGAGCTGGCAAGATTGCTGTTGATCGCATCCTGGCTTAACAGACAACTGGTCACGTTGTGGTTGTTGCCTATGGTGTACGTGCCGGCCTCGTGCACCGGGCTGTTGAACATAGCTGGGTTGCCGCCGCAGGTCTGGATTGCGACATGATTGCTATTGGGGTCCCAGGCGTTTTCCAGGATGTCGAACTCTATCGCCAGACTATCGTTAATGCCCGAATAACCCATCCCGCCCATCGCCGACCCGATCGCCTTCAGGCCCCGGCCTGACGCGCCTTGTGTGGAGTCGGTAGCGTTTGAGTTTTGCACGATGAAAGAAAATCCGTCGCCGGGAGCGCAACACATAGTTGGGTTGTGCATCTGGAAGGCGAAATAGGTGGTAAAGCCGGAGGTGACGGGCTGTGGAACCTTAAAGAAGGCCGTACTGGCGAACTGCAGGGCCTTCGCCGGTGGGGTGAGCCGCAAAACGTTTTGCTCGTTGTAGGCGACGATCTGGCTGTCGTTAAGTTGTAAAAGGCCACTGGCATTCGTGAAGTCCGGTACAAAGCGTATCTGCTGCGCGGGTGCCGTCACCGGCAAGCATGCCAGGACCGGCGTAAGCAGCAGCAGGAGCCGAAGATGTCGCATGATCGCTTCTTTCCACGCCGCGTTACGAAGGCACCGCGAGTCCATGCTTGCGTACGAGAGGCGCTGTTCGGGTGTGCGGCAGCCCTCTTAGGATGCCGCAGGTAATTGGCCGCATTGTGCGTTGCTTACGCAACATTGTCAAGACAATCTAGTGGCGCCGGCCATTCCGGCGTCCCGACTTGCGGCTGGTGGGCAGCATGAGATAAGAAACCTTCCCACCGCGGGCGCAGCATAGGGGCGGAGTGCAGCGCATGCACCGGGGCGCTAGCGAGGCTGCAATTCTGCTAATCATTTGGCGCGATTTGGGCAATGAAACAGGCGACGAAGGCACGCCAATTTGCGCTATTCCCCCAAACTGCTGGCAACAGGTAAGTTGGAAGGCGTTACTTTCGTACCCTAATTTCGTGGCTTTGCTGTATGATAGGACTGCGTATGTTCGAACGGCGCGTCTAGCAGCCATCCCTCCTTATGTCTCGAGCGATTCCTGCCTGTAACCTTCCGATCACCAAACGCGATATCAACACGAAGGAAATAGAAAAGTCACATGGAACAAGGAACTGTGAAGTGGTTTAACGATGCCAAAGGCTTTGGCTTCATCTCGCGCCAGAACGGCGAAGATGTTTTTGTGCATTTCTCGGCGATCCAGTCGAATGGCTTCCGCACCTTGCAGGAAGGCCAGGCGGTCAGCTTCGACGTGAAGCGCGGCGCCAAGGGCTGGCAGGCAGAGAACGTTCAGGTCCTCTAAGCCGTAGGGCGAGCGAGGGCACCCCGTGTCCTCGCTTAGTTTCGATGGATGACTTGTCTTCGGTCGTGAACAGTTATTCCAACCCACCCCGCCTAGGGACAGGCGGCTCTTGAAAGCGAGGACGTATGAAAAACATCTATGTGGGTAACCTGAGCTTTGATGCGACAGAAGACCAGGTACGCGGCATGTTTGAACAGTATGGCCCGGTCGATCGGGTCAGCATTATTACCGACCGCGATACCGGCCAGCCGCGCGGTTTTGCCTTTGTCGAGATGCCGGACGACGACTCTGCCGGCAAAGCCATGGAAGCGCTAAACGGCAGCGCTCTCGGCGGCCGCAATCTGACCGTGAATGAAGCCCGTCCCAAGGCCGACAGGCCGCGTCGCGACGGCGGCGGTGGTGGAGGCCGTGGCGGCTTCGGTCGCAGCGGCGGCGGTGGCCGCGGACGCTCCGGCGGCGGTGGTGGCGGCTGGGGACGCTACTAGACTCCCCCTCCGATTTATACAAGTTTCTTGCCGGTGCAAGCCTAATGCTGCGCCGGCATTTCTTTTTGGTGCGGACCTTCGGGCTGACCGCCACAATCACTTACTGCACGCCGGCGAAGCTGGCTCCAGGTTCACCTCAGGCAGCGACTTCAGCTCCTGCTGAGTGAACTGCGCATTCACTGCCGGCAAGTCCTGCGTCATCAGCTCTGACCACTGCCGCGTCAGCTTCGTCAGGTCCTGGCAATAATCGTGATACGCGGTGCGCATCGCATCCGTCGGTGCGGCGTCCGCCTGGTTCACGCCTTCCGACAGCGACGACAGCTCCGAGTTCATCAGCGTGAACGTCGGCTTAGGTTTGCCGAAGCCGCCGAATCCGTGCTGTACCGCGCCTTGCAGCTTGAGCGCCTTCATCTCGAAGTCGGTCACTGCCTTCGCAGTGGCTGTTGCCTCGGCATTCTTCTGCAACTCCGATCTACGCTGCGCAACTTCGTCGAGGAATTTCCCCGCCTGCTCGTGATAGGCGAAGCTCAAGGAGATCAGCTTGTCGATTTCCTGGCCAAACGCCAGTTGTTGCTCGAGCGCCGCCGGCGTTACGTGAACGCGCGGGTCCATGGTGACCGTGAGCGGCTGGGTGTACGTCTTGCCCGCGACGGTCAGCTTCACTTCGTAGGTGCCGGGCACAACGAACGGCCCTTGCGGCTCCGCGTGCGTGCGCTCGTACAGCGCCGAGATGGGATAGGTGTGCTGCACGGCATCCGGCGCGGTGTAGCGCAGGTCCCAGACGTAGCGATTCAGGCCGGCGTTCTTCGGCAGCGGCGTCGGATGATACAGCCAGTACTGCGGCACGGGCGGCGGCTCTTCTGAGCGTACCGCCGCGGGCTTGCTCGATAGCTCGCGCACAAGCTGTCCCTTCGCGTCGTAGATGCTGATGCTGATGTCGCCTTGCGGCGCTGACTTGAAGTAATAGTCGATCACCGCGCCAGTGGGTGGGTTGTCGCCTGCTGGCATTTCCGGCGGCAGCGGCGTGTCCTGATTCATGTCGTTGCGCACGCGGATTGCGCTCGCAGGGCGGAACAGATGCGCGTTCGAATTCGCAACCTTGTCGTCAAGCTGCCGCAGCGGACTGAGATCGTCGAGGATCCAGAACGCGCGCCCGTAGGTCGCGGCGACGAGGTCGTCATCGTGTACGACCATGTCGCGCACGGAAACGGTCGGCATGTTCTGTTGCAGCGAGCTCCAGTGGTCCCCGTTGTCGAACGAGACGAACGCTCCGGTTTCGGTTCCCGCATAGAGCAGGCCCTGGCGCTTGGGATCTTCGCGCACCACTTTCACGAAGCTGAAGTCGGGAATGCCGCTTGCGGCTCCCTGCCAGCTCTTGCCGTAATCCTTCGTGCGAAAGATGTGCGGCTTGAAGTCGTTGCCCTGATGGTTGTCGACGGAGACATACGCCGCCGCGGGATCGAAGTGCGAGGCCTCGACCATCGTGACCTCGGCGTGCTTCTGCAATCCCGGGGGCGAAACACTCTGCCAGTTCGCGCCGCCGTCGGTCGTGACCTGCACCACGCCGTTGTTCGTGCCCACCCAGATGACGCCCGCCTTCAGTGCTGATGGCGCGACGGTTGTAATCGCGCGGCGATCGGGCGGACGTAGCGTCTGTTCTTCTTCCTGCGACTTCGGCTTCTTCTCTTCCGCTTCCTTCGTCTTCTGCTCTTTGCTCTTCGCTGCCTCGGGCTTGGCTTCCTGCTGTCCAGGCGAGGGCGGCACCGGCTCGCCGGGACGCATCGTCAGGTCCGGGCTGATCGCCTTCCAGGTCGTGCCCTCGTCGCGCGTCTCGAGCAGAAACTGCGTGCCCTCGTACAGCACGCGCGGGTCCTGTGGAGAGAATGCCAGCGGAACGTTGGTCGCGGTGCGATAGTCGCCGTCGCGGCTCACGTTGGGCGAGACCACCTGTACCTGACGATTGCTGCGATCGATGCGCCACAGCCCACGCGCCTCGCCGCCGCAATACACGATGTTCGGGTCGGTCGGACTAGGCACGATGTAGCCGAACTCATAGCCGCCGATCGGGTCCCAATCGAACATGGTGATCGCGCCGTAGTCCCCGCGGCTCAGGGTCGCCACCGCGCCGCTGTCCTGCTGTGTGGCGTAAATCCAGTACGGCCAGCGCTTGTCAGTGGACAGGTGATAGAACTGGCCGGTCGGCTGGTTGTACCACGAGCTCCAGCTCTTGCCGCCGTCCAGGCTGACGGTCGCGCCCTGGTCGCTGCCCATGATCATGTAATCGGAGTCGGTCGGGTCGATCCAGAGCGCGTGGTTGTCGTCGCCGCCGGGAGCGCCTTTGTACGATTCGAAGGTCAGGCCGCCATCGGTCGAGCGATAGAGCGAGGTTTGCGCGACGTACACAATGTCGGGGTTGTGCGGATCGAGGAACACGCGGCTGAAGTAGCCGTTGCCCTGCACGCGCGGGTCTTGCGTGGTGCGCTTCCAGGTCGTGCCGCCGTCGTCGGAGCGGTAGAGCCCGCCTTCTTTTCTCTCCGATACGATAAGGAAGACGCGCTGCCCCCCGGGCGCGACAGCCACCCCCATGCGCCCCAGATGCGCTTTCGCGAGCTGTGGAATCGGGACCGGCGTCCAGGTCTCGCCGCCATCGGTGGTCTTGTAGATCCCCGCGCCGCCGGTGCCGAGCAAACCTGCGAGCGGGTTATCCGGCGTGACCAGGTGATACCACAGCGCGGCAAAACCGATCTGCGGATTGCCCGGCGCGAAGTCGACATCGACGGCGCCGGTTTTGTCGTCCTTGTAGAGCACCTTGCGCCAGCTCTTGCCACCGTCGGTGGTCTTGAAGACGCCGCGCTCTTCGTTCGGAGCGTACGTGTGCCCCAGAGCCGCGGCGAAGACGACGTCGGGGTTCTTGGGATCGACCCAGATGGCCGCGATGTGACGCGAGTCGTCAAGCCCAGTGTGCTGCCACGTTGCGCCTGCGTCCGTCGACTTCCACATGCCATCGCCCTGGTTGACCGCGCCGCCCACGTTGCTAACGTCACCCGTGCCGATGTAGACGATGTTGGGATTCGACGGCGCGACTGCGATTGCGCCGATAGAGGCGACATGCGCTTTGTCGAAGATCGGCTTCCACACCATGCCGCCATCGGTGGTCTTCCACGCGCCGCCGCCCGCCGTGCCCATGTAGTAAATCGCGGGCTGGCCGGGGACGCCGCTCACGCCGGTAACGCGCCCTGCGCGAAACGGCCCAACCTGCCGCCACTGCATCCCGGCGTACAACGAGGGATCGAATTGTGCGTGTATGGGTGGAGCGAAGGTGAGGCTGGCAAGCAGAGCGACAAATGCGAGTATGCGATGATGTGTGATGAAAAAAGGCAGCGCGCGGCCGCCCACGCTAAGCGTCATTCGTAATACCCCCAAATGGAAGAGCTTACACCAGAGACGAGGTAGCTATCCTGGGGCGAGCAGATCGGGTAGTGGGCTACGAAGCAGCCCACTACCCGCGGATTGTCCGTGAGTTCGAGGCGTGTCTTACAGGCGGCGCACCCTTCGGCAAGCTCATGGCAGGGCTGAAGCTGCGCCCCTTCAAATCACCGTGCAAATCGCGCGGGACGCGGGCCAGCCTGCCCTGAGCGCCAGCCGAATGGGGTCCGCTCCACCCGCTCATGACCCGAACACCCACTCATCCCAAACGATGGGATGAGTGGGGCACCCGAGCGAATGGCGAAGAGCGTTATTTGATGTTCAGCGTGATCACCTGCGAACCCGTCACTACGTAATCCACCGGGGTCGCGGCTTCGTCTACCGCGCTCTCGCCTACGACGACCATGTCCTGGGTGCCGCGCATGCCGTCCATCACGTTCATCACCGAGAGCGGCAGGGTGGGCATGACCTTGTCTTCCACCATGGCCTGCGGATTGTTCTCGAGCAGCGAGACGTAGACGTCGCTGTTGGCGTGCTCCTTGTTGAGCAGAGCGATGGTGGAGCCGAGGTCGAGGTGGTGGCTCATGGGGCCGGTGACGCGGTGCATCTTGTCGAGGGTGTCGCCGTCGCTGACCAGAATGCGCAGGGTGCCGCGCGGCGTAGAGGTGGGGATTTTGACCGCGATGTTGCGCACGATGCCCTCGCCGCGATAGGGCTTGAGCAGCGTCTCGATGGTGATCTCGTCGCCGGGGCGCGCTTCGGTGACGTCGGTGCGCGCGGTCTCCAGGCGCGCCGAGCGGCGGTCGGGCACGAGGTTGAAGTTCAGCTCTACGCCTTCGATCTTGGGCGTCTCGTAGGGGTTCTCGAAGATGCGGCTGAAGCGCTCGCCGATGGAGAGCGCGATGTCATACGCTGTGGGAGTGGAGCCGTCGGCCGGCGCGTACATGTTGCGCACCTTGAGCTCGGGATAGCCGAGCACGGAGATGTCGCCCTGCAGGCGATAGGTGGTGTCCTCGCCGTACTCGTTGATGCCCTGGATGGCGTTGAAGACGGTGGCCATCATGGCCGCGGGCGTCAGCTTGGCGTTGTTCAGCACTTCGTAATGGAACTGCTTGGGATGGGCGACGCCGCTGAAGGTGAGGGTGACGGGGATCATCTGCGGCTGGCGATCGAAGCGGCCCATGATGCCGGCGCGGCGGTCCTGCACGAAGGCGCCGACAGGCTCGGTGCTGTTGACGATCTTGAAGGAGTTCTCGGGCGACGGCAGCGTGGCCAGCACCGTGGCCTTGGTCATCGGCATGTCGACGTTGCCGGACTGCATGAGCGGATGGCCACAGGCAAGCAGGTGCGAGTCGTCGAGGTAGGTGACGGTGCAGGTGCCGGCGATGTTCATGTCGCCACGCACCAGGATGGCGCTGACGGCCGAGCCGGGCACGAGCGGCTCAGGCTGCTTGTCGTTGCTAACCGAGCCGGCGCCCATGACCGGCATCACGCCGGCGGAGGCGAAATCCTTGGCGAAGAGGCGCAGCGTGTCGGGGCTGAAGCCGCTGAAGACGAGCGGCGTGGCGATGGGCTTCAGCAGGTCGGCGTAGGGCGATGGCGAGGACGCATTGAGCGCGGCACCGACGGAGGTCTGACTCACCGGCTGCTTGTCGGGGGCGCCGCGCTGCGCGAAGTCGGAGGAGACGGACTTCTCCATGCCATTGATCTCGAGCATCTGCGCGGCGGGCGTGATGCCGCAAATCGGCTCCTTGGAGAACTCGCCGATCCGGTAAGCGATGGCGCCCACCAGTTTGCCGTCGATGTAAACGGGGCTGCCGCTCATGCCGGCGACGACGCCGGTGTACTCGACGTGCTTGCCGTGCAGGCGCGCGAGGATGACGTCGGCGCGCGGGCCGGCCATGTCGCGCAGCACGCCCAGAATTTCGACATCCATCGCCTCGGGCTGCGTGCCCTCGAAGACGGTGTAGGCGACGCCGTGCATGCCAGCCTTGACATCGTCTTCCGGCATGACGATGGTCTTCGGTTTGGGCTGGATGGCGAACGAGGCGAGAGCAGTGAAACAAACGACGAGGGCGGCAATGGCGCGGTTCAGCATGTACTTGCCTAAATCCTTCAAATCCTGGTCATGGTCAGACTTTTTCAGTTCCGTCTACCCATATGGATAGAGCTGCGTCTAAGCAGCAGGAAACGGTTCGATCCACCCCATCAAGCGCAAAGTCAGCGCAGGTTGGGGACCCCGGTCAGACGGCCCACATCGATCCAGAGAAGCTGAAATTTGGATTTATACTAGCATGAAGATAAAGCCCTAGAGGCACTTGATGTATCGTGACAAACACCTAAGGTTCCCCAGTAAATTACCTGTGTTCCGTAATCCCCTCGGCGTGGCGCTGGCGACGTTGGTTGCAGCCGTGGCGCTGTGCGGGCTGCCGGCGTTCGCGCAGTCGAGTGGCGATAACGCCTCGAAGAGCCAGTCGCAGCAGGACCAGGTGCCGGCGGCGGCCGGCGGTCCAACGGGCGAAGCCGGGCCGATCGCCGTCCCCAAGAAGAACACCGACGAGGAGCCGCCTCCGCCGCCCAAGCGCCCGCCCGCCGAGGCTCCCGAGTTTTCCCTGCACGTCAACGTTCCGGTGGTGACCATCGACGCCCACGTGATGGGCAAAGACGGGCGTCCGCTGGCGCTGCCGCTGGATGTAGTGCAGGACCACTTCAAGGTGTGGGAAGACGGCGTCCCGCAGAAGATCCAAAGCGTGTCGATCAGCAAGGCGCCGATTACGGCGGTGCTGCTGGTGGAGTTCGCCGCTACCAACTACAACTTTATGTACGACGCGTTGAACGCCTCCTACGTTTTCGCCAGCAATCTGCAGCCGCAGGACTGGGTGGCGGTGGCATCGTTCGATATCAAGCCGCACATCATCGTCGACTTCACGCAAGACAAGCAGGCGATCTTCGGCGCGCTGAACACGCTGACCATTCCGGGCTTCCAGGAGACGGACATCTTCGACGCGATGTACGACATGCTGGACCGGCTGGACCGCGTGCCCGGACACAAGGAGCTGGTTGTGGTCGCCAGCGGGCGCGATACCTTCAGCAAGCTGAACCTCGACCAGGTGCTGAAGAAGATCAAGTTGACGCCGAACGTGACCATCTACACCATCTGCACCGGCGAAGCGTTTGTGGAGACGATGGGCGTGGATGGCATCCAAAGGCTGCAGGACAGGAACCAGATGAACACGTTCGCCAAAATGACGGGCGGACGCTCCTACGCGCCACGGCTGCTGGGCGAGCTTCCTGACATCTTCCGCGAAGTCGCCGGCGCCATTCGCGACCAGTACACCATCACCTACAAGCCGACCAATACCAAGCAGGACGGCACCTATCGCAAGCTGAAGGTAGAACTGGTGGGGCCCGATGACAAGCCGCTGATCATCAAGGACCAGAAGAACAAGGACCTCAAGTACACCATCATCGCGCGCGACGGATACACGGCGAAGCACGAGGTGGAATAAGGGCAGCGGCCCCTTCGCTGTACCGGCTGGCACAGGCCCTGATGGGCCTCCGACGTTATGGCAATATACACCAACAATCAAACCTGAAAAGCTGCCAGGTTCCCAGCCTTCATTGACCTACCCCTCTAAGGGACGTAAGATTCGCGCCAATGATCGGCCAAACAATCTCGCACTACCGCATCGTCGAGAAGCTGGGTGGTGGCGGGATGGGCGTTGTCTACAAGGCCGAAGATGTAACCCTGCATCGCTTTGTCGCACTGAAGTTTCTGCCAGATGACTTGGCTCATGAGACCCAGGCTTTAGAGCGTTTTCGGCGTGAAGCGCAGGCTGCTTCGGCACTCAATCATCCGAACATCTGCACCATTTATGAAATCGGCGAGGAGGGTGGCCGCACCTTCATCGCGATGGAGTTCCTCGAAGGCAAGACACTGAAGCACGCCATTGATGGACACCCGTTAGAAACCGAAGCTTTGCTGTCCCTGGCAATCGAGATCGCCGATGGGCTAGACGCCGCTCATAACAAAGGTATTGTTCATCGTGACATTAAACCGGCCAATCTTTTTGTTACCGAACGCCGGCACGCAAAGATTCTGGATTTTGGTCTTGCACAAGTGGCGTCCACAGGTGCTTCTGGGGCGGCCGCGGGTGAGGCCACGACGAAGTCTCGCTTCTTGACCGCTCCCGGAGTTCCTATCGGAACGCTGCTCTACATGTCGCCCGAGCAGGCAAGGGGCAAGGAGCTGGATGCGGGTACTGACCTTTTCTCCTTCGGTGTCGTGCTCTACGAAATGGCGACGGGGATTTTGCCGTTTCGCGGCGAATCGCCGGCCGACATCTTCGACGCTATTTTGAACCGAACGCCGACGCCGCCTCTCCGACTGAATCCCGACCGTCCTTCCCGACTGGAAGACATTATTAACAAGGCCCTGGAGAAGGACTCCAATCTGCGTTACCAGCATGCCTCCGAGATGCGGACAGACTTACTAAGATTGCAGCGCGGATTGGAAAGTGATCGCTCGATAGGGAGCACGGCAAGCCCACGCGACAAGTTGTCATCCACGGTCGCGAGGCCCAACAGAAGCAGATTGGCGGGTTTGTCGCTACTTCTGCTGCTCCTGGCTGGAGTCGGAGGATACTTCTGGCGAAGCCGAATCAGATCAAACACTGGCGGAGCAAATACCGCGTCCATTGCGGTGCTGCCCTTCGCCGACATGAGTCCGGGAAAAGATCAGGAGTATTTTTCCGATGGGCTGGCCGAAGAATTGACCAACGAGCTGGCCAAGGTGCCAGGGTTGAAGGTTACAGGCCGCTCCTCAGCCTTTCAGTTCAAAGGCAAGAATGAAGACTTACGAGCTGTGGGACAGAAGCTGAACGTTGCCAACATTCTCGAGGGAAGCGTGCGGCAGGAAGGTAGTCATGTCCGGATAACCGCCGAGCTCACGAAAGCGAATGATGGTTTTCAGCTTTGGTCACAGGAATACAACACCGAGCTCAAAGACATCTTCGCGGTGCAGGACGAAATCGCGCGTGCTGTCACTCAGGCACTACAAATCAAGCTGCTCGGCGCCAACGCAACCTCCGCGCTTGCGGGATCGAAGGTCGCCAATCCCGAAGCCTACCAGGCTTATTTGCAAGCGGCGTATTTCTTGAATCGAGGATCGGACAAGACAAACTACGACAAGGCCCTGGCTTGCGCCGATCAGGCCATAAAGCTGGACGCGAACTTCTCCCCCGCCTGGGCGCTGCGCTCAAACATACTTGCCGGCATGGCCGCAGAGGGATTCATGAACACCGGCCAAGGATTTCTCCGGGCACGCGAAGATGCCGAGCAGGCCATCGCTCTGGACCCGGGTTCGGCCGCGGGGTACCTTTCGTTAGCGGCTGTACGTCTGGTTTATGACTTCGATTGGGAAGGCGCTGAAGCTGCCCTGAACAAGGCGGCCGCGCTGGAACCAGGGAGTACTGATTTACCCTCCTATCGCGCAGGGTTGGAGGAAGTGCGGGGTCGTCTGGACGAAGCCATCGAACTACGGAAACGGACAGTCGCCTTAGATCCGCTGTGTTCTTTCTGTTATTTTTTCCTGGGAGCCGATCTTGCCGAAACCGGACAGTACGATGAAGCCAACACGATATTGCAGAAGGCTCTGGAGCTGGACCCGCAACAGGGATTCGTTCACTTCGTACGGGGCCAGATCTTACTGGCTCAAGGGCGCCCGCAAGAAGCTCTGGTGGAGATGCAGCAGGAAACCAACGACTGGTTGAAGTTGACGGGAGAGGCGTTGGCTTATCACTCCCTGGGCCGTCAGCCGGCTTCGGAAGCCGCATTGAAAGAACTCATCGCCCGCCATGCTAGCGATGCGGCATATCAGATCGCCCAAGTCTATGCAGATCGCGGGGAGGCGGACAAAGCCTTGGACTGGCTTGATCGGGGCTACCAACAGCACGACTCCGGCATGCCCTATCTCAAATCCGAAGGGCTGTTTAAGGGCCTGCACCAGAACCCGCGCTATATTGAAATCCTAAAGAGGATGCGGCTAGCCCCGTAACCCCTAGCGATGGCTCAGCGTTATGCTGCCTCCTTGGTTCGCAAAACTTCAGCTGCCGAGGAGCTTCGGCCAGACTTCCTCAACGTCCCACTCTGGAATGGCTCCCGGGCGACTGGCCACCAGCCCCGCGACAGCGTTGGCGAAGGCGGCGCAGCGCGGCATCGTCCAAGCTTGCGACATGCCGTGCACGAGCGCCGCGGCGAAGGCGTCTCCGGCGCCGACGGTGTCCACTACATCAATCCTGCAGGCGGGCGCCTCGGTGAAAACGCGGTCGTGAAAGATGGCGCAACCGCGCTCGCCCATCGTGACGCAGACGGTTTTGCAATGATACTGATCGCACCAGCGCTCGCAGAAGCGCTGGATCGTAGCTTCTTCGCCGTTGGTATCCAGCGACGCGTCGAGAAATTCGGCCTCACTGTCGCTGAGCTTGATAACGTCGGCACGAGACGCGAGTTTCTCCACGGCGGCCAGTGTCCAGTTCCCGTCCCGCAAATTCACGTCGTAAATCTTATTGGCCGAGGCCACGGCATCCAGGAGGGCCAGAGTTGAAGCAACCGCCCGCTCCGAAGTGTGAAAGAGCGTGCCGAAGTAAATCCAGTCGGGCCTGAGTTCCGCGATGCGCTGGCGCAGTTCTGGTGTAAGGCGCACGAAATCGTAGGCTGCGGGACGGACGATGCGGAACATCGGCTTGCCGCCGGGATCGAGTTCGACCTCGGCCGTGCCGGTGGACCTGCCGCGCACAACCTGCAGAAGGTCGGGCGCGATGCTCAGTCTCTGAATCGCCTCAAACGCGCGCCGTCCGCGCTCGTCATCGCCGACACCGCTGACCAGGTAGACCTCATGCCCGAGCTTGCGAGCGTGCGCGGCGAAGTTGAGGGGCGCGCCGCCCAGGTACTCGGACGGCCCGATTACGTCCCACAGAACTTCGCCGATGCTGACAATGCGCATAAGGGCAGTTTCGAGTTTCAAGGTTCAAGTTTCAAGTTGCAAAAGCAGTTTCGCGTTTCGAAGCTTCAAGTTTCCGGTTACCAGGGCTGGGCAATTCGAACCTGAAACTGGTCGAGGTTCAAAGCGGGTGTGGAACCGACTCGAAACTCGAAACTGGAAACTTGAAACTGTTCCGCAACTTGAAGCTCGAAACTGCCTCCGGTTTGCGATATTATGGCGGCTCTTATGAAGCTGGGTTTCCAACGCCAACGCACCGCAGCACCATCAGCCCTCGCTACCACCGCCGAATTTCCACCGCTGTCCGGCGCCGATATCGCCGGCGTGGTGCAAGGCGAGCGCGTCGGCGGCGACCTCTATCACTTCCTGCGCGCCAACCGCTGCCGCGTGATTTTCGGGCTGCTCGATGTTGCCGGCAGTCGCGAGGAGAACCACGGCATCGTCGACGCCGCGCGGCAGACGTTTTGCGAGCTTGGCACCCAGAAGTTCGCCGATGAGGAGGTCAACGAGGCCGACGCGATGATGGAGTTCTGCCTCGAGTTGAACCTCAGCATTCGGCGCGCGGCCGCAGGCGTGCGTTCCTGCGCCGGCTTTCTGGGTTGCTACAACGAGGAGCTCGGCACCATCTGCTATGTCAACGCCGGGCATACGCCGGGACTGCTGCGCGATCCTTCGGGCATCACCGAGTTGCCGGCCACTGGCCTGCCGTTGGGTTTGTTCGCGGCGTCGACCTACGAGGCGCCGACCGCCGTGCTGCAACCCGGTGCGTCGCTGCTGCTGGTGTCGCGCGGGGTGGTGGAGGCGGCGGCCAAGAAGGAAGAGTTCGGCCTGGGTCGCGTCAAGCAGCAGTTTCAGAGCGTGCCCTCGGACGACGCCCGTCAGATCGCCGGCGCGATCCTTAGCGCCGTCGAGCAGTTCCTGTCCCTGAAGCCTCGCCAGAACGACCTCACGGCGTTAGCGCTGGCGCGGCGGGCAAAGAGCGCATCGGCCACCAGCGCATGAGCTGAGGGTCGATCAGCCGTTGTCCACGGCTTTCACCATAGCCATTTTCGAATCGTACGCAAACCTCTTCTGGAGCCTGCGCGCGAACGGGTAACCGATGCGCACAACAAATTGGTGTGGCCGGGAGAAGGCGAGTATGTCGTACCAAACCTCGTCTGTTTCGCGGTTCCACTCGACCGTAAACCGTTCTTCGCCGGACTCGGCATGATCCTCCAGCGTGCCGTACGCAAAGCCGAAGCGATGCATTCGCCCGCTGTTTTCCACCACATACACAATCCGGCACCCGTTGAGCCAGTAACAATTCAGGCAGCGCGCCAGCACGGCTACGTTTTCTCCTGCGCGGATCGGAGTTGACGGCCAGTACAGCGTGATCCAGTCCAGGTTGAACATCTCCCAACGTCGGACCGCATCGCGGGCCTTGTTCCAGACACTAGTTCCATGACCGAGCAGGATCCGGTTGTGATCGACCGTAAAAAGCGGTGGCAAAAGTCCAGCGGTCGCGCCCACTTCGGTGTAGGTGTGATTGGATTCGCGCGCATGCGCCAGAAACCGCTCGACCTGACGAGTCGAAGGACAAGACAAGAGCAGCACCGAACTATGGTAACGTGAGCCTCGGCCGGCACTGTCATCGCCGCCCCCTGCACCCCCAACCCCCAGCTCCCGCCGTTGTGCGCTCCAACCATCCCCTTGTGACGTGCGCCACAGACTGCCGGTACATGCCCACGCAGAATCGAAAGCGGAGGGCATCCCGTGTACGAGATCGTGGAAGCGCGTCCGCTGGCGCGCGGCATCAAGCTGTTCACCATCAAGGCCCCGCGCATTGCCCGCAAGCAGAAGCCGGGACAGTTCGTCATTGTGCGGCTGGATGAATCGGGCGAGCGCATCCCCCTGACCATAGCGGGCGCCGACGCGGAAGCCGGCACCGTCACCATCGTCGTGCAAGCCATCGGCAAGACCACCATGCTGCTCAACATGATGGAGGCGGGCGACGCCATCCTCGACATGGTGGGCCCGCTGGGCAAGCCATCGGAGATCGAGAACTTCGGCACGGCTGTGGTCGTCAGCGGCAGCGTGGGAACAGCAATGGCCTATCCCACAGCGCGCGAACTGAAGCGCGCGGGCAACAAGGTCATCTCGATCGTCGGCGCGCGCAGCAAGGAGCTGCTGGTGCTGGAAGATGAGGTTCGCGCCGTCAGCGACGAGACTTACGTCGTCACCGACGACGGCAGCTACGGCGACAAGGGGCTGGTCACAGACAAGCTGAGAGAGCTGATGGCCGCCAAGAAGCTGGATTACGTGCTCGCCTGCGGCCCGGTGCCGATGATGCGTGCGGTGGCGAGGATGACCGCGCCCGAGCAGATCAAGACCATCGTCAGCCTCAACTCCATCATGGTGGACGGCACGGGAATGTGCGGCGGTTGCCGCGTGCTGGTCGGCGACAAGAGCGAATTCGCCTGCGTCGACGGCCCCGAGTTCGATGCCACGCGCGTGAACTTCGAGGTGCTGATGCAGCGCAACAACATGTACCGCGAGCAGGAGCGCGAGAGCATCGAGCGGTTGCAGTCCGACCCGCAAGCCGAGTTGGAGAAGGTGCGCAGCAACGTTCGCAAACAGGAGTGCGCCGTGGAAGCGGTGGGGGTGACGAAATGAGTGAGGTCAAGGAAAAGAAGCCGAGCCACAATCCGCTGCCCGCGAAAGAGCGCGCCAAACTGCCGCGCCAGCGCGTGCCCGAGCAGGACCCGTGCGTGCGCGCGCACAACTTCCAGGAAGTGAACCTCGGCTTCCCGGCCGAGCAGGCGCGTCAGGAATCGCTGCGCTGCATTGAGTGCCCCAAGCCGGGTTGCGTGGAGAAGTGCCCGGTATCGGTAGACGTGAAGGCAGTGATCGATCTCATCCTGGCCGGCGATTATCTGGGCGCGGCGTCAAAGGTCCGCGAGGACAACGCGCTGCCTGCCATCACCGGCCGCGTGTGCCCCGTCGAAGATCAATGCGAGTCGGGCTGCGTGCTGGGCAAGAAGGGCGAGCCAGTCGGCATTGCGTATCTCGAGCGCTTCGTCGCCGATTGGGAGCGCGAGTCGGGACAGTTCGGCTCGCCGGTGACGGCGCCGAAGACCGGAAAGAAGGTCGGGATCATCGGCAGCGGGCCTGCGGGCCTGGCGTGCGCGGGCGACCTCATTCAGATGGGACACCAGGTGCATGTCTTCGAGGCACTGCACGAGTTGGGCGGCGTGCTGGTGTATGGCATTCCCGAGTTTCGCCTGCCGAAGGAGATCGTGCGCCATGAGATCGATGTGCTGCGCCGCCGCGGCGTAGAGTTCGAAACCAACGTGGTCGTCGGCAAGACCGTAACCGTCGACGAGCTGATGCAGGAAGAAGGATACGACGCGCTCTTCATCGCCACCGGCGCCGGCCTGCCGCGCTTTCTGAATGTCCCCGGCGAGCATTTCAATGGGGTCTATTCGGCCAATGAATTTCTGACCCGGGTGAACCTTATGCGGGCATACCGTTTTCCCGAGTACGACGAGCCCTTATATCCCTGCAAAGACCGTGACGTGATTGTTGTCGGTGGTGGCAACACCGCCATGGATGCGGTGCGCAGCGCGTTGCGGCTGGGCGCGAGGAGCGCCAGCATCTACTATCGGCGTACCGAAAAAGAGATGCCCGCCCGCGTGGAAGAAGTTCACCACGCCAAGGACGAGGGCGTGCACTTCGAGATGCTGGTGAACCCGGTCGAGTTCCTCGGCGACGAAAAAGGCAACCTCACAACCGTACGCTGCATTCGCCAGGAACTGGGCGAGCCCGACGACTCCGGACGCCGCAGCCCGGTGGCGATCAAGGGCTCGGAGTTCGATACGCCGTGCTCAGTGGCAATCATCGCGGCGGGAACGAGTGCGAACCCGCTGATCCGGATGACCACGCCGGGGCTGGCGACCACCAAGCGCGGCTACATTTCCGCCAACGACGACACGTTGGCGACATCAAAGCCGGGCGTCTTCGCCGGCGGCGACATCGTGACCGGCGGCGCCACCGTGATCCTCGCCATGGGTGCCGGGCGCAAAGCGGCGAAAGCGATCGATGAATATCTGAAGGGCGTGGAGCAGCTAGCGATCGTTAACTAACTACTCTGCAGGCGCGGAAGGCGAAAACCCGGCTCACCACAGAGACACAGAGGCACAGAGATCTTGAATCCACGAGCAAGACCCCATGACCCTGCAATTGTCGGGCACGGGCTCTCTGTGGCTCTGTGGTTAATTCCCTCATCACACCCACAACGCCGCCGATCCGCCTACCCATTCCAGGTTTTTGTTGTGATCGACGCCCATCATGATGCCGCGGCCCATGCGCACCAGGGGTAGCACCGGTGTCAGTTCGCCGCCTTCGGGCCAGACGAACATCATGCGAATTTCCATCTGGGTTGGCCCGTGCGGCGTCTCAATCACCGGCTCGAAATGCAGGCGCTCCTGAAGAACGTAGTTGTGCCGCTGGTCGGGTGGGACCGTTTCGATGTCTGACGGTGTGGGAGCGAACTTGATCCCCACTCCCGCAAACGAGTACAGCGGCTTGAGCAGAAAGTTCTCATGGTCTTCAGGAAAGGCGGGAAGCTGGTCGAGGAACCACGTCCTCGGGACCGATGGGTGGTTGAGATACGGGATGGAGAACTTGCTGATGCGGAAGTACCAGTTGGGATGGCCGGCCCACTCGACGTCAAGTTCATCGCGAAAATCAAACGGCAGCGTGACGCCCTTCCGCTCCAGTTCGTCCACGATGCACCGGTTGTAAATGCGCCGCACTTCTACTTCACGCCCGTCCTTGCGGTAGAAGAGCTTGTTCCCGCGCTTGATGAGCGATCGAATATCGACGACGGCGATGCCGAGCTTGCGCTGGGTGATCAGGAAATCGGGCAACGTCTTCTGGTGCTCGGGATCGATCTCCAGCAGGATGACGTTCTCTGGGTCGCGGCCGGCCACGATGAGCTGCCGCAGCAGGTGCCAGTAGGAGCCGCGATCGAAGCCGCTCAGATAGACGCCGAGGTCCGGCGGTAGTTCGAACGACTCGACGTACTGCTGCGCAACCGTCGGCTGATATCCATAGAGCGAAGGGAACGCCTGCAACTCCACCAGCTTCGGCTCAAGCTCTCCGGCGATGTTGCGCACCAGCCCGAAATCCACCTGCACAAACATCGGCAGCGGAGATTCATTTGGCACGTTGTACTGCGGCGGGACGGAGGCGTCGGAGGCGCGCCGGTATTCGGGATTCTCCACTAGTTGCAAGACCAGATCGCGGCCGTAGTCGGCCATCTGGTCCAGCAGCGCGCGGGACACGAAGCACGGTGTTTCCGAGACGCGGAACTCGATGTGCGTGCCGCTCACGTCATCCAGCGCGCGCAGAAACTGCCGGTACGTCTCCGGCGTGAAGTTGCGGTTGAACGCCTCGCGCTGCGCGGGGACCATCGTCAGGCCTCGATGAGGAAGCGCCCTTTCTCCATGATCTGCCGCCCGTCAACCCAGATGTCGAAGTGCGTGCCCACAACGTCGATGTGCGTCGAGGAGTACCAGTCGGCTCCGGTGTGTGCGCCGTACGGATTGCCGAAGGCGATGTGCACGCCGGGGAACTTCTCGTCCTGGAGGATCTGCCCAATCACGTGGTCGAGCTCGATGTTGGTGCCAATGGCGAACTCGCCGACGGCGTCGCTGTTTTCGTCGGTGTGAGTGTAGGCCCAGAACTCCTGCTCGAGTTCCTTGTTATCGCTCGCGATGCTGGTGATGCGGTTCTTATCAATTCGGATGGTCAGCGGCTGGCGCGCCAGGTCCTGGTATTTCTCGCAGAGGTAATCGCCCACGACGCCGTCCACCACACAGACGCCATTCACTTCGCCGGGCGTGGTGAAGGTCTCGCCGCCGGGAAGGTTGCCCCATTTGTCGCGGCTGATGATGCCGCTGGTCTTCACCCAGCGATAATTCGGATTGAGCTTCGCCGTAAAGTCGCTGCCCGCGGGATTGGTGGCACGGATTTCTTTTGCCTTCGAAACGATCTCCGTCACCTTGCGGCTGAGCGCGTCCACCTTGTTGTAGTCGGCGCGCATGCCTTCCAGCATGATCTGCCGGTTGATGTTCACCATGTGCGCGTGACGCATGCGCCGCCGGTTAACGATGTCGGTCATCTCCATGCGCGACTTCAGCTCGTTGCGCTGCACGCGCACGGCGAAGATGCTGACCTCGCTGGTCTCCATGTCCTCGGCAATCTCGGGCGGCAGGTGCGTCAGTGGACGCGCGGCCAGCTCTTCCATCACGAACGACTTGAATGGCGAGCCGAGCTCAGCCAGTTCGTGCGCGATGCTGGCGGCGATCTCGCGGCAGGCGTCGTCGGTGATCAGCGTGACTTTTTCGCTCGGCTCAATGCGCAAGCAGGTGTAGACCGCGTTGTGCGCACCGGGCGTGAGCTCGGGATCGAAAGCGACTTTCGTGAGGTCGGTTGAGGTGTGGGTCAGCTCGTTGGCAGATTCGATCAAAGAGTGTCCTTTCTACTACTTCATACGAAGGATGCCGTCCATCCTTCCCGAGCTCCGCGAATTGCCCAGCCCGAAGGGCGATACAATCGTAGCCCAGCACGTGAGTGCTGGGACCATTGCGTTTCCTACGACATGAGTCCGACAGGACGGCACAAAACCGTGTCGTCCCTCAAGGGACTCGACAATCCACTTCGATCTTTACCCCAGCACTCACGTGCTGGGCTACGATTGTGTCGCCCTGCGGGCTCCTGCGCGGTCGTCTGACCAACAACTTTGTCCGCGCCGCCGCCCAACCGCAGATTCCTCGCTTCGCTCGGAATGACAATTCAGAACAAATGTGGAACTCAGGCCCGAAAGCCCGCACTACCCTGCTTCCGCGCGGCCCTGCACTACGTCCACACGGCACGCTCTACTCGTGCCGCTCGCTATGAGACTGCCCCTCGTGGCCTACTTCCGCGCGGCGGATTGCTCCATTACGCCGACTTTGGTTTCGCTGACGATGTAGTCCACCACCTTCGTCAGGTCGTTGGTCTCCTCAAAGACCTTCAACTGGCGGTCGGCGCCGGTGCCCATCCTTAACATCTCGTGAATGTAATTGATTTCCTCGCGCGAGCCAAGTTCATCCAGAACGGGATCGATCAACTCCAGGTACTCCAGCATCAAATCGCGGATCGGCACTTCGCGTTCCTTGCCGAAGTCGATCAGCTTGCCGTCCAGTCCGTAGCGCGAGGCGCGGAACTTGTTCTCGGAAATCAGCGCGCGGCTATAGATGCGGTAGCTCTTGTTGGATGCATGCAGCTTCCACAGCATTGCCATGGTCGCCTGAATTAATGCGGCGATGGCGAGGGTCTCTTCCAGGCGCATGGGAATGTCGCACACGCGCACTTCCAGAGTGTTGAAGAATGGATGCGGCCGGATGTCCCACCAGATTTTCTTTCCGTTGTCGATGCACCCCGTCTTCACCAGCAGGTTGACAAACGTCTCGTAGTCCGACCAGTTAGTAAACGTGTCGGGGATGCCGGTGCGCGGGAAGCGTTCGAAGACTTTACTGCGATACGACTTGAAGCCGGTCTGCATGCCCATCCAGAACGGCGAATTCGACGACAGCGCCAGGATGTGCGGCAGGAAGTAGCGCATCGAATTCATGATGTGGATGGCGGCGTTGCGGTCCTCGATGCCAACATGCACGTGCAGCCCGAACACCAGATTGGCGCGCGCGATGAGTTGCATGTCTTCCACGACCTGGCGGTAGCGCTCGTCGGGATAGATCTCCTGCACCTTCCAGTCGGCGAAGGGATGGGTGCTGGCGGCGGCCAACAGCAAGCCGTTTTCGCCGGCCAACGTGATCATCTGCTGGCGCAGCGAGCGGATGTCCTCGCGCGCCTCTTTAATGTTGTTGCAGACCTTGGTCCCCACCTCGATGACTGCCTGATGCATCTCCGGCTTAACCGCCTCGTTCAGGGCGCGCTTTGCCTTGTCGAGGATCTCCGATCCGATGTGCGAGCGCAGGTCGCGCGTCTTGGGATCGATGGTCTGATATTCCTCTTCGATGCCGATACTCAGGCTTGGCCGCTCCATCCGATCACTCCTTGGTCGCTCGCTTGCGTAATTGCTGGGATGCGGCTTCCAGCATCACCCCGGGCTTCGAGGAACTCGGGGCAGGCGCGGGTGCCCCACTCAGGCTTCGTTTGCTTGAGTGGGACTCGCCGTTCAGGAAAGCGCTCCAGCGATACTCGGACGGCTTGCCCGTATGCTCCCAAGCCTTGCGCACGGCGAGTTCGGCGACGGCGTTGACGATCCAGTTGAAGTTGTCCTGGCCCACGGAGTTCACGTCGGCGTCGGGAGCGGGATTCATGAAGTCGATGGCGTACGGGATCCCGTCCTCGCAGGCGAACTCGACGGTATTCAGGTCGTAGCCCAGCGCGCGGCATAGCGTGATGCAGTCGCGCTCCACGCGTTCGATCAGTTGGGGATCGGTCCGCGGTGGGTCTTTCACATAGCGCTCGTGGAAGGGACGCGACGGATCGTAGTGCATGATGTGGACTTGCTCCTGTCCCACAACGTAGCACCGGAAATATTCCTTGAAGTTCACGCCGCGCTGCAAGGTCATGCAGAGGTCGCGCGACTGGTCGTAGGCATTGAAGAACTCCTCCGGCGAATTGACCTTATAGACATCCTTCCAGCCGCCGCCGTCGAAGGGCTTGAGGAACGCCGGGAAACCGACGTAGCTGAAGATGCTGTCCCACGGCATGGGATATTGCAGGTTGCGCATCGACAGGTCGGTGGTGCCCGGGGGATGCTGCTTGTGCGGCAAGAGCACAGTCGGCGGAATCGCGACGCCCAGCTTCTGCCCCAGCGCGTAGTTAAAGAACTTGTCGTCGGCGCTCCACCAGAAAGGATTGTTGATGACCGTCGTCCCGGAAAGGACTGCGTTCTTCAGGTAGCCGCGATAGAACGGGATGTCGTGCGAGATGCGGTCGACGATGACATGGTAGGGCGAGGGCTCGGCCATGCGCACTTCGCCGACGGTGGCTAGCTCGGCCTGGATGTCCGCCTCGCCCATGGAATTGATTTTGTCGACCAGCGCGGGCGGAAACGTGGTCTCCATGCCGAAGATGACACCAATTTTCTTCACCATGACTCCTTGAGGAACCAAAGCTCTTCTGGATCGACGTGCGGCGTTCGGAGGTCGCGAGCTACGGCAGCGCCGCATCGCGAGCGTCCGATTATTGTAGGCGAAAGTAGAAGGGTTGAGTAGTTGGCAGCCCTCAGCGATGAGCTGTCAGCCGTCGGCGCCTGTGGAATGCCTGTTATAATCGACTTCTCTCCATGGTGGGTGTAGTTCAGTGGTAGAACTCCGGACTGTGGCTCCGGCTGTCGTGGGTTCGAATCCCACCACCCACCCCAATCCACTCCAGAGAACCAGCCCAGCTCGCGCTACACATTTCCTAAGGTGAGCAAGTTCTTCCGTTGATGTGTTGAATCGACGGCTGCCGGTTGCCCACCGCACACGATTTGCAGGGAAATTTCATGATGAGGAGGGGGTTTGCTGGAGACATCGATTGGCCTCCGGCATGCTTCTAAGTCTTCAGCCGCAGGGTTAATCTCCTCCGGGCCGAATCGTATGTGGGTCATTGCGCAAATGCGGCCAGCAGTTCTCTTTGTGACCGCGCTTGTTGCAACTCCTCTGGTTTCCAACGCACAAACCGCAACGTTGCGAGTTGATCAGATTGTAAGCCGCATGGCGCTGGCGAGAGCGGCGGAGCGCAGCCAGAGTGTCGCTTATACCGTCACGCGCGAGTACCAGCTCGCTCCGGTAGGCGCGTCCAAGCCCAGCTCGGACGTGGTGGCCGAAGTCAGCTTCGTTCCTCCAACGGAGAAGCAGTACACCATCGTCAAGGCGGAGGGGAATGACCGCGGCGCGGGCATCGTGCGCCGCATACTCGACCACGAGACGGTGATGGCCAGCCACTGGCAACCGCACGATATCAGCCCGGCAAATTATGATTTCGCGCTGCTCGGCCGCGAGATGATGGACGACCACCTTTGCTACGTGCTGCAACTCTTGCCCAAGCGCGAGGCGGTTGAGCTGGTGCGCGGCAAGGCCTGGGTCGATGCGAACGACTTCGAGATCCGCAAGATCGAAGGTGAAACGGCGAAGAGTCCTTCGATGTGGATCAAGAAGGTCAAGGTGACTATCAATTACGGCAAGGTGAATGGAGTGTGGCTGGAAACTTCAACCCAGGCCATCGCCGATGTGCGTCTCGCGGGCCCGCACGTCCTGACCTCGCGAGAGCTGGACGTTCGCACTGCGACCTTCAGCGCCAGTGTGAACAGGCCGAAAACGACCCGCCACTCCCGATCTCACATTGCCGCCGATACCGCCGCCTGGATAGCACATTAAGAAGCAGTGGCGAGTGGCCAGAAAAATCCCCAACATTCGAAAGCACTGAGAGTGGATATTTCGCGATAGCGGCAATCGGACGCGCTACAAATTCTCGTTGGCCACTGGCCACTATCTCGCCAGTCCCAGCGCAAAGGCCACCGCAAACAGCAGGACCAACGCCAGGCGCCAGCGCCTGCCCTCCGGCAACGGCCCTCCGCCTGAGACCCGAGGTGGTACCCAGAACAGCGCGACCACCGCAAGCACCAATGCCGGTACGAACAGAAAAGCGAAGAGGGCATACTCCGAGCCGGGCAGCGAGAACAGGGCGCCATTGCGAACGGCAGGCGCCAGTCGGCTACCGAAGAACCACCATAAGGTCGCACTTCCCAGGCCGGCGATTGCTCCCAGAAGTCGCAGAATGGGCGAGGTCATAGCGGTTGATTGCGCTGCGGCGTCCATGTGCAGGCTGTCGATGCGTAGCAGTCTACCAGCCGACGCCTCACAGCCAAAGCGCCTGCGCTCGCGCCCCGAAAATTTGGCGGAATTCCGCTCAAGGAACTTGCGCCCGGACAGGGTGTTGAAATCGGGCCCTGACCGCTTCTGCCATTTTCCGCCAAGCTAAATGCCAGCAAGCACATCCGGGGGCAACGTAAGTAGATCCCTGGCCCTCTAAGCCTTGTTGGGCCAGCAGACCGGCCCGCGGGTCCCGATGCAGACATCCACGTTCCAAGCTGACGTTGCGCCACAGGTTCGCCCACCATCCATCGACAGAACGGTCCTCGAGCAGCAGGTCCAGCAACTGGGCGACTGGTTCCACAACATCAATCTGTTCGGGGTGGCGACCGCGCCTAACCATTTTCTGGGCGACTTCCCCAGCGTCAAATGGCAGCACATTGCGGGGGCGCTGCCCCAGGACCTCAGCGGGGCCGAAGTGCTCGATATCGGCTGTAACGGCGGGTTCTACTCCATCGAGATGAAGCGCCGGGGCGCGAAGCGGGTCCTGGGAATCGATGTCGATGACCGCTATCTTAGCCAGGCACGTTTTGCCACCCGCACACTGGGCTTCGACGTCGAGTTCGAAAAGCGCTCGGTCTATCAGGTGGACGCTATCGCCGGCCAGTTCGACTACGTGCTGTTCATGGGCATTTTCTACCACCTGCGCTACCCGGTCTACGCGCTGGACCAGGTGGTGCGCAAGATACGGCCCGAGGGACGACTGATTTTCCAGTCGATGCTGCGCGGCTCCAGCGAGGTGAAGCCGTGGGCCGAGAACTACCACTTCTGGCAGACCAAACACTTCCGGAATCCGGCGTATCCCGCCATGTACTTCGTCGAGAACAGCTACGCCAACGACCAGACGAACTGGTGGATTCCCAATCGCGCGGCGGCGGAGGCGGTGCTGCGCAGTTCGGGCCTGGAGATTGTCGGCCATCCCGAGGCCGAGACTTGGATCTGTACGCCGCGCTATGTGGTGCGCGACGGCGAATACATTCTCGATCTCGAATTGACCGGCAGGTTATAGCAAGTGAGGCACACGAGTTCATGGTAGAAGCCGTAATGCTTTGGAACGAGCCGAATAATCTCTCCCACTGGGACTTCAAGGTGGATCCCGAGTGGAAGATGTTCTGCGAGATGGGGAAGGCGGCCGCGCGGGCGATTCGGGGTGTCAATCCTGGGCTCAAGATTGCGCTGGGCGGCATCTCGCCCATCGACCCGCACTTCATCGAATTGCTGTCCGGCCACGGCTTGATCGACGAGATCGATGTGGTCGCCGTGCACGGGTTTCCGCTCGACTGGAACCACTGGCAGATCGACGAGTGGCCGAAGAAGATCGCGGAAGTCCGCGCCGTGACCCACAAGCCGGTGTGGGTTTCCGAGGCGGGCGCATCGTCGTTTGGCGCCGACGAAGTGCAGGTGTTCGGGCTGAAGCGGACGGCGGAGTTGCTGCTCGGCGAAGTGGACCGCGTGCACTGGTACAGCCTGCACGATCTGCCCGCCTCCTGGACCGCGACTACCCGCCACAAGGAAGCTGAAGGCAGCGCCTACTATCGCCATTACTACATGGGGCTGCTGCGGGAAGACGGCTCTCCCAAGCCCGCCGCAGAGCAGTTTCCGCACGGCATGGGAGTCTGCCAGTGGTTCCACTTCGAGGACCATCGCCTGCACTCGTCAGTGGAATGGTTACGCAAGCTGAAGGTCCGGCATCTGCGCACGGGCATCAGCTGGGCCGACTCGTTCCGCGCCAATGCGGAGCAGTGGTTCGACCAGCAGATGGGCGCGCTGGAGGAGTTCGCCGTCACCATGACGCTTTGCTTCACGCCGGAGCACCTGGGTATGGAGCGTCACTACACCAGCCCGCCGCGCAACCCGCAGGACTTTGCCGATTTTGCCGGCTGGGCCGTGGAGCGGTATGCGCCCGCGCGCAATCGTTTTCTCGGACGCCAGGCGCACCCGGACGGCGCGCCCAATTTCTCGCAGCCGTTCCTGGACCTCACGGTGGGGGCGCAGTAGATGGGCAAGCGAATCCTGATTACGGGCGGCGCTGGTTTCGTCGGATCGCATCTGGCCGACGCCCTGCTGCGCAAGGGCCACGAGGTGAGAATCTTCGATAACCTCACGCCGCAGGTGCATCACGATGGCTGGCCGGAGTATCTGCCGCAAGACGTCGAGCTGATGCGTGGCGACATGCGCGACCTCGATGCCGTCGGGCGGGCCGTGGCGGACATGGACGTCATCTTTCACTTCGCCGCGGCGGTTGGCGTTGGCCAGTCCATGTACGAGATCTCGCACTACATGGGCTCGAACACGCAGGGCGCAGCCAACCTGCTTCAGGCGCTGCTCGACACCAAGCTGAAGCTGGAGAAGCTGATTGTGGCTTCGTCGATGTCCATCTACGGCGAGGGCAAGTACGCGTGCAGCGAATGCGGCGTAGTCGCTCCGCCTCCGCGCAGCGCCGAGCAGTTGAAGGCCAAGCAGTGGGAGATGCTCTGTCCCGTCTGCAGCCGCGTGCTCAAACCGATTGCGACCGACGAGTCGAAGCCGCTGCAATGCACGTCGATTTATGCGCTCAGCAAGAAGGACCAGGAGGAGATGACGCTGCTGTTCGGGCGCACCTATGGTCTGCCGGTGGTGGCGCTCCGCTACTTCAACATCTACGGCACGCGGCAGGCGCTGTCGAATCCCTATACCGGAGTGGCGGCGATTTTCGCTTCGCGGCTGCTGAACCGGCGTTCGCCGATGGTATTTGAAGATGCGCGTCAGATGCGCGACTTCGTCAGCGTGCATGACGTGGTGCAGGCGAACCTGCTCGCCATGCGGCGCAGCGAAGGCGATGGCATGGCGCTGAATATCGGCTCAGGACATCCGATTACGATCGACGACGTTGCGCGGCAGTTGACGCGCTGCCTGGACGCGTCGATTCCGGCGGAGATCACGGGCAAGTATCGGGCGGGCGACATACGACACTGCTTCGCCGATATCTCAGCCGCGCGTCGCGTGCTCGGTTACAAGCCGCGCTATCGCTTCGCCGACGGCATTGTGGAGCTGGTGGACTGGCTGCGCTTGCAGAACGCGGTCGATCGCGCAGCGCAGATGGTGCATGAATTGGCGGCCTACGGATTAACGGCTTAACGAAACGGACCATGCGGGTATTAATCACAGCGGATACGGTAGGCGGCATCTGGACGTATGCCCGCGAGCTGGTGAGCGGACTGGTTCGCCGCGGTGTCGAGGTCACCCTGGTGAGCTTCGGCCATATTCCGGAGCCGCGACAGTTGGCCTGGATCGAGGGCCTGCGCAATCTCGATTACCGTCCGACCGCGTTTCGCCTGGAGTGGATGCAGGACTCGGCCGAAGACCTCGAAGCCTCCTCGGAATACCTGCTCGGCGTGATTCGCGAGACCTCTCCCGACCTGCTGCACTTGAACCAGTTCTGCTATGGCGCGCTGAACGTCGACGTCCCAAAGCTGGTAGTGGCCCACAGCGACGTCGTGAGCTGGTGGATCGCGGTGCATGGCAAAGAACCTCCCCGGTCCGCATGGATGGAGTGGTATCGGGAAATTGTGCAGCGCGGCCTGGATTGCGCCACCACGGTGATTGCGCCTTCGCGTTGGATGCTGGCGCAGATCGAGGCTTGCTACGGTCCGCGAATGCAGCGCGGCGTTATCTACAACGGCCGCAGTCCGCAGTGGTTCAATCCGCACGCCGACAAAGATGACATGGTGCTCACCGTCGGACGCTTGTGGGACTCGGCCAAGCAGGTCTCGCTGGTCACGCAATACGATTGTGGATGGCCGGTGGTGATTGCCGGCGAAACCCAGCATCCCGACGAAGCCTACCGCGGCGATGGCGCGCGCATGGTCTGCGAAGGCATGCTGGAGTTGAAAGGCAAGCAGAATTCGGAGCAGTTGCGGTCGCTGTTCTCGCGCGCGACGATCTACGCCGCGACATCGCGATACGAGCCATTCGGGCTGGCACTGGTCGAGGCGGCGCTGTCGCGCTGCGCGATTGTGGCCAACGACATTCCCAGCTTTCGCGAACTCTGGGGCGAGACCGCCTGCTACTTCAACACGAACGACCCTGCCAGCCTGCGGGACACCATCGCACGGTTGCGGGACAATCGGATGCTGCGCCGCCAGCATGCTGAGTTGGCCTACCAGCGCGCGCGGCGGCGCTACAGCGCTGACCGCATGGTGCAGGAGTATCTCGACGCCTATGCCCATCTCACGGCTGACCGGACGGTGGCGGCATGAGCGGCAAGCTCCGGTTCCGCCTCTTCGCCCATTCCTGGCTCTCCGACTGGAACCACGGCAACGCGCACTTTCTGCGCGGGCTGGCGCGTGAGTTGGTCCGCCTGGGACACGAGGTGCGCTGTTATGAGGAGGAGCCCTCGTGGTCGCGGACCAACCTGATGCGGGAAGGCGCAATCGCCGAACAGGCCATAGCGCAGTTCCATGATGAGTTTCCCGAGCTTGACGTCCGTGTGTATCAGCAGGGCGATGCCTTAGGTATGCTGCTGGCGGATGAGCTGCGCGATGCGAACGTCGTCATCGTGCACGAGTGGAATGCCCCGGCGTTGGTCGACGCTATCTTGTCGTTGAAGGAAGAATGCGGATTCCGCGCTCTCTTTCACGACACACATCATCGCGCGTACACCCAGCCGCGAGAAATACTGCGCTTCCCGCTTCATCTCTTCGATGGCGTGCTCGCCTTCGGGGAGCCGATCCGAAGAATTTATCGCGATGGCTTCGGCGTGGGGCGAGTGTGGATCTTCCACGAGGCGGCCGACGTATCGCATTTCCGGCCTTTGACCGGCGATACCGAATTCGATCTGCTATGGATCGGCAACTGGGGCGACGAGGAGCGCACGCAGGAGCTGATGGAGTTCTTCATCACCCCAGTCGCGCAGTCGCGTGATTGCAGCGCGGTGGCTTACGGCGTGAGGTATCCCGAAGGTGGGCGTCGTGCGCTGGCGCAGGCACGAATTGAATATCGCGGGTACCTCCCGAGCCTGATGGCGCCGCAAGCGTATACACGCAGCGGGCTTGCGTTACATGTGCCGCGCCGTCAATACACCAACGGACTGAGCGGCATTCCAACGATCCGCGTCTTTGAGGCCCTGGCGTGCGGTGCGACGCTACTTTGCGCACCGTGGCAAGACGCGGAGCAACTGTTTCGACCCGGCGAGGATTATGTCGTCGCCCGGTCCGGCGCTGAGATGAAAGTCAGGCTCGAAGAGCTGTTGCGCGACGGCGCCGCGCGGCGGCAGATCGGCGAGAGTGGCCGGCAGAGCATTTTGCAGCGTCACACCTGCGCTCACCGTGCCGAGCAGTTGCTCGACATCTGCGAGGAATTGCATCGATGAAGCTCTTTGTATTCGGATCCAGTCTGACTTCGTCGTATTGGAATGGTGCGGCTACCTACTATCGGGGCATCTATAGGAACCTGGCAGAGCTGGGATTTCAGATTACGTTCGCCGAGCCCGACGCCTATGGACGCCAGCAACATCGCGATGAGGAAGACTTCAGCTACGCCGAGGTGCTCGTCTACGATTCGCCGCACGACATCCCGGCACTGATTGAGCAGGCGTGCGACGCCGACCTGGTCATCAAGCACAGCGGCGTCGGCGTTGACGACGCCTTGCTCGAGCGCCGCGTTCTGGAGTGCCAGTCGCCGACCACGCAAGTGGTCTTCTGGGACGTGGACGCCCCCGCCACGCTGGCGAGCGTTGCAGCCAACGTGCTGCATCCGTTTCGCGCGCTCATCCCGGAATACGACTACGTGTTCACCTATGGCGGTGGACCGCCGGTGGTGGAGCATTACGAAGCGTTGGGAGCGCGCGCGTGCTATCCCATCTACAACGCGCTCGACCCCAAGACGCACTACCCCGTAACGCCAGACGCGCGAAGAGCTTGCGACCTGGCATTCGTCGGCAATCGCTTGCCCGATCGCGAGCGGAGGGTCGAGGAGTTCTTTTTGGCCGCGGCGGAGCAGGCGCCTGAATTCCAGTTCGCGCTTGGCGGGGAAGGCTGGGGCGGTAAGCCGCTGCCCGGCAATGTCCGCTGGATCGGGCATGTCGGCACGGGCGACCACAATGTCGTGAACTGCTCGGCGCGCATCGTGCTCAACCTGAATCGCGAGTCGATGGCGCAGGTTGGCTACTCGCCGCCGACGCGGGTCTTCGAAGCCGCCGGCGCAGGCGCGTGCGTCATCACCGATTACTGGGAGGGCATCGACACCTTTTTCGAACCCGGTTGCCAAATCCTGGTCGCCAGAAATGCCGGGGACATTGTCGATCTTTTGCGCACGGTCGATGTCAGACTGGCGCGCGAGATGGGCGAGGCGATGCGGCGCCGCGCGCTGCTGGAACACACGTACGCGCTGCGCGCGCTTCAGGTGCGCGAGATTTTGTCGCAATCGCGCGCCGACGTGTTCGCGTGGCGCAAGCGTGAAATGCAGGAAACGGCGTGAAGGAAAGTGGCCAGTGGTCAGCGATCGGTGGCCAGAACGAGCAATCATCATTAACACTGGCGGGTGGCGAGTAGCCACCAGTCAGTAAATCAGGATTTGACTAACCACTGGTCACTGGCCACTGCCTTATGAAGCTCGTCGTCTTCGGATTATCGATCACTTCCACCTGGGGCAACGGCCACGGCACGACCTACCGCGCGCTGCTTCGGGCGCTGCACGATCGCGGCCACAAGATCGTCTTCTTCGAAAAAGACGTGGAGTGGTATGCCTCGAATCGCGATTTGCCCGATCCTGGTTTCTGCCAACTGCGTTTGTATGACGACTGGAGCGAAGTTCTGCCGCGTGTGCGCGCGCAACTTCGCGATGCCGATGTCGCCATGGTGGGCTCATATTTCTACGATGGCGTTGCTGCCATCGACGAAATGCTCGGCGCCAACACGCCCGTGAAGGCGTTTTACGACATCGATACGCCCGTCACCGTTTCTGGCTTGCGTGAGCGGGGAGCGGCCGAATACATTGCCGCGCGCCAAATCCCCGGGCTCGACATTTACTTCAGCTTTACCGGCGGTGCGATGCTGCGGGAGATCGAGCAGCGCTTCGGAGCTTCCCGCGCGGTGCCCTTGTATTGCGCCTTCGATCCTCATCACTATCGCCGACGCAAGCCCAACCGCGAGTTCGCCTGCGACTTGAGCTATATGGGCACGTACGCCCCTGACCGTCAGCCCAAACTGGAGCAGCTTCTCGTGTCGCCGGCACAGCAGCTGGCGAGCAGCAAATTCATTGTCGCCGGGCCGCAATATCCGGAAACGATCGCCTGGCCGGGAAATGTGCGACGCAGTGCGCATGTCAGCGCGCGATGGCATCCCGAGTTCTACTCCTCTTCGCGGTTCACCCTCAACGTAACGCGGCGCGACATGTCAATCGCCGGCTATTCGCCGTCGGTGCGGCTGTTCGAAGCCGCAGCCTGCGGCGCCGCGATTGTCTCCGACAACTGGCCCGGCCTCGACAGCTTCTTTGTTCCCGGGCGCGAAATCCTGCTACCTGCCGGAGCGGAGGACGTGGTGCACTATCTGACCGAGCTCGAAGAGGCAGAGGTCCGCCGCATCGGAGAGTCGGCCCGGTCGCGCGTCCTGAGCGAGCACACCAGCGAAATTCGCGCGGCGCAGTTTGAAGGCGCCGTCGAAAGCTGCGCCGCGATGGCCGAGATCACTGCCGATTGCCTGCCGCGTTTTCCCGCGCACGCTGAGGCGGGCTGGGATTAACCCCCACGGGGCAATGGTAATCGAGCTCTGGACAGGCAGAATTCGACTGCTGCGGCGCATCCTATCCAATCGAGTTAGCTCTCGACAAACGAGAAAGTCACCCCATAGCTTTCAACAAAGGACCTCGCATGAGAGTTGCTCTCGTATCCCCGCCATTCCTACCCGTTCCCCCTCCCAAGTACGGCGGAACAGAATTATTCATCGCACAATTGGCGGAAGGACTGAAGGCTACTGGAATTGACGTGGTGGTTTACACCAATGGCGAGTCGACCGTTGCCGTCGAAAAGCGATGGCTTTATCCCACCATGCAGTGGCCGTTGCAGGGCGAAGTATTCGACAATGTCGAAGACTTCAATCACGCCTCATGGTCAGTTTGCGACGCTGCCGGCGATTGCGACATCATCCACCTGAACAACGTGCCGGCCCTGATGTTTACCCGCTTCGTGAAGGACGCCAGGTTTGTCTATACCGTGCACCATGTATTCGAGGATCACCTCAGCCGGCTTTATCGCTATTTTCCCGAAGTCGACTTTGTCGCGATCAGCGACTTCCAGCGCCGGCGCGAGGCCATGCCACGCTTGCGCACCATTCATCACGGCATCGACCTGAGCTGGTATCGCCTGCAAACCAGGAAGCAGAGCTATTTGTCTTTTCTAGGACGCATTGCGCCCATCAAGGGGACCGATATCGCGATTCAGGTCGCGCGCAAGAGCGGGATTCCGTTGAAGATCGCAGGCGAGGTCCAGCCCATTTTCCGCGACTACTTCGAGACCAAGATCAAGCCGCATGTCGATGGGAAATTCATCGAGTACATCGGCGAGGCCGACCTCGAGGCAAAGAACGAACTGCTGGGAAACTCGATGGCTATGCTGTTCCCAGTGCAGTGGAACGAACCGTTCGGGCTGGTGATGATTGAGGCGATGGCTTGCGGCACGCCGGTATTGGCGCTGCCCGGCGGCGCCGTGGCGGAGGTCGTCCGCGATGGCGTCTCCGGTTTCGTGTGCCGGTCCGTCGCGGAGATGGTTCAACAAGCCAAGCGCCTGCCGGGGAAGTGCAAGCCGGCCGAGATCCGGCAATATTGCCAGCTCCATTTTTCTGTGGAAAGGATGGTGGCCGACTACGTGTCGCTGTATCGTGAACTGGCCGCCGAAGAAACCCCGGTGGGCCAAGCGCCCGACGTTATTCCAATGATTGCCTGAGGAGGTGGTTCGCCGCCGGCATGAGCCTGTTTACGATTCCTTACGAGGAACTGATCGAAATCCCGTCGCCATATCTGGAGCCTCGCCTGGCGTTCCACTCGCTCGAGGCCCGCAAGGTCGACAACCTCACCCTCATCGATGGCAAGACCTTCAGTGCAACCACTGTAACCGGGGACATCTATCCGCCGGGCTCGCCCGATGCCGGCTTCTTTCATGACGACACGCGCTTCCTCAGCCATCTCGAGTTGCGCATCGGCGGCCATCGCACCGTGGTGCTCTCGTCGACTACGGAGAAGACGTTTTCCTCGCAGATCGAGTTGACCACCGGCAACATCACCCTGCGCGATTCGTTCGACCTTCCGGAAAACACGGTCCACATTCGCCGCGAGCAGTTGCTGGCTTCGGAGATCTTCTTCGACCGCATGAGCTTCGAGAACTTCAATCTCACCCCGGTGGACTTCACGGTCGAGATCGCCGTCGATGCGGACTTCGTGGACGTCTTCCAGGTGCGCGGCGTGGCACGCCAGCAGCACGGACAGTATTACCGGCCCATCGTGCGCGACCAGGCAATTGCGTTTTTCTATCGCGGACTCGACGGCATCATGCGCCGGACGCTGGTGAAGCTGTCTCCCACGCCAAGTGAATTCCAGGAGCGCGGGGCGCGCTGGGACCTGCGCCTGGAGCCGCTGAAGCGCGTGGAACTGGAGCTGTCGGTGACGCCGTACGTCGAGGGCCGCGCCTCGCGCGCGCAGGTGTACGACATGAACCATCACCTGCGCCAGCGCCGCGCCAATTACGCGCGCTGGGAGGCCGGCTCTACCGGTTTTGAGACAGAAAACGAAGTTTTTAATGACCTGCTGAAGACCGCGGTCGGCGACTTCCACGCGCTCCAGATTCCCGACGGCGAGCAGCACATCATCGCCGCCGGCATCCCGTGGTTCGCCACGATCTTCGGCCGCGATTCCATCATCGCGGCGTATCAGTCGCTGTCGCTGAATCCGCAGCTTGCCATTGACACGCTGCGTGTGCTCGCCCGCTATCAGGGCAAAGAGTACGACGACTGGCGTGATGAAGAGCCCGGCAAGATCCTGCACGAATATCGAGACGGGGAGATGACGCGCGACGGCGAGATGCCGTTCGGCCCGTATTACGGCTCGGTGGACGCGACCCCGCTATTCCTGGTGCTGCTCGGCGAGACCTTCAACTGGACAGCCGATGAGCAACTGGTCGAAGAACTTCTGCCCAACGCCTACGCCGCGATCGAGTGGATCGATAAGTACGGCGACCTCGACGACGACGGCTTTGTCGAGTACCTGCGACGCTCGCCGAAGGGGCTCATCAACCAGGGCTGGAAGGACTCCTGGGACGCCAACATGCATCGCGACGGCAGCGTGGCCAAGCCGCCGATCGCGCTCTGCGAGGTGCAAGGTTACGTTTACGACGCCAAGACGCGCATGGCGGCCCTGCTGCGTACCTTCGGCGATGTGAAGACCGCCGACCGGCTGAAGCGCGAAGCCTCTGAGCTGGCACGGCGCTTCGATCGCGCCTTCTGGGTACCGACGCGCGGCTTCTACGCCATGGCGCTCGACGCGGAGAAGAAACCGCTGGAGGTCATCGCCTCCAACCCCGGGCACTTGCTGTTCTCCCGCATCATCAACCGCGAGCGCGCGCGCGTTATCAGCAATCGCATGATGCGCGACGACATGTTCAGCGGCTGGGGCTGGCGCACCATGTCGCAGGAGGAGAAAGTCTTCAATCCGCTCAGCTATCACCGCGGCTCAGTGTGGCCGCACGACAACTCGATTGTCGCCCACGGCATGGCGCTCAACGATATGCGCGACGGTGCGCTGCGCATCCTCACATCCCTCTATCAGGCAGCGACGAAGTTCCGCGATTATCGCCTGCCCGAGCTGTTTTGCGGCGTGCAGCGTCGCGAGTACGACGAGCCGGTGCACTATCCGGTATCGTGTTCACCGCAGGCCTGGGCCTCGGGAGCAATGTTCCTGATCCTGACGTCCGTGCTGGGCATGCACCCCAGCGCGCCGCGCAAGGAGCTGAACATTGTCAATCCGCAGCTACCGGAGTGGCTCGATCACCTGCATATTCGCAACCTGCGCATTGGACGCAGCCGTGTGGGGCTGGACTTCAGCCGCCGCGGCGATCGCACCTTCTGCAACGTGGTCGATGTCGAGGGAGACAAGCTGCTGGTGAATGTGGCGTTCAAGAAGTGATTGGCGGATGACCAGGACCGGCACGCTTGCGCTGGCCGTCTTTCGGCGGGGCCGGCAACAGCGCTAACGTTGTTGCGCCCGATAAATCGTGCAACTCGGCTGTCCCGGGGCACTCACCGTTGTCATGCTGGCAAACTCCGGCTGATGTTTGTTCAGGGCGGCCCACACCGGATCGCCTTTGCAAGCGACAGCGTAATCGGCGTGCTGCGCTGGATCGAGCAGCGCCCACTCCCAGTCGGGATGCTCGTTCTCCGAGATCAGGTGGCGCAGCGGAATGCCCGCCATGCGGATCGCACCCGCGTGCTCAGCTCCGTACATCAGGATTGTGGATGATGGCGGCAATTGCGCGAGAGCGCCGGCCAGCCCCTCTTCCAGCGCCATCCGGCTGCGCCAGTTGACCTGGGCTTCGCGTAACGTAATTGGCGCTTCGGCATACGCTGAGAGATAGGCGGCTGCCACCAGCGCGACCAATAACACCGAACCGAGAGCACCCCGCATGAGTCCGCGATTGCTTCTTACAGCGACAGTACTCGCCAGTATCACGGGGAAAACCGCAAACACCGGCAGCAGCTCCAGTCCGTAGCGCACGTTGTAATACGAGAACGGATACCAAACCGGAATGTAAATAGGCACGCTTCCATAGGCGATGGAGAGCGCGTAGAACGCGAGGGGAATCCAGAGCAGGAGCAGCACTCCGTAGCGGCGGAAGCGCCACAGGGCAATCGCAGTCCCGAGCAGGACGACCGCGAGCAGCAGTTTTCCGAAAATGGGCGCGCCGAGATTAAGCTGCGCGGCTTTCACGAAGTAAAGCGCAGCGGTAAAGACGTGGTCCTGGCCGGGATAAGGAGGCGAGCCTTGTGCCGTGCTGCGGAGGGCAATCGCCCTGGCGGAATATGGGCCGTTAGCGAAGTCGAGGGCGTGGCCGGAAACCGCCCAGGTATAGATGAGCCAGTAAACCGGCACCAGTGCGTTGAGCAGCAGGACCTCGGCGAAGGACTTGGTCGCCGCACGGCGGAGTCGGCGATCGTCAATGCGGCGCCACCAGTGCGCGAAGACCACGAGCAAGAGCACGCCCAGAATCGTCGCGGAAAACCAGCCGTCGTAGCGGGTGAGCGCGCCTCCGGCCATGGTGATCCCGCAGTATTCCAGCGCACGTCGCGGACGGAGCTGCGCCGGTGCGACACCAGATGCGGACTCCGGCAGTGAAGTGGCGCGCAGAAATTCGTCGAAGTACGCCAGCGACCATATGAAGAACGCGAGGAAGATGGGTTCGTTCATCGCCGTGCTTTGCAGGTACAACAGATTGGGATTGAACGCGTAGATGGCCGCCGCGAGATATCCCGCCTTCAGGCCGGCGCGCGCATTTACCAGTCGAAAAACTCCCAGCGAACCGAGGACGAACGCGACCATTCCGGGGACCGCACCGGCAACTCCGCTGCGCCACAGCGTATCGACCCAGACGAACGGCAGCATCGCCATGTGCTGCAAAGGAAGCCAGACGGTGCCGAATTGGCCGTAGAATTCGCGCGGATGGCGGTTATCAACCACGCGCCGAGCGATGTTCAGGTGGGCGGCGGCATCGCCGTAGAGCAGGAGCTGCCGGTGCACGTAGTAGTAGAGGAGCGCGGCGACGGAGAGCGCGGCCAGCGCAATCGAGAGGCGCGTTTCGTTGCGTTGTTGCCGGAAGCGCTCGCGCTGAAGCTCAGGGGATGCCAATCAACCAGTGTAGAACGAGCGCCAGGCGTTTTGCGGAGTCATTCCGGGCGCCGCGAAGGATGGCTCCGTCCTATCACCCTCTTGCCGTCTTTTGGTCGCTGAACACCTGCCCGTCGCGGATGTGGATGACGCGATGGGCGTACTCGGCAATGTCGTGCTCGTGAGTCACCAGGACGATGGTGTTGCCCTGCTCGTGCAGGCGGTCGAAGAGTGCCATGATCTCTACACCGGTCTGCGAGTCGAGGTTGCCGGTGGGCTCGTCGGCCAGAATGATTGAGGGGTCGTTCACCAGAGCGCGCGCAATCGCAACGCGTTGCCGCTGTCCGCCGGAAAGCTCGTTGGGCTTGTGGCTCATGCGCGACTCCATGCCCACCGAACCCAGTACTTTCTTCGCCCGCTCGATGCGCTCCTCCGCCGGCATGCCGGCGTAAATCAGCGGCAGCTCGACATTGTGCAGCGAGGTCGCGCGCGGCAGCAGATTGAAGGTCTGGAAGACGAAGCCGATTTCCTTGTTGCGGATGCGCGCCAGCTCATCGTCATTCAGTTCGCTGACCAGCTGGCCGTTCAGCCAGTAGTTGCCTTTGCTGGGAGTGTCCAGGCACCCGATCAGGTTCATCAGCGTCGACTTGCCCGAGCCCGACGGCCCCATGATGGCGACATACTCATTGCGCTGAATGCGAATACTGATGCCGCGCAAGGCGTGCACGCACTGCTCCGAGCCCATGTCGTAGGTCTTCCACAGGTCGTCGGTGCAGATGATGCAGCTATCGGGCACAGCTGCGTTCAGCGGCCCCGGCAGGTTCGCTACTTCCGTCGCCATTGGTTTCTCCCCTGTCATTTCGGCGCTTGCAGTCAGCACTTAGCAATTGGCAGTTAGCCAAAGTGGCGTCCCGCGCGGCAACCAAATGCCAAATGCCAACAGGCAGCCCCTACGACTCGTCCGCCTTCGGCTTCACCGAGTTGTCGACTTTTACGCTGGCGTGATTGCGCAGCGTCCGCAGCACCTTGTAGCTGCCAGTGACGATCTCGTCCCCTTCTTTCAAGCCGCTGGTTACTTCGATGTCCGTAGTGCCGCTGATGCCGGTGGTCACGGGAACAAATATCGCGTCTTTGCCCCGGAGCACAAACACACCTTGAAGCTCTTCCTTGGGATCTCCGGCTGCCGGCGCCGCGGCTTGCACCGAGCCCTTCTTGCCCTTTGCATCAGCCGCCAGGTCGCCTCGAGCGCGGATGGTGAGTGCTTGAATCGGAATGGCGAGCGCACTGCTGCGCTTGGCTGTGGTGATCCGCGCCGTAGCGGAGAGCCCAGGATGCAAATTCGGCGGCGGGTCCTGCAACGCGATGACGACTTTGAAGTCCTTGGCTTCCTGCCCGCTGGAGGTGGTCTGGGCGGTCGAAACGCCAGTCGAGCGCAGCACGGCGTTGCCGCCGATCTCAGAAACCACGCCTTTGAATTTCTGCTTCGGCATGGCGTCGATCGAGATCTCGGCGGGCTGGCCGAGCTGCACATTGACGATATCGCTCTCGTCCACCTTCACCTCCGCGGTGATGAGCGACGTATCGGCGACAGTCATTAACGTGCTACCCGGCGAATTCTGAATGCCGGGAACCACGGTCTCGCCTTCGCGCACCGGCAGATTGGTGATGACACCGTCGAACGGCGCACGATACTCGGTCTTGCTCAGGACGTCGCTCATGCGGCGCAGGGTGGCGGCATTCTGCGTGATGTGGCCCTTGGCCGAATCCAGATTGGCCTTAGCTTGGGCCAGCTTGGCCTGCGACTGGGCCAGCTGCGCATTGGCGGTGTCGTAGGCAGCCTTCTTGGTATCGTAATCGGCCTTGGCGATAAGCTGGTTGTCGAACAGCGCCTGGCTGCGGGCGAAATCGAGCTTGGCCCGCTCGTGTTCGGCCTGGGCTTGCTTCAGCTCGGCGGCCGCGGTGTTGACAGCTGCCTGGGACGCGGTTGCGTCGGTCCGGGAGGCGTTCAGCATCGCTTCGGTTGCGCCGACGTCGGCCGCCGACTGGATATTGTCCAGGCTGGCGAGCAGCTCGCCCTTCTTGACCCGATCGCCCTCTTTCACGTACAGGCGCGTGATCTTCGCCTGCGCCAGTGCGCCGATATTCACGTACAGCTTGGGTTTGATCTCTCCCGACGCTGTGACCACGGAAGCAAGATCTTCGCGCTGCACTTTTCCGGTTTGGACCGCGATGACACCTTTACGGCTCTGCTGAATCGTGAAGCCTACGATCGCCAGCAGAAGCACGACAACACCGGCGCCCAGCGCGATTTTCTGCCATTTCTTCATGAGACCTCGTGCGGACGGGTCGGCACACCTCAACTGTCATTCAGTACGAATTGAGACGGTCGAAGGTTCCTGAGGCGAGCATGTTGCCGGCCCCGAACCAGGACATTCAACTGGTACCGTCGGGCAGTCCAACCCTGAAAATTCGAGTACTGCAAATTATATGTCGCTGGCCGTGCGGCTGAATCCGCTGCGCCCAGAATTTGACAAAATTCTATGCCTAAGACGGCCCACAAGAATGAGCCAGCAGCCTTGTTTTGCGCAACTTAGGCAGAACATCTGGGTTCCGAATGCAAAAGGGTGTAATTGGGTTACTCTTTACAGCCTTTCGTCACCGGTCGCCTTGCGTTCACCGTGGCCAGAACATACAATTTAACTGCCCGAAGTGTCCCCTGAGGAGTGGGTTGTCACACATGAAGTTGCGCATATTTTTGTGGTTTTTTTCGTTGACCTTCGGTCTGCTCTTGCCGGCTGCCTCGGCCTCGGCCCAGAATGCGGCTGCGCCGTCCGACGGCAACCCCGCTGCGGACTCGGGTAACTCGTCCGCTCAGGCGACAAAAACGGCAGGGGCTGCCGCTTCGCAAACGCCCGACCAGTCGTCCGACCCGCTGAAGCGGCCCATGACGGAGAAGCAGAAGAAAGCCAATTCCAAGGCCCTGAAACAAGAGCTCAGCAGCACCTACAAGAAATGGCTCAGCCAGGACGTGGTCTACATCATCACGCCGGAAGAGAAAGCGACCTTCAAAGCGCTTTCCAACGACGAAGAGCGCGACCAGTTCATCGAGCAGTTTTGGCAACGTCGCAATCCAGATCCGGACAGTCCGGAGAACGCATTCAAGGAAGAGCACTATCGCCGCATCGCTTACGCCAACGAGCACTTCGGAGCGGGCATTCCGGGCTGGAAGACGGACCGCGGCCGGATCTACATCATCTGGGGTCCGCCCGACCAGATCGAATCGCATCCCACGGGTGGTACCTACGATCGCCCCCTCGAAGAGGGCGGGGGCACCACCGCTGCCTACCCGTTTGAAACCTGGCGCTATCGCTATCTTGAGGGTGTCGGCAGCGAGGTGATTTTGGACTTCGTCGACCAGTGCTCCTGCGGCGAGTATTTCCTCTCCAGCAATCCCAACGACAAAGACGCTTTGCTGCACACTCCTGGCGGTGCAACCCAGTATGAGCAGATGGGGCTATCGACTAAGTCCCAGCGCCTGGATCCATTCGCTTCCAACGCCAGTCCCATGCAAGGAATCGAGAGCACACATGAGTTCGACAAGCTGGAGAGGCTGGCCAAGGTGAACGCCCCTCCTCCGGTCAAGTTCAAGGACCTGGAAGAAGTCGTCAGTCACAGAATCAACGTTAGCCTTATGCCGTTTGAGGTGCGCACCGACTTCGTTAAGGTCACCAGTGACACGGTGCTGGTTCCGGTAACCATAAAGATCCAGAACAAGGACATCACCTACGTTTCCAAGGATGGCATCCAGGTCGGCATCGTCAATATTTTCGGGCGCATAACCGGTATCACCGGACGCGTGGCCCAGACTTTCGAGGACACGGTGAAAGTCGGGGTTCCGCAGGACCTGCTGGAACAGACGATGAGCCACTCCTCGCTGTACTGGAAGGCTGTGCCGCTCCGGCCCGGCCGATACCGCATTGACATCGTTGCCAAGGACGTCAACGGCGATCGCGTAGGCACCTGGAGCCGCGGCATCATGGTCCCGGAGTATTCCGACGACAAGCTAGCTTCGTCGTCGCTGATTCTGGCCGACCGCATGGAAAAGGTCGCGACCAAGAACGTGGGCGCGGGCAGCTTTGTAATCGGCGAAACCAAGCTGGCTTACCCCCACCTCGATAGCGCCGATGGAAAACCTACGACTTTCAAGCACGACCAGCGGATGAGTTTGTGGATGCAGGTTTATAATCTGCAGCCAGACGACAAGACCAAGAAGACGTCGGCCAAGATCGATTACGAGATCGTGAACCTGGCCAATAATCAGCCGGTGTTGCATTCGTCGGAATCGACCGACACCATGGGCACCGTCGGCGACCAGGTCACGTTAGCGAAGACCCTGTCGTTGAACAGCCTTCAGCCCGGTATGTACCGGCTGACGGTCAAAGTGGATGACAACGTTTCCAAGCAGCAGATCGCGCCTTCCGTGCGATTTGCGGTTGAGTAACTGATGCCTTTGGGAGCTGCGGCCAACAGGATCGCGTCGCAGCCTTTTGCTCCCGGAACCTCTCTGAGGAGGTTAAGCCGATGACCCGATTACTGGCATGTTGCGCGTTGCTGACGACGCTGTGCGTCGCGGCATCGGCAGGGGTCAATCCGGGCGCGATTTCCGGCTACGTGAAGGACACTGCCGGTGTCCCGCAAATGGGTGCAACCGTCCAACTGGTGAACACCACCGGCCAACTGCAAGTCGTCTACACCGACGTCAAGGGATACTTCACCATCGCCGGGCTGCTTCCCGGCAGCTACGATCTGCATGTTTCGGCGCCGTCCTTCGTGCCCACGCTGCGCGAAGACGTGGTGCTGGCCGCGGGCAGTGCGAAGGTCCTCAACATCACCTTGAACACGCTGTTTGAGGCCGTCCGCATGTTGCCGCCGCTGAAGAAGGGCGACATCGAGGACGACAGTTGGAAGTGGACCCTGCGCTCTACCGCCAATCGTCCGGTCCTGCGCTTTGACGACAACACCGCCATCATCGTAGAAACGCAGGCCGAGGGGCAGCCGCTAAAGGGAACTTTGGCGCTGATGGCCGGCGCCGCCAGCGAAGGCTACGGCAGCGCCTCCGACCTTGGCACCACCTTCAGCGTCGAGCAGTCCATCTTCCACACCGGCACCCTCGGTTTCTCCGGCGACCTGGGCTACGCCTCCGGTACGCCCGATGGCGTGGTTCGCGCCTCCTACACTCGCGATAACAACGAAGGCTATCGCCAGGCGGTGTCTCTCGTAGTACGGCGTTTCGCTGCGCCCGACACCGTACCTCGCGGCGGGGCGCTGGATGCCGTCGCGATGTCGTACACCAATGGCTTTTCCATTGCCAATTTTCTGGACCTTCAAATCGGCAGTGAGGGCCAGGCCATCCAGTTCCTGGGACGCGAAGCCAATGCGTTCCGGCCTTCGGCGGTTGCCGATTTCCACCTCGGCGCGAACACCATCCTCGAGTACCGCTACGCCACCAGCGAGCCCACTATGCGCGCGAGCAAGGGCTTCGATTCTGCGCCCGCCGACCTGACCGAAACCGGTCCGCGCATGACGGTGATGAATGGAATTCCGGTGCTGGAGAACGCTCATCATCACGAGGTTTCGCTGTCGCAGCGTCTCGGCAACAACAAGTTCCAGGTCGCTTATTACAACGATCGCATCAAGGACCCGGCATTGCTGGGCGTTGGCGATATCACCAGCGAAACCGCCGACGTTCTCCCCGATGTTTACTCCGGAACGTTCAGTTACAACGGCGGCGAGCTTCGCGCCCAGGGTGTGCGCTTCGTCTACAAGCGCAAACTCTCCGGCTACATGAACGCGACCCTGGACTACGGCTACGGTGGCGTTCTGGAACTTCAGCAACCGAATGTTAGCTGGAACTCCGTGAGCGACAGCTTGCAACATGCCTGGCGGCACTCTGCTGCGCTCAAGCTGGACGGCACCTTGCCGGGCTGTAAAGCCCGGTGGATCGCCTCCTATCGCTGGACGAGCGGCGAAACGCTGCTTCCCGTCGATCTGTTCAACGCCTCTGCTGGCCAGACGGATCCGTTCCTGAACCTGTTCTTCCGCCAGCCGCTGCCGCACTTCCATGGCATGCCGGGTCAGATGGAAGCGTTGATCGACGTGCGCAACCTGCTGGCCCAGGGCTATGTGCCGGTCATTGGGCCCGACGGAAATACCGTGTACCTGGTGCAGTCGGCGCGCAGCGTGCGCGGCGGCCTGGCGTTCACGTTCTAAGCGATGCGATAGCTCGTAGAGCCCGCCGCGTGGCGGGCTTTTTCTTGTGGTAAGCCTCGTGCTGAACTCTTCCGGAAATGCTTAATGTCCAAATCGGCAATCAGTGCTGTTCTTGGGCTCCTCGCCGTTGGCATCCTGTTCGCGCAGGAGATTGCCGGCCGGCCTCAACCAACTTTGACGCCACAGGACAGCGGCACCAAAAACGCCCTCATCTCAGTTAGCGCGGTGAACGCACGCGTGGCGTGGGCTTGCGGGAGAAAGGGGACGTTCACCGTCACCAAAGATGGCGGTAAAACGTGGAAGGCGGGCACAGTTTCCGGCGCGGAAACGCTGGAATTTCGCGATGTGCAGGCCGTCAGCGACAAAGTTGCCTACCTGCTCTCCATCGGAGATCACCCAACCGACTTTCGCATCTACAAGACCACCGACAGCGGCGCGACCTGGACGATGCAGTTCCAGAACCAGCGCCCGAAGGCGTTCTACGATTGCTTCGCGTTTTGGACTCCGACGCGAGGCATCGTTAGCAGCGATTCAGTGGACGGCGTCTTCCCCGGCCTGCTTGCCACCGATGGCAAGACGTGGCGCGACATCAGCGCGAGGCTGCCTCCCGCGCTGCCTGGTGAAGGCTCCTTCGCCTCCAGCGGCACCTGCGTCGCGACTGAAGGTGAGAAGAACGCCTGGATCGCAACCGGCAATTCTTCGATGGCACGCATCTTAGCCACGAAAGACGGCGGCGACACCTGGAAGGCTTACAACACCCCGCTGGAAAGTGCGCCCGGCGCCGGAGCCTTCACCGTCGGCTTTCGCGATAAGCGCAACGGGATGCTTGGCGGCGGCAGCCTCGATCCCAAGCATTCCGGCAACGCCGCTGCTGCCGTCTCGCATGACGGCGGCAAGACCTGGACGATAACCAACCCGCCTCCGGTCACCGGCGCAATCTATGGCTTGAGCTATGTGAGTGCCGGCAAGGACGGACGCGATCTCGCCCGCGCCGTCGTCGTCACCGCTAACCAGGGCGGCACCGCCTGGACCCCCGACGAGGGCGCCACCTGGTTCAAGCTGCCCGATGTTTCGGGATACTGGGGCGTGACTTTTGTCGACAAGACCGGCTGGCTGGTGGGGACCGACGGCCGGATTCTAAGAGTCAGCTTCTGAAAGGCGGGCTCAAATTGTTCTGCCCGGCGTCACAATCGGGCAAGAGCGGCTCGCAGTGAATCGATTGCAAGCTGAGCGGCGTGACCGGAGACAGGAGGCAGCCCGCCCACCGCACGCACTACATCTTCGCGAGTGAGCGCGCGCGCTTCCTCGATCGATCTTCCCTTCACCAGCTCCGTCATCGCCGAAGCGCACGCCATCGCGGGTACGCAACCCTTCGCGCGAAAGCGAATCTCGTGAATGTTATCTCCGATAAGCTTCGCTGCCAGCTCCAGCACGTCGCCGCAAGCGGGATTCTCGACGCGCACGCGAACGTTCGCGCCCGCCAGCTCACCGGAGTTGCGGGGGTGCTCGAAATGATCCAGGAGTTGCGGTGAGTACATGGTAGAGCGGGCCTTCAGGCCCGCGTTCGCGATGCCATCCATTTGTTTTTTGCCGTCGAGATCCAACGGATCTCGGTGGTGGAAACCGCTTTCCTATTATCCGCTGCGACGCTGGCCTGAAGGCCGGCTCTACCTAGATTGTGCGCTCGACTGCAGGCGCGATCATGCGCAACTGGGCCATCAGCTCGGTGAATTGTTGCGGAAAGAGCGACTGCGCGCCATCGGAGAGCGCCTCATCGGGCGAGGGATGCACCTCGATCAGCAGCGCGTCGGCGCCCGCGGCAACCGCTGCGCGCGCCATGGGCGCAACCTTGTCGCGCAGTCCGGTACCATGCGACGGATCAGCCGTGATCGGCAAGTGCGACAGCTTGTGGACCACTGGAATCGCCGAAATGTCGAACGTATTGCGCGTGTACGTCTCGAAGGTGCGGATGCCGCGTTCGCACACGATGACCTGGTAATTCCCGCCGGACATGATGTACTCGGCCGAGAGCAGCAACTCCTCCACGGTTGCAGCAATGCCGCGCTTCAGCAGCACCGGCTTGCGCACTTTGCCCAGCTCGCGCAGCAGGTTGAAGTTTTGCATGTTGCGCGCGCCCACCTGAAAGATGTCGATGTAGGGCATCATCGGCTCGATCTGCGAGATCTCCATCACCTCGCTGATCACCATCAGCCCATGGCGATCGCCCGCCTCGCGCAAGAGCTTCAGCCCTTCCAGCCCGAGGCCTTGAAAGGTATACGGCGAGCTGCGCGGCTTGAACGCGCCCCCTCGCAGGACCTTTGCGCCCGCCTTACTGACCATTTCGGCGGCACTGAAGATTTGTTCCGGGGACTCGACCGAGCACGGCCCGGCCATGACGACGACCTGCTTGCCGCCGATCTCCACTCCGTTGGCCAGCCGGACCACCGTACCTTCGGGACGAAAGGTGCGTCCTACCAGCTTGTAAGGCGCGCTGATGCGGTGCACCTTCTCCACGCCGGGCAGCACCTCCAGTTCGCGCGTATCGAAATCGATGCGCTTGCCGACCGCGGCCAGCACGCTTTGCCGCGCTCCAGTAGTGCGGTGCACGGCAAATCCCATCTTCACGAGGTGATTGGTGACCTCCTGAATCTGGTCCTCGGTCGCGGTTTCCCACATGGCAACGATCATGAAATCCGCTCTTCGCTCTTCGCTGCTTGCCCCGACTAGCCACTGGCCACCGATCACTGGCCACTGCTCAGTCGTTCGGCTCCAACTCCGTGCCGTCCGCCTCTGCCGGCTCCGGTGCCATCTCATCGCGCTGGATCTGCCGCATCACATCGATCAGCCGCTCGTAAACCTGGCGCAATTGGCGGTCCGAGAGCGGGCCGGCATTGTTGCGCGCGATGTTCTCATAGATGATCTTCTCGCGGTCCGGCTCGTAAATCGGCATCGACGAGTTGCGCTTCAGTTTGCCGATCTCGTGCGCACACTGCGCGCGCTCGTTCAGCATCGCCACCAGGCGGCGGTCCAGTTCGTCGATCTTCTTGCGCCATTCTGCAATGTCCATGGCTTTTTAGCCGCGGGCTCCGGCCTGCTGGGTAGTGCTGGTGAGCGATGACAAGAATTCTGCCACAGCCGCGGCTTCGCGTCCCCGATTCTGTTCGATTTGCTGAACAATGGCGCTCCCGATTACGGCCGCGTCCGCAAATTCGCCAACCTCGGCAAACTGTTCGGGTGTCGAGATGCCGAATCCCAGCGCGATGGGCAGCTTCGTATGCGCACGCAGCCGGTCCACTAACGATCGGGCATCCGCAGTAAGCTCCTGCCGCGCGCCGGTGATGCCCGTACGCGAGATGGCATACACAAAGCCGCGCGAGTGCCTGGCGATGGCTCGCAGCCGGTCGTCGGTGCTGGTGGGCGCAGCGAGAAATATCGGTGCGAGTTTGTGGGCCTTCATGGCGCGGAGATAGTCATCAGCTTCCTCGACGGGAAGGTCGGTAACCAGCGCGCCGTCGACGCGTACCTCAGCAGCTGCGGCACAGAACTTCTGCAAACCGAACTGCAAGATGGGATTGAGGTAAGAAAAAATGATGAGCCCGGCATCGGACTCGCGGCGAATCTGCCGTCCAATCTCCAGCACGCCGGCGAGGTCAGTCCCCTGCTTCAGCGCTCGCTCGCTCGCTCGCTGAATCACCGGTCCGTCGGCGACTGGATCGCTGAACGGGACGCCCAGCTCGATCACATCCGCGCCCGCGCGGATCGCCGCCAGCGCGACCTGGCGCGAGGTGTCGAGATCGGGGTCGCCGCAGGTGATGTAGGCGATGAGGCCGGGACGATGCTGGAAGCGGACCACCATACCTGATGTTTCAGAACCCCAAGTTCTCGCGCAATATCCCAATGTCCTTATCGCCACGCCCGGAGACATTCACTATCACAATGTCAGACTGCGACATTGTGGGAGCTCGCTTGACGCACTCGGCAACCGCGTGTGCCGACTCCAGCGCCGGGATGATGCCTTCTAATTGCGCCAGCTTACGGCAGGCGTCGAGCGCTTCCTGATCGCTGGCCGAGACGTACTCGGCGCGGCCTTGATCGTGCAGCAGCGCATGCTCGGGACCAATTGCGGGATAATCCAGCCCCGCCGAAACCGAGTGCGTCAGCGCAATCTGACCAGCGTTGTCCTGGAGTACGTACGAGTACGTGCCCTGCAACACGCCCGGTCCTCCGCCGTCGAAGCGCGCCGCATGTTCGCCCAGCGCGTGCCCGCGGCCGCCGGCCTCCACGCCAATCAGCTTCACGTCTTCGTCCTTGATGAAGTCATAGAATGCACCGATCGCATTCGAGCCGCCACCGACGCAGGCAATCACCGCCGAGGGCAGCCGTCCCTCAGCTTTCAGGATTTGCTTGCGCGCTTCCTGGCCGATGACGCGATGGAAGTCGCGCACCATTGTCGGATAGGGATGTGCGCCCAGCACGCTGCCTAGCAGGTAGTGCGTAGTGCGGACGTTGGTGACCCAGTCGCGCATGGCTTCGTTGATGGCGTCCTTCAGCGTGCGCGAACCGGAGTCGACGCCGCGCACCTCGGCGCCCAGCAACTTCATGCGGAAGACGTTCAGCTCCTGCCGCCGCATGTCTTCCGTGCCCATATAGACGACGCAGTCCAGGCCGAAGAGCGCGCACACAGTCGCGGTAGCGACGCCGTGCTGGCCTGCGCCGGTCTCGGCGATGATGCGATGCTTGCCCATGCGACGCGCCAGCAGCGCCTGCCCGATGCAGTTGTTGATTTTGTGTGCGCCGGTGTGCAGCAGGTCTTCGCGTTTCAGGTAGACCTTCGCGCCACCCAACTCGCGCGTGAGGCGCTCGGCCAGGAACAGCGGTGTGGGGCGTCCGGCGAAGTCGCGCAGCAGGCGCCGATATTCGCCGTCAAATGCCTTGTCCTTGCGAGCGGCCGAGTAAGCAGCCTCCAGCTCCTGCAACGCGGCCATCAGCGTCTCCGGAACGTAGCGCCCGCCGTAGGGCCCGAAGCGGCCGGGCGCGCTGCGTGTCTGCGGCGGGACAGCGCGCGCCGCGTTCGCTGCGATGTTGTGCCTCGGTTCCATTATTCCCTTTGCCGCACCGATGCCGCAGTGTGGCGCACGACGGCGACGAATTCACGGAGCTTGTTTTCGTCCTTCTTCCCCGGACTGCTCTCGACACCGGTGGCCACGTCAATACCCCAGGGCTCGAACCACGCAATCGCCTCCGCGACGTTGGCCGCGTTCAGCCCACCGGCGAGAATTAGCGGCATGGCGCAGCGAATTTCCTGGGCCAGCGGCTTCGTCTGCCGCCAGTCGAAGGTCACTCCGGTTCCGCCGCGTTGAAGCAGCGAGCCGGAGTCCAGCAGCACCGCATCGATGCTGTCAGCCGCAGACAAATACGCGTCCAGCGTAAACCCACCCGCCTTAGAAATTTCGTTCCCGCGCAGCGTCTTGATGATCTTACGTTCCCCCAGCGCTTGCCTGAACTCAGGCAGACTTGCTGGCGGCTCCTCGCCGTGCAACTGCACACCGGTGAGGCCGGCCTGCCCGGCGATAGCTGCGACGTGGGCCGGCGATTCGTTCACGAAGACGCCGATGGCTTCGATTCCCCCGCGCAACTCCGCGACAATGGCGGCAGCGTTCGCGACATTGATTCTGCGTGAACTGGGAGCGAAAACGAAGCCCAGCGCGTTGGCGCCCGCAGCCACGCTCAGTTGCGCATCCTCCAGGTTCGTCGTGCCGCAGATCTTCACCCAGGTCATGGCCGATCTCAGCGCGTCGCCACCGCTTGCGCCAACAGTTCGCGCAGCGCTGCTCCGGGAGACGGCGCGCACATCAGAGACTCGCCGATGAGGAAGCCGTCGTAGCCGGTCTGGCGCAGCCGGAAGATGTCCGCTACCGACTCGATCCCGCTCTCCGCGATCTTCAGCACACCGCCCGGAATGAGTTCGACCAGTCCCAGCGACGTATTCAGGTCGACTTCAAAGGTATGCAGGTTGCGGTTGTTGACGCCGATAAGATCACATTCAGCGTCGAGGGCACGACGCAGTTCCGTCGCATCGTGGACCTCGCAGAGCACGTCGAGCTGCCATTCGCGCGCGGCTGCCCGCAGCCTCATGAGCTCATCGTCGGTGAGGGCCGTCACGATCAACAGCACGGCATCGGCCCCGTGCGCTCGCGCCTCCGGAAGCTGAAATTCGTCGACGATGAAGTCCTTGCGCAGACACGGGACGTCCACCGCCGCGGAGGCAATCTCGAGGTTTGTCAGCGAGCCCTGGAAGTATTTCTCATTGGTCAAGACTGAGAGCGCCGCGGCTCCCGCAGCTTGCAGCTCGCGCGCCAGTTCGGCAACCGGAAATTCGGCGCGGATCAGTCCCTTCGACGGCGACGCCTTCTTCAACTCGGCGATAACGGCAATTCCCGCAGACAGCCGCAGCGCCTCGCGAAAGCCTCGCGGGGTGTGTTCAAGTGCTTGTCTTTCCAGCGTAGCCGCACGAATCTCGCGCTTTCTGGCGGCAACTTCGCGCCGGGCTCCGGCCACAATTTCTTCCAGTTTGCTCGGCATGGGATGCAACGAGTATATCCGCTTGGCGCAGCCGGCGCGCGGCAGCGAGGCTGGGCGTGCGCGACGTTATCGCAAACATGCGCACCAGAAAGTTGTACAAACTCAGGCGAAACCACTATTCCCTGCGGGCGCCTGGTTCGGCTACTCTTTTAGCTTCCCCTCTGTGACCGCAGCCGCTTCGTCGACCGCGCCTGTTGCCATCACAGAAGCGCGGAGCCCAGATGAAGAGTGCTCGCTTATTCCTCACATTGAGCGCTGCGGTCGTTCTTGCCGCTCCCGCCGTAACCCAGCAGCACACTTTGGCGCGCCTCAGCCGGGAAAACCGTAGCGAAGTCGCACACGTTGACCTGCCCGGTAATACACGCGCGGTCAGCAGTGGCGTGGCTTTGCACGATTCGGCAACCTCTCACGCTGCCGGCAACGCTCTGTTCGCCAAGTCCGACCTGCAACGGGCCCGCCTACTTTCCGACCGGGCGCTGCGTCGCGACCCGCAAGATGCCGAGGCGCTATTTGTCCGCATGGAACTCGCAGGCATGCAAGCCGATAAGGCGGCGGCGCTCGACGCTGCAGTGCGACTGTGCGAAGCGGGTGTGTCCGCTACCGGCGATCCGCGTGTGCGACTCGCGGCAGTTCGTGTCCGCGAGGCGGCGAGCAACACGCCCAGCTTTCGCGCCATTGTGCCGCGCCTGCAAACCCTTCTGGCAAACTCGCGGCAACCCTGGCCCGATCTCCACCTCGCCCTGCTGAATGCCGCAATGGACGGTGCGCCGGGGCTCGACCCCTATGCCCTGTCGCGGTCCGCCGGCATTCTTACCGATTGGCGCATCGTCGGACCGAGGGGCTCGCGCACCCTGCTCGATCCAGACCAGCCATCGATCTCGTCCGCAGACGACCTGGCGAGCAACTCTTGTGCGGGCCGGAGGGTGGAGAATTTCCAGTTTCCCGACGGTTGGATCCATCTCCCCGATTACCTCGGGCGCAACGGGACGTTCTATGCAACCGCGAAGTTCGCTTCGTTCACCTCTGAAACCAGGAAGGTGACGGTTGAGGGCCACGGCAGTTTGCAGGTCTTCGTCGATGGGCAACAAGTCCTTCGAACCGCGTACACCGGCGGACGCGACACACTCACGTTTGAGGCAACACCCGGTCCGCATCGGGTGCTGGTAAGATTCACGCCCTCGGCGACCCCACTGCGCGTAGCCGTCGTTCACGACAGCGGCAGCGACCGTACTCCGTTGCGCGCCGGGATCTCGACGGGCGAAGCTGCGTATCTTATCGCTTCTGAAGACTATTCGAATGGCGAATTTTCGGCCTCCATGCGGCAGATTGAAGCGGTGGATGCTCCGCACTCTGCCGCATTGCAGTTCCTGCACGCGCAGGCGTTGGCGATGTCGAAGCCTCAGTCCGGCGACGGGACCAAGTCCGCGCAGGGCCTTCACGGCGAACCCCCGGCGAGCGACGTCGCGGGCGAAGAGCGCTTATGGGCGCAGCGCGTAGCTGACCATCCGTCGTGCGCCATTCTGCAGGGAGCGCTTGCGTTCTACGATTCGCGTGGGATGAAAGCGGAGAGAGATGAGGCGCAGGAGCAACTGGACGGGTGCGCGCCCGAGTCGCTGGCCTACGCGCACAGCCTTGCCGGCAACGGCAGGCATAAAGAAGCCGCGGAGGCGCTGCGGAAATTAATCGCGGCGGCCCCACTCAACCGCGAGGCCCGGCTCATGCTTGTGCGTGAGCTGCAACTGGCGGGCGATGACGCGGCGGCCCAACAGGCCGCGGCCGAGTGGCTGCGCATCGCCCCGAATGCACAGAATTATCATCGCCTGGCGGTCGCCGCAACCGACCCTGCCGACACGCAGGTTATCGCTCCGGCCGACTTCTTCCTCCCCTACCGGCGCAATGCTGCCCCCCTCGCGCGTGAAGCCGGCGAGGAATCGCGCGGGGTGCCTGTCGTGCTGCTCGACGATCACGTTGCCATCGCTCGGCCGGATGGAAGCGTGTCCCTGTACGTTCACGTTGCCCGGCAATTGCCACCCCACGACGCCGATGTGGAAGCGGCCTTGAGCAGCATCCCTCCGGGAGCACAAGTTCTCGCATTGCGGATTCTTCATTGCGACGGCACGTTCACTCCGGTGAACGTTGCCCAACCGGGAAACTCGAATGCCGCAGCGTCCGCGGGAGATGTCGTCGACGCCGAGTATGTGATGCACTTCACTGGCGACGGCGGCATTCCGGAACATGCGGAGGCGTTTCAATTTACCTTCGGCAATTTCGACCAGCAGGTGCTCAAAGCACGCTTCGTCGTGCTGACGCCGGCCGACCGGGCATACGGCGGAGTGGCAATCGAGACTGGCTCTGCGCCAGCTATGACGACTACCGCGCATAACGGCATGTTGGAACGGGTTTGGGAGAAAGACGCGCCAGACGAGGGATCCGGGGCCGTCGAGTCGGGGCTGGCCATTGTACGCGTTGTTGAGCAGGAAAATGGCTGGTCGGTGCCCAGCAAGGCCGAGCACCAGAAGCGGATCGAGACCATCCATCCCGGTCCGCGCCCGGAGGATTCGTAGGCGAATCGGCGGGAGTTTCACCACAGAGAGACAGAGTCACAGAGGAAAGAAATTAGAACCCTGTGCCTCTGTTGGTTATCTGGTTTTCTTGCGCTTGCTACGACCCGTACTCCGACCGTACCTTGCGCCAGGCGCCCACGCTGCGCCGTTCGGCCTCTTCGGCGAAGCCCTCACCCAGCTTCTGTAGCGTAGAAAAAATCTGCATGCCCTTTTGCAGATAGTCGGGAGCGTTCTCCCATACGGCCTCAAACTTCTCCGGATATTCGGAGGCCAGCACGGCGAGTCCGGCGGCGGCGAATGCCATCCCGATTGGGCGGCGCCCGGTGAGAATCAGGACCGCACCCGTGCCGATCGTTCCCATGACAACTGCTTTCTTCCAGTTCTGCATTGATCACCTCAAGCTGCTGGGTTCACACCGATATAGTTTAGAGGTATACAGGAGCACCGCTGTTGTACGCCGACATCGTATCGGCGCCGAAACCCGTCCGACTTCAGTGCGACGCAGAGCCAACGCCAGGCTTGGCTGCGGGGTTGACCAGCAGCAACCAGCCACTGCCGCCCCGCACTACCAGCACCTCTTTTTCCGATTGCAGCGTGATCTGGCCGACGGGATCGGCGCTGCCGTCGTGCGTAATCTCCGTCTTCTTCTCGAAGCCGTACGCCCCGCAGGCGGTGGCAGAAAAAATCCACAGCGCCTGCTCCTCGCCGTTAATGTCGCTATCGACGCAATTGTCGCCGACCTGGAGCTTACCCCAAACGCCGGTGCCGTCCCAACGGCCGATTTTGCCCTGGTCGGAAGAGACGTAGCCACGGCCGCGAAACACATAGTCTCCGCCGACCTGCATGGTGACCCACTCGTCCGACTCCTCCGACGACGAGGCATCCGCCGGAAGGCCGGCCTGAAAGACACTCTCCGAGGCGGCCAGCGCGCGCAGGCTCACATTGAGCGGGATGGCTTGATGCTCGTCCTGAAGTGAGTCGAAGCGAATGGTGATGCGCGACGGCTTCTGCACGGAGATCACCTGACCGCTAACCCGTGACCCCTTCTTAATCACGGTGTCGTCGGGCAGCCGGAGCTCCTGCATAAGCTTGCCTTCGAGCTTTTGGCCGGGTTTGTCATTCCTGGCATTGAGGGTCGAGCCCAGCATGATGGGGAGCGCAGTGCCGGCGGGAAGCGCCTGCGCTGCCAGCGCCATTGCCGAACCTAGGATGACAGCGGCGAGTTCGAGATAACTAGTTCGCATGATCTTACCCCGCAAAGGGCCTCGCATCGGCGGCAATCTCGAACGGGGTGCGCGGCGCGTCGTGCAGCAGAAAATCGCAGAGCACGCGATTGAACTCCTCCGGCACCTCTTCATAGGGCATGTGGCCGGCGCCCGGAAACATCACCAGCGCGCTGTTCTTCAGGCAGCGCTGCAACTGGTGAATCGATGACGGGTACACGGCGCGGTCGCGCGAACCCCACAGCAGTAGCGTCGGCCAGGCTGCGATCTGCTGGAGCGCGTCCCCGATGGCAGCCAAATCGTCTTTCCACGAGCGCAAAATTCGCAGCAGGTGCTCGAAGCTGCCGGGCGGCAGCATGCCCGCGTTATAGGCCTCGAAGGTCCCCGGAGCAATGCGTTTGGGATCGCCATAGAGCGCCGTGAAATAGCGCCGGGAGACAATGCGCAGCCGCGGCTGCACGTGCCTGACGTAAAGGCCGCCCAGCGTGGTGGCCAGCAGACGGGTCAGCACCTTGCCATGGCTCGACCAGGGATTGATAGGCGACACCAGCACCAGCCGGCCCAGGCGATGCGATTCGCCCCGCTCAGCGGCCAACGCGGCCAGCAGAATCGCCAGACCGCCGCCGCGCGACGATCCCACAATGTCGGCCTGCTCGATCCCTAACTTCTGCAGGAAACGGAGCACGCCTTCCGCATCGCCGCGTAGAGAGCACTCAGGGCCGCCGGGACGCTCGGAGAAACCGCAGCCCGGCAGGTCGAGCGCATACACCGAAAAGTGATGCGATAGCGGCTCCATATTGAATCGCCACGAATACGAGTAGCCCATGAAGCCGTGGATGAGGAGCAGCGGCGGCCCCGAGCCAGCGCTCAAATAGCGCCAGTGCACGCCGTCGATTTCCAGGCACTGCTCCCGCGCGCCTGCAATGCGCGCAATGGAGGGGACCGCGGGCATGGAGGGCGGCTGGGCCATGGTGTCAGGTGCAACTGGCGTTTGCCGGAGAATTCGGCCGGCGATATCGCCTCGGTCATTAGGTAGGGAAGCCGCAGCTTCCCCGTTCTTGCTTGAATTTTAGGGTATCACTGCCATCGCGCGCACTGCATAGGCCTTTCCCCGGGCGTTATAATTAGCCCTTGTCTAGAGGAGTCTTATCATCATGACCGGAACCAACGGCAGCAACGGCGCGTCGACCGCCATTCCGAAGCCGCGCGCAGAGTGGATCGCCAATCGCCGCGCCGAGGCCGCACGCAGCGGCGACAGCAACATGTCGCAGATGCATTTCGCCCGCAAGGGCCTGCTCACCGAGGAGATGCTGTTCGTCGCCGAGCGCGAGCAGCTCTCGCCTACCGTGGTGCGCGACGAAGTCGCTGCCGGGCGCATGATCATTCCGGCCAACATTAATCATCCTGAGCTGGAGCCGATGTGCATTGGCGTGGCCTCGAAGTGCAAGATCAACTCCAACATCGGCAACTCCTCGGTGACCAGCAACGTCGATGAGGAGCTGAAGAAGCTGCATACCTCCGTCCACCATGGCGCCGACACGGTGATGGACCTCTCGACCGGTGGCAGCATCCACGAAATTCGCGAGGCCATCCTGCGGCATTCGCCGGTGCCCATCGGCACCGTGCCGATTTACGAGGCGGTCGCGCGCGTGAAGCGCATCGAGGACCTGAACGCCGACATCATGCTCGAAGTCATCGAGGAGCAGGCGGAGCAGGGCGTCGATTACATGACCATCCACGCCGGTGTGCTGGTGGAGTATCTGCCGCTCATCACCAAGCGCATTACCGGCATCGTGAGCCGAGGCGGCGCGATTCTGGCGCAGTGGATGGCGCACCACCACAAGCAGAACTTCCTCTACGAGCGCTTCGACGACATCACGAAGGTCCTGGCCAGGCACGACGTCAGCTACTCGCTGGGTGACGGCTTGCGTCCCGGCTGCATTGCGGACGCGAGCGACGAGGCCCAGTTCGCGGAGTTGAAGACGCTGGGCGAGCTGACGAAGAAGGCATGGGAGCGCGATGTGCAGGTAATGATCGAGGGGCCGGGCCACGTGCCGCTCGACAAGATCAAGGAGCAGGTGGAGAAAGAAGTCGAGATGTGCTATGGCGCGCCGTTCTATACCTTAGGACCGCTGGTCATCGACATCGCGCCCGGTTACGACCACATCACCTCGGCGATTGGCGCGGCCATGATCGGCTGGCACGGTGCGGCCATGCTCTGCTACGTCACGCCCAAAGAACACCTCGGCCTGCCCAATGACAAGGACGTGAAGGACGGCATCATCGCCTACAAGATTGCCGCGCACGCTGCCGACGTGGCGCGCCATCGTCCCGGAGCGCAGGACCGCGACGACGCCATCAGCTACGCCCGCTACACCTTCGACTGGGACAAGCAGTTCGCACTCTCGCTCGATCCGGAAACCGCCCGCTCCATGCACGACGAAACACTGCCCGACGCCTACTACAAAGAAGCGGCCTTCTGCTCCATGTGCGGCCCCAAGTTCTGCTCCATGAACTACTCGGCCAAAGTGGACGAGTACAACCGCCAGGTGCACGGCGTGGAGAAGAAGGACTATTCGGAGCTGATGAACAAGCTGGTGGCGATTAAGTAGGTAGGAGTTAGCAGATTAACACTCCCTCCGGCATAATGAGCGTAGGAGCTTATGGGGTCCCGAGTAAGCCGTATTCATAACCCCAGTCGTACTGTCTATCTTTTCGTAAATGGTAGCGCCGTCCAATTTGACCCTAGTGAACTCCAGATAGCGCCGAAACTCTATATTCACAAGGTGGGCGACGATACGGCTCCGTTGCTGGAAGCTGCGGGAGTGCCCGACGCTAAGGCACTAATCGGGGAATCATCCTTCTTTATCGAGTGCAGACAAGCCATCGACAATCAAGAGGGCGGCTTGCCATTTGATCTAATCAAGGCAATGATCCTTTGCACGGAAGCAGAGGTTCAACCCGGCGCCATGATCACTTTTGAGGAGGGCATAGGTCCGATCGGTGTTCCGCCCGCAGGTGATAGCCGTAGCATTTGTTGGGGGCATTATAATCACATGATTGACGAGCACGGCTTGCAAGCCGCGGCCGATCTCTTGCCAGGGATCTTGAATGCTGACACAGATGAGAAATACCACCGAGTAGGAAATGCCTTGAGGTTTTATGACAATGGCTATTTCTCGACTAATGCGGATTTTGCCCTGGTAGCATTCACGACGTGCTTAGAAGGCTTGTTCTCCACAACCGCACAGGAGCTTTCGTTTCGACTTTCCCTGAGGGTCGCGCACTTCCTAGGCGAAACTATTGCGGAGAGGCGGAAGCTGTTTACTGAGACTAGAGAGGTATACGAATATCGATCCAAATTGGTTCACGGAGCGCCAATTGCGAAAGATAGTGAACAGGCTGCTATTCATTTGGTCGAGGGCATCGTGCCGACTGTCGAGAGAATCGGACGGCGTTCGCTTCGAAGGATCTTCGAGCGCAGGCTCGAAGAACTGTTCAAGACAGGCAGCAAGGTCGACTTACTTTTTGACGAAATGCTCTTCTCCGGATCGCTAGACGATGCGCTAAGGGCGATTAACAACTAGCTGCATACCCTATCGTAGGGGCGTTAATCGGCGCAAGCTACTCGCAATGAGCACCGCACTTGGCAGCTTCGACGACTTCTGGGCGGCATCGAGACCGTTCTTTGAGCGAATTCGTCGCGATCCGAAGATCGTTCGCGGTCATCGAGATGACCCCAACGATTTAGCGATGTTGCGAATTCGAGAGGCGCTGGAGCTGACCGCTCAACAGACGAGGGTCACGGACGCGCATCTCGACGTCGTCGCTTCCACCGTTGCGGCACTGGCCGAGGCTGTGGCCAAACAGGCCGCGAGAATCGAGGCGCAGGAGCGCCGTTTGGCAGGCACGGAAAGCTCATGAGACATGCGGTATTAGGGGCGGGCGCCATCGGCGGGCTGATGGCCACCGCGCTGGGCGCGATCGGTGAATACGTCACCGTTATTGTTCGCCCGGAAAAAGTCGCCAACTATCCTCGCGAGCTTGTGCTGGAACAGCCGGAGCGGATGATTACCGCCCCAGCGCACCCCACAGCGCGGCTGACCGAAGCGGTCGATGTGCTCTGGATCGCCACCAAGGCCTATCACCTGGAGCCGGCGCTCGCCTCCGTCGACGCGGTTCCAAAGCTGGTGGTTCCACTATTGAATGGGGTCGAGCACGTCGCGGTGTTGCGCGCGCGCTTCGGTGACGACCACGTGGCACCGGGAACCATTGCCGTCGAAGCCGAGCGGTTGGCGGAAGGAAGGTTCGTGCAGCGCTCGGTGGTGCGTCTGAATCTGGCTGCCTCAGCCGAGCCCATGCTGGGCGCGCTACTGGCGCGCTTGCAGGAGCAGCACGGCTTCGTCTGCCATTTCTTCGAAAGCGAGCCCAAGCTGCTGTGGACCAAGCTCACCTTCCTGGCGCCATTTGCGCTGGTCACCTCCGCTTCAGGAAAGAACCGGGGCGAAATTTTCGCCGACCCGGAATGGAAGGCGAAGCTCTACGGCGCAATTGAAGAGGCGGCCGCCGTGGCCAGCGCTTCAGGGGCGGAGATCGATGTCGGCAAGGCGCAGGGCGGATTCGAGGCGTTGCCCGCCACCATGCGCAGTTCCATGGCGAAGGACCTGGCCGCGGGACGCCGGCTCGAACTGGACGCTATCGCAGGTCCTATTCTGCGCGGCGGTGCGCGCCACGCGATTGCCGTGCCGGTGACCGAAGAGCTGGTCGCCAGCATCCGCTCGCAGGCCGGCGAGCGTCAGACATAACGGCCGCCGGTCCGAACCTTGGTTGGCACCATAGCAGCGGAGCGGCAGCAGGACAGGAGCACTCGCCAGCCAGACGTCCACGCTCGCCGCGAGTGGCTATCGTTCGCCGCCTGCGCCGAGATGAGTGCCGCAGGCCGTAACGGCGAGTCGCTGAGTTCGCTCAGACCGCCCTGCGCCCGGTGACCAGGTTGATAATCAGCACGACCACCGCTACCACCAACAGCAAGTGAATAAAGGCGCCGGCGATGTGAAAGCCCCATCCCAGCAACCACAGAATCAGCAGAATCGCGAAAATTGTCCACAGCATCGGGAACATCACCTCCGGCCAGAGAACTGGCGCTAAAGGTAGGACTCCGGATTCTACTCTGAAGTTGTATGCAGGATTCGGGCGCAGGCTGCAAGCTTTGGGACCGCGTAAATACTGCCAAGTCAGCGGGCGCAGGCCATGCCGAGGGCCTGCGCTGCGTGTAGGGCTCCTGCGGACCCGCCAAGGGCGGGAGATCGCCACGAAGGCACGGTCGCCGCAGAGAAGATTTGCAAGACACTCCGTGTCCTCCGTGTCTCCGTGGTGAAGGACTTTCGACAGAGCTTACCGAAAAGTCGTGCCCTGCACATTACATCTGGATTCCCGTTGTCCCGCGCCCGCGCCCGCGCTCGCTAGTGAATCTCCAGCCGCGAGCGCATCTTCTCCGCCAGCTCGCGCACGGAATTGATTTTTTCGGCGATCTCGGGGGGAAGCCCGCGCTGCCGCAGCGCCAGCTCCGAGGTCAGCAGAATGCCCGTGACTTCGCTGCACAGCTCATTGCGCAGGAGCTTGCCCGCCAATCGCGCCGCCACCACCCGCTCTTCTTCGGCGCGGCGCAGGGCCACCTGCACCTCGCGCATGATGCGCTCGCTACTGTGCAAGGCAAGGTTGACGTGCACCGGCATGGCCGTGCCGCAACGGTTCAGCAACGTATCCAATGCCCGGAAATCGCTTTCCAGCAGCGACTGGTCGATGGCCAGGATGTCATAGTCCGCAGCCTGAAGTTTGGCCAGCGCCTGCGGCACCGAGGCCGCCACATGCGCCTTGCAGCCCGTGCCGCGCTCCAGCGCCGCGGCACATTCCTTCGACCGGGAAGAAGTAGTTACCAGCAGAATCATCGCTATTCCTTTCCGCCGCTCGGCCGGGGCGCACTTCACCCCGGCACCCATGCGGCGCTGCTCGTCCGTCACTGTCGTCAATCGGGGGCCTGGGGGATGCGGCAACAGGGCCGCGTTCAGACCGCCAGCGAGTATTCCTTGAGTTTGCGGTAAAGCGTTGTTTTGCCGATGCCCAGGCGGCGTGCCGCCTCCAGCTTGTCGCCGTGCAGCACCTCGATGGCATGCAGGATCGCCTGTTTCTCCAGTTGGTCCAGAGGAGTAATGGCCATCGAGTTCACCGTGCTCTCGATAGCTTCAGGCTGCACCACCGAGTTGCGCACCTGGGTGGGAAGGTCGAGGACCTGGATCGTGGGCAGCGAGCAGGTGGTGCAGGCGCGCTGCACGCAGTTCTCCAGCTCGCGCACATTGCCCGGCCAGTCGTATTGCAGCATCAGGCGCAGCGCCTCGTCGGAGATCGTACGCTTCTGCATGCCGCCGGCGCTGTTGATGCGCTCCAGGAAGCTGCCGATCAAGAGCGGTATGTCCTGCTTGCGCTCGCGCAGCGGCGGAATGCGCAGCGTCAGCACATTCAGCCGGAAGTAGAGATCGCGGCGGAAGGTGCCCTGGCTGACGGCGGCGTCCAGATCGCGATTGGTGGCCGCGAGGATACGCACGTTGATGGGCACCGCGCGCGTGCCGCCCACCGGCCTGATCTCGTGCTCCTGGATCGCTCGCAATAGCTTGGCTTGCAGATCGATGGGCAGCTCGCCCACTTCATCCAGAAACACGGTGCCGCCTTCGGCCGTGGCCAGCAGCCCCTCCTTTGGACGCATGGCGCCGGTGAAGGCCCCCCGCACGTAGCCGAACAGCTCGCTCTCGATCAGCGTCGGCACCAGCGCGCCGCAGTCGACAGGAAGGAACGGCTTGTCCTTGTGCGGCCCGGCGAAGTGAATGGCCCGCGCCACCAGCTCTTTTCCGGTGCCACTCTCGCCCAGAATCAGCACAGGGTGCGTGCTCTGCGCCGCTTTGGCGATGATGCGGTAGAGCTTCTCCATCTCCGGCGAATGTCCCACGAGTTGCCCGAAGCCCTGCTTGGACTTGAGCTGCTCGCGCAGCAGGCGGTTCTCCGCCGTCAGCTTCAGGTGCGCGGTCACGCGCTCCAGCTCCAGCCGCAGCTCATCGACGTTGAAGGGCTTGGTGATGTAGTCATAGGCCCCGAGTTTCATGGCCTGCACCGCCGACTGCACGGTAGCGAAGCCGGTCATCACGATGACGATGGCCTCAGGTCGGCGCCGCTTGATCTCGCGTAGCACCTCCAGGCCATTGTTGCCCGGCAAACGCAAGTCGAGCAGAACCACGTCGACGTTACCCTCCTGCAACGCCCGGTAAGCCTCGTCGCGCGACTCGGCCAGCTGCGCGCTGAAGCCCAGCGTGCGCGCCACCTCGCGGCAGCACTCCCGCACTGAACGCTCGTCCTCCACGATTAACAGGTTCAACAGGTTAGCTTCGACCGCCTGCTCGCTTACGGGAACCGATTCGGTTGGCATCATGTCAATTCGCCCCTTTTGGGCAGCCAGGCACGGCAGCTTCCAGCGTCCGCTCTGTCAACGCCCATCTCTATCATCCCTTTTTGGGAAAGCACCGCTAGTGCAGGTATCACAGCCCGCTGTGAGGTCGAGCCCCGTGTGGCACGGCGCGCGAGGGCCTCTCGTCGCCGCAGCCGCAGGCATCGCCAGAGCCGGGTCTGTGTCGTCCGGCACGGAGGGGCTTTCGGCATTAGCCGACAAGAAAGGGGCTTGTCCCGGCCAGCCGCTTTCGCCGCAGCGGCGCAACAGCGCCTTCATCAGCTCGCTGCTACGTTGCGCGTTCCGCGCTACCTCCCGCACCGGTCTCTTCAGGTGGCTGTAAGGAGGAAGCTTCCACTCCAGCATCTGCGCCTTCAGCAGCACGCCGGTCATCAGGTTGGCAAGCTCATGCAGCACGTCGGAGCAGCCGCCGGCGGCCAGCTGCGAGGGACACACCGTCTCGCCGGTGCGCCCCTCGCTGTCACCGCAGGAGGAGACCATCGCTTCGCACATTCGGTTATCGTTCGGGTCCGGGCCGCAATTGTAGTCTCGAGCTTCCAAGCTTGGGGATGGGCCGACGCTCTGAAAGCGGCCAGCTTCCGACATGACTACGATGGGAGCACCGTTGAGGCGCGACACTTCCGGCGCCATCGCCGCACTGCGCAATGCTCTAAGGTTGTTGATTTTCATCGCCGGCCTGCCGCCTTCTCTCGTTGGTTGGGACACGCCACTACTGAAGCACGTGCCGCACCAAACTGGCGAAACCGCTAAATGCTCCATCCAATGGCGCTTACAGGAATGGCGTTGAGGCGCAGCCGTACTGGCTACATTAGGAAAAGTTCAGAATGGAACTGGTTCTAATCGAGGACAACGCAAGCCGTTCTCAGGACAGGAACTAGAGCTTTCCTCTTCCGAGAATCGGGCTGGAAACTGCGGCCCGATTTGGAATCGGGTTGGCTCACAAGAATCATGGATGACGGGTTAACTGCAGGATCCGCAGTTAGCCTTATCTCAAGCCCAAGCGCTACTGATAGGCCTTAGGCTAACTGCTGACCACTGATTGCTGCTAACTCACTACCGGTTTGCCCCGGAGTTGGCTGCGGCAGCATTCGCTGTCTCCGACGAGGCCGATGCGCTGCGGTCTTCGAGCAGCAGTCCGTTGTAGGCAGACGCGGCCAGCAAGCGTCCCTGATAGCTCATTGCCGCCCGGATGGAGACTCCCGTGTCCGGCGTGCGCTGCCAGGTGCGGCCGCCATCGCTGCTCTCAAAGACGCCGTGCGCATAGCGCGCCGTCGCCAGCAGACGCTGCGATCCCGGTGCCTGACGCACCATGAAGACGAAGCGCGCGGGCAGGCCGGCCAGTACGTGCTCCCAGCTCTTGCCGCCGTCGGTAGAATGCAGCGCTCCCTCGCGCGTAGCCAGCCACAGCGAACCGTCGCCCACTTCGGTCAAGTTGAACAGCGCGGTGACATATTGCGGATAGGTCACCTCGCTCCACGACTTGCCGCTGTCGCGCGAGAGAAACGCGTGCTTGGGAGCTACCAGACTGAGGGTGCCGTCGGCAAAAGTATTGACAGCGACGAAGTCGTCGGCCCCATCGATCACCGATTCGTACCACTTGCGGCCATGGTCCACGCTGACGAACAAGCCTTGGTTCGTTGCCGCATACCAGGTATCGCCGGAAAGATCGAGCGCCTGAATTCGCGGCGTGGTCTCCAAGGGAATCTCTCTCTCCTTTGGCGCCGGTTTGTGTGCGGCCCTGGTATGCGCAGGCGCCTTGGCATGCGACGCGTGCGAACCGGCCGCCTTGTACTCCGGCTCCCACGTATTCTTCTCTGCCTGCGGCAGCGGCCCGGCGATCATCGCCGCCGGCTTCCAGTCGCCGTTCAAGGAACTTAGATAAAAAACGCCGTGGTTGGTACCCGCGATGATGACACTGTCGTCCGCCTGCTGCAGGCTCAGGACATCGCGATCGTCGAGCCCGCGATTGGCTTGCCGCCACGTCGCGCCGCTATCGTCGGAGACAAAGAAGCCGCCGAGATCTTTGTCGTTGACCACGCCGACATAAATCCGGTTCGGGTCCTTGTTGTCGACCACCACGCCGCCAATCACGCGATGAGAAAAGCCGCGATTGGAGCTCTGGTAGTGGGCGAAGCCGTCGTTGCTGGCCAGCACGCCGCCGCGGTCGGTCGCCACCAGCACGCGATCGGCGTTCACGGGATCGACCAGCACGTCATTCACGATCACGGAATCGTCCGTCACCAGCTTCCAATGATCGCCGCCATCCAGGGTCTTCCAGAGTCCGCCGGTCGTCCCGGCATACACGATCGAGGAACGCTGCGGGTCCTGCTTCAGCACGCGCGTGCGGTGCGCCCACGGAGGCAGTTGCAGCGACAGGCGATGGAAGTATTCGGCCTTGTTTACGCTCTTGTACATTCCCGAGCAGGCGCTGGCATACACCGTCTGCGGATCACGCGGATCGACGATGATGCTGAACATGTCGGAGTCGTACGCAATGCCTTTGCTGATGCTGTGCCAGCTCGCGCCACCGTCTTCGGTCTTCCACGGCAAATGCCAGGTGCCGGCGTAAATGATGTTGGGGTTCTGCGGATCGATGGCCAGCGACTCGATGTTCTTGATCTCGGCCTGGTTCTCGGGCGAGATGCGCTCCCAGGTCGCGCCGCCATCGCGGCTGCGGAAGACGCCATCGAGCGCTCCAATCACCAGTGTCTTGGGATCGCTCGGCGCCATGGCCAGCGCGCGCACCGACTTGCCGTGAACGCCCGGCAGCGCCCGCCAGGTACGGCCGCCGTCGTCGGAACGAAAGACGTCGCCTTCGTCGGCGTTGAACAGGCTCCAGGCCGCGACATAGATGGTCGCCGAATGGGACGGATCGAAGAGGATGTGGTCCAGCACATAATCGTCGCCCGGCCCCAGATGGGCGAACAGCGACCACGACGCACCGCCGTCTTCGGAGACGAACATCTGCCCCGCACTGGTGCCCAGCAGAATACGGTTCGGGTTAGCCGGATCGTAGGAAAGGCTGCGTACGTCGCCGCCCTCAGGGCCGATGAGCCGCCAGTCAGAGGCAGCCGCAGTGAACGTCAACAGAATTACAACGCAGAGAGTCCCAACAACAAAAGAAAAGTTTCTACGCATATTCCTTCGCAACAAGAAAGCTATTGAACGATTGTCTTCCTATGATATCCCGAGCTGCCGGTCAGGCGCAGTCCCGTGAAAGTGCAAAGTACCAGTACCGTAACGTGCCTGATAGTCACAGCACTCGTACGGGGCAACTGCCACGACCGCACTTCCTCTTCTGCTCGGGACACAAAAAAAAGATGCCCTGCCACCCCGATGACGTTGTAAGTCTCACTATCGCGGCAAGCTCTATATCGCAGTCTATATCGCAACGCGACGCAGAAGGCAAGGCTTGCGCGATCCGCTCGTCTCTGCAAACCCGCAAATCGGGAAGGCTGAGGACCTATGCCCATTTCGGGATTTCCGATTTGGGATTGCCACGAAAATGCTAGGAAGCGCAATCAACCCCCACCACAATGAGAGTGCGAATGCGGCCAGAGCAGGCGGCTTACCGTCAAGCTTGCTGCCCCTCGGCTAAGGTGTCGCTCGCCGGCCGCGCTGCTCAAGCGGCGACTCGCTCGCCTCTTGACCGCCCTTCGAGGAGACGCTATGTCATCGACCCGGCTGGACTGGGCGTTTGTTCTTGCCATTCTTTTTCTTGTACTGCTGACTTTGCCGCTGCCGGCATACTCGCAAACCGCGCTTCAGTTCGTCTCGGTGCCACCGTGCCGCATCGCCGATACGCGCAACCCGCCCGGCCAGTTCGGCGGTCCCACCATGGACGCCAACACCTCGCGCGACTTTCCCGTCCCGCAGAGCGCCTGTGACATCCCCGCCGATGCGGCAGCGTTTTCGCTGAATGTGACGGTCGTGCCCTTCCATCACGGGTCGCTGAACTACCTGACCATCTGGCCCACGGGACAGACGCAACCGCTGGTTTCTACCTTGAATTCCTATGACGGGCGCACCAAGGCCAATGCCGCCATTGTGCCCGCGGGCAACGACGGCTCGGTCAGCGTTTACGTCACCAACCAGACGGACGTAATCCTCGACATCGACGGCTACTTCGTCCCCGCGACGACTACAACGCTGGCATTCTTCCCGCTGACCCCGTGCCGCGTTGCCGATACCCGCAACCCGCAAGGACCGCTGGGCGGCCCATACTTGCCGGCGCATCAGGAGCGCGATTTTCCCGTGCTGGCCAGCCCCTGCAACATACCGCAAAGCGCGGTGGCCTATTCCTTGAACATGACAGTCATGCCCCGGACCTCGGCGGGGCTCGGCTATCTCACGGTGTGGCCCACCACGCCCGGTTCGCAGCCGCCAAACGTCTCCACCCTGAACGCGCCCAACACCGTGGTGGCCAATGCCGCGATTGTTCCTGGCGGCGTGAGCGGCGCCATCAGCACCTACGTCACCAACGACACCAATCTCATCATCGACATCAACGGCTACTTTGCACCCGCCAGCACATTGCCCCGTGCGGCCTTGTCCCTGTTTTCTCTTGTGCCTTGCCGCGTGCTGGACAACCGCCCCCCGGGTGGGAGCGGCGCTTTCATCGGCACCCTGCCGGTCGACGTGCTGGGCAGTTCGTGCAATGTGCCGGGAGCGCAGGCCTACGTCTTCAACGCGACTGTGGTGCCCGCCCAAGGTCCCATGGGTTATCTGAGCCTGTGGCCCGATGCCGAAGGGCAGCCCGTGGTCTCGACGCTGAACGCCTATGACGGCAAAGTGACCTCCAACATGGCGATCGTGCCCACGCTGAACGGCGATGTGGATGCTTATGCTTACAACTCAACCTATCTGTTGATGGACATCTCCGCTTACTTCGCGCCCATCCTGCCGCTGACCGTGACCACGACCGCGCTGCCCGCAGGCACGGTGAACTATGGCTACAGCACCACGCTGGCTGCGGCGGGCGGAGTGCTGCCGTACACGTGGAGCACCACGGTCGGCAGCCTGCCGCTGGGTTTGAATCTCGATCCGGCCAGCGGCACGATCTCGGGAATACCGACCGTGGCCCAGAACTATCCGTTCACCGTGCAGGTCACCGATTCGGAGACGCCGCCGGCCAGCGTCAGCGCGCCGCTAAGCATTAACGTGACCGACACGGTCTCCACGCTGACCATCACAACGGCCACATTGCCGAACGGCAATCAAAACTCGCCCTACAACGTGACTCTCGCGGCCAACGGGGGCGTGACGCCGTACGCGTGGAGCATCAGCAGCGGCAGCTTGCCGAGCGGGCTGCATCTGAACAGCAGCACGGGAACGATCACCGGTACGCCGACAGGAGGCGGCTTGTCGACCTTCACAGTGCAGGTAAGCGACTCGGAGTTGCCGACACAAGTGTCCGTTCGGCTGTTGAGCATCACCATCAATCCGGCGGTACCGCTGAGCATCACGACAACCACACTGCCCGATGGCATTGCCGGTTCGCCGTACAGCGCACCCATCGTCGCCATCGGCGGAGTGTATCCGTACACGTGGAGCGTGATCGCGGGCAAGCTGCCGGATGGGCTCACACTCAACAGCAGCACGGGAGTGGTCAGCGGTTCGCCTTGGCTTCCCGGTCCGAAGAGCTTTACCGTGCAGGTCACGGATTCCGAGACACCATCCGTGAGCGCAAGCGGCCAGATCACGATGAACGTCAACAGCCCCGGAGGCAACGGCAATCCCGGCCTGCTCAGCGGCAACTACGCGTTCTACCTGAACGGCTTCAACGCCTCGGGGGCGTGGACGCTGGCGGGCAGCTTCATTTCCGATGGCAATGGCAACATCACCAGCGGCATGATCGACTATAACTCCGTCACAGGACAGCCAATCAACACAGCGGTCAGCGGCACGTATGCGATCAGCGCCGCCGGACTGAATCTCCTGACGCTTCAGGGCGCAGGATGGGGTCCGGTGACCTTCGCGTTCGTGCTCAAATCTTCCGGGGACAGCGGGCGGATTATTGAATACGACGACACCACCGGCCAGGGCAGCCGCGGCTCGGGCGAGCTTCGCAAAGCGACCGCAAGCGCGTTTTCGCTGGGCGCACTGAATGGTGGATGGGTCTTCGGCTTGACCGGAGCGACCCTGCACTCCGACAGCAGCGTGAAGCGTTTCGTCGACGTGGGTCAATTCGCTCTTGCCAACGGAAGCATCACGGGAGGCACCTGCGATACAAACGATGGTGGAACTTACCAGACCTGCACCTTCTCCGGCAGCACATCGAGCATCAATGCGCAAACCGGTCGTGGGACGGTCTCGATACAAAGTAACAACGGGCCAACTCACGAGGTCGTGTACGTGGTCTCCAGCGGTGAGTTGGTAATGGCCTCAACCGATTCGGTCCCAAGCACGCGCGTGCCGCTCTCCGTAGGCTTGGTCGAGCTACAGAGCGGGCGCTTCAGCAGCGCTTCCATGGACGGGACGGAAGTGTTCGTCATGCAGTCCATTCACGGCTCTGACGGGCTGGATCAATCCGTCGCCAACCTCGCCAGCTTCAACGGCAATGGCAGCTTCAATGTGACTGCCATGGACGAGGACCTGGCGGGAACCATCACCCAGGATGCGCCGCAGTCGGGTAGCTACACGGTGCAATCCAACGGCGCGCTGAGCTTGAACTGCCAGGGCGGTGGTTGCCCGATCGGCTTCCTGTTCAGCGCCAACAAAGGTATGGTCATCGGCACCGGCTCCAGTACCCTCTTCGGACAATTCGGGCCGCAGACGGGTGGGCCGTTCTCGAATGTGTCGCTAAACGGAGTCTATGTGGCAGGCTCGCTGGCGCCCCTCGACTACGCGAACGGAAGGACGGAGGTAGACGTGTTCTCGTCGAATGGCACCGGCTCATTCACGGTGAGCAGTTCCTCAAGCAACTCCGATGGCATCGACCAGTCCTTCGGTACCCCGGTCAATTACAGCATCGCCGCCAATGGTCGGGGCACAGCCGAGGCCCAGGGAGATCACGCGCCGTCCATCGTATACATGATCTCGCCCACAGCGGGTGTGGTGCTGCACCCCTCGCCGGATGCCGAGATGCAGCTTTTTGAGCGCTAGGGCCGGACCGCGAGTACAACCAGCCGCGAAGCGGCGGGATGATGCAAGCGGGGGCGGAAGCCGCCGCACAGCTACCCAGAAGCATGCGAGCCACAGTGCCGCCCGGAAACCATTTCCCCACTCCGCCGCTGTTCGTCAGCTCATGCGCGGCTGTTGAGCTTTTCCGGCTTCAAAACTACTCCTCGACTTTCTTTGCCATTCATCAGCACCGTGATGGGCGAGTCGAACCGCAGGTGCCGCACGCAGCCCTGCTCTTCCAGTGCCGGCTGTGCCGCGAGCCACTGCCAATCGAGAAAGCCCTCGCCGGCGTCGGGATTCACCGTGAAGTATCCGATCTGGAATGCGGTGAGGTTCTGGAAGAAATGGCTGCCTTGCGACGGCGCGACGCGAAAGTCGTGAAAACCCGACTCGACGATGACCCGCGCGCCCGCAATCTGGTCCCAGGCGACCGGGATACCGAGCCAGGGATCGTTCGAGCCCCAGCGTCCCACGCCGATCAGCAGATAGGGGGTGTTCGCCTGCGTCAGCTTGGCGTTGATGCGCGCGACCTCCTGCGCCACCTCGCGGCTGCGCGAGCGCTCGAAGCGATGGGCGTCTACGACAACGATGTCCCACAGGTCGTCGATGCGTCCGTGCCCCAACACGACCGAGCTTTGACAGATGAGCTTGTCGGGCGCGACCTCTTCGATGCGGATGTCCTCGCCTTCGCGCGACACCACCAGCGGCCGTAATTGCAGAAACCCGAACTCCGCCGCTTCGTCGGGCGCCTGCGGAAGGCGCACAGCAAACTCGATTTCTACCGGCCGCCCCAGCGCGTCTTCGCCGATGCGCATGAGGCGGTCCAAAATTTGCGGCAGCGGAAACAAGCCGTGCTTGAGGATGGGCGCGAAGCTCACGATACGCGGCCCCGGCCGGCTAAGCCCATCGTAGACGGCGTGGTTCTCGGGCGAAAACGTCGAGCCCACGGCTTGCAGAGTGCCGTCACGCTCGGCGGTTTCGAGATCATAGGCAGTCTCGCGAAGGCTGGCCGAAGGCTCTTCGCTCATCACCGAGTGCGTCAACTCCAGCGCCCAAAACTCGGTCTGCGAGTTGTTCAGCATGTCCTCGACCGCCGAGAACTGCACCAGATTGCGCGGATGCGGCGGGCTGAAGGTCAGACACTTCCCCCCCCCGACCACACCGCGACCGAGACCCAGCGCGACCGCGGCGAATCCGTCTTCCACCTTCACCGGCGGCATGGGATAAAAATTGCGCGACCGCACCACGCCGGAGAAGTTGGGATAGAAACGTTCGCTGTGCCTCGCGCCCACCACCTGTTGCAGCACCACCGCCATCTTCTCCTCTTCCAGCCGATACGGGGTCGCGCGTACATAGGTTTTAGCGTGCTGCGTGAAGGTCGACGCGAACACCAGCTTGATGGCTTCCAGCAACTGCTCCAATCGCACTTGAATATCTTCGTGCCGATTGGCCAGCATGAAGGTCTCGTACACGCCCGAGAATGGCTGGTACTGCGAGTCCTCCAGCAAGCTCGAGGAGCGGACCGCCAACGGATAGCGCACGCCTTCCAGGAATGCCAGCAGATCGTCGAGCAGCGGAATCGGAAATGACGCCGCAAGAAATCGCCGCTCGATTTCGGCATCGTCGGTGCCGTGCAAAGCCAGGTCGAGAAGGTCGTTGTCGGCAAGAAATCGGTCGAATACGGTGGTAGTAAGCACCAGCGTCGGCGGAACAGCGATGCGAACGCCTGGGAATGCGCGATTGCTCCCACGCTGTCGGAGTACGTGGCGGATGAACGCCAAACCGCGCGCCTTGCCGCCCAGCGAGCCGCCGCCGATCTGGAGGAAGAACGCTTCGTTGGGTTGAAAGCTGGCGGCATTGAACTCACCGATCACCGCCTGGCTCCGTTCGCGGCGATACTCCGCAATGGAGGCGATCAGGTCGTGCCGCAGGTTTTCCAGGGTGCCGAAGTCGCTGATAGTGCGCGGCCGCAGCCGTTGCGCCAGGGCAAACTCGGTACGCGCCATCAACCAATGCGAAAAGTGATTGCGCTCGGCGTGGTACGCAAGACTTTCTTCCGGCACCGTCGCCAGCGCATGCTCCAGCGCGTTGAGGTCAGCGGCGCGCGCCACCTCGGTTGTACCGTCGGGCATGTGGAAGACGAAGTCGCCGAAGCCCATCTCCTCCGTCAGGATGCGGCGCAAATCGTTCAGCAGCGTAGGCGAGCGCTTTTGCAGGAACGAGAAGCCCTCGGCGTAGGAGCGCTCCATGAACTCGGCTCGCCCGGATTGCAGCGCGATAGGCACGTCAGGAATCGTGCGTCGCACCATCTGCGCCAACTCGAATCCCGCCTCCGCCGTCAGCTCGCCCGCCCGCGGGAACTCCACGTCGGAGATCACGCCCAGCAGGTATTCGCGATACTTCAGCACCTCGCGCTCGGCCTCTTCGTAGTTGGAGCACAGCAGGATCTTGGGCCGCGCTCGCATGCGCACCAGCTTGTGCGCAATATTCACCGCCTCGCTCAGCAGTCGCCGCGACTGGCCGATAATCTCGGTGTAAATGACCGGCAGGAATGACGAGTAGTAGGTGATGTCGTCTTCCACCAGCAGCAGCACGGGAACGCTCATGGCGTGTGTGTCGTGCAGCACGTTGCGCTTGTCTTCGATGTACTTGACGATGGAGATGAGGATGCGCGCCGTTCCCTGCCACAGGAAGATGCGGTCTATATCGGTATGCGGGTTGCGCGCCAGAAAGTTCTTGATCTCGCGATGGTCGTAGGCCAGCACGATGACCGGCACATCGAGACCGGCGGTCTTGATTTCGCGCGCCAGTTGCGCCGCATCCATGTCCGCCAGTTGCAGGTTGGCGACGATCAGATTGAAGCGCGGCTGTGAACGCGCCAACTGCACTGCCTCGCGCCCGCTGGAGACGTGGGTGATGCCGGGCACCTGGTGTTGCAGGTTCAACTCCAGCGATTCGCCAATCAACAGCTCATTGAGCCGCCCGTCTTCGCGCAGAATGAACGAATCGTAGAGACTGGAGACCAGCAGGATGTCGCTCACCCGAAAGGGCATCAGGTCCTCGAAGCGCTCGAAGAGGCGTTCGGAGGTGTGGGCCGTGTCGGAGATGGTCGTCGCCACCACAGTTTGGTCCTCAGCTTGGGGGTGCAGCAGAATCCTACATCAGTCGCCGCGCTGGCGCGGTGATGTGTGAGAGCTACCCCGTGGGACGAGTGCGCAGGTAGCGTGGAGGGGAGGATTGCGCCGCAGTTGCTTACCGGGAGCACGGCCATCGGCAGAGACGAAATCTAGAACATCACATGGCCTGCGTTTTCGGCTCGCAAGAGATATTTTATAATGATGTCGGTGGCTGCACCCGATCAGGACAGCCGCTCCTTCGCGTAGCGTGGGGCTATAGCTCAGCTGGGAGAGCGCATCGTTCGCAACGATGAGGTCGTCGGTTCGATCCCGACTAGCTCCACCAAACTTTCCCGATTTAGAATCAGTAACTTACAAAACAGATAAAGTTACTGGACACAATCTGGACAAATATGCGATGGTGACTTCAGCAACAGACGAAGTAGCTGAAGGAGACCATGTCCCGCCGACCCCAAGGGCTGTACATCTTCACTCGCCATAGCACCGACTGCAAACACTACTCCGAGCACGGCGAAACTGATCGCACTGAGAACCGCCGCTGCAACTGCATGAAGTACATCGCGGGCACCGCGCCCGACGGCACACGCATGCGCGAATCCACGGGCACCACAAGTTGGGAGCGCGCTCGCAAGGAATTGCTGCGCAGGTTCGCGAAGCACGACCCGACCAACAAACCTCTATTTGAGCTCGCGAACAAGGCTGCGGCCGAAGAACTGGAAACACAAAAGACAGTTGTGGAAGCGGTCGCCGATTACATGCAGTCGAAGTACGGCACAAATCGCGCATACGAAACTGTCAAGCAGGAAGTCACGCTACTGGAGCGACAACTGCTCCAGTGGTGTAAAGAGCAGGGTCTGTTGCGTCTGTCCGAACTCGATCTGGACCAGGTCACGAAGTTTCGCAACAGTTGGGGAAACAACGGGGCGACCAGCAACCGCAAGGCGTCACGTCTGCGCAGCTTCTTTCGCTATTGTGAGCGCCGGCGGTGGATCTCCGATAATCCCGCCGAGCTCTTGGAACCGAGTCTGGAACGTTCAGTCCCCACCAATGCGTTCCGGCCGGACGAGTTTGCAAAAGTGCTCGATGCGACCTACGTCTCGCACGAGTGGCAAGGTGGGCGTGACTTCAAGTGCCGCGCTGACCGGATTCGTGCTCTGTTGCTCTTCATGCGCTGGACCGGGCTCGCGATCATCGATTGCGTCCGATTCCCGCGCGAGCACCTAAAACAGAATTCTCATGGCATTTGGACAGTGCAACTCCGGCGTACGAAGAACGGCAGACACGTCTACGTTGCGATCCCGACTGATGTCGCCCAAGCCGTGCTTGCCGTCCCTGCCATGAGTGAAGGTTATTTCTTCTGGACGGGCAACGGGGAACCGCAGACCGCATGCAAAGGCTGGAGGCGCACATTGATGAAGGTCTTTCGCGCGGCAAAACTGAAGCGCGAGAATAAGCCGCTACGGTGTCATCTCCACATGCTTCGCGACACCTTTGCAGTGGAGAAGCTGCAGGCTGGAGCCGCGCTTGAGGAAGTTTCGCTGCTCCTGGGGCACTCCAGTGTGAAGATCACGGAACGCCATTACCTACCCTGGGACAGCAGGCGGCAGGATAGGCTCACGCGGGCAGCGATGGTAGATTTTGAGCAGATGCATACGCCCAAGCCGCCAAAGGGACGTAAGGCTCGCGTCATTCGAATGCCCAACGTGAAACCCGCTGCACAAGTGGCCGAAGGTTAGCGCGGCGGATCGCCTTCGTGATCGAGAGCTGAAAGCCAGCCCGTTACTGGAAGATGAGGGCGGAGAACCCTCCGCCCTCCTATGTAGCTGTATTCAGGGAAGTTCAATGGTGGGTTCGTTTTTTTGCCATACTTCTTGTCGGATGCTTCCGTCTGGATAGACCTCAGTCTTGAACGCTCCGGACCGATCTGCAAACGGGGTTGTGATATCGACGTGGCGGTCCTTTCCGCCGTGGGCCCGGTCGATTTGTACCCGGGATTCAACATTCTCCTGTCTCTTCGACATACTGTGCCAGCCTTTCTTTTCGTTCTTGCGTTTCGTGGCTGTTGTGAAGCCACTTGTATGAGAGCGACTCTAGATTAGGCAGAGACTGGTATCAATCCGTCTGTCACAAAAGAAGGTGTCACAGGGTGAACTAACCTGCTAGGCTTGCACTAATGGCGGGATCGTTTCTGTCGAACGAAGAGCGGCATCAACTGCGCGCGTTAGCAGTCGGTGGCGGGTCAAACCCTCTTCACGCCCGCCGGGCGCAAGTTCTGCTGTTGCGGGATCTCGGGATGTCCCTTCGTGCTATCAAAGCTCAGACGAAAATGAGTCCGAGGCGCATCCGGTACTGGCAAAAGCGGTATCGTGACGAAGGCCTGAAAGGTCTCAATGATCGCTTGCGGCCAGGACGGAAGAAGAAGCTGACGGAGGAAATTAAGGCTCAAGTATGGGAGGAAACAAGGAGGTCCGCAGCGAAAGCTACATCACGCCTAATTGCTGCTCAGCTGGGTCTGAGCCGAACGTCAGTCACGCGCGTGTGGCAAGAACGCGGACTCAAAGTTTCCGCACCAATGACACGTCGCGAGTTTCTGCGGAGAGCAGCACGAGCTGCCACCGTCCTGGTTAGCTCCCCAGGTACTTTTGTTGAGCCAAGCAATCAAACGGATGTGCAATCATCAGACCTTCTGAGGGCGACCCAGAACGCATTGCGCCTTCATCATGTAAATAACGACCACGAGAGAGCCCTTGCAGAGCTCAGGCAGGTCGTTAGCTTGGCGCGCCAACGCGGCAACTGGCAAGTGGAAAAGAGAAACAGGCTCAATCTAGCGTACATCGAGATGGGACGGGGTGCGCCCGAAGCTGTACAGCATTTTCTAGATATCTCTAATGACGCGCTGGAAAAAGGAGATCATGTCACGGCAGCCGAGGCAGCCATTGCACGTGGTCGCATTTTTCACGCGTACGAGGAGTTCGAACCCGCCGCTGAAGAATTTGCGATCGCGGAGAGGCATATTCCAAAGGGTACTGCCCTGCCCGACAGAATTCCGAAATATGCCAGCGCTGTTGGACACTCGTTGGTCATATCTAGTGACTATGGAGTGTCCCCGGAAGTCTTGTTGACATTCATTCGACACTTCCAAGCAAAGAACGATGTTATTCGAGGAATCCGTCGACAAAGCGAATTCTTTTTGAAACGCGGAGTGGACGGATTGGAGCTGGTTTCTAGGATAGACAAGAAGAGCGATGCAGCCACCAATTTAGCCTTTGACTTACTGTGGCAGGTAGAAGGCCGCCTGGAGTTAGGTGACTCGGCAGTACAGAGTTGTCTAGACCAAAGCAGCGAAATTTTCACTGGGAAAATCGGAGCTGGTGCTGGTTACCTACACTTAAACCGAGGAATCAAAGCGGCGTATGACGGCGAATCTTGGGAAGACGAATTCCAAGCTGCATTGGATTATTTCTTCAGAATTGCACTTCGAGCAGGTGTCGCGTCAGTGCACAGACACTACTATGAACTTCTCAGCCAAAACCACAGCGATGAGACTGCCCTGAAGAGCGCGTGGGATTCAGCGCTAGTAAGCGCCGTTCTCTTACCCACGCATTTTTCTATGAACGATCTGCAGGTCGCAGCGAGCAGTTTACGATGCAGAGGACTGGAGAAGTATCTCATTGGTCGCGTTGACGATTTACAAAGTTTCAATGGCAAGGTGTTTGCCCCATTAGAAGGGCTCGTCAAGAGATTCGGGGATGGCCCGATGCTGACGCAGTTCGTAGACAATTTGCAGAACCTGCGTTCACGGATACTTCGCCATCGCGTATAAAGCCAACCTCCCCTGCCGCCGCTGACCCCGCGCATTCGGTGCATTTGGTGATTCTCTAGGTTGAGAGCTTCGCATGGACCCGTAGCGCAACGCGCTCCGGGATACGTAGCGATACCAATTGTCGTTTGCGGCGGTTGCGCAGCAAAGGGCCGACCGTCAGCTTGATCACCCCAGGCTCATCGGCCACGAGGCGACGGACTGTGTTCGGGCTGAGATGCCATCGCTTTGCGAGTTCGCTGACCGTATAGTGCTGATCGTGCGCGATGCTGGTCCCCTCAAGCTCCACAGGTCACCTCCTCGCCTGGCACGGCGCTGGCGATCGCGCGCGTGCCGAACTCGACTCGTCCCCAGCCTCCCGCTTTGAGCGGAAACACGATCAGGAAGGCGAACTCGTCGAACTGCTCAGCGGCGATGCGGATCTTCAGCTTGGCGTCTTCGAAGCAGAACGGCGCCTCCCGTCGCGTGCCATACTTCAGTTTCTGACGGTATCCGGGCTTGACCTCGTGGAACTCGATGGTGCCGTCCGGCAGCTGCACCTCGAAATCGGGCGTGTAGTAGGCGAGATCGGCAAGCCGGAACTTCATCGGCTCGAAGCGATAGCGCACGATCTCGCCGGCGCGCTGACGCTCCTCAAGCTGCCGCGCGTATGCCGCTTCGTTCTTGTTCATCTGTCCTGGCTTGTGCTGGCGCGCTTTCGCCCTCATATGCCCCTCCGTCTCGGCCGCCGGCGGACGATCAACCTCCATTCGGCGTTGCGGGCGCTGGCGAGCTTTTCGATCCAGCTCGGGATGACGATGCGCTCAGTGGCAATGGCGTGGACCACGGAAACGGGTATGCCCGTGGCACGGGCTATGGCGCGATAGCTGGTCCTGTTTCGACGCAAACGGTGGATAAGGCTTGCGAGAGAACTTCGCTGCAGGATGGTCAAGTTGGCCTCTGTGACGCTAAGTAGGATTTAGGTGGAATCAAAAACCGTGGCGGTTCGGGTCAGGGCGACCATGCCGCCATCGGGAAGCGCCGGGAGGCCCCTATTCCTCCCGGCGGAAACTGGTTGTTAGAACGGCAACTGCTCGCTGGCTGTCGCGGCTTCATGTGCGGTTACGCCGAGATCACCGAGCGGATTCTCCTGCTCATCGCGAATCTCACCCTGCGCCTGCTTCACCAGCCGCAGCAGCGCCTCGCGGTCTTGAGGCATCTGCGAGATGGCCAGGTTCTTCATGCGCACGCAAACTCTGGCGCCGTCTTCCAGAACGTCGGGATTCATCTTCTCGACCGCTGTCCAGGAGTGCGTGCCGAACAGCGCGTTGATGACTTCGGTCTTCACCGCGGCGTCCTTGCCCGTCGCAGCCGACCAGACGCAGCTCAGAGAGCCCTTGATCTCCTCACAGGCGATCTCGCGCCGGCGCTGCTGCTGGAAGAAGTCGCGCTTGCCGGCATCGGCCATGAGCTGCTGAGAATTGCGGGATGCGTCGAACGCCAGGTGCTCCCCGCCGATGTTCAGGAAATCGAAGTATGGCTTGAAGCAGTCGCCGACCTTCGCATAATCGCCGGGCTTATAGCTGCCCTTGTCGGGCCAAGAGAACATCTGCCCGTTAAGAGCGCGTACGCGGCACTTCTTCACGTTGGCAATGTGAATCTGGCTGGAGGCGAGCTTCTTAATCCGGTTGCCCTTCTTCAGCTTCTTGTAGTCGGCCGCATCGGGATCGTCGGCGGACGACAGTTCGAGCACCAGGTCAGGCTCGTAGCTGAAGTCGCCTTCGGCTTTCATCTTCGAGCCGCCTTTGATCAGCTCGCTTGTGATTTTGCCGTCCTCGTCCTCGATGTCGACATTTTCCCAGTCGTATCCAAGACGTCCGGCAACCAGGTAGTGGATGGGAGCGCGATCGTAGTTTTCGGTGAACTCGGCCCACCGCTCCTTGGCCTCACCGATCATCTTGATGTTGAAGCGCCGGGCCTCGCCTTTCACGGTCCGAAGCAGTTCCTGCCAGAAATGTGTAAGGGAATCGGTGACCAGCACACAAGCTCCCGATCTGAGAGCTTGCGCGTGCGCATCGCGGAGATCGACGAAGGCACGAGTCTTGTCGACCAGGAGCTCGACCCCTTCAGCGCCGAAGTACGGCTCAACGAAATCAGAGCCCTTTTCGGTATCGAGGAAAGCGACCGGCGCACCACCGTGGTAGGTCTTGGAGAGATGCAGAGCGAGCAGGGCCATCAGGGTCGTCTTGCCGGAACCCATTGGGCCGAACCCGCCTATTCTTGCGTATGCCACTTGTTTTGTTGCCTTTGTGAACGCCATGTTCGGTCTGCCTCCTTCGAGCAGACGGGTTGTAGTTTCAGGCGTAGTGTACACGCTTATCTAGGGTAGTCAAGACCTGTTTGTCACAAATGTTTGTGATTAGGTTTTGGCAAGTCCCATTTTCGTTCCGTCTCCCGAACGGAGACTGCTTAATACCAGCATGAATGCTGCGTTTGTGAAGATGATGTTGTATTAAGTGCCTTGGGCAGAGACTAGTGATGGGAATCACAGCCCAATTCGGGCAATTCACGATACAACTGCACTCGTCGGCTCGCTCGCTCGCTGTTACCAGCGGGCAAAACAGGGGCAGCCTGGGGGATCGAGTGCTAACTTCTGCTGTGTACCGCTGCATCGAGTGCCATGAGGACCGCAAGTTTGGCGACTGCGTCGATAACCGTCTGTATCAGCCGCTGTTGAACTGCAAAGTCTGCAAGCTGCCCACCCGCCATCAGTTCGTGCGCATTACCACCCGACAGGCGCCTGTGGGCGAGCCGGAACTGGCTGGAGCTGTCCAGTGAGGAGCTACGGCGCTGTCCATCCGACATTCTGGACAGGTGCTACCGGGAAGCAGATTCGCAAGGCAGGCAGGGACGCGCAATTGCTCGCCCTTTATCTACTGACCTGTCCAAGCGCGAACATGATCGGACTGTACTACCTGCCGTTGCCCACCGTGGCTCACGAGATGGGCTTCGGCGACGACGAGGTGAAGGTCGCGTTGGACAAGCTGGCCGACGTGCAGTTCGCCTTCTACGACAGCGATGTCGAGGTGGTCTGGGTCCCGAACATGGCGCGCTACCAGGTAGGAGCGACCCTCTGCGAACGTGATAAGCGCCGTTCGCGCATTCTCACGTTGGCACGACAGCAAGACCGCTCGCGGTATTTCGCCGAGTTCTTCAAGCTGTATCAAGCGCCCTACCACCTACAAGAGGATGCCCCTTCGAAGGGACATCAAACTTCGCCAGAAGCCCCTTCGATGCCCCATCAAAGCCCCATCAAAGGGGCATCCCGTTCGTTCATACAGGAACAGGAGCAGGAACAGGAACAGGAGCAGGAAAGCAAACCACGTCGCCTAAACGCTGAAGAGGAGCTAAATGCCGCTGCTTGCGCCGGCAAGCTCATGGAGGAGCTTTTGCTTTCCGGGCTGCAGAATCGCGTGATCTGCGACGAGACGATAGCCAGGTGCGCCAAGCACCGTGACTGTTCCGCGATGGAGGCAACGGACTACCTCGTCTTCCAAGCTCGGCTTTACCAGCAGAGCGATCAATATACCGGCCAGTGGCGCAAGCCCTGGGCGAAGTGGCTGGCTGGCGGCCATTGGAACGAGACGCCCGAGCAATGGAAGGAGAAGCGCAACGACGCGAACCCGCTTCCACCGCCATTGAAGGAACGTCCGCTTCTGGAAAGGGTTCGGCGACAACGAGCTGGGATGGACCCTGATGGCCCAGACCCGACTCCCCCGGAGCTGATGGTGAACTAAATGGCGCGTAACGACCGCAGTCTTGACCGCGGGCTTCCCGCCAGCGATGCCGCGGAGCGCTCGATCCTCGGCGGCATCCTGAGCAACAACAAAACCGTGCATGAAGTCGCGACCATGCTGCGGCCGGACTATTTCACCTGCGATGCCCATCGCAGGATTTATACCGTCGTACGTGATATGGCGGATCGTGGCCAGCCAATGGACCCGATTACCGTCAGCGACGAGTTGGAACGCCGGCAGTGGCTGAAGACGGTCGGCGGATTGGCCTACATCCTCGATCTCATGGACGGCGTATGCGAGCGTCCGAGCTTAGCGCATTACTGCGAAATCGTGCGCGAAAAGGCGATGCTCCGCGGCCTGATCCACATCGCCGAGAACGCCATCTCGGGAGCTTACGAGCAGAGCATCAACGCTGACCAGGTCATCTCCCAAACCGAAGACGCGCTGCTACGGCTGCGCGGCATCGAGGAACGCACGGTCGCCGTGCCTATATGGGACGCCATGAACGAGACCATCCTCGAAATCAAGAGCATCCGAGAGCGTGATGGCGATCTGGTTGGCTTGCCTACAGGGGTGCGCGGTGTGGATGAGATAACGACTGGCATTCGCGAGGACGAGTACTGGGTCATCGGCGCTTTGCCTTCTCGCGGCAAGACGGTGCTGGGCGTCCAGATCACGGCAACGAACGCCAGCCGGGGCGTTCCGGTGCTGTTTTTCTCTCATGAGATGACGCGCCGCCAGCTATGCCGGCGCATCCTGCCGTGGGAGGCAAAGATTCCGGCCTACAAGATTCGCAGTCCGAAAGAACTTTCGCCGGATGAATACGCGAAGCTGGAGCGCGTCGCAGCTGAGGTCGCCAAGTGGCCTATGTGGATTGTCGATCCCGACGAGCTGACAGCGCAGGACCTGTGCGCCATCTCGCGGCTGTACATCCGGCAGCACGGTGTGAAGCTGATCGTCGTCGATTACCTGCAACTCCTGCAGGCGCCGGGGCATGACCTGAAGGACCGCGTTTCCTACGCGAGCAATGTGCTGCGCGCGATTCCCAAGAGAGAGCACGTGCCGGTTGTGGCGCTGTCGCAGATGGCTCGGCCGAAGGATGGCAATGAGAACTCGCGGCCATCGATGATTCAGCTTCGCGAAACGGGCTACATCGAGGCGCATGCGCATGTGATCCTGCTGCTCTTTCGCCCCAAGCAGGACAGTAATTGGACGGGCGAGGACGAAATCATCATCGCGAAGCAGCGCGAAGGCATGGTGGGCGTCGAGTCCGTCGTGCTGCATCGTGACTACGTGCGATTCATGGAGAGGACCAAGAATGGGATACAAAACGAGCATTCCTTACGTTGATTCGAGCTGGAATTTTCTGCGCGGCTGCACGCGCAAGAGTCCGGGATGCAGGCATTGCTATGCGGAACGAGTTTCGGCGCGTTTCGCTGCTCCGGGTGAACCCTACGAAGGCCTCGCCGAGTGGCACCATGGCGAGCCGCGGTGGACGGGTAAGCTGCGCGTTATCGAGAAGCACTTGGATGACCCGGTGCGCTGGCAGAAGCCGCGGGCGACGTTCGTGAATTCGATGAGTGACACGTTCCACGAGCTGGTGCCGATCGAGATTATTAACCATGCATTCGAGGTGATGAAGGCGTGCTCGCGGCACACGTTCCTGCTGTTCACGAAGAGACCAGACAGAATGAAGGCCTACATCGATACCTGCCAGAACGGCACAATCCCGGAGAACGTCTGGGTGGGGACGACAGTGGAAGATCCCGAGCGCCGATACCGTGTGGACATCCTGCGGGAGATTCCAGCAGAAGTACGCTTCCTCTCCTGTGAGCCCCTGATCGCTGACTTGGGCACGGTTGATCTCAGAAGCATCGATTGGGTGATCGTCGGTGGCGAGAGCGGCCCGCACGCGCGTCCGATGCACCCCGGCTGGGTGCGTCGGATTAAATCGCAGTGCGAAGATGCCGGCGTGGCGTTCTACTTCAAGCAGTGGGGCGAGTGGGTGCCAGTGCCCCAGCGAGGCCGCCAGCCCAATTCGCTCTCGGAAAAAAGTGAACGATGGTTGAATCTGGCCGGCACGCAAGACCTTCTGGGCGACGAACCGCGCCAGTTTCGGCGCGTCAACAGCAAAGTACAGGCGAATTAGACTATCCCGTTATTCACTTGTAGTGCCTTGGGGCCTGCTCCCGAAGAAAAACCGGCTAACGAAAATTTAAGCGGCAACTCGCGGGTGGTCAAACAAGACTCCGCGTCGGCAGGTTTATGCCTTAAACCACTTATAAGCAGAGAACCTGGCAAGGTCCAGGAAGAACCCGAAAGCGAAAGGCGTCGCCAAGTGGATTAGGTTTGGCCGAGGACGTCGTCTGTTCAGGTGGCGCATGACGAGCGGAAATAACGCAAATGAGATAACTAACGACGCCGCAAACGATGCCGCGCTGAGTCGCTCACGATGCCACGAAAGGGCTTGGACCTCAAGTCCTTGACGGAGGAAAATCCCAAGGGCTAAGAAGATCCAACAAATAATATCCCAGCTGAGCTGCGCAGCTGTGAGTTGTCTTCTTCCGAGGAGAAGTCGTTCTTCGGGCTGCCCGGCGTTCGGAAAAAATCCAAGGTCGAAGACCGCACTCAGAACATTCTTAAACATCGAAGTTCGTCCATGCCACCCGCATTACGAACTGAAGATAGTCGTACTTGTCTAGGGTGTCCCTCAATTTGCCGCCGTTCTTGAGAAGATCGTTCAGAATGGCGGGCAGATTAACGGCAGAGACTTTGTTTCGCGATGCAAATACGGTTTTCGCTAGCTTGTTTTGTACCATCATTTCAGCAAGCGACCATGCGTCCGCGTTTTCTCTGCCGCCCTCACATGTGATGAGGACTATCGTCCTGTCTGGTGCGACCTCCCTTCGCATACTTCCGACGTCGTCATAGGAGATCTTTCCACGAGAGCCAGGAAGGTAAATAAAGCGGTGGTCGGCGTCATTGTGGGCAATCACAAAGACAACATCACTGGTCCCGGTGACAAGCTCTGTCCGCAGTACTTCCGAGTCTGCTTCGACCATCTGATCCAACAAGGAACGGCTCGCGAGATCCGATAGGAGTCCCTTCCAGCCGGCCCTCTCTCCCCAATCCAGACCCATTCTGGACAGCTCCCAATAGTCCAACAGCCCCCCATTTAGTCTAGGTAGGGCACTGATTATACGAGCACGGTCCTGAGATATTGATTGATCGCCCAACCGGGCAGCCCCTTTGATTCCCGAAAGTCCCTGATTTGGTGACGTTGGCCTAACTCGCACGTAGGGTCTGCCCGAACCTCGAATAAGGTGAAACCACTCGTCAGGCAGCACTCCTCCGCGGTGAATGATAAGGCCAGGATTATTCGAGAGGAGGTCTTGGAGCGCCTGTGTGTCACGATAGGAATGAATGGCGAACGGGCCGACTTCTGGCCAACCCCACGAGTTCTGTCCAGAATCAGGTGGAACGAGTTGGGTGAGGATCTTGTATCCTTGGCCAGAACCGTCCGCCGTAATCCAAAGCACAGGGGGCTGTACGGGCATAGCAGGCCTGGTCGTTTCGGTGGGCGCCGCTTCGGTGGGCGCCGCCCCCGTAGCCGGCTTCTCCGGGGTCGCATATTTCCACTCGGTTGGGCTCTCTCGAATGAAATATTGATCCTGCCCTGTCGCTGGCTTTATCTGGATCACCTTCCAATCCGGGGCGGCGGCGCCCGGGATCTCTGAAATCTGCTGGTTGACTTGGTGCAGGTCTAAAGGCTGCATTGTTTGAACAGTGGCCACGCTCCCGACAGATGGGATGGAAGTTACATCTATTACTGTTGGCGTCGCGATTTCCTGCGCGTGCGTGTAGCGAGATGCAGCGCCAATAATAAGAAGCAACAAGCACAATTTAAGAGGCAAACACCTCCACATAGCCCCTCCTTTGCAGCCCAAGCAGTCACTCACTATATACCTATCGAGAAACTGCGGCGCACTATTTCTCCTTTGTCGGAGCCTTGCCCGCTTTCTACAGACCTGTGGAAAACTCCTGCAGATTTTCCTTTACCCCAGTCTGCCCCAGGTGTAGGGTAGGAGTTGGTTGAGTTCTCCAGTTGCCCGGAGCGGGCGGTATCCTTCACCGAAACCGCTCCGGTAAGCAACCCAGCCCCAAGCGGCTGGCGACGTGCCGTTGACCACGAGCACGACTCCTGCGTAAGTGGTGCGCCGTACCTCGCAGGAATCCCATTCCCCAAAAAGAGAACCCCGCTGGAGACACTCTGAACGGTGCCGACTCACAGCATTGCTCTGCACAATTTCGAAGGAAAGCTCCGCCGTTACATCCCAACCTCTGAAGCCGACGCCCTGGTAAAAGCAGGGGACGCCGAATGGCGATGCCTCCATTGCGCGCGCAGGTCACATCGCGGACGCTGCGTCAGCCGCAAGGAGCACGAGATGGCCCTGCAGCTCAGAGGGCCGGAGCGTTCGAAGAGCGACTCGCGCGCAACGCTGACATTCAGGGATTCTCAGGCGAATGTCGGCATCACGAAGGGCAAGTATGGCGCTCGGGCAAACGCTAAACGCGTACAAGCAGCCCGCAACAAAGTGGCAGCGTGGCCGTTTATCGGTGACACCCGCGCTGCCCGCGTGTGGGTACACCCATGAATTGCGCCGTGCAGCAGCCTTGTCCGGTCCATACCCCAGAATTTGACGATTGGCGCGAGAAAACCAGCGCGACTCTTGCCCGAATTGAGGAGCGGCAAGAGAACTTCCGCAAGGAAATGGTCGGCAACGGTCAGCCGGGACGTGTGCAACGGTTGGAGGAGATCCAGCGCAGTACGGCTGAGCGCGTGACCGCCCTCGAAGCCGCTCACAACCAGCAGATCGGACGGCACTCGGTCATCACCATCATCGTAGCCTTGATCGTCTCGCTGATCGTAAGCGTGGCGACAGCGTCCATCGTTGATCACCTACACGTACCTGCCCCACACACCACGAAAGAGGCCACACGTTGAGCGCAATTGTCGAAGTTCCGAACGCGTCACCACCACTAAACCCGAAGCCGCTATTGGCTAAGATCCCGCGTGAGACCGTCGCCGAGCTGTGCCAACAATTTGGATCCCTGATTCCGCTGGCCGAAACGGATGACGGATCAGGGCACCCAATAGACGGAGCGAAGCTGCTATGGGCCATCTCCGGGTGCGAAAGCACCTTCGGGGATCACTGTGAGCCGCGCTTCGAGCGTGCGTATTACTCCGGCGGCTACTACTACCTCCGTGACAAGCGCATACGTCAAGCGGTGCAGATGTGGGGCCGCGATGCCGCCTGTTCGTATGGCCCGTGGCAAGTGCTCTGCATTAACACGCAATATTCGCCGGAGCAGCTTGGCTCCGACCCGAAGATCGCGTGTGATGCCGCGGTTCACTTTATCGTCAATTTCGTTCTCGGCTTCCGCAAAGCGAGAACCCTTTCAGCCGTTCTGGACACGTACAACTCCGGCAATTGGCGAGACGTTCATGTGCCGGTGAAGTACATCCACGATGGCACCAATTACTACCAGGGCTTCCCCATGCCCTAAAGTCCGACGCACTCAATCGGGAAAGTGAAGAGCACCTGTAAAACGCCTACAAAGGAGCCGTCATTTATGGATGTGAAAAACCTCTTGCCGAACATCATGAACTGGACGAATGTTGCTCTCTCCGCAGTAGCGGTCGCAGAGGCGACGATGCAAAACCAGCCTGGTTCCGCGAAACAGCAGCTTGCTATCAACATCATCAAAAACGAAGCGGGGCTCGCGGACCAAATCACTCCTGAAAACCAGCCCGTCATCGATGGGGCGCTGAGTACGATCGTCAACGGGATCGTTCTGGCCTGCAACGTCAAAGGCTTGTTTGGTCACAGGGCTGGCACGACCGTCGCTGCCCCAAGTCCCACCCCCGCCCAATAACCATGAACAACTTCCTCATGAAGGTCGCGACCTTTCACGCCCTCGTCTTATCCGAGCCGACCGGTCAGCCGTCGTTCGGGCGCTGGGCAACCGGAGTCGTCGTGCTGACCTGCTGCGTTGTGGTCCTCTTCCTCACGATCCACAACAAGCAGGTGCCCCCGCTGGAGGGCATCACGTGGTTCCTCACCACGAGCGCAGGTTCGCTTTATGGCGTGAACAAAGTCGCGACCGCCTGGGGAAATAACAAGATCGAATCCCGTGGCCAAGCAGACGAAGGCAAGTAAACCCGAGGGGAAACCCAACTCGGGCACCCGCGGCCGCCCTTTCGAAAAGGGCACGCAACCCCATGCCGGGCGGCCTTTCACAAAAGGACAGTCAGGCAATCCTGCGGGGCGCCCAAAGATTTATCAAACGCTGGTGACGCAAGCTCTGGTGAAAAAACTAGGTGTCCCTCTCGCGGAAGAGTTCACTCCGGATGAGCTGGAAAAAATGAACCTGCTCACCGATGCCGAAAAGCGCACGCTGGCCGATGCGCTTGCTCACCAGCTCATTATGGACGCCTTCTCCGGCGACGATGTTCACGCCAAATACAAGTTTCGTGCCTACCTAATTGATCGTGCCGAAGGTAAGCCGAAGCAGCAGGTGGATGTAAGCGGCCTGGGAGCCGATTACACCAACCGCACCAATGCGGAACTGAAGTTCTTCTTGGAGCACAGATATTGGCCGGAAAACGCCCTGAAGGAGGAAGCTAACCAGCCCGACCAAACATGCCAGACGATCCAGCCGAACGACACCTTCTGCTCGAACTGATTCAAGTCCGGCAAGAGTGCGACAGGCGAGAGCTTTGGGATCGCATGGGTGAGAGGGTGGCATCCTTCGACAAAGGCTGTCTACTGTGGCTGACAGGTTACACCCAAACCGAGGACAATCACTGGCTCGCCAAGGGCACTCCGCCAGTCGCGCCGTTCCCGAAGAAAACGTATTTCGCCGCGCTCCTCCAGATCATGCTTGACGAGCTGCGGCTGTTCATCCCGAAAAGCCGCGAAATGATGACCTCGTGGCTGGTCTGCGGGTATATCGCGTGGATGTGCCAGTGGTTCCCGCACATCGAGTGGATTCTCCAAACGGAGAAAGAGGACAAAGTTGTCGAACTCATCAACTACTGCCGCATCCTCTACCGGCGGCAACAGTCGTGGTTGAGCGACAGGATTCAGCTCCGCGTGGACAATACGCGCGAGTTGATTCTCAGTAATGGCTCCCGCATTGTCGGAGTCCCGAAAGGTGTGAACCAAGTGCGCTTGTTTCACCCGTATGGGGTGATGTTCGACGAGGCTGCGTTTCTGCCGGAGTTCAACGATTGCTACAACACGGTGCAGCCGGTAGCGAAGCAGATCATCGCCGTGAGTTCGCCCGCACCGGGGCCGTTCTGGGATGAATGTCAGTTGGGACTATGAGTGTCGATCGCAGACTCTTCACGCCGGATGGCAGCGACCCTGATTTCCCGGTGCCGATCAGCGAGGACTGCACGGTCCCGACCTCGCAAATGGCGGAGATGTTGGCCGCTACTCTAGGAACGGGTACATCCGTTCTCGAACTTGGAACAGGTTCGGGCTTTCAAACTGCTGTGCTGGCGAGCTGCTTCGCAGATGTGGTGAGTGTCGAGGTGCAACCGCTCCCAGGCGTGCAGGAAAAACTACCTGCAAATGTAGCGCTGATTGCGGCAGACGGTTGCACTTACGACTCTGGCGAGCAGTTTGATGCCGTGCTGGTGACGTTCGCGGCGCGCGAGATCGCTCCCGTGTGGGTGAAGCAGATACGCGAGGACGGGAGGCTGGTCGTTCCGCTGCGAATCGGCAACAGTTCGCGGATTTCGGTTTACGTGAAGCGCGGCGACCGGCTGCATCTTGAGGGCGTGCTCGGATACGCGCAGTTTACTCGACGGGTACTTCAGCAGGACGGAGGGGCGCGACCTCGCCGGCATACTCCCGGTGTGCCTCCGTCCTGCTGGACGAAAGAGAGGTAGCGCATGGCAATCCACATTAATCCCGCGCACAGAGGGCTGTTCACGAAGAAGGCGAATGCCGCGGGGAAAAGCGTTCAGGAGTACGCAAACGAGGAAGCGCACGCCGGCGGAAAGCTGGGGCAGGAAGCAAACTTCGCGCGCATGGCGAAGCGGCACTTTAAGCCGCTCCCGAAAAACCGGAAGAGGAGCGCCAAACCGAAGCCTGATCGCTTCTTCGGGGAGTAAGACATGGCTTTCCAGCCACGATTCAGTAACACCAATTCGCCGTCGCTGCGGAACGTCGATTATGCGATGAGGCCGCTGCAAACGCCTCCTTCGACTGAGCCCGCCCTGTTCAAGAACCCCGCGAACGTCAATCCGACGCAAACCGTGGGAGCGACGGCGAGGCGGAAGAAGAAGGGCAAGTCCAATTTGTTCTATGGAGGGTGACTCATGGGATTCCAGCACCCGCAGCAACGCGCCCACATGATGAAAGGGGTCCAAGCGGCCATGAAATCTCCCAGGACACCTGCGCACCTGAAACCCCACCTTGCGAGCCGCGCCGTCGCCGGCAATTCGCCGCTGTCCACGACCGGGCCGGACGACGACGAATTGATGGAGCAGGCCGGCCGCACTCCCGAGTACGACCAGGACCTCAGCGAGCAGGACGTGGGCCCGACAGAGGAGCAGGTGAGCCAAAGCGACATCATGCCGAACGCGAAGCGCGGAGTGGTTAGTAGCAAGCCGCTCTCGCTCGGAAGTCCGAAGCCTGTTCTCACTAATGCCATCACCAAGGGCAAAAAGAAACCGGCGGCGAAGCCGAGCGCATTCTTCGGCGATTTCGGCGGCAGGCCCAAACACCTGAAAGGGTAAACCGCGATGTGGTTCTTCAACTGGTTCAGATTCCTTCGCGAGAGACGCCGCAAGCGCATCTCGCGGGTTCCCGTAACTCTATTTCAACTCATCGAAGGAGCACAAAGCAGCATGGCTGACATTATCAAAAACGTCGGTTCAACCGTTCACTCCGTGCCTGTCGAGAAGAACGCTGAAGGCGGCAATGTTCCCATCGTTCCGGCAAATATTCAGTATTCGGTGGACAATCCGTCCATCGGGCAGCTCACGCAGAACGCAGACGGATCGGCGGATGTGCTCGGCCTGGGCGAAGGCACCGTCAACCTGACGGTGAAGGACACCGCATTCAACCTCGCCAGCGTGAAGACCTTGCAGTTCAACGCCGACACCACGCCCACGTCCATCGACCAGTCGCTCTCTTAACATCTTCTTCCTAACCGGACGCGCGTAAGCAATCGGGCGGCACTCTCCGTGTCGCCCGTTGCTTTTTAGAGCGGAAGGTTAATTCCTATGTCCGCGCTGATCACCTTTCCGCATGTTGGGCTCTCGCGGCGCAGGAACCCACACGGAATTGCGATAGCAACCTTGCACTATGCTGCGGACCCTGTAAAAGGCAATGGCGAGAAGGTATTTGTGCCGGAGTTGAACCTGCAACTCTCGCCGTGGGCCTTGAAGCAGTACGGGGGCATGACTGACAAGTCCATGTACCTCCAAGAGTACGAAGTAAAGGGAGACGCCAGACTCGGTACGCTGGTTTATCAACTGCACGACGAAGCGACTCTTGAAAAATCGTTTCCGATTCCGCCGAACTGGACGAGATACTTCTCCCTCGACCCGCATCCTGCGGTGCCGCACGCGGCGCTTTGGGGGGCGGTTGACCCTTGGGGCGACCTGTGGATTTACCGCGAGTTGTGGCCGTCCAAGCAATACGGCAAGCCGGGGCGTTGCCAGGATGACGACAACCGCTATCCGGTCAAGCACTACGTCGAGGCGTTTTACTACCTCGAATCCGACCAGAACGCGCAGAACGAGTGGAATGGCGAGCACTTCAATGAAGTCATTCACGAGCGAGTGATCGACTACGCTGCGCGCGCGTTCGGCAAGGGAACGTCTGACGACCCCGAGCAGCCCAACTATCAACAGCGCTTCGAGCAAAAGTCGGAAGAATTTGCGGACGAGCAGAACGTTTGCTGGTCGCTGACATTCAACGACGCGAAAAAAGACCGCGGTGTGGGCGAGGATCTAGTCAACGATTACCTGCTGCCGCGCGAGGTAGATGACGGCAAGGACGGCTGGAGGAAGCGGAGTAGGCTGCACATTTTCGCTGATCGCTGTCCCGAGCTTGTTTACGAACTCAAGAACAACCGTCGCCAAACGCTCACGCCCTTACAGGCAGAGCGCGTGGACCCGACGGGCAAGCCGGTAATGGTGCGAAAGCACATGACCGACAACTTGCTATACATGTGCATGGCGAATCCGCAGTACGTTGGGCCGGCGCGTCCGAGAGAGAACCGCTGGCAGCCGGCTACCGAGGGGATTGCATACTGACATGAGCACTTCGGCCATTTCCTACGACGGTAGCAACCCGGTTCGCACCACGCACCTGCTCGGGGACGGGACTGTCACGACCAGTCAGAAGAGCGCTACGGCTGTCGATAGCACCGTCAGCGATATTATCGAGCGGCGCAATCAGTCGCGCGACTACATGGTCGCCAACTATTACGACGAACTCGTAGAGACATACCGCGCGATCAAGTGCCGCACCAAGCCATTCCTGAAGATTGACAACAATGGGAAGGAGGTTGAGGACAAGTCGCGCACCAACGTCGCGATGCCCGACCTGAACATCATCTTCCGTCGCAACGCGGCGAGGATGACCGCACAGCCATACAAGCTGCGCTACATCGGCGGCAGTGATCCGCTCATCGCGCAATTGCTCACAGCTCAAGCGGCGCTCCAATATGACCGCACGAACGAAGGGCGCCATGATCGTCGAGTCGTGATGGGAGCTGAGGCATTCGGCTTCAGCTACAGCAAGCTCTACTGGGACAACATCGAACCGACACGCGTGTTCCGCAAGGCTCTAATGCGTGGCAATCAGGTTGTGTTCAACGATCGCGCATCTGTAATGGGCGCGCAGGGGGCTCCCCAGGACGAGATTCAGTCGGCAGTACAGGAATACGGCCAGTTCCTCACCCCCGAAGAAGTGGCCGAGTTCATCGGCAAGAGCGGCAACGAGATCATTCTGCCGACGAAGGTTAAGCGATACGAAGGGCCGGTGGTGAAATCGCTGTTCGTGGGCGACGTGTTTATTGAACCGGGAACGCTCTGCCTCGACGATTCTGGTTATGTGATCGAGCAGTACACCGAGACTGACCTGTGGCTCCAGAAAATGCTCAAGGTCACGTACACGGACGACAATGGCAGCACGATTCAGGCGTTCGACTCGAAAGCCGCGCAGGAGCTCCTCGACATGGACCCCGGACCCGAGATGCCGGGAAGCAAGATTTCTGACCTCCGCGAGATGTTCCGCGACATCACCAAGCAGACTCAGCCGTGGATTCCCAAGAGGCTTCTCCCCGGCAAGCGGTTCGACATCATCGAGTGTCACGAGCTGGGCGACGACGGGCGCATGTGGATCACCTGGTGCAGCGAGCACCTCCGTGACAAGGCGCTCGGCCGGATGCCTTACCCGTGGGACCTGTACGGCAAGTACACCTACACCGAATTGGTGCCACTTCCCGATCTCGTGAATGCTCAGGGCGACTCGACTCCGCGGCTACTGCGGTACGTTCACCTGCTGCTGAATTACACGTTCGGGCAGAACTTCGATTACGTCACGAACCTGTTGAGCAAGTTCCTGCTCGTGCGCGACAAAGAGGATGGCGCGGACGAGGTAATCAACCGGGGACCTTTCCGCGAATTGCGCTGCAAGGATCCAAGCAACTTCCAGTACCTGCAAGACCCACCGCTGCCGACTGGCGCGTTCGAGCGTGGCGCCGAATTGTGGCGCGTGCTCGGACTGGCCGAGCCTTCGGTGAACGGGGTGGATGCAGGTACGGCGACGAATCCCCAGGCTGGCAAGACCGCCACAACCGCGATGTTGGCGGCGAAGTCGTTTGATGGGCTGACCCAGTTCAAGCTCGATGGGCGCAACCTCTACCTGCGCGAACTCGGGCAGAAGAAGTTGTGGATGAACCAGCAAGCGGCACGTGAGAGCTGGGAAATCGCGTCGAACTTCTGGACTCAGGAACTTCGCGAGATGTTGTCGAGGGCGTCTCCGGACCAGCTCAACGCTCCGGCGTCATTCGACGACGACAACAATGCCCTGCCGCGCGCGGTGAATTTCGATGCGACCAAGCAGTCGCCGGAACAGTGGGTGACGACCAGCCGCTACGGAAAGGCGGCAGCAGTGCGACTCGACCCGATGGATATTCAGGAGGAATACGAGGTTGAGCCGGAAGCTGGATCATATCTTGCCGTGGATGACGACCTGCGCCGCGCCGCTGCGATGGACCTGGAACAGGTCGCAATGGCCGCACCTGATGTGGTCGATCATCGCAAGGTGGTACGTTTCCACCTCTCTACAATTCGCGGAATTGGCAATCCCGACGATTACATCATTCCCGAGAATCCGAATCCGCAGCCTCCGCCATTCAAGGGCAACATCGGCGTCAACCTGCCGCTCGACAAGATGCCATCGGACGTTGTGAATCAAATCCTCCCAATGTTCGGGTTGCAGCCGAGCGCTGAGTTAGCGCACCGCGACACGATGGATGCGGTGGGCAGGATGTCCGAAGCTGCCGACCATGCAAGCAACCTGCTCTCGCCGGCCGACAAAGCTGACGAGGCGCAGGACATCGTGACTGCAGCTCCGAAAGCGATGCAGACAAGGGTCGGCAACGTATGACAGGGTTCAGCGACGGCGAAAGGTATGTCCTGAACGACTTTCAGGAAGGCAATTCACCTCTCAAGGCGGTGCTTGCGAAGTTCTGCGAACTCAAGGCAGACGAGTACCGCCGGAGCTGCACACAGCGCATGTCGATGGTACCGCGTGATGTTGAGCGCGCAGCCGACGATGCGGCCAAAGCGGAGGCGTATGAGATGTTCATGCACGAACTAGTAAACGCTTGAGCGTCGACAGATCGGGATTGCTTGGGTGTATATCAAATCGTGCCATGCCGGAATTATTGACCAAGCTGTCTTGCCTAGCGGCACCTTTACTTCCTCTTTGATCGTTTGGCGGGCTGCGGTGGCGAATCCCAATTGGCGGGTTTCTTAAAAACATCATTCTTCAGTTTGTCGTTCAGAGCGTCAATCCCAGCTAACTGTTGTAGTGCGCGCCACAACTGACTGAGAGTGTTCAAATTTGCTTCGTTGGCTGCCCATGCTGCCTTCCAATGGTCATCACCATAAGGGCCAAATAAAGGAGTCCACTCCCAGGCGCCTAGCGCATTCTGGTCAGTTGCACAGAACTTAATCCAAGTTACAGGTGGATGTGGCGGGTGCGTGTAGGTAAATTGCACGTTAGCATAAAGATATCGACGTCCCTCGTTAGGTGCATATTGCATCTTAAAAGGAACAGTGCTATTCGCGAATGAGCCATTGAACTCGAACACTGTGTTAATCTTGGTCCACTGTTCCAGCTCCTGACTCTTTATCAACCACTGGTCGCGGTTCGCTGTCATGTCTTTGACTGTCTGCAGTGTAAAGTTAGAATAGAATTGATGGTGTGGGTGGTCCCAGACGGTGATCTTGCCATTGATCTGGCGTACAACTGCCATATATGACTGAACCCAGGTTGCATATGCCGCTGCGGTTTGGAGCAGCGCGCTGAATGCCTGGTTTGAGCTATCCCCCACGAGCACGTAAATTGAATCCATTAGCGTTGCCGCGCTCGACAGAACCTCTGAAGGGATGAACGTAGAGGTATCTTTCATGTACCCTTTCAGAGTACCTATCCTCGATTGCGCAATCGACATATATGTCTCAACCTTGTTCTTGTCCATTGCAATCTGCAGGTCTTTCAACTGCTCGATTATCATGTCGAGTTTTCGGTCGATTTGATCGAGTTGTGAGCTAATCTGACTTAGCTGTCCGCTAATTGCCTGGAGCTCGGCATTGTCTAGCCCGCCAGGGTCGCCGAGCAGGTATCCCGCAGCCAGAGTTAAGCCAATGTCCAGGAGCACATCAATGATCCTGGAGCGGGCGTCCCCCGAATTGGTCGGGATCAACCCTGATGTTTGCTGCCTCACGCGCTCTATGAAAGATGTGATCGCATGATCCACATCACGGTGACCGCACCCGTCGCGCAGGCAAATGCCAAGAGCCGCTCCATTTGGTTCATAATCAGGGCATGTGCAGTCCTTCACTTCGCAAGGATGTTTGTCTTTATCTCCGGTACTTTGTGTTCCTGCTGGCATTCATTACCCCCGAGCATTGTTAGAAGCTGCGGCACCTTATTCCATCAACGTAAGAAGGGAGAGCGTTGACACACCATATTACAGGTGTTCTCCGCGGAGAACGAGTGCTTTTGCCCTCGGAGCTAAGACAGGAATACGGCGTTTACTCCCAATTCCGGAATAACTCCTTAAGCCAGCCGATTCGTTAAACCCACAAAGTTTTGGCGGACCCACCGCTGAATCTCGGCAGACCCACTGCCTGAGAACAAGGAGCACAACGTGGAAACTACTGAGCAGGTTGCGACTTCGTCGCAGCCGGCAGCGACGACCACCACCACGTCCGAAGGGACGACGCAGGAACTGGAGAAACATTCCAGCTTCCTGGGATACCGCCCCGGATTCGAAGCCACTGCGGAAGAACCCGCTACCAGCGCAGAGGCCGAGAACACCGAGCAAGCGGAAACCCCAACCGAACAAACCGAAACCACGACCACCGAAGAGGCGGACGACCCGAACTGGCTCCCTGACGAGCAACAGAAGGTTTTCCCCGATGACGTGGTCGCCAAGTACGGCAAGCGGTACGGCTATACGGCGGAGGAGATCGCGGCCGACCCACGGATTCGCCAAGCCCTCCACGACAAGATCAATTCCGACATTTTCATCGCTCAACAGCGGGAGCAGGCCGAGGCCGCCACGGGAGAGGAACCCACCCTCGAAACCGAAACCGGCGAGCAGCCAGCAAACGCAACTGTCGCTGACCCGGTAGAGCAGCGTAAGCAGTATTACGCGGCGCTGGATCAGTTTGTGGAGAAGAACCTCGACCAGAACTCGGTCAACGAGCTGGGTCTGAACATGCTCTCGGCGTTTGGCGTCAAGCTCGACGACCCGGAGTATGCGGACCTGGTGAAGAACGCTCCTGTGGTGGGGAAGACTCTCGCCAGGGGCGCGGTTGACCTGATGAACACGGCGCTGCCTTCGATGGTGAATGCCGCGATTGAGCGCGTGTTCCCCGGTTTCTCGCAGATGTACGAGCGCGTGGCCTACGCGGAAGAGTGGGACGGCGTTCGCAATGCGACGGGTCCTGACGGCCAGAAGCTGTACGACAACCTGCCCGAGTATGGAAGCAAGGAGTTCCGGCAGGCTACTCGGACAGCTGCTGCACAGATCCCGGGCTTCGAGGGCATGGTGTTCCGCGACAGGGCGGGCAATGTTTTGCCGTTCCGCCAGCAGACCGCGGCTCGCTATGCGCTGCTCGCCAAGATCATGAGCGGGCAGAAGATCACTCCCGAGACGGTAGCCCAGGCGGTGAACACTGGGAAACGACTGGAACGCAAGGCGACTGAACAGCGCCGTGCGGGACAAGCACTGGGAGCGGGGCAGTCCAAGGGGACGATCACCCAGCCTGATGGCGACATCAACGCCGAAATCATGGCCGCGTACAACGCGAGGCACGGCTCCGCGTTCGGCATGAAACGGTAAAGGTGTCAACTTCGGCGAGGTGCTGTCGATACCCGTTACGAGGAATCTGACATGGCTATCATCAACATGACCCGCACGGTTCAGATGGCTTCTCAGGAAACCACTCTGAAGCGTGACGTCGACGAAACGATGCTCAAGCTGGAGCCTGATGCCGCTCCGCTGTGGGTTCTCACCAATAACGCGAAGAAGCGCGCTCCCGCCATCGCTCCGAAGTTCGAGTGGTTTGAGGACGCGGAAGCTCCGCTGTGGGGGCAGGTGAACAACGGCACCGACTACGCGTCCAACGCAACGCAGATCACCGTTGCCGATGGCACGATTTTCGCCGTCAACGACCTGGTGATCGTGCCCAAGCCTACCGGCGCCGGCCAGAGCGGACTCGACGAGATCATCCTCGTCACCACCGTCGCCGGCAACCTGCTGACCGTCACCCGCAACCTGGGCGGCGGCGCGGGCGGCACCATCACCGCGACCAGCTCGCTCCGCATCTTGGGGCAGGCGTGCGTGGAAGGTGGCCCGGTTCCGACCGTGCGTTCGACGCAGAAGGTTCCTCACAAGTCGGCGTGCCAGTTCTTCCGCACTCCGATCCAGACCTCGGACATCATGGAGGCGACCGAAGCCTACGCGGTGCCCGAAGGCGAGCGCAAGTACCAGATGGGTGTTTCGCTGGTGCGGCACCGCTCGGAGATCGAGGCTGCCGGCCTGTGGGGCCAATTCTACGAGGATCTGGAGTCCACGGGTTCTCGCTGGGCGACGGACGGCGTGAAGGCGCGCATCGCGACCAACGTGACCGACTTCTCCACCACCATCACCTACTCCGCCATGTTGCAGTTCGGCGAGACGGGGTTCCGGTATGGCGAGAAGGAGAAGCTGTGCATGGCGGGTCCGCACGTGCTCTCCGCTTTCGACTTCTTCAGCGCCAACAAGATCCTCACCAACGTGCAGGATTCGGTGTTCGGCGTGACCATCAAGAAGATCGTGAGCAATCACGGCACCTACATGATCGCCAACAACTTCCGTATGGAAGCTGGCATCGCCGGTGCGGCCGGATTTAACGATGAGCTCTACCTCATCGACTTGCCTTCGGTGACTTACCGTTACCTGGCGGGCAACGGGCAGAACATGAACACCAAGCTGTGGCAGGACGTCGTAAAGGACGGCAGCGCCCGCAAGGTGGACGAGTATCGCACCGTGGCCGGCTGGCAGGTTCGGCACGAGAAGAAGCACGCTCGCGGCTACAACATCACCCAGTTCGCCTAATCCCTAATAAGGAGGCGGCATTTCTGAGGGCAGGCTTTCGGGCCTGCCCTTTCGCTTCGAGAGGAATATGGCCGACGAACAGGAAGTGGTTTACGCATTTACCTGCACTCGCTGCAAGAAGGGCTTTAATGCCGGCGAGTGGCACTGCAAGGACAATAATCGCCACACCGTCCCAACCAAAACCTACTACGTCCGCGGCGAAGGTCTGAGCGTCCACTACGGCCCGGTGAAGGGCACGGACGTTCAGAACCATGTGCGCGGCGTCATCACCTTTGTTCGGGGGATGTACCAGACCACCGACCCCGAGCAGCAGGAATTCCTCGACACGTATCCCGGCTGCATCTCCACGGAAGAGTGGCGCGAGACGCACCTCGACGCGAAAGAGAAGGAATCTCTCGCCAAGAACTTCCAGCAGCGCTTGCAGAAAGAGAACAACGAACTGCTCGCCAAGATTCAGGCGTTGGAAGCGGAGAAGGCTGCGCTGGCCGCGCAGGGCAACTCCACCGCACAGGGCAGTGGTTCTCAGCCTCCCGACGGGAAGAAAGGCAAGTAATGCAGCGGTGCAGGACTTGTGGCGCGGAGAATCCTTCGCGCCTTATTACCACTTTCACCGAAGGCGGGGTGCCACTGCCGGAACCTCGGGACGAGTGCTCCGAGTGTCACCCCGAACTGCCTCCCAAACCGCCGAAGCTCGAACTCGTGCCCAACTGGGAAGTAAACCCGGAAGAGTACGACACCCTGGCTTACGAGGATGGCGAGCGCGTGCCCTGCATTAAGGACTGGGCCAGAGGCGAGTTCGAGCAGCGGATCGCGGAAGGTCCGGTGGCGAAGTCCGAAGAGGCTGAGGCCATTGAGCGCAAGCGCGAGTTCGCGCGCGAGCGCAACACACAGCCCATGAGTGAAGCCGACGTGCAGAAGGTCAAGGATTACATCCGCGACCAGATGACGCTCGTCGAGCGAATGATGGGCGCACAAGCGGCGGGGGTGGTGCTTCCATGACCGACGAGCGTATCGAAGGCTTCCGCAAGCAACTGTCCCGAATGCTGCAAGACGCGGACGGGCGTGCCGTGCTCTCTCGCGCGCTGAACATTGAGTTCACGGGCGATACGAAGCGCGCCGAACTCCCCACCGTCGCCGTACTCGTTCCGAGCTATAGAAGTCCCAAGCCGAGTTGCATGGTTGCCTGGGAGCAGATGATCGCGCAGGCGCGGAAGGTTGCGAACATCATCCAGCCACGGCTATTCGGGCACTCGATTATCCATTGGGTACGTAACGAGATGGTGGCGCGGCTGTACCAGGAGAACAGTCCGTTCACCCATGTGCTCTTCATCGACGACGACATTGAGCCCGAGCCGGATGCGCTCGTGCGCTTGCTGTCGCATGGCAAGGACATCGTTGGGGCGCTGTGCACGCGACGCGCCGATCCGCCGATTCCGACGCTGAGGATCTTCGACGAGAAGAGCGGCGACTTCGTTCAGCGCTTCCAGTGGAAGCAGGGCGAACTCATCGAGGTGGATGCCCTCGGCACGGGCATGATTCTCATCTCGAAGAAGGCGCTCGACGCCATTGCTGACTTGTACCTGAACGGCGGGTACGAGGCGTACCTCACAAAGTGGATAGGCGAGCAAGGCGGTATTCCCCACCCTCCTGATGAAGCGTGGAACACCGCGGGACTGCAAGCCCTCCGCAAGCGGCAGTTCAGCGACACAAAGGACACGCGCTGGCTGAAGAACGGCATGTGGTTTCAAACCCTGCCTGCCGTGAACGGCTGCGGTGAGTATGGCGAGGATATTTCCTTCTGCCTGAAAGCTCGCATCGCCGGAATCCCGGTGTACTGCGATACGAACGTGACGCCGTTGCACCATGGCGATTACGGCTACGGCATCGCGGATTTCCTCGCGCACAAGCGGGGCGTGATCGAGGAAGCCAAGCGCAAGGGGACTTACGTTGAAGAGGTCGTGCAATGACGGTTCAGGACATCATCACGACCGCAGACAACCGCACGGAGAAGCGCGGCGGCAAGGTGCTTAACCTCGCCAACGAATTGCTGTTGGTCCTGCAAGAGTTCTGCGGAATGTACCCGTGGCCGTGGCGCTTGAAAACCGTACCCATCAATACGGCGGCAACCACGGCTGATTATCCGATGCCCACTGATGGCGAGAATGGTCCCTGCGAGGTGGACGACATCTACTCGGTGCAGATTGTGGGCGGGGCGACGGACATCATCGGCCTCGATCCCGTAAACGAACCGAGCGACCAGGCCCGGCGCCAGAACAAAGACGCGCAGGGCCAGCCGACCAACTACTTCCGCAAGCTGGGCGACCCGGATACGCTACGCCTTTCGCCCATCCCTGACGGCGTTTATCCTCTCGTGCTCGCGTACTACGCAATTCCAACCGCACCGCTCGGCACCAACGTCCCGTCCTACATTCACTCGCACCTGCACGGCATCCTCGTCAAAGGGCTGGAAGCGACAATCCTGCGCTACACCCTCGGACAAGAAGACCAGAAATACCAAAGCACCAAGGGCGAATACGACGCGATGGTGCAAGGCGCGTGGTCGAGGTAACGAACATGAAACGACTCTTATCCGCAATTCTCTCGCTGTTCGTGCTCTGCGGGCTCGCTTCGGCGACTATCCCGATGGGCGTGTGTCACGCCGGCATGGCTCTCGACAAGTACGGACATCCTGCCGGCGGCGCGCAGATTACCGTCTGCTCGGTGCCTTACGGCGGCAGCGGCCCATGCACCACGCCCGTGCAGGTCTTTTCGGACGTGGCTCTCACCGCACCTCTCACGAATCCTCCCTCTGTCCCGAGCTTCGCGTCCGATTTGCAGGGCAATTATCGCTGGTGCGCGACGGGCGGAACGCACTACGTTGAGCAAGTCGCGTTCAGCAATCAGCTGAGCACGAACCCGGACCTGATGCTGCCGGTAACGAAAGAGTATGTGGACGCCAGCGGCGGCGGGAATCTGCTGAATCAGCAGAACACCTGGACACAAGAGCAGACCTTCGGAGCGATTACGTATCAAACCGTCGTCGGCAAGGAGTATCTGGTCAGCAAGTACGCCAGCATCCAAGCGGCGATTGCCGCGGCGGCGGGAAGCGGGCAGGTGACGGGCGTGGTCGTGGATGACCGCACCAGCGCTTACACCGGCGCCGGATTCATTGTCCCTGACTCAGTGCTGGTACAGCTCGCGGCTGTGACCTACACCATCAACGCGACAGTCACCTTCAACAATGGCAACAACAATGTGACCGCTGGGATCATTCTGCAACCCGGCGCGCGGCTGCTCGGTGCTAGCACCTCCACAAACCACGGCACGATCATTCAGCCCTCCAACGGGCTCAATGCTGATCTGATTGCGACATCGACGGTGGGCACCGGCACTGCCACGCCGCAGTGGTGGCACTGGGGCGAGATCGGCAACCTGCGGCTTATTGGCAACGGCACGAACCAGACCGCGGGCGACTGCCTCAAGATCGAGAACATGGGCGAGACGGCGCGCGTGCATGACATCGAGTTGTCGGCGTGCTACAGCCACAATCTCGAGAATATCGGCTACGCAGCTACGCAGTCGGCCATCAGCAACATCACCAGCAATCGCTCATTGAACGGCGCGGGTGTGGCGTTTACGAACCTGTCGGGCGTGGGCGTTATCGACGGCGTGAGCGGCGACTGTAATCAGGTGGCGCTCATCTCCGCGAACTTTAACGCGGCCGGTACGCTTACGCTGCACGGCCTCAAATCCGAAGCTGAGGCGTCGATCTGCCCCGCGCAGGTGCAGGACCCGGTAATCCTTTCGACCACCACGGACGCGACGGTTCTCGGAGCCATCAAGGTTGACGGCGGGTACGCCTTCGGCACTTCGCAGCGTGATTTCGTGAAGAGCACAGGGCCGGGGACGATCCAGTTTCAGTCTGCGAACTTCTACCTCATCGGCTACACCAACATCCTCAACGACACGGTGCGCGGGCAGGTGATCGCGAATGTCGCGACCACCACGAAACAGCCGGTGTTCTACCTGAGCAACGGCGTGGTCTTCGGAAACCAGGCGTTCACCTTTCAGCCGAACACATTCATGCAGGGCAATCCGAACGGCACACCCACCGAACTCTTTGGGCTTACCTCGGCAGGTTCGACCCTGATCGCCGACGCAGGCAACGGTGACAACAGCAGCGTGATCTCGGGTGGAATTTTGATCTACGGACACAACCGCACGCAGTTTGGGTCGTCGCCCGAAGCAATGGCGCGATGGGGTTATCGCTGGCTCGGGCCGAACAACGGGTACGACACCTCGAAGTGGGACCTGATACCCGCTTGGAACACGGGCGACACCACAGAGAAAAACATCGGCAACACGTACACCCATTGCCAGAAGGGTAGCTCGTCGGTGAGTTGCCGCTGGTCGCACGTCTATGCGGTAAACGTGGATGCACAGAGCGTGAGCATTGGAACGTACACGGTAAGCGGACTGCCTTCTGCTTCGAGTCTTGCACCCGGCACCCTGGTATGGGTTTCCAACGGCGCAACTCGCGACGATTGCAGCGCGGGCGGCGGCGGGACGTGGGTGCTCTGCGAGGCTTGGGGTGCGAACTGGTATGCAGCAAGCCAGTCATGGCTTTCTTTCAACGGCACGATCTGGCACGGCGCCGGAGCGCAGGCGAATTTCAATGCTGCCGAGCCCGCGGCGGACAGCGGCTACGTGAACGGCGTGTGGCGCACAGCCAACGATGGAAATGTCTCGGTCGAGGTTCCCGCGCAGCAACAGGCCGACTGGAACGAATCGAACGCGGGAAACCCTGATTTCATCAAGAACAAGCCGACAATTCCGGTACAGGGCTCGCACGTCCTGAGCGGTTCGATGCAAGGGCCGACGTCGGCCATCACTGGCACAGGTTCGGCGGCGACGGTGTACAGCTACACGATTCCGGCCGGCACATTCTCTGTCGGCATGGGGGTGAAGTGCTTTGGGCGTCTGCGTCACACGTCTGGCAGCTCGACCACGACGGTGTACTGGAAGCTCGGCAGCACGTCCTACACCTACCCGACCAACTTCACCACGGGGAACAACGGCGGTGATGTGTCGATCGAGATTTTCATTCCCTCTTCAGTTTCCGCAGAGGTGGTGAACGTCCCGTGGGCGGCTTTCGGTGGCACCACTGAATCGCCTTACTCCGGCCTCTCGTGGTCGGAGAACCTGGCGAACGCCAGCACGATATACCTCCAGTTCAGTGTCGCTGCTACCGATCAAGTGAAGGGCGACATGTTCTGGTGCTCCACCGTCCAGTAACGCCCCAAGAGGAACAACATGCCGGTCCTAAATAACCCCACATCGTCGGGGATGACCCGCCAGCGCCTGATTCAGCTTGCCGACCAGCGCACACGCCGCATGGCGCAGGGCAGGCTCAACCTCGATCAGGAGTTCCTTGCGTTGTTGCAGGACTTCTGCTCCGAGTACTACTGGTCTTGGCGCAAGTACAGCATCGGCTTCGACACTGCTGCGGGAACGAACGCCTACAACATCGGGCCGACCAACGGCCAAGAGTTCGAGTGCGAGCAGATCATCTCGGTCAAGCTCTTCCCGGACCCGACTGCTCCTGCCGGCGGTGGCGAAAGCTGGCGGCGACTGACTCCTCTTTACGAAACAGACGCTCAGGACTATGCGCTGGAAGATACGACTCAGGGGCCTCCCGCGAAATACTTCCCCGCGCTCGGTGACCCGGACACGCTCATCGTCAGTCCGGTTCCCGATGGCGTCTATCACCTCCGCGCGACTTATTGGGCGCTCCCAAACAGCCGCTACGACAAGTTGCCCGACGATATCCCGCTCGTTCCGGCCTTCCTTCATCGCGTCCTTGCGAAAGGTTTAGAGGCACAGATCTATCGCTTCTGCCTGGGCGAGCAGAGCGCGCAATACTCCACCGCGTTCGCTGAATACAGCGATGCGAAAGACAAGGCGGCATTGAAGCGCGATTTCGGCACCGGGAAGGTGCGCGAGTACACCGTCGCGGAGCACGCGATTCGGAGCACATAACCGATGAGCGTTCAAGTACAGGAACAGTTCGAGTTCGGCGGCGTGGACAGCCGGAGTAATCCCCTCAACATGCCGCAGAATCGCGCCTTACAGTGCGTCAATGTCACGCCGATGCGCGCCGGGTTCCTTCAGGTTCGGCGCGGCTACTCGCCTATTTCGCAGGACGCAATTCAGTTGACTCCCGCGATGCACTCGCTGGCATCCTTCCGCGTGTTCAACGGGGATCAGTACGTGGTGTTCTTTCGGGACACGACGCCTTACCTGCTCGACGTGTACACGGGGCACGTCAGCACGGTCACAGTGCGCGGCAAGCAAATCATTTCCTCAAGTCTGTGGCAGTGGGCCTACGCCAAGAACATGCTCTTCGGCGTGAACGGCACGGACATGAAGATGCTCGACGCGAACGGCGTCATGCGCGACATCGGCCTGCCGGACCCGAACGTCAGCCAGCAGAACCTGTGGGCTACCGTGCAAGTCAACATCGGCGCAGCCGACCCGAACGGCCTGGTGTCCACCATCGGCGGAGCACAACCTGGCTTCCAGTTTTATGCGGCCATCTGGAACCGCGTCACGGGCCACGTAAGCAACCGCATCCCGATTGGGCAGCGCGTAGCGCCCACCACTCCGAGCGACATCAACATCGTCAACCTGCCGAACTTTCACAACTCGGGCAGCGCGCAGGTCACGACGGTTCAAGTTCTCCGCAACGGCCACAACAATCCGCCAGTCTACTATCTCGTTCTCACCTTCAATTCGCAGCCTCCTTTTCAGGTGGGCGACCAAGTGCTCGCCTCTGGTTTCACGACCGCGACTTGGCTGAACGGACAGTACCTCAACGTCTTTGCCGTCACCGCGAACAGCATCAGTTGCTCGGGCAGCTTCGGTGGTCCTTACGGGCCGGCGCCCGACACTGGCACCGTGAGCAACGGCGGGCTCAACGATTCCGAGTGGGACATCATGATCGGGCGCACCGGGGACGGCGCGGAAGTTCCATATCCCGTCATGGGTTCGGACGGTAACTGGCTGTACTGCCCGAATGGAACGACTGCGATCACTGTAGCGACGGCTGGAATGGACGGCACGGCCGAGATGCCGACTCGCAACGGTCCTCCTCCGGTGCTCGACAAGATCGTGCGCGTGGGCGACAGGCTCATGGGCAATCCGCCGAACAGTCCCTACATTTATTGGACGGACAGCGAGGCGGATGCAGCTCAGAACGCGGAGCAGTTCACTTACGTGGGCGACTGCGCCCAGGCGTGGCCCGGAAATAACGTCGAAACCTTCCAGACGGGCGCTGCTATCAACTGCCTCGGTTCGGATTCGGGGATGTGCTACGCCTTCAGCGAACAGGACGTAGGAATCCTCGATGAACTGTCCGGTGTCATGGGGTGGGAAGGCACCTGGCAGGTTGGAGCAGCCGGCAGAGAAGCCTTCCAGAGCACGCCCTACGGCCCATGTTGGGTGACGGGCAATAAGCAACTGGCAACCATGTCGTCCTCCGGGCCGACGCAGGTTTCCGATGAGTACGAGGTCGCGCTGCTCGGCAAGATCCCCGACCAGAACCTGTCAGTGGTCCAGGTTCGCTACTTCCGCGACCAGGCATCGTTCATTGACCAATTGGTCGTTAAGGCCCTCGACAGCGTGGGTCCATACGCGGCTCCGTTCCGCATCGTCCACGACTTCATGCTGCGCGACTCGTGGACCTATACGACGTTGCAAGGCGGCAGGAGCCCGATGGGACAGGGCTACGAAGATCGCTTCAGCGGAGTGCTCGCCAGCGACTACTACATGGCGCAGGTGCGGGACGGCAACGATCACCCGCGGCTCTACGCGGGCGCGCAGGATGGCCGCATCTACCAGCTCTACAGCGGCGAGCTTGACGATGCTTACGACATCAGCGGCCTCTACATGGCGCTGCTGAATGCGGGACCGTCACGCCCGAAGCTGGAGTGCCTTGAATGGTTCGGGGATGGTAACGCAAGGTGGTCGGTCTGCGGGCAGCTCAACGGTGGCGCGCTCTCCGACATCAGCGCAACCATCGAGCAGGTTCCGGGCGGCGAGAGCGATTCGCAGTATCGCGTCGTAATGGGCGTGGACAATCCCGATGTCGAAGTAAAGCGGCTATTCGTCCAGGTGGGCCTGGGCACCAATCTCAACTCGGTCCTCGACCCTTACTTCAATGATCCGGCGCTGTGGTCGAACCTGCCGAACGGCTGCACTTTCATTTGGGAGCCTATCGGCAACGGCTACGCGCAACACTCCTACCTGCATCTGGACATCACCACTTCAAGCCTGCGGGTGCGGCTATGGGATCAGGACGCGAACGCACCCATGTGGGTGCCCCTGAACTGGGCCTTCTTCCAACAACTCTCTCCGGGGAACCCACCGGCGTTTCAGATCATCGGGCGTTTCCGGCAGCTTCACGGCAGCGACAACTCCTACACAAACTTCGGGCTGCTGGTGAACACAACTCCCGCTGACGCCGGCGCGACGGACATCACTGCCGGTTACAAGTTCGACGGCCAGACGGGGCTCTGGCTCAGTGTCTCGGGGAATCCCTACGGGCCAACACCTCCTCCCGGCACGCAAACCCTCTACGTGAACCCTTACGTGGAACTCACGGGCGGTACGAGCGGCGTCGAGCTTGCCTCGGATTTCGACCGCTTCGTGGTGCGGTTCGCGCCGAACGCGCAACCGCTCACGCTGGCGTTGAATAACCCTCCGCACTTCCCGCTGGAGAGTTGGGGGCGCGTGTACATGGTAGCGCCGAACTTCCGTCCTGGCCGGGGGCACTAATGCCGACATCCTATGGGCCTTTGGTAACACCTCAGACTCCGGGAACGATGCGCGCGAAGCGTCGTTCCGGGGATCTGTTTAATGCGCGCGGACCAGCCTCTCGGCCCGCTCCTCCGCGAAACATCATCGTGACGGGCGCCCATGCCGCGCTCACCGTGAAGTGGGACGCGCCCACCCTTCCGCTGGCGAACTACGTGACGGGATGGCGGGTCTATCTCGACACCGAAAGCAACCTAATAGGCTCAATTTCCGATGTCGCGCTGACGACTTATCAAGTGAGTGTCAGCGATACGCACAAGCACAACATTTTCGTCTCATCGCTGAACCGCATGGGACTTGAATCGCGCAAAGTACAGGCGCAAGGGAGTGCAACGTCTTGAAGGCCAGAGTATTTCAGTTGATGTTCGTCGAGCGCGGGGGAACCTACTTCCCGCGCGATCCGCATCTGCACAAGCTCGCTGTCGAGTTTGCGGAGCGCGAACTGGCGCAGCAAATCAACTTCACCGATTACCGCAACGTCTTTGTCGAGTGCACCGTCGATGAAAACGGTACTCCGGTGCAGGTCGAAGGTATCTCGACGCTGCAGATGGTTCCTGACATCGGTGTGTTCCGCTCGACGAATGCCCGCAGCGCAAAGCTCCTGATTGATCGGATGCGGGACTACCTGTGCGACAACGGCGCGCAGGGTGGCAAGGTGTTCGTTTATATCGCCGACAACGAAGCTCCCGAACAACGCTGTCCACATTATCTGGAATGGCTGGAAGCGATGAAGGCAAAACCCGCCGAGCGGTACGTGGCGACTGTGTAGGGAGGTGAGTCATGGGTGGTGGCCCGAGCGCAGCACAAAATCGAGCGGCCGACGCGCAGGCCAATCTCTCGAACGCAGAGGGACAGGCGGCAGAAGATCAGCTCGCCTTCATGAAGTCGCAAGAGGCGAAGATCGACCCCTATGCGACTTCGCGCATGAACAATGGTCTGCCCTTCTTTAACGCTCTCACCGACTACACCGGCGGTTTGACTGGTCAGTCGTTCGCGCCGGCCAAGGCAGCGCTCGCGCGCCGGTTCAGCACAATGAGTGCGCTCCCCAGTGGCATGAAGGAGCAGTCCACAAACGACCTGAATGCGCAGGAAGCGCGCTCGTTCGACGGCAACCTTGCTAACAATCTCTTCGCGAACGAGCAGGCGAAGAACAACGCGGCTGCGATGCTCACCGGCCAAGAGCAGATCGCCAACCCCGCCAGCTACTTCTCCGGCGCGATGCAGGGCAACAGCTCGATTATGAACGCTCCGCTGGCTTCTCCCGGACTCGGCGGATTGTTCGGCGGCATCGCAAGCGGCGTGATTTCCAAGATCCCGTTCTAAGGGGGTGAACCATGGGAAGCGGGCTCAGTGACATTGCGAATGGCGTGAGCGCCGTAAAGAACCTGTTCAGTCCACAGGTTGACCCGAACGCCCAGGTTCCGGGAACGGGCAGCACGGCGGCGCAACTCCAAACCGACTACCCCACGCTTACGAGCGATGACCTGAAGGGCATGGGTGCCAAGACTTCGCCATCAGCTTTGCAGCAAGGCATCGGCTCGGGCATCGCTTCCGGCTTTCAGTCTCTCGACCAGTCGCGGCAGAACATCAACCGCAGCGCGAGGCCGACGAATTTCTCGGCTCCGGCGCCCGCGAGCGTGAATGGATACGGCGTACCGCAGCCCATGCAGGTGCCGACACTATTCACCTTGGGCAACACACCCCGCAGCGGATTCTTTGGAGGCTGAGGCACATGGGACACTTCTTCGACAACCTCACAAAGACTGGCCTTCAGGACCCCTCCGGCAATACCACGTTCTACAACTCGCCGGTTGATGCGATGAACGCGGCGAATGCTGCGCTCTCGAAGCAGCCTGGGCCGGCGATGGTGAACACCCCTCCGACTGCCGTTTCAGTGGGCCCCGGACAGGGGCAGCTTCCTCCCGGTGTCGCCGGCCCTGAGCCCGCCGAGGTTGGACCGCCGACCGTCACCACCTCGGGCGGTGGGCCGCAACTCGTGAGCACGCCGAGGGCGAATCTGCCAACCGTCGTCAAGCCGACATTTAAGGATGCGACCACCGACCAGTACGGCAATGTGAAGCCTGTCAGTCCGAATAGCGGCCTCACGAAGCTCGGCTCGCTGATGCAAGTCATCGCGGCCGGAGTGCAGGGCGGGTCAGATGCCATCGCGGGCGGAGCGCTCGACGCGCACAACGGGCCGGATCGTCCGAGTGCGTTTGGCCTTGGCTGGAAAGCTGCGAAGGAGATGCCGCTCATTCGTGCGGCACAGCAGCGCGAAGTACAGGCCGAGGAAGCGAAGATCGAGCAGACCCAGGCGCAGACGCAAGCCGCGCAGAGCGAGTCGGCCTTGCATCAGGCGCAGGTTCCCTACTTCCTACAGCGCGGGAAGGCGTACAACGCTCTCGCGCAGCAACGCGGGAATCTCAGCACGCAGCAGCAACTCGACCTGGCGACACAGGACGCGTTCGACAACGGGCGTGACCCGAACATCGATCCGAACGTGTTGCAGCTCCGGTCGGCGCTCAAGGCTGAGACGGATGCGAAGGCAAAGACTCCCGCGGGCGGCGGCGCTGGTGCGACTCCGCACACAGTTCAAACCGGCAAGGGCGTGTACCAGTTCAACCCGGACACCGGCCGCTACGACATCTTTGTCGGGCCTTCCTCGCATGAACCGCGTCAGCCCACCGAGTACGAGGAATGGCGCGGTGACCCGTCGAACAAAGGTCACAACTCGATTCAGGACTTCTGGCGCGCCAAGTCTGCCGCGAATGCTGGCGGACGTAACGATGCCGGTCTGAGCCCGAATCAGCGTGCCGAGATTGAGGGCAAGTACCAGGACGACACGCGGAAGCTCCAGCAGAAGTACGTCCTCAATAAGCAGTCAGGGATGTACGAGGCCTCGGACGGCACGGTGTTGTCGCCCGACCAGTACGAGCAACTGCAAAACAATATCGAGGACGCGCGCTTCAATCGCTACCTTGCGGCTGGCGAAACCCCTCCCGATTTAAGCAAGACATCGGGCACTCCCAATTTAGTTCCCGCGCACGGCAACGATCAGCCTAATCCGTACCCGCGCGACAACGGCAATCCCTATCGTCAACCCAAGGGGAAGAAAAGCCTCCTTCCCCTCGGAAAGTAAGCGGAGCTAATGAATGGCGGAGCCGCAGGATCTGAAGGGTGTTCTGGACGGGGTGGACGCTCCCAACAGCGTCAAAGCTGACGCATGGGATGCGTTTCACCAAGCACAGAACCAGTCTGACTTCAAACAGCGCTTCGATGGGCTGAACCTGCCTCGCGAGACGAAGGCGACACTGTGGGATATGAAGTTCGGCGGCGCGCCGGCCGGAACGTCCGCTCCGACCGCACAGCAGCAACAGCCAAGTCCCGACACTTTTCCCGGCGGCGAGCACGCGCTGTGGGGACAGCCCACACCGACGCCAGCGCCGACCACGGCTCCGACCCCCACGGCGAAGCCGACGCAACCGACTGCCGATGCCACGATCTCTGCTCGCTCCGGGCCTTTGGCTTGGCTGGAGGACTTGGAAGGCGACATCAAGCACGGCACGGGCGCAACACTGCCTGGGCGAATCCTGCAAAAGATGGGCGCTCCGGGCACGGCTTCAGGCGTGCCCGAAAGTGCGGAGCCCTTCATTCCCGGCGCCGCAATCACAGTTGGCCCCGTGAAAGCGGCTCATGGGATCGGTGAACTGCAACAGAGCGGCGCGTTGGATGCCTTGGGCGATATGCTCGGCGGGCCGGGAATCACAAGCAGTGCGCCGAGCCGACAGGTAAACAAGAAGCAAGCTATCCGCGGTGCGAACGAAGCCATTTCTGGCGCGATGGAAACTGCCGCGCCCGTCGCAATGATGGACCCCGCGTTCCTCCCATCGGTTGCTCCTTACGCTATTGCTCAACCGGCCATCCAGAAAGGCGCGCAGAAGTTGGGCGCAGACCCCGACACAGCCGAACTCATCTCGAACGCTGCGCTGTTGCTGCCATTCCTCCGCAGCGCGTTCCGTGGAAGCAGCGGATCAGCTGAGGGTGCGGGGGTTGTGTCACCCGAAGCAGCCGAACTCGCGCAGCACGTCGCTGACTTCCGCGCCATTCTCCAGAGCGTCGGTGTCGATCTTCCGCAGAACGCGACTCTCGACCAAGCCACATCTGCCTACAAACAGGCGGTGGCGAAGGTTCACCCTGACGTCAACCCGAACACGGCGGAACAGGCTTCGCAACTGAATCAGGCGTGGGGCACATTACGCAACGCTGGTGTATTCCCCGACCAAGCTGCTCCGACCCCGGTACAGGCGCAGGGCGCGATTCGTCAACGGCTCGCAGACTTGTGGAACCGCATCACGGAGCGGTTCACCCGGTCTCGCGCGGCGGAGCAGCCGGCCACTGAGCAGCAGCCTTCCCCACAACGCAATCTCGCGCTACCTGGTACGCAGGAACAAGCACCGCAGCCTATCGTCGCCCAGCAACCTGAGGAGCCGGCACAGCCGCAATCTGCACCCGCTGTCGCACCGAAGCCTGAAGCACAAGCGCCCGCGATCCCGCAGCAAGCTCCTGCACCTGCACCTGGTTTAGAGCAGCAGCCAGAAAGTAAACCCACGGTAAGTAAAGAAGGTGAATTCCAAACCGGAGCCACCCCCACACCCACCCCCGCACCCGCACCCACCCCCGCACCCCGCACCCCGCTGGTGAACACGGGCAAGCAGGACGAACAGTTCGGCAAAGGCGCTGCGATTCCGGGCATGTACGGCGGCGACACTGCCGTCAAGACGCCCTCCTCTTCGCTCGCGGCCAAATACAAGATCGTCGAGGCTGATCACCTCACTCCCTCGCACAATCCGCAGACGTTCGCGCCGAACCCTAACTATCCTCCGGGTGTTCAAGAGCGCGCCTACCACACTCAGCCCGAAGCGCAGAACCGCGTCATTCAACAGTCACAGCACTATGACCCTGCGTACACGGTGAACACGAATCCCGACGCGGTGAATGGTCCGCCTGTTGTCTCCAAGGACGGAATTGTCCTGGGCGGCAACTCGCGCGTGATGTCCACGCAACGCGTTTATGCGGCTGGCGCTGGTGACCCATATCGGCAAGCCATCAAGAATCAGGCGGCGCAGTTCGGACTCGATCCGAAGGCAGTGGACAAGTTCAAGAACCCTGTGCTCGTGCGCGAGTTGAACGATTCGCCTTCGACGCTGGAACAAGCACGCCGTCTCGGTTCTGAACTCAACAAGTCGATGACGGGTGCGCTCGGCGTCAGTGAGCGCGCTGTCAGTGCCGGCAAGAACATCTCGCCCGACACGCTCCGCGCGATTGGTGGATGGGTGGATGATCTCGGGGGCGAGGGCTCACTGCGCGACGTGATGCGTGACCACGGCCACGACATCATCAAGTTGCTCACGCAGGACGGCGTGATCACGGAACGTGAACGTCCGCAATTTGTGGACAGCTCGAACGGTGGCCTGAGTGCAGAGGGTAAGACGTTCGTCGAGCGTGCTGTGCGCGGTCTGGTCGTCAATGACCCGGTGCTGATGGACAAGACCCCTTCGTCCATCCTGAATAAGCTCGATGGCTCGCTCACCGACCTCGTGACGCTGGCTGGCCGCAACGATGAGTACAACATCGTGCCGATCGTGCGCGCTGCCCTGGCCGACCACGCAGACATCGCAGAACGTGGTAGCAACGTCGAGACTCACCTCGCGCAGGCTGGTTTCTTCGCACAGCGCAATCCCGCCGTCGACGCCGTCGTTCGCAAGCTGGCCGAGCCGACGAGGGATGCGCGCAAGGCTTTCCGGAAGTTCGCTCACGATGCTGCGATGGACACGCCCGATCAGGGCTTCCTGATGATGGGCGAGAAGCCGAGCGCAGTGGCTGCGTTCAATGGCGCGTTCGGCACGGACCTGAGCGAGTCGGATTTTACGAACAGCCTCAAGCGTGCGATGGGGCAAGAAGCTGGTCCCGTCTCGACGGACGTGCAGCAGCCACAGCAGCCGGACCAGACCGAAGAGAAGCCCAAGCCGGTGAAGTTCTCTCCGGGCGCGGGTGTTCACAGGGAACCGCCGAAGCCAGAGGGCGGATACCTGGTGAAGAAGGGTGCGGGCACTCCGTGGGACAAAGGCTGGAAGGTTCTCGACAAAGAAGGTCGCGTGGTCGCGCGGAGAAAGACGCAGGAAGAGGCGAACCAAGCTGCTGAGGATCTGCGCGCCGGAAAAGCACCGAGTGGAAGGAATCTCGAAGTACAGCCCAAGCCCACGGGTGTGCAGTTCACTCCCGATCTCGTCGGGAAGCGCATTTTCGTCACGCCGAAATACGGCAGCCCTTTCTATGGTGAGGTGACCTATGTGAGCCACGACCAGCAGGGGCATCCGATGCTGACGGTGCGTTCGGAGCCGGATGGCCACATCGAACTCGTCTCAGCGGACGAAGCTGAGATCGAACTGGCGCCCAAAGCGAAAGCGAAACCGGATTCGGTAAGCGGTAGGTCGGATGTGGTAAGCGGTAAGTCCGAGACGCAACCGCAGCCCAAGCAGCCGACCCTAAGCGCCTACTTCCTGCGGAAGATCATGGACGGCGAGATGCCGGCCGACAATAACGCGCTGAAGAAGATGGTCGAGGAGTTCGACGGCAAAGCGCCTGAACCCGCGCGCATGAAGGAAGCGCAAGAGGCCCTGGAAGTCGCCATCGTTCACCGCGCGCGCGACATCGTTGCGTCGGGTTCCGACACGAAGGGCACTTTCGATGACCTGCTGAAGCTGTACGAATCACAGCCGAACCTCAACGTCCGCACATCGACCAGTATCGAGAATCAGGCGTACAGCACACCTGCACCTCTCGCCTTCCTCGCGGACAAGGCCGCGGGCATCGACAAGAACACGACAGTGTATGAGCCCACGGCTGGCAATGGCATGTTGCTCATCGCTGCCGACCCGTCGAAGGTCACCGCGAACGAGTTGAATCCGGGCCGCGCCGAGGCGCTGAAGGAGCAGGGATTCAAGACCACCGAAGGCGATGCGCTGAAAGCTGACGTGAAGGCAAAGTCAGTGGATGCGGTTGTCACGAATCCGCCGTTTGGCTCCGTGAAGGACGATGACGGTAAGGCGACGAAAGTTCGCGTCGACGGCTACAAAATCGGGCAGATTGACCAGTTGATCGCTGCCCGTGCCCTGGATGCCATGAAAGATGACGGCAGGGCGTGTCTCATTTTGGGAGCGAATCGCGTTCCCGGTGGTCAAAGCACGGATGATTCCATCTTCTTCAACTGGCTGTACTCGCACTACCATGTAAGCAGCCACTTCGAGCTTGACGGAAAGCTCTACGGGCGGCAAGGTGCGGCTTGGCCGGTTAGAGTCATCACCATCGACGGACGGCAAGAGTCGTCCGCCATCGCCCCTCCGGTGGGCAGCATCCCACGGGTAGGAACATGGGAAGAAGCCTATGAGCAATTTGATAAAGGTCTGGCGCCCGCCTCTGACACATCCGGGGTTCGTCGGCCTGACAGTTCCGTACAGCGGCCGGAAGCCGATGACGCGGGAGTTGTACGAGTTGGTTCTGGTGGATCGTCTAAAGGAACTGATAGACCAGAACCCGCAGCAAGCCAAGATCATCCTAACCAGCAGCCCGGAGCACCTGCCGGACCTAAACGACATAGCGTACCTCGTCAACCCGAAGGATTGGCCGGGGGCGATTCTAGCTTGCGGCCAGATGCAGATGTGCCTCGATCGGATCAACTTCCAGAAGGGGCAAAACCTGACTCTGGAGAAAAGCGAACTCCCAAGCCTGGAACAGATAACGGAAGCCCTACCGGGCTAACCTCCGAAGATAATCAACTTCAGGTCGGCTATACGCCAACATCCGGCAAGAAGGATGTCGGCGTCCTTATCCCCATCAACATGAAGCAGCCCTTGCAGCAAGCTATGCGCTCGCTGGAGGATGCAGTTGGCGACCTCGACAAGTTCGTCGCGGACCAGCTTGGGTACGATTCCCTCGACGAATTGCACGATGCGTTCATGGGTTTGCAGGTGGACGCGATTGCGGCTGCGATTCACCAGATACAGAACGGTAAGGCAGTGATCATCGCCGACCAGACGGGTATCGGCAAGGGACGGCAAGCTGCGGCTCTGATTCGTTGGGCAGCGAAGCAGGGCGACATCCCAGTCTTTGTCACGAAAAAGCCGGAGCTGTTCAGCGACATGTATGGCGACCTGGCCGACATCGGTAGCCATGACATCAAGCCACTCATCGTCAATAGCGAAGCGGCGATCACACTGCCCGATGGCAGAAAAGCCTACACGAACAAGCCCTCAACTCACCGCGAAACCCTGAAATCCATTGCGGCGACTGGCAAGCTCCCGTCGGGCCGCAATGCAATGTTCGTCACCTACTCGCAAGTCAATCAGGCGAACACTCAGCAGGAAGTGCTCAGGGCAGTCGCGCCGCACGCCATCTTTATCCTCGACGAATCACACAATGCCGGCGGCGAGTCGAACACCGGCGAGTACATGCAGCAGACCATGGCGGGCGCGAAGGGTGTTACCTATCTCTCCGCGACCTACGCGAAGCGGCCTGACAACATGCCGCTCTACTTCAAGACCGACATCGGGGATGCTATTGGAGACGGCGGCACTCTGATTCAGGCGATGAAGGACGGCGGATTACCGCTGCAAACGGTTGTGTCAAACAATCTCGTCAAGGCCGGCCAGATGTTCCGTCGTGAGCGTTCTTACGCTGGCGTGAGCATGGTGACGAAGGTGGACACCGAGCACCGCGCGGAGCACGCGAGACTTGCGAATGCGACCACCGAAGCTCTGCGCGCCATAGTCGAGGCTGACCATGCGTTCCACGAGACGTATGTGGCTGAAGCACAGGCCCAGGCGCGTAGGGAGAACAAGGCAACCAAGATTCAAGGTGGCGGCAATCAGGCGGAAAAGAACGTCGGTCACACCGAGTTCTCGTCAGTGGTTCACAACTTCGTGCGGCAGATGCTGCTCGGGATCAAGGCTGACAGCGGCGCTGAGGAAGCGATTGCGGCAATTCGGCGCGGCGAGAAGCCCATCGTCGCGCTTGACAACACGATGGGTTCGTTCCTGTCCGCCTATGTTAATGAACATCGCACGATTCACGATGGCGAGGAACTTGAACTCGGGCCGGATGGCAAGCTCGGGAACCACATGCGCGACGGCGACCCCTTGGAGAACTTCGACTATCGCACCGTGCTCTCGCGCGCGCTGGATAGGACGCGCTACCTGGTCATTAAAGATAGGCACGGTGATAAGAGTACGCAGCACGTTCCCCTCAGCGACCTCGACCCGGAGACACGGAAGGCTTACGACCGCGCACAGCGCATCATCGACAAACTGCAAATCAACATTCCTGTGTCGCCGATAGATTGGATTCGGCACCGCATCGAGGAAGCTGGCTACAGTGTTGCCGAGATCACGGGCCGCAACCTGGCGGTGGACTACTCGGACCCGGAGAACCCAAGGCTCGCGCACGTCCCGATTCAAGAGCAGCGCGACAAGGTGGAAACCACGCGCCGGTTCAATGACGGGCGACTTGACTCACTCGTGCTGAACGTGGCCGGTTCGACCGGTATCAGCCTCCATGCGTCAGAAAAGTTTGCCGACCAGCGCCCGCGGCACATGTTCGTCCTCCAACCCGCCCAGGACATCAACACCTTCATGCAGATGCTGGGCCGCATCCATCGCACCGGGCAGGTTCGGTTGCCTTCCTACACCATCCTGAATGTCGATCTTCCGGCAGAGAAGCGGCCCACCGCGCTGCTCTCCAAAAAGATGAAGTCGCTGAACGCGAACACGTCGAGCAACACGGAGTCGGCTACCTCGGTGAAAGCGGCCGACATGATGAACAAGTATGGCGACCAGATCATCGGTAACTACCTGAACGACAACCCGCAGCTCGCCAACATGCTCAACCTCGACGGGCTGCAAGACAACGGCGAACCTGCTCCCGACATCGCGCGCACAGCGACGGGCCGGCTGGCCATCCTCCCGGTGAAGGTGCAGGAAGCCTTCTACCGCGACGTGGAACAGCAGTACAACGATTACATCGCGTACCTGGACGCGACGAACCAGAACGAGCTTGAGCCCAAGACCTTCGACTTCGACGCGCAGGAACTGCGCTCCGATGTGCTGTCGGATGGCACCAACCCGGATTCGCCGTTCGGTGAAGATGCTATCTACGGTGAATACTCCATCAAGGCGCAGGGCAAGCCGCTCACGCCCGAAGAGGTGACGGAGAGCATCAACACCCACCTCGACGGCAAGACTCCACCGAAGCACGCACAGGAACTTATCTCGACCCTGGACGGCCAGTTTGCCGATTTCAAGCGCTCGATGGATCCGAACAGTCCGGCGCTTGTGAACGCTGATGCTATCGCGCAGAGGGCGCGCGCGTTCATCCGTGACCACGAGATCGGCAGCACGCTCCGCATCGAGATCAACGGCGACACGTTCAGCGCGGCGGTGACGAACATCCGCAGCACGCACAAGGGCAATGGCAATCCTTATGCCATGAGCAAGATCAACGTGCAACTAGCGGTGGCTGGCCCCATGCGTCACATCGCGGTTCCGGCGACCCAGTTGGAGAGGATTCAGGTCGCGTCACTGTACGAGAAGGCACCCAATATCTTCAAGCTGGCACGGACAGATACGCGCGAGACGGCCAAGATCATCACTGGCAACCTGCTCGCTGCCTATGGTGAACTGCACGAGACTCGCGGCACGATCATCAACTTCACGAAGCAGGACGGCACTACCGAGCAAGGTATCCTGCTGCCGAAGAAGTTCGATTTCAAACAGAACACGAAGGGCGACTATCGGCTGCGCGACGCCGCTCATGCGGTGAAGTTCCTGAAGAGTAGCGTCAACCCGCGCATCGAGGACATCGGCATCTCCAGCCGCGACCAGAATGTGCGTGTCATCAACGATGGCGGCAAGCTGTTCGTTGTCACTCCGAAGGCGAAAGCGCGCGGGGGAAAATACTTCCTCGATCATGGCATCACCGACCTCACTGGCGACTTCGTTTCGCAGGGCAACACGATGCGCGCCGCGATTCCGGCCGGCAAAGAGAAGCAGGTGCTTGAGCAGGTCATGAAGAAGTCCGCCCTGTATGCTTCTCCGACGATGGCCGACGAAGCGAAGGGCATGGCACCGGCGGAGAAGGGTGCGGCGAAGCCGAAACCCTCCTCGACTGAGGCAGGCACGACCCTGCGGGGCTCGCTGTTCGGCGTGGACGTTGCAGCTCAGTACGGCGCCCGTGCGCTGTCTGGCCTGTCGAAGCAGGACCTCGCGCCGACGCTGGCGAAGCTGCGGGGTAACCTGGGCACCGCGCTCACCGAGATGCGACACTTGGTCACTCCGCGCGCGGATGTCCCTGAGCCGACGTTGACTAGCGTGATGACTCTGACGGGCGAGAAGGCGAAGCGTGCCTTCCTGCTGGACCAGGCGCTCGGCGCTGCTGAGAAAGCGTTCGACAAGCTTCCGCGCGACCAGCAGGTGAAGTTCGTCGATCGCATGAAAGCCGGCGCAGACCAGCCCACCTCCGAACTCCGTGACCTGGCGAAGTTCATGGCCGACACGGACGAGGACACCTACATGCGGGTGGTCGAGGCGCAGGTTCGCAGCCTCGGACCGAAGGAGCAGGAACTGTGGAACGGACTGTCGCGCGAAGAGAAGGCGGCGTTCGTTCACAACCTCGAGAAATTCCGCAGTGCGACGAAGGAAGCCGAGAAAGGCGAGCGCCCGACGAAGCGGAGCGTTGCCACTCAGATTGCCGACAGCATCCTCTCGTACAAGCGCAATCACTACCGCGTGATGTGGAAGGAACTGCCGAAGGGCGTCGACGAAGAGGGCAACCTCATCGAGCCGGAAGAGTCTGAGCAGACCACCGGCAATCGCGTGGCACCCGGAGCGCCGAAAGGTCGTCGGCCGCTGCAAGGTTCGAAGGGCTTTATGAAGCAGTCCACTCTCGCCAGTATGAGCGAGGGCGTCGAGCGCGGCGGCGTGCCGTGGGAGTGGAACCCTGTGACCATGTTCAAGAGGGCACAGGCGGATGCGGAGCGCTACATCACCGCGCAGAACATGTGGTGGGACGCGAAGGACCAGGGCGCTCGCATCTTTGTTCCACGGCGCAAGGGCGTCAGACCGCCAGACGGCTTCTCGAAGATCGAGAATGACCGCATCGGCAACGTGCGGTTCATGGCCGCATCCGGCGAGGGATATGTCGATGCTGGCGACTGGTATCTGCGAAATGACTACGCTCGCCTGATGAACAACTATCTGAGCGACGACTGGATTCGCAAGTATGCCATCGGACGCGGGGTGCTGGCGACCAAGAACACGCTCACGCAATGGCGGTTGGGCTTCTCGCTGTTCCATGCCGTGACCGAGACGGTTTCCGGCATTGGCTCCGAGCTTGGCCTGGGCGCGCGCGAAGTGGTGCACGGGCTCCGGGGCAACGGGCTGCCGTGGATCAGCCGTGGCGCGGTGGACATGGCGACAGCGCTGGCCAGCCCAGTCACCCGGTTCCAGCTCGGGCGCGACGTGATGGCTTACGTCCGCGACTCCAAGAGCTTTCTGCAAACGAAGCGGGGGCAGAAGTTCGCGCGGCAGTATCCGCTCGTGCAGCAGTACGTCGATGATATGTTCCACGGCGGCATGAGGCTCGACCTCCATCCCGACGAGCGGACGAACGCCGTCGCACAATTCAATCAAGCATGGGTGAATCGCGACTGGGGCACGAATCCCCTTGGGACGGCATTCAAGACGCTGTGGCACGGCGGGCGGGCAGCACTCCAGTACAGCTTTAAGCCGCTGTTCGAGGTGTACATCCCCATGCTGAAGGTTGGCTCCTTCTTCAAAGAGCACGCCTTCAACCTGGCGGACTATGCTCCCGAGATCGCGGCCGGCAAGATGACGCGGGACGAGGTAGCCCGGAAGAGCGTCGATAGCGTTGAGGATCTATTCGGGCAGGTGAACTGGGACAAGTTCTTCTGGAATAGCACGTTCAAGACGGGAAACCAGATTCTGTTCCGTGCGGCACAGTGGGCGGCTGGCAACTATCGTCTGACGAAGAATGCTCTCTTCGGACAGGCGCGCGAGATCGGCAACAGCGCGGCGTATGCGTACAGCCGGTTCAACCCGAAGTTCGAGCCTCCGGCAGGTTCGACGTGGGTCCCCAGGCTGCACCCGGACTTCGCCAAGATACTCGGCCTCTTCATGGCGTGGACGGCTGGTAACGCCATCCTCCAGTACCTCACCACCGGGGAACGTCCGAAGGATGCTTACGACCTGTTCGCGGCCCGCATCGGTGGAACGGACATCCACGGGAAGCCGCGGCGTGTTACGGTCCCGGCAGTCGTGATGAAGGATGCGATGTCGCTGTACTTCCACGGCATCGGCTCGTACCTGTCGGCGAAGACCTCCGATCTGGTGAGCGGCCTTTGGGATGTCATGCGGAATCGGGACTTCAACAATGATATGGTTCACAACCCGGACGATTCGTGGTGGGTGCAGCGGTGGCAGGACGCGAAGCACGGCATTGGCACTCCCATTAGCATCCAGAGCATCTTGCGCGGCTGGAAGCAGGGCGAGGGTGTAAAGGCGGGACTGGGTGAAGCAGGCCTGGGTCCTCCTCCGCGCGGATTCGATTGGACACGGGCCGAGCGCAAGGCTTACGAGTCGCTAAAGGCACACCGTGGGCCACGCACGCCTGAAGAAGTAGAGGAAGCGGACGACTATATCACTCGTAGAGAGTCGGGGCAGCTCGAAGGCAAGGAAGCGGCGCGGGCGCGGGTTGCAGATCGGCAAGGTTTCCTGAAGCACACGTTCGCCAACCACGAGATCACATTCAGCGAGGCCCTTCCGATATGGAATGTTATGAGCGCGGAGGAGAAGCAGCAGAATCGTGCGGCGCTCGTTCAGAAGTTCAATGCGGAGGTGCGGCGGGTGAGCCCGGACAAGCGGCAAGCGTTGCGGCAGAAGCTCTATGACGCTATCAACCCGAGCAAAGGCTCGTCAATCCCCGCGTTTTTGAGAGGGAGGTCGGCTGCGACACAGCCGATGGTTTAGGAGGCAAGCATGGGCGCTACAGTACCACCGAAGATGTTCAATCAGCCGAGTCCGTTCGGGGCGTCGAACGTCAACGTGATCGGGACTCAGGCGCCTACGCCTGGGCTTGACGCCACCTCTGCCGCTGCACAGCCCGGAGGATCTGATACGGGCTCGCTGCAGACCTATTTGACATCGCAAGCGGTACAGGGCGCGCCCACCCCTACTCCTGCGACGAGCGCGCCCACTATCACAACTCAGAAAACCCCGGCCAGAATCCAGAATCCCTATAGCGGGCTTCGCGGCCGGCTGCTGTTCGACCCGTCGCTCTAACGTCGCATCCGGTTCGCCAGCTCGACTTTCGATTTGTCGCCACCGACGTATCGGAGGTTGCCGTTATTGCTCACCACGATACGCAAGTTCCTGATCTAGCGTTTCACGGGCCTCAGCGATTGCACACTCCTGCTAGTTCAACCGAATGCTGATGCGGCGGGTCTTCACGGCAGGACCTCAATTTAGGGCGAATCCACCATTACAGTACCACTCACTGGCCTCTAGCGCTCTGTATGTCGCAGTCTGCCAACTGTTTCGACGTGAAGCTTCGCGGCTCGCTGCTTGATCACTCAGGTGCTGCTTGACAGCTTCCGGCCCAGCTGACGCATGGAGGCCGGAGACATAGTCACGGATATTCGACAGCTCTTCTGCGGCATGTCCCGAATAAAGAGAAGCCAAGCCAAACAGTCTAAAGTGATGACAAACTCGAGCAAATAGGATGTCGTCCCACACCGCAGGCCTGGTGATATTAAATAAAACCGCAGCGGGTGCGGTATTGACAACGGCCGCCGTCAGCCAGCGATGCGTGTCGATGTCGTCGAAGTATGGATGTAAGCTGCCGTCCTCGGGTTTCGTGGGAATGGTTGTGCCTTTCGCCTTATTGCAATCCATGCACGACGGGACAAGATTTGCCGGCGTAACAGCCAGCCCCGGATACTGCTTCTTAGGAAGATGATGGTCCAAGGTCCACACTTTGCCTAGGCCGCACAGAGGGCATCGTCCGTATGCAGGAGCCGATATCAGTTTGTCATAGATATGTCGACCAGGACCGCGCTTATTAGCCATTCGGAGGTCGTAAACGGCTGACATCTCGTCTGCTGTGACTACGCCGTCCACGGTTTGACTAGCTTCAATAGTGTAAAGCGCATTTTCGCTTGCAGCCTCCTCATAACCGAGTGCTTCGGCAACGATTGTCGCTTTAATGCCCGAAAGGCGACCCTTCAGGTCTGCGCTCTTGATCCGGTGAATACAAGTAGAAAACGTATAATCTGCTGTATAGGGTGGTAATGGAAGCTTTAGCATTAAGCGTCGTCGCCCTCAGGACGAGAAGCAACCATTGAACGCAGAATTGCCTTTGCTTCGGCCCCGAGTTGCCCTTCGAACTTATCTAATGCTGACTCAAAACTCACGTTGTTATCGACAGTGTTCTGCAGTAGGCGGTGGAACCCCGAGTGGGTGACCTCAAGGCCGAATACTTCACGCGTCAGGATGCCGAGGTTTTCTCCAAATGTCTCAATCTCTGGGCGCTCTGCAATAACCTCCCGCCCGCTACGGCGAATTTTCCATGCGCAACTTCTCGGTACTTCCTGAAGCACGACAGGAGAGTGCGTTGCGATAATCGCAACACCATTACGGTTGATTAGAAGGTCCGATAAAGATCGTACGAAAGCGGACAGTAGTGGAGGATGAAGATGAGCCTCTGGCTCGTCAAGTAGCACGAGTGTCCGTTCCTCCACGGTTTCCACAAGTCTGGTGACCGTCAACAAGACGATTTTGTGTCCAGAACTGAGTTTTCCGAAAAGCTCGACGGCCTCTTTCCTTGAGTCGCTATCCACACCATCATCCTGAGCTAGTCCGGCAACGTCTGCATCCTTAAATATCGGGTCCGTTTCCAGCATCTCCAAAGCTCGGCGCCACCTGCCAAGGCGCGCACCCTGGAGACACGCGCGAACACTTCCTCCGAACTCTCGCGAAAGTAAGGCAGGGCTCTTCGTGAGCGACTTACCATCTTCAGTCTTTTCGATCTGCTTGAGTCCGACATAAGCATATTGAACACCTGTGGATCTGTTCTGACGATTGGGAAGTGGCTCAAAGGGATCAAATGCACTAAATGTTACCGAAACTAGATTGGCAAATATTGACTCTCTCTCGTCCCCTGTGGGCCAGACAAACTTTCCAACATCGGGCTCAGACGCATTCTCCTCAACCAGAGCTCGGGTCATCAGATTGAGCAGATGGGTCTTACCCACACCATTACGACCGATCAGAACGTGAACATTTGTAGGTGGCTCAGACCCAGGACGAACCGAGAACGTTAAGGAAACACCTTCTGAGTCGCCGACATCCGGAGCAACGTAGGTGAAATTGTATTGAGAAAGCCTAGCACCGCCACGCGCGAGACGACTGAACTGGCCAGTCACAGTTGCTGGTGTAACGGAGCGAAGGAGGGATACTCCAGTGACGTCCTCCTTCAGGGAGTGTTCGAAGAGGTCTGGATTTAGTGCTACGTCTCTCAATCCCGTCAATATCCGATCTCTCGTTGAATCGCCCAACTTGTTTAAGTTCTCGTAGTACTCTTCATCCTGGCCGAGAGAAAAGAACCTCTCATCGAGCTCATCAAAGCTTTCATCGATGGCAGGGCGACGCTGTTCAGGCTCCATCCCGAATTGGCCTATCTTGACGCTGCCAATTCGGTGGGCCGACCCTGCGTCATCCACATATAGCAGGAGGTACATGGTGCTGTACTTAAACCAGTCATCCCACTCATCGACCACGAGATAAGCTGAGCTCGCTGTTGCCGGCGGGCTGACGCCTCTTTTTATTACTGTGAAAAACACTCTTAAGCTCCGCAAGACGTTGTATACCACGACTCAGGTACAGGGCTGACCGGCTTGATGTTACTACGGCAGTTTAGCGTGCAAGGCTTCATCGGCTGCCGATAGCCATGAGGGCGGGCAGTGGTACTGACAACCATGGAATGTCCGCTCCCCGCCGTCGTACCTAGGGAGCCCCAGCGGGAGCTCTGGTCGGTCATTCCAGTCTCAGCGTTCAACCCTCAGGCGCTGTGTGCAGGGCTGGTTGACGATTCGCCTTTTGTTCGTCTACAATGGCAACATGCCCGACGAGGAAAAGCAACGTGGTGCTTTGCTAATAGCTGCTTGCCTCATCGCCGCGATTCGACTTCGGGGCGATCCAATAAAGCCGAGCCCCAAGCTCACGGCAACAATATCCGATTCGGTTCAACTCGCCGTGCTGGTCTGGCGAGAAGTGCAGAGCCGCATTTCCTCCCTCACCGGGCGCTAACGCTGCCGATGTGGTCAGCCCAAAGCGTGCTTACTTCGGAGCTCAAGCCGACTTCGAGAAGCGGTTCGCCAACTCCACCTTCGTCTCGTTACGGTCGACGTAGCGGAAGATGCGGTTGTTCCTTATCGTGTTCCGGACGACGCGCGGTCGCCGGTCGAAACCTCGCCCGTCTTTCGCAGTCCCAAGGTCGGCGCCTCCGGCAATTAAGTCTTTGATCGTTTTCTCGACATCAACCGGGCCGCCACCGCGTTCTGTTAAGTAAGATTGCAGCGCGAAGCCGGCCTTCATTCCCTTAAACTGCCCAGGCTTCACAGGGATTTCTACCGGTGCAGGGCCCCTCGATCCCGACTTCTCTTCTTCCGCGCGAATCTTGGCAATCCACGCGTCAAGCTCGGCGACCCGACGTGTGCAGGAATCGATGATCTCCTGCTTCTGCCGCTCGAGCGCCTCAATGGCTTCAGACATACGTTCTCCCGAGATAGCTGACTACTAACCGTTCACCGTACGGAACAAGTCTGGGCCTACCCTTGGCCCCTGTCAAGCGCAAAGACCAAGGGTAGGCTAGTCGGCATCCTAAAGAGGAAACCTTGTCAGTTTGATTCGCAAGCGCCAGGGGCAGCGTCTGCCTGCAGAAGCGACAGGCGCATTAGAAATCGTACGCCATCCTCCCACTCGCGCTCCGTGAACTCCCGGCGGAGCCTTTCGTGCGCGTCTTTCACTGTCGAGGTCACAAGATCCACTGCCGTGCGTCCGAGATCCGTAACGGCGAAACTGACGCAGTGCGGTGGTTCTGCGGTCGTTCTTCGCTTCAGAAGTCCGCGGTCGACGAGCGGAATGGTTTGACTGAGCATCTTCTTGTCGCTGACTCCTAGAACGGCGCAGAGATGCGTCTTGGTCACAAATGGGGTTTTTGAGGCTTTGGTCAGTGCGAGGACTGCGTACTGCAGCATCGTGATGTCAGGCAGAACAAGGTGCTGCTGCAGCAAGTCCCACATGCGGAAATCAGCGGTTCGAAGCAGCAGACCAATGCGAGTTGAAAGAGGAAAGGCCGACCAGTCTGGCAAGTCGGCGGCCGGCTGCGGACGACGAATTTTGGCCATAGTCGAAAAAAGCCCGCAACAACCCTGAAAACGAGCGTGTCTCCCTTGAATTGAATTGTATCGTGCTGTCACCCACCTTGGTGCCGCGAACAATGGTCGGTAGGTGCTTGAGATTCTTGCTGTTGAAGGAAAGGGGCAGCAAGTTTATCCGTCACATTAAAGCGTGATCGGAGGGCATACCTGTTAACTAACTCGGAACCTCGGCCGCAGTTTGAGCTCCGCCCAGAAGCTCTCCATGTTCATTTACCGGCCGAGCCTGCATTATGTAACGCACTCGATGCAAGAGATGACTCGTTGCACACAACGGCTGAGATCGCGTTTCAGGTCATGTTCCCACAATCTAATGACGCTCCAGCCTTGATGCCGAAGCTTTCGAAAATTGATGACGTCCCGCCTGCGGTTCGCTCGAATTTTGTCGCGCCAAAATGGTTGCAGCTTATGCTCCCATGCGGGTAGACGGTAGCCGTGCCAGAAATCCCCGTCCACGAAAATCGCAATTCTTTGACTGACTAGAACTATGTCTGGGGTACCGGGCAGCTCCTTCAGGTGTGTGCGAAAACGATAGCCCAGTCGGTGAAGTTCTGACCTGACCGCCCGTTCCAACGGATTGTCTCTCGTTCTGACTCGAGACATGACGTAACTGCGCTGTTCGGGTGTGAGGTGATCCATAACAGCTTAACGAGGTGTGAGCCCCTGTAAATGCAGTTTAATTGATCTGGCGATCATTCGGCCCAGCCGAACTGGAACAGCATTGCCAATCTGACGTGACAGTATTTTGTTGTAAACGCGAGCTCTCGGAGGAACAAATTTGTACCATCGCGGGAAAGACTGCAATAAAGCAGCCTCGCGAAGCGAGATGGCGCGGTGCTGCTCCGGATGGCCATACCTTCCGTTGCCGATCCCGGTACAGTGAGTTGTTAACGTGGGCGCTGGCTCGTCCCAATGCATGCGGCCGTAAATCGAGCGATAAGTCTTCCCACTTGCTTTCTTATGACAGGTAAGCTGTAGATGCGCTGGCCAATCGCTCCAGGAGCCGCCCGCACGAGTATGCTTGATCCGTTGCAGGTTTGTCGAGTTTAACGCTCGTGCCTGATGAATTCGATCCCGGCGACTACGTTCACCGGCCCCTATTGCTTCGAGACCACCTATTGCGCTCCTGACGGTGCGCCATCGTGACCTCGAGTGAGTCTTTCCTATCAGTGAGATGGCAGCGAGCCGAGAGGCAAGCAAGACCAACCGACGACGGCTCTGAGGGACCCCATAGTCCGGACAGAAGACGACTGAGTGGTTGACATGATAGCCGCGTTCCTTCAGGGCCGCCACGAATTCCGCGAACACAGGATGCGCTGCAAGTTCGGGCACGTTTTCCATTGAGACGACATCTGGAGTGAGTTCCATGATGAGCCGCTGGAAATGCCCCAAGAGCTTCCATTTATCGCCTTTTCGGTGTTTCACCGTGTATAACGAGAACGGCTGGCACGGTGCGCAGCCAACTAGTACCTTAACCGGCGAATCGGCGAACTTTGCCGATAATTCTTCGCCTGTTGTGTCCTCAATTTTCTTGTGGACGAACGGGGCGGTGTTGTTCGCTTCGTAAGCGAACTTGCAACTTAGGTCGGAGTCGTACCCAGCGAGTACGGTGAATCCCTCCTGCACGAAGCCGTGCGTCAAGCCGCCCACGCCACAGAAGAGATCAATGACGTGGCACTGCTTTTGACCGTTGGCGGACCGATTCTGGCGCATTCGACTTTGGATGCTCTCTTCCGCAAGCACTTACATAGGTACCACTATATACGGAATGTAGATTATTGTGAACCCCATATTGTGTACGCTTGTGTTCAAGAGGCAATTGCCTATCATACGAGCCAATTGGCTAGAAATAAATATTGCAACGGTACCATAAGTTATTGAAAACAACAAGATCAAGAATGGGAATACAGGTTGCATAGTGAGAGAACGATGTCGAGCGACGTGTCAAAAATGGTCCGGGGATTCCCGGCGAGTACTGCACTGCTGACTTTACTCGAACAGCAGCTTCCCGGCGTCAGCGCAGCAACTCGGAAAATGCGCGGCGACCTTCTGGACTTCTGTTTCGATCTCACGGCGCGAACTGCATTGCTGCGTGGCCCAATTGGCGCGGGGAAGTCAACGATTGCTCGGCTCATCGCCTTCGGTAAACGGATCGCACCTCTCAGGGAAGCGGATGCGGGGCAGCTTGTCTCTGTACTGAAGTTCTCTGCTCCGGGGTTAATCGACGAGAAAGTGATGCATTGGTATGTCGAGCTGGCACTGACCGGCTTGGTCGATACGCTGGCAGAAAGCCAGCTATTCGGTATCGGCAAAGGTGTTGCGACCGAAGTTGGAGAACGGATTGGCGTCTTCGAACTCGCACAGCGGGGGCGAGGTGCGACGGATAGTGAAGCAGTCGGAATCACTGGTGGTGTCGTATTCCTCGATGAGATCGCGGAGCTTGCTCCTGCACTCCAGGCGAAACTGCTTCCCGTGCTTTCCGGGGGTGTATTTCACCGAGTGGGAGTCGAATCGAAAGACTTGACTTTTCGTGGCATAACCATAGCCGCATCATGGAGAGATATCGGAGAAGCACTCAGGCCGGATCTCATCTCCCGCATTACCGACCGCGTCATCATGGTTCCCGGGCTGGCGGAACGTGGCGAGGATGTGCTTAGCATCATCGACCGAACCCAAACTGATCTGATTTCGCAGTACCGAGGATATGTTCGTGAGCTCGCCAGGAATGCGGCTGTCGACAGGACATGGGTGCTGTATGCCGACGCCCTCAAGCCGCTTGATTCCTCTACGGTCAAGCAACTCGCGACCGTCGAATGGAACAGCTTCGGCAATATGCGGGGGCTGACCTTGGCACTTCGACAGATTCTATTCGGCGGGAAAGAGCTGAAGCACGCGCTCCAGGATTTGGAGAGACTGCGTGAAGCCAAGGACCAGGACACGCTAATCGACCAGCTGTTCCGTCGCGCGGCTGACGGAACCGGTCTGGCGAATCACGTCCGCGAGATCGAAAGGCAAAAGCGCAGCAAGTTGCGAGAGATATTGATGAATGACCCACACTCCGCTAAGCGACTATTAAAGCATCTTGGGCTTGATCCGTCCAAAGTTTCACATCAAGTACAACAGCTTGGTCGAACGCGCAGGCGTGCAGGAAAGGTCGTGGGTGAATGACGACCATCTGTGTCGGCGCGGCTTTGGAGCGCGTCTTGCGAAAGCTTGAAGAAGAGCCTTCGCGCTATGCGCAGGTCGTATTCTGCTCACCTTTCATCGATAGCCGCATGATACCCAGGTTAATCCGATTTGCAATAGAGGCGCGGAAATGCGGTTGTGGTGTGCGACTGATCACAAGCGATGCGCATCGCCAGCTCTTGCAGAGATGGCCGCGACGCGAGCATCTCGGTATACGGGCGATTGTCAATGTCGTGCGATTGCACGCGAAAGTGTACTTGGCCATTGGACGTCTCCGCACAGATAGCTGGGCTGTTGTTACCTCTGCCAATCTGACGGAATCAGGGCTCCGAAAGAACGTCGAGATAGGTGTGCTGATTTGTGCTACCTCGCCACAAGGCGCCCAATTAGTTGAGCACATACGCTGGTTTCTGGAACGGTTGGCGTCCGTAATGAAGGAGACGTAAATGGAGAAGAGCATCGAAAAGTGGTTCTTCATGCGACCGGGGTTCAATACGTTTCGACTGGAACCCGATAAGCATCGGCAGTTTATGTTCAGTCATCGCGACCGGGAACTGCGCGATGCTTTGCTTGGTTCGATTGAGGAAAGTTGCTTCAGTCGCGAAGGACACAAGGCTGCAGTCTACGGCGATTACGGTCGCGGTAAGACGCACCAGTGTCACAACATCGTTTACGAGATCAAACGACGTGACCTCCCGCTGATTCCGATTTACATCAAGTGTCCTGCTTGGAAAACCAAAGAGCCATTTCACAGCCTGTTCAAGGAGATGGTCAGCGGCCACCGTAGTGACGATTTGCGTCGAGTGGCAACAGAGTACGAAAAGCTTGCGCAAGCCGGGGTGGTGGCTAAGCTACAGGACGTGATTGAGTTCGAGGACATCGCTGAAGTCATGAGCAAGGGCCTGACAGTACCAAACTTGGATGAGGTAAAAAAGGCGATGCGCTGGCTCGGAGGAGAACCGAAAGTAAATATGGTCACTGTGAAGCCGGCCCTGCAGCCAGAACTCACCGATAGCAGAGAATTTGGAGCTGTACTGCGCGGCATAGCGCATATGTATGCAGCTGTCGACAAGAGAGTGCTCTTGTATTTGATCGACGAGTCAGAGCGGTTCCAGAACATCACTAACACCGACGCGTATTTTAGTTGGCTCGCTTCGCTTCGCGAATTGACAGAAATTCTTGGGGTAGCGCTTGTTTTCCAAATCGGCGCGAAGACTCGAGATGAACTGCCGACGATTTTCATGCAGGAGGAAATAATACGTCGAATTGGAATTTCGAACTACCTGGAGCTGAATAATCCCGGGCCGGTGGAATTGAAGGATTTTGTCGATGAACTTCTGAAGACAATGATCAAGAAGGGAGAGGTGCCGGAGGTGCACAGGCACGCAATGACGCCGGCGGCGTTGGACGCCACTATCCCTCCCGATCTTCAGTCGATCGTCGATGGTGACGTAGAGAAGTTGGACGCCTACCCTTTCGAACCAGATGCCCTCGAGAGTTTCGTGCATGATCTGAGTGCCGGTGGATATGCGAACAAACCTAGCGAGGTACTCATTAGATTGCAGAAATATGCGCATCGAGCCATGAGGCACGATAGCCAATTGATTACTGAAAGGATTGTCCAGGAAGTCAACGCTGAAGGATTCTAGACGATGAAAACATTTGATATTGAGCCCCGCGTAAACGGCGCCATTCACGTCGGAGGAACGAAGCGAGAAGCAGTAGTTCTCGCCGGAAGAATGGCCGAAAGGGGGAACGCCGAGAACCTCTACTTCGACGGAAGTGACAATTTTGTTGTATTCGAGGTCGGAAAGCGCGGGTCCGGTAAGTCCTACGGCATGGGATCCTTACTCGAAGGCTTTGCGACCGCAGAGACATCGCGCATCAGCAATCACAAGGAGCGCCGGGCAGTTCTGCTCCTTGACCCACTGGACATCCATTGGACTGCACTACTGCCGCTTTCTGCTGAAGGGCCTGACAGTCTCAAGCGGCAGCACGATGTCCTCCGCAAATGGGGCACTCTTGATGTAGAGCCAATCACGGTTCGCGTGTTCGTGCCAGCTGGTTACGGTTGGGATGTGGATCGCCCGGAGTTTCGTGAGTATCAGATTCCTGTGCGATCGCTGACCGCGGGCGATTGGGCCCTACTGATCAAGGCAGACTTAGTGACGGAAACGCGGGGGCGTCTGATAGACGAGGCGTACCGGAAAACCACCGAGCTCGGGTGGGGAGGTCGTGATGGTGTTCCGCGGCGTGATCCTATCGCGGACTATGCCATAGCAGACCTGATCGATTGTATCGAGCAAGACCCTGAAATAGCCGGATTCTACGCCTCTGAGACCTGTCGGAGCGTCGTGCAACCGTTGCGTGCCTTGGCTCGAATGCCGCTTTTCGCATCGCGCGAAGGCACTGCAATGACGGAATTGGCACAGGTTGGCGTATTGTCGATTTTATGTCTGGCTAGGCTGCCTGAAGACCTCAGAACTGTAGTCACCACTGTGCTGGTGCGAAAACTTCGATCCGATCGCATGTATGCGAGCCAAGTTCGTCGTCGTCTTGCATTAGCCCCAGATGATGACGTAACTCGCCAACGGCTTACGGAGGAATTGTCGCACCATGTTCCCCGAACCATTTTGGCGATAGATGAGGCGCAAGTATTGATGCCGGCCAGGAGCAGTAGCACAGCACGACAAGCACTCGATTCATACGTGCTGGAAGGACGGAACTACGGACTGTCATTGTGGCTTGCTACGCAGCGCCCAAAGGGCGCCATTTCCGACGCTGCCGCAAGTCAGATCGACACGTTCATAATTCACCGGTTGAGTGTTGCAGAGGATATCGGCGCCGTTTGTGGACTGCTGCAAAATGCTGAGCCGGATCGAATTAGGTTGAACAACCGCGATATCGATTTAGCTGAACTCGTCCGTTCACTGGATGTTGGACAGGCTATTTTTTCCAGCTCTAACTCGACCGGCGCAAGGTTCGTAGTTGCGAACGTCCGGCCAAGAATGGTCGCCCACGGCGGGGAGGCATTCTGATGGCAGGTGTTCCATGGACGAAATTCCAGGACTTTTATTTGAGGCTTGGTTTTCTAAAAGTACTGGTCGCTGCGCTCAGCCCATTTCGCCGAAGCGTCACGAACGATGCCGTGTATCAGAAGTTGCGAGTGCCTTTGTTCAAACCAGCTGGGACTTGTCCGGAATTGGCTAAGCGAGCTTCGGCGATCGACTGGTACACCCCAGCCGAAATTGCCGAGGGAAAGCCTTACATCTTGGAGTCGCTGTTGGTTGCGGACAATTGCCCATCATGGCTCTACGCAGTAACGACTAAGACCATTTACAAAATATTAGATTGGGGCCATGACGTGCAGTTCGTCGGTAGGGGTAATCAAATCACAGAACGGGGACTCTTGCTGAGAACCCTTCTGCCGAAAGAAGCAGAGGAGTTTTTCACGAGTGACGGTGCTGGGTGGAATCCATTTATCATTTCACCGCTGGAGCGACTGTTTTTCTTGTTCCACCTAACTGAGATTGACCGTGTAACCGTCGCCTTAATTGACCTTCTTGCAGATCTGGATGAAAGCGAAGTATTGGAATCGGCTGACGCGGCGCAACTTACGTGCAAAGCCCTATTCGGCGTGCTTGAAGACGCTCGGTCTAGTCTGTCACCTCGATATCTCCCGGAGTTTCGGACAGCATATGACCTCGCCAAGACGATAGCGCGCGAGCTTGAAATGCCAGTTCCGGGAGGTTCTGGATCGCTAGCATTGGCACGAAGCCTCCCTAGGGCCCCGAAAGTGATAAGGCGGACCGGGGGGCTGGTCAAATCCGGATCGCACCGCAAGAAGCCGAATAAGAACGCTGACCACCAAACAATTCCGCGTTTTGAACAACTCGTGGACCTGGGCTTCTTGCAGAAGCCGAGCAGCGAGTCCAAAGAGCCGACGCGGGAAAGGCCACCCCAAAGACGTTGGCGCTACCAGCCGACGCAAACTTGCCGCCTTTGGGCGGCCGCCAAGAAAGAGGCTCCTTCGCACGGCAACTGGCTCTGGACTGGATTTGCACAGACCGTCGTCGAGTCCCTCGTCCCCGAACAAAAACCCGGTGCGCGTGCGACAATGGCCGATGCTATTCGTTTCTTTGCGGATGCATATGATGCGGTACATCGACCTGTCGGACATACCCCATTCGATAGCGTAGCTTTGCACGCTATGTTACGCGCCGCAGTGGAGGGTTATGCGATTGAGATTAAGACTTTTCACAACCTCATGCTGAAGGTGAAGAAGCGCAACCTCCTGCCCGACCATGTATTCTTTGCGTCTGGTAATGACATCGATACCATGTTCATCAATTTCCGACGAGGCTATCGCGAGCGACTGATCAAGGCTGAAACCAGCTTGTCGGAAGGAGTTTCGGCATGAATCCACGACCTGCACCGAGTCTCGAATCACGGCTGCAGTCTCGCATGCTTCAATTTTGCGATTCTCTTCGCGAGGAGACCAAGAAGTTGGCCGGACTTGCAGGACGTCTTCGCAGGAAAATCGGTGATCCACGATCGGCATCGCGGCTTGTCAAAGATAGCGTGGAAGCGCTCAAGAACATTGAGTCGCTTCGTGGGGTGGCTGTTGATATCGCCGAGGAGTGGGACCGCGACGCCGAGTTAGCTTTCCTGCAACTTGAAGCGACGTTACAGGACGTCTGTGCCAAGCGAAAATGGCGGCTAGACGGGCAGTGGCCAGACTTCATCGTCGAGTACGGAGTGCCGGTACATATAGTCGAAGGGGAAAAGCTGATTGTCGTCGGCACCCAGGTACACGTTGTCCCTGACGAACTGGAGAAGAAACTTGCAGTTGCAACAGCGGATTTGATCCCCAAGAAATTTTCTCCACAAGAGTTCATGCAGGAATTGCAGAAGGCATACGACACCGTCACTGGCGGGGCCGCGGCACAGGCGCCAATCTATGACGTTTATCGAGCACTAGTAATTCAACAGCAATCTAGTAGATTCTGGCGCGATGCCGGACCGACCCTCTTCACCCCGATGTCAATCGATCAATTCAGGGCGCGCTTCTCGAGGATGCTCCAAACCGGCATCGGTACTGCGAACGACGGCCGCGAATTGCGGCTCTTTCCACCCCTAAATCCAAAAGATGCTTTGTTTCTGTTCCAACCTTCGGAGCGACGATTCGGCTTCGTCGGCCGGATCGAATTTGTGACGCCGTGAGGCTTCTATGGCAACTTCTACTTCCTCCCCCACAGTGCCGTCCCCCCAACTTGCTAGAGCGCTTATCCGAAGTCTCACGCGCGGGACATCGATTTCGGCCGGGGTTCGGTTCCTACACGTCGGACATTCTCGGTGGCTGGCCGCACAGTACGAGCTCCTGGATGAGCTTAAAGATGACGGCCATGCAGATACCAAGTTCGTCCGAGGTGACTATGGCGCAGGGAAAAGCCACTTCCTCTCCGTCGTGCAGGATCACGCCCGCCACACTGGTTGGATGACTAGCCACGTTGAATGCAAAGTAGACGGAGTCCAAATCGACAGGTTCGAAACTCTTTACAGCAAGCTAGCCGCGAAGTTGACGGCCGACGAGTTCCGGTCGGCAGATGGCCTGAGCACTCCGGCCAACGTCGTTCGCGTGTTGCTCGACCGTTGGACGGCTAGTCTACTGAAGAAAGTTGGGGTCGACCTGAATGGATTGAAGCGGCCCTTCGATGCGGAGGAGCGCGCGTACCTCGAACTCAACAGAGGTATCCTGCGCAGCAACTTGCCGCCTGAATTCACGAAAGCACTCGCAGTGTATCTGCGAGCGACACTATCTAACGATCTTGATACACAGCTCGCGATAACATCATGGCTCCAAGGCCACGAAACAAGAATTCGGGTCCCCGATCATTATCTGCACAAGCCAGCATTGGGACCGAAACGCTCCACGTCGTTTTTTGAGATCAGACCTGTGGGTACAGGCACCGCGCGCGAGGTGATGCGGGGGCTACTTTGGATGATCCGGGCGGCGGGATTTAACGGTTTGGTTCTGTGTATAGATGAGATTGAGGAGATTGCGAAGCTCGGGAGCCGCAGACGGGAGGACCAGGCACTACAAGCATTGCGCGATTTTATCGATAATGCCGGAAGCGAAGTTGGCTTTGATCATTTCTGCATGTATCTCGCGGCGACTCCCGCGATGTTCGAAAATGCCGAGTATTTTCCACGATACGATGCTTTGGCGACCAGAATCCAACCAATCGGAACAGAGATTAATTGGCGAGCCCCAGTCGTTAACCTTGATAAGACGCCACTTCAGCCTGGGGAGCTCAGGCAGGTCGGCATGAAGATTCGAACTGTATACGACGCCGCTTATAGCGACGGGCCGGCCGCCAGTTTGAGCGACGAAACAATCACTAAATTTGTCGACGAAGTAACAAAGAGCAGATTTCGTGTCGGCAAGCCTCGTCTGTTAGCCCGCTCCCTGGTGGATGAGCTGGAGAGAGCGCGCCAATGCGACCACCGATACATCCCTCTAGCAGATCCGGGCAGAGCCGTTCAGCAAGCGGCTGAGAAGATCGCGAAGGAAGCCAATGGTTAACGGTGCCGCGCGTCCGGCTATACGCTCGCTGCGCACGGGCATCGTGCCGACTACTGCCGTGCAGGTGCTGTCGGTCGGTTATTCTCGGCTCCGCGCAGATGTGTCTGCTGGTCTCGATAGGTTCCTCGGCGGCATGCACCAGGAGCCGATGTTCATTGAGGGTGAATGGGGGACCGGCAAAAGTCACACGCTGACGTATTGCCAGAGCCTTGCAGCTTCGGTCGGTTTGCCTACGGCCTTCGTCAGTCTCAATGCCAGAACTGTGCCTCTCAATCACCCCCAACGAATCTACAGTGAAATTGCGGCGAGCCTTCGCATTGGTTCGGTGGTCGGAATTCGTCCCTTGCTGCACTCGATTATGACCGATGCTGCATTACGAATGAAGATGGGAGTACACGCCTCGTCCGCGCGCGCTGGAGTGTTGGGATGGCCGCTATTGATGCTCGCCGACTATTACGAACGCAACGACATTTTGAATCCACGTTTAGAATTCGCGTGGTCTTACCTGTTGGGAGAAGACTTGGGGTGGGCGGACTACTCGTATAAACGGGAGCAGGCGCTCGATCGCGTCGAAAGCTTGGGCGAATGCTTGCGCGCGGCGAATGGGGCGGGTTTCATGGCTCTGTTCGATGAGGTGGAAACGATAGACCAGCTATGGAATTACCGCTCGCGAATGGTTGCCTACGCTGTCATATCACGCCTATCAAGCCTTCGGTCCGTGTGGCCGCTGTTTGCCATCACCGACCGATTTACGACTTTGGCCCGGTCCGATTACGGTCGGGCGACGCCGGCGGCTCTCACCTTTCTTCAGCAGGTCGTTTCATCAAGGTTGAGCGTATTTCGGACTCCACAATTGGATCAGCAGCGAGCTTGGAGAATTGCATTGGGTGTAGCGAACCTTTACAAAGAAGCGCACGCTGCTGTTCATTTCTCGGAGTCGCAGGTCGACGCCTGGGTTGACGAATGGGGTCGTAACCCTAGCCGCAACCCGCGGCGACTCATTAGGCTAGTCGTCAATCGGCTGGACCTGTTGCGACCCCTGATCTGATCAAATTACGCGGGCACCTGCACCGGCTCCGGTTCTTTGCGAATCAATCCCGGCTTGTTCACCATCTCCTCAATCGCGGTGAGGGCATCGCGAATTTCGGCGCGCAGGTGACCCGATTCGTTTTCAATGTCGCCAGCGCTGCTGCGGATTTCATTTGTCTTGCGGCTGATGTTCTTGATCCGGTCCAATGCCGTGCGGATTCGCATGATCTGTGCGAGAACGGTGGCGGCGTCGATCTCCTGCCGACAGGCCTGCAATGTCGCCAGCTTCTTTTGGATGATCAGGAACCGCAGTGCTGTGTTCAAGTGCTCATATGTACACGCTACGAAGCTACCGCAGGCACACTCGCCCTCGGCCCATTCGCCAATCTCGTTCGCCAAACCGTGTGCGTCGCGACTGACGTAGATGGCCGCGTTCGCAGCCCGCTCGGTCATGGCGATCGTCAAGATATCAGAGATTGCTCGCCGGCCTTTGGGCGACTGACGGTCTTTGGCTTCAATCACAATTGTCAAGGGCTCAGGCGCACAAGATGTTACAGCGATTATGATGTCCCCTGGACGATTGTCCCCGCCAACATACGCGACTTGTGCGCCGACGCAGCGCGCCCACTGCTGCAGCCGTTCAACGATTTCTTCTTCGAACGAATAACCCTTCGCGGTTGTCTGGCTGAGCGCCTCCGCTGCAGCCTCTTGGCCACGAATTTCTTTTGCAAGGTTATCAAGCTCCTCACGCAGCGGCCTAAGCGCCGCATCAACCGTAGCCTGCACCGTCTTCACGAGCGTACCGTCCGCCGCTGACAGCGAACCCACAGCAGATTTGAGAGTCGCTTGGACGGAGTCGGTTCGGTTCGCATCCAGGAGGTCGCGCAGGCTGCGCACGATACGGCTGGCGGACGTTCCATCCTTAGACGGGTCAATGTCGTTGAGCATCGCTCGGACATCATTCAGGCGATCGCCGCTAGTTTTAACGGCCTGGCTGATCAGTGCCTGAACCGGTGCCAAGACTTGGCCGTCCGCAGTGCCGATACGAGCCATCAGCGCACACTCCAGCTCCGACGGAATCGAAGAAACCTTCTTCTCGACTGCAGCCATCAACGATTCCACTTCGCGACGGACGAACTCCAGATCCTGAGCGGCACTGGCGTGTTCGAGGCAGAAAGTGCCGACCTCGACCGCTCTGACCAAGGCATCAAGGCGCATATCGTCTGCGATTTTCTTGAAATACGCCACGACATCGTTATCGACGATCTGAGCCCCATCTATAGTGACAGCGTAATCAGTGACGACTATCGCCCCGGATTTCATAATTCTCCTCCCCTCATTGCATTTCCTGCTCTGTGGATCAGCGCTACGGCGAGGTGCAAGAGAATGTCCATCCTGCATGTGCTTAGAATCAGGAGGTTAACGTCATCTTGGAGTGAGATACTGAGGCAAGTGGCTTGACAATCAAGGCTATCGCCGCTGCTCTTTAAGGGCGGCGTATTGACAGTTGGAGGCCGTAGTTATTTCGATCGACCCGTCGGGAGGTCCTTCAAGCGGAATCACGGTTGAAGTCACATAGGAAATCGCCGCCTTGATCCGTTGCTTTACCTTGCAAGGTCCGCAAGCCACCCACCCGTAAGCAGTTCGTTCGCGTTACCACTCAACAGATGACAGTGGACGAACTGACGCCTGCGGAACTGGAGCGATGGCGTCTTGCTGGACACGATCTGGACAAGAATAGTGGCGAGTGTTGCAACTCTTGCTTTCAGTGAACCTGTATAATCAGTAACTTACAGATACTTCGACACCCCTGGAATTCCGATCCCGACTAGCTCCACCAAAAAAACCTGTTTAACATCAAGGACACGGGGCCACCGCGGTCTTGGCCAGGAAAATCTTTCGGTAGAGGTCCTGGCCATAACTGGTCTGCAACGGCTCTGCTTCGTTCAGTTTGAAAGTACGCCGGCCATCAGGGGTTCTTTCAGCGCGCAGGAAGAGCATCGCGTCGTTCTTGTGCTCGAACAAAGCGCGAGCGAATTCGTGCAGATGCGTCACGTAGAAGACCTTCATGCCCTTTTCCAGAAGCGCACAAACGATCTGCCGGGCGATTTCCGATCCCTCTCGTTCGTTCGTTGCCGCGAAGGATTCGTTAAAGAGCAATAGGGAACGCGGCTCGATTTGGTTAACGATCTCGCTCATCCTCGCGAGCTCCTCGTCCAGCTTGCCGCTCTTCATGGTCTTATCTTCTTCTCGCCTGTAATGCGTCAACAACGCCGGGCACAGCTCCGCCTTAAATGACTCGGCGCCGACGAACAGACCGCATTGCATCATCAGCTGGGCAAGGCCAATGCTGCGCAGGAAAATCGATTTTCCGCCCTGGTTCGCACCCGTAATGATCACCAGATTCTTGCTATCGGCGTTGGCGGTATTGGCAACGACCCTTGCCTGCATCTGAAGCGCAAGACAAACATCGTAGAGACCGCTGAAGTTGTGCTTTCGCTCTCCCGCGGCACAAGGCTCTGGAAAAGCTACCGGCAAGCCTTTGGCTGTGAGCGCATCATGCAAATTCAAGCAGCCGATGTAGAAGGCCAATTCGGTGCGCAACCTCTCAAGAAAATTGGTTACATGGTCGGCGGATTGGACGAGCGCGCGAGCAACGCGGCTGATGGCGCGGCTTCTCATCTCTGACATGATTCGTCCGCCCGCCTCATCATGAGGATCGAGGCGATAGGTATACCCCGGCTGCCGCCTCCCGATCAGCCGCTCGAACCAGTTTGGATCGTTGCCATGCGGCTTGAGAAGCACGTAGCTGGCGCTTTCGTTGCTGTCACCCAATTTCCCACTGAACAGCACCCCCTTGCGGAATCGCAGGGCTGAAAGATGGTGCTGAACCTCGGCTAAGTAGTCCTCGTGCAATTCTTTGCTGAACATCGCGAATAGTGAAGCAAAGCCGGCAGATGTAAATCGCGCACCGTGGTCTTCGCCGATGTTCCGAAGTGTCCTGAAAACCTCGACGAATGCCTGCAGCAATTCGTTTGAGCTGTAAAGCACGGAAGAGGGGTACACGCTGGACAATCCCCACCAGTCCCGCCGTGCTGCCGCAAGGGAGCTGACGATCAGGTTGTACATCTCCCGCACCGTCTGCGCGTTATTAAGGCAATCTTTCAGGATCTGCTGCCGACGGAGGATGGTTTCGCGATCGTTGCCCATTGCGGTGAGCAGAGCCTCGCGGCTCACGTCCAGCAAAAACTCGTCGGAGCCCGCCATGGCGCGCAACAGCGTCTCCAGTTCGAGGTCTTGCCGCAGGGCAGCTTCGTTCCACGGCAGCGGCTGCTTCCGGTCGAAATCCCGGTCAGGATGCATGAGCAACGCTTTCATTCTGGAATGCGCTCCTTCAGCCACCTATAGGTAACGTGGTACTTCTCTGCGATCGCAAGCGCGTACGCAAGCCCGTCCGCAGGGCGGCGCTCCAGCTTGAATGTCCTTATCCCCGGGTTTCGCGGATCGTCCGTGCTGACGATGCTGACCGTTTTTTCATTGAATGTGGAGAGTTCATCCAGAAACGTCACGCACACGCCAAGCAGGTCGAGATCGGTGAGCCGGCCCATGATCTCTCTACTAAGGAACAGCGCGTCCCGCACGGTAGTCGACGAAAAAATCTCGTTCATCACCACGATGCTCTTCGGCGTCGCATGATCCAGTATCTGTCGGATTCGGATGAGATCATCCTGAAGCTTGCCGCGAAGGTTGCTGATATCTTCTTCCCGTTCAAAGTGGGCAAACACTTGGTCACATAAGAAGAGCCTAGATTCAGCCCCCGGAACAGGGCAGCCCAGACTCGCCAAATAATGCAATTGTCCGAACATGCGAGCGAATGTGGTTTTGCCGCCTTGGTTCGGACCGGAAACAACGAAAATACGCTCCGGACCGCTCAGGTAAAAATCGTTGCAGACGACCGAACCTTTTTCCTTCCTAAGCTTGTCCGCTAAGGCCAGGTCAAATGCCTCCCTGGCGCAAACTTCCTTGGACGTTTGGGATAGCTGCGGGAGAGAAAATTTCAGCTCCAAAGATCGGAACTTTGCAATATGCGCGCAATAAGCGACGTAAAACTGAATTTCCCGGTCAAAGCGCGCCATAGTTTCGTCAATAAAGGCCGCACGGATCTTACAAAACACATCGAGAGCGTGAAATACCTCGGGAAAAAGCAGTGCCACGCGTGACATTACCTGCGCTTCGATGTGATTCATACCATCGGACCGAGGAATCTTCAGTGGATGGGAGGCGGCGGCACCTTGCCGGAATCTGAAAAATATTTCCTCAATCGTAGTGCTGTAGTCAGGTTCGCCTCCATACTCGCGTATGTTGATGCTGTCATCTCTAAGAAGCAGAGAGTACTGGATTGCGGACAGCGCCGAGGTCAGCTCTTGCACCTCAGCCACAAGGCTACGAAATGCGTGCGATATTCCATACTGCGTTAAATATTCCCTAAATTCCTGCAGGCCACGTGATTCCAGAGTGAACTTGCCCAGGTTCGTCGATAGATCTTCGATAGCTGCGCAGTAGGTCTCGGCGGCGCCGAGAAGACGGCGCTGGATTGCCTGGGGGTAGTACAGCTTTTTTGCACTTTCAAGACGATGACGCACCGCCCGCATCTGTCCTGAGAAGGTAATAATGACTTCCATCAAGGCCGTCCGCTCAAAATCGCGCATGACCTCCTGCCGATAGGCGATTGCGTCAAGGCTTCGCAACGGCGAGAAGAAGAACGGCGCGAGGTTGTACTCCCTCCAATCAGCAGTGACGGTGTCGACGATCTGATCAAGGTGCAAGTCCCGAAAGAACGCGGGCGCCTCATCTGGCGGTGTGATGAAGTCGTCCGGCATTCGATAGAGGATGCTGTAAAAAGACACGGCAATTCCCGTCGCGCAGCGCGATCTAAGCGGCGCGACTCTTTGTTTCCTTATGTAAGCCGTGACAGGGGTGGCGAGAGCAGACGCTCCCCGAGCAACGGCCCGTAGGAGTCATCTGCCCCGAACGGTGAGTCTCGCGGGGCGGTTTCGGGTGTACTCCAAACCCGCTTCGAAGTTTAGCAGTGCATCCGGTGGGCGCTCAAGTCAACCGGTTCGCCCTTGTCAGCCGGATTGAGTTGTGCTTGAATACGAGTGGCAAAGGAGTTTGCCTTCCCGGCACGTCCGGGAAAAAGCGCCCCTCACCCTTTGAGGTGGCTGATGACTCCTCCCGTTGTTACATGCGTGGAATTCGTGTGGGAGGAGCCATGGTCAACCGAACGTATCAGCCTGATAACTGCTTTCCCTCCTTATCTTCTACCAGGGCAAATGAACGCCTGGCAGCTCTCCGCGACACAAACCAGGATCTGAGAACGTTATCGCTCTGCATCTTTCCGGTTTTGATGGAGACTCAGGAGCAACCTCAAAAAGAGGCATTCTGATGCTGCGCACTGTTGGATACAACCTTATTCAACTTCTATTCGTGATCGGGTTTGCCCCGCTGTACGCGGGTGTGCTCAGTCGCTTCAAGGAGAACGTTCAGAGCAAACGTGGCCCGAGCATCCTTCAGCCCTATCGCGATCTCTGGAAGCTGTTTCACAAGAACGAAGTGGTTTCTTCGGAAACAACGTGGATCTTCCGCGCCACTCCGTATCTCGTATTTGTCGTCCCTCTGTTCGTCACCAGTTTGATCCCGGTCCTGACCGACTATCCCTTGGCGTTCGCCTTCATGGGAGACATGCTGGCAGGCGGCTTCTTTCTTGCGTTGGGCGGATTCTTTGCTGCTCTCGCGGCCGTAGACACCGGCAACCCCTACGGGCCCATGGGGGCAAGCCGCACGCGCATGGTGGGATTTCTGGCGGAGCCCGTCTTCATGATCGTGTTTTTCACGGTCTCTTTTGTGGCGCAATCGACCATACCGTACATCGTGCAGCAGAAATGGGTAGCGAGTCCGGCAGCATTCTTTTCCCCGGCGCACATCCTGCTACTCATCGCGTTTCTTATGCTGATCCTCGCTGAGGGCGGAAGGATCCCGGTAGACAACCCGACAGGACACTTCGAGCTGGCGATGATTGATGAGTCGAAAGGACTGGAGTATTCAGGGCGGGGCGCGGCGCTTATGAAGTGGGGCGGGCAGATGAAGTTTCTTGTGCTCACATGCATTTTCCTCAACGTGCTGCTGGCGCCCTGGGGGCTCACGCACGGCCAACAGCTTGGGAATGTGCTGCTCGCTGTCCCGTTCATTCTCGTCAAAATATTGTTCTTCGTGATCGTGTTGGTGATGATCGAATCGTCGCTGGCAAAACTGCGGCTGTTTCGCATCAGCGAGTTTCTGGGCGCGGCGTTCATCATTTCGGTCGCGGCAATGATCGCAAGCATTTTTTCCGGCGCTGCGTAGGGAGGAGAAAACGTGAACCATGCTCAGGTGCCGCTGGCGGAGGGACTCAACGCCCTGATTGCCGGGCTGATTCTGATTTCCGCGTTCGCAATGGTGGCCACGCGGCAGATGCAAGGTGTGTTGCGCTTTTTTGTATTGCAGTCTGCGCTTCTGGCGACCTCGTCGTTCCTGATTGGTTATAGCCGCCATTCGATCCACCTGCTGGCATTGGGCTTCATAACCGTCGCGGCGAAATGCATTGCGATTCCGTGGATCCTGAAACGAACATTGCCCAGCGAGGTTTACGAGCGCCGGGAAATCGAACAAGTACTGAACATTCCTTCGTCGTTGTTGCTGGCCTTGCTGCTCGCTATCGCGGCGGAGTTTATCGTCGGTCCAATCGCAGGTGTTTCCAGCGATCCCGTTATCCAAGTGAACCTGCCGATCGGACTGGCGGGAGTGCTGATTGGGGGTTACTCGCTCATTGCCCGACGGGAAGCTCTTCCGCAATTGATTGGAATCCTCGCCATGGAAAACGGGGCGTTCTTCGCAGGAATCGCCATCGCCCCCGAGCTCCCCCTCATCGCGGAGCTGGCCGTCGCAATCGATGTGGTCCTGATTGCGGTCGTGGTGGGTGTATTGACCCGTACAATCACGCGCCAGATCGGCACGACGAGCCCGGCGCTTCTAGCCGAACTGAAAGAGGAGCCCCAAGCATGGCGCTGACTGCCGCGGTATTCCTACCCCTTGTTGCTGCCTTGCTTTGCTGGATGAGGCCTCTGCGCAAGATTGCCTGGGGCATGACGGTGATCTGCCTTGGCTTGAGTCTCGCGGCCTCTGCTGTCAGCGCAGAGCAGGTCATCCTGCACGGCCGAGCCGTTGCAGGGCCAGGTTGGATTGCGATCGATGGCCTGGGAGCGTTAGTCATCCTGTTGGTTAGTTTCGTTTGCACCTTGGCAGCCGTTTTCGCTCGTGGTTACATGCGGCACAGCAGCGATCACGGCGAGCGGCTGTGGTGGTTCTACTGTAACTATAACTTGCTGGTTTTCGCGCTGATTATAGTTCCAGCACTCACTGATCCTAACTTGTGCTGGGTGGGAGTCGAGCTCGTCACCCTGTTCTCTGCGTTGCTGGTCGCATTTGAAAGCACCGCGCCCGCACTCGAAGCCGCGTGGAAGTTTTCCATTTTGACAATCATGGGGGCGCCCATTTCGCTGCTCGGATTTCTCGTTCTGTACTGGGCATATCGCGGCGCCGGCGGCCCAAGCATTGAGACTTGGCAGGCACTTCATGCGCTCGCGCCAACCATGTCGCCAAACCTGCTGAAGCTCGCGTTCTTACTAGTGTTCGTAGGGTTCGGGGCGAAGACCGGGTTGGTTCCGATGCACACGTGGTTGCCGGACGCTCACAGCCAGGCCCCTACACCGGTTTGCGCGGTACTTTCCGGTATCAAGACGACTGTGCCTCTTTACGTGATACTGCGACTTCTGTCCGTGATCCTGTCTTCGCCGGAGGCACGACTTGGCGAATGGATGGTTGTCGTTGGGCTGCTTTCAGTGGCTGTCGCGGCCTTCCTGCTCCTGCAAGTCCGCGACTACAAGCGCATGTTTGCGTATTCGACGGTCGAGCACATGGGCATTATCCTGACCGCCGCGGGATTTGCAACGCAGGCCGGCGCCTCTGGCGCGGTTGCCCAGATGCTGAATCATTCACTGACCAAGTCTTTGTGCTTTTACGCTGCCGGAATCATTCTGCTATCGATGGGGACCCGTCAGATCAGAGACGTGCGGGGATTGTTCCGGATCTCACCGTTCGCGGCGAGCGCGCTGTTACTGTGTGCGCTGGCCATCGCTGGGGCACCTCCGTTTCCGATCTTTCTGAGTGAGTTTTCGATCCTCTCGGCCGGTCTTCGCTCAGGCCACAATGCGGCCGTCGCTATTCTCGCAATCCTGATAGTCGTGGCGTTTGTGGCCATTATGCTGCAAGTGAACAGCATGATATTTGGCCAATCCGAGTTCTATTCTTCGGCCGAAGAAGCGCCCCTGAGTTGCCGCACAGCCGTCGTCCTGGGTGCCATTCCCATCTTGTTCCTGGGGGTTTTTATTCCTCAACCAGTGCATTCGCTGTTAGCGCTGGCGGCACAACAATTGGGAGGACGCTAAATGACGGTTGTCTCTTCCTCAGGAAACGGACGAAACCCCAAAACGTGTCTCGACGATCTCATCGCCGCCGTTCTTGATCGTTTCGCGGAAGCAGTCTCAGCGGCTCCGGCGGGGCACGGATATGCGGCCGGGTTTCAACTGGGCCATCCGGAGACGCTGCGCTCCCTGTGCCGCTTCTTGTTCTGGGACCAGGGTTGCTCATTCGGCGGAATTATTGCTGAAGAGCACCCGAGTCACTGGCAACTGTACTATCCCTTCCTTCTTCCCGGGAATGGCTGGACGGCTGTCAGCTTGCGGCTACCCTCTGATGCAACCACCGTACCCAGCATCAGCTCCGAAGTGCATGCGGCCGATTGGCACGAGCGGGAAATCGAGGACCTTTTCGGACTGGTTTTCGAGGGCCACCCGCGGCTCGGCGACTTCATCTTGCACGACCAGGTCTGGCACGAAGGCATTGCGCCAATGCGCAAGAGCTTTTCCGCAAACCAGCCCCATTTCGAGCGGCAGCCGAATCTGGAGTGGCGACCGCTCTTGGTTGTGCAGGATCCAGGCGCCTTTGCTATGCCCGTGGGTCCGGTATATGAAGGCGGGGTTGGCGAATCGCTGCACTTCCTGCTGGAGACAGTAGGCGAGGACGTAGTTCGCTCTTCTCCGCGACTGTTCTACAACTACCGGGCCGTGGAAAAAATTGCAGAGGGGAAAACAATCAACGACGCTTTGCTATTAGCAGAGCGGTTCGCTGCCACTTCGGCGTTCGCACACTCGCTCGCATTTTGTCAGGCTGTAGAAAACATCTATTCCAGCAGGGTTTCTTCACGCGCGCAGCAGCTTCGGGTAGCACTTTGCGAATTGGAGCGCCTGCGGCACCATGCCGCCGCCATTGCCGCGATCTGCGAATCGACGGCGCTGGCTGTTTCTGCCTCTCAAGCCGCGATTATCGAAGAACACCTGCTACGAGCTTCGTGCGTCTTTGCCGGGCACCGGTACCTGTTTGGCTTGAACATCCCGGGCGGATTGACCCGCGACTTCGACACGCAAGCCTGCACGGAGCTGCTTAATGCCACTAACAAAGCCTGCACCGATCTCCTCGAACTCGAGGACCGGTTACGTTATAGCAGCAGCTTCCTTGATCGGCTCGAGGACGTAGGCGCCATCGACGCTCGTGACGCCCGTGACTTGAATCTGGTGGGGCCGATAGGCCGGGCGTCCGCCCAAAGCAACGACTTGCGCCGCGCGTGTCCCTACTCCGGCTATGAGCGGTACAAGTTTGACGTGCCCTGTGAGAGTGAGGGCGACGGCTATGCCAGACTTCGCGTTCTATTTGCCGAATGCGTTCAGTCGGCGGCCTTGATTCGGCAGGGAGTCCAATCGTTAGACGCGGGTCCCGTGCGCATTGCCTGTGACACTTCTCATGCAGGAGCTTCGATCGGCTGGGTGGAGGCGCCCCGAGGCGCCGCACTACATTGGGTCAGCATCGACGGCCTGGGCGTGATCGAGCGCTACCGCGCTATCGCACCTTCCTTCAACAATTGGCTTGGATTTCATTTGGCAGCCGAAAACTTTGCCTTCCAGGATTTCCCGATCATCCTGGCGACGTTTGGTTTGTCGGCGACGGAATGCGACCGCTAGGGGTGGAGAAGAATGAGTTTTTGGTTCTGGCATGGTTTGCGAAGAGGGGTGCAATCGACCAGGTACCCGTTTGGTCCGGAGACGGCTCCCGGCATTTCTCCCGGACGTCCCGTCAATACGCAGTTTGAATCTGCTGCCAAGGCCGGAGCGGCGGCCGGCATTTGCCCGGTCGGAGCCATCGTCGCCAACGACAGGTGGGCATTGGTGGACGAACGTACCTGCGTTCACTGCCAACGTTGCCGACTTGAATTAGACGTGCCGATAGATTGGCGTCCAGGCTACGAATGGGCCGAGCTGCCGCCGAACCGTGCGCACTACAGTCCCTTGCCTCGCCCATTTTCCAAGTCCCTTCACATCATGGTAGTGGACGCCGGGGACTGCGGCGCCTGTCTCCACGAAGTGAAGCAACTAAACAATCCTCTATATAACATGCATCGCCTGGGTTTCTTCACCACTGCCACGCCGCGAATGGCGGATCTCCTGCTGGTTGTTGGGCCCATTAGCGAGAACATGCGTGAGCCCTTGATCAAAACCTATGAGGCCATGCCCGACAACAAGCGTGTGATGGCAGTGGGAAGCTGCGCAATTAATGGCGGCGTATTCGGGCGCAGTTTCATGTCGGCTGGCGGGGTCGGCTCGGTGCTGCCCGTCGATTTGGAGGTGCCCGGGAACCCGCCGCCGCCCCTGGCCATACTCCATGCTCTGTTGGCCGCTACAGGGCGCAAGCCGCTGGGAACGCCAGAGTTTGCTGAGGCCGTCCCGATTTCCAAACCTGCCGGACGGGGACCGAGCGGCCTATGATCGCAGCCTCTGTTACGGCAACAGCGCTGTTACTGGCATTCGTGACCTGCGCGTGTGGAATCGTTGCTTGTGCACTTGTGAGCCGAACCAAAGTCGCAGGAGTTGTTGCTGCCGGCGGCACGCTCTCCTCGATTTTCCTGATGCTGGCTTCAGGTGCCGTTCTTGTCAGCGGCCGAAGCTTCGAAGCCTCTTTGTGGGTCCTCGAAGGGTGGGGCAGGTTCACCCTGCGCATGGATGCGCTCTCGTCGATCTTCCTGTTTGCTGCCGGTGTGGTGTATCTGTCTTCCTCAATTTTCGTGAAGACATTTTCCACAACACGTCCTGGAAACCGTGAAGCGGCACGCCGCTTTGGGGTCATGTATTTCGTGCTCATGGCTTCGGTTGTCCTCATCCTCATCGCCAGTGACGTGCCGTTGTTCCTCATTACATGGGAATGCATGTCGATCCTGTGCTTTCTTCTGATCAATTACAAGCACAGAGAGCGCGCCGATAGATCGGCGGGCTACTTGATGTTGGCCATGAGCGAAGCCGGCTTTATCATGGTACTCATTGCTTTCCTGATTGTTGGCAAGTCTGCCCCCAGCTTATCGTTTCCGGCTTTGGCCGCGGCCGGCAGCACGCTATCTCATGGGGCCCTCTGGGCCGTGTTTACGCTCGGCTTTCTCGGGTTCGGGGTGAAAGCTGGACTGGTTCCGGTTAACTTCTGGCTGCCTCGGTCATATACCGCGTCGCCCTCGATATTCATACCGGTGTTTGCCGGTGTCACCCTGAATCTTGGGTTTTATGGGATCCTGCGACTCAACGGCGACCTGGCTCCTGGCAGTTACGGAACGGGCCTGTTTGCGATTATCGTCGGGAGCGTTACCGCGCTGGTCGGAATTCTGTACGCCACGACCGAAAGCGACATGAAGACCATGCTCGCTTTCAGTTCCATTGAGAATGCTGGCGTCATCGTTGCCGGGATTGGAGCTTTCCTGGTTTTTCGCGCTACCGGGCACGCGGTTGCATCCGCCATTGCGCTCACCGCGGCCTTGTATCACATGGTGAACCACTCTGTGTACAAGACGCTTCTTTTTCAGGGCGCAGGTTACGTGGAAGCAGAGACCGGAACTCGCGACATGGATCGGCTCGGGGGCTTATCTCGCATCTTGCCAGGCTTATCTGCTGTCTTTCTTGTCGGGTGCTTGGCAATTTCCGCAGTGCCACCCTTTAACGGTTTCGTCAGCGAATGGCTAACATTGCAGGCCCTACTGCGAAGCGCCATTTTAGGTTCGGCCTCGATCAGGATCGTTTTTGCACTTTGTGGAGCCGCCTTGGCGCTGACGGCTGCCCTTGCGGTCACCTGTTTTGTTAAGGCCTACGCTATGAGTTTCCTCGGCATTCGCCGGGGGACATGGGGACCGCAAGCCCAGAGGAATGCACATGCTCCATTTCCGCTGTGGTTCCTGGCCGTTGTCTGTCTCCTCTTGGGGGTCCTTCCCACCTATATCATTCCGATCCTGAATCGAGCGGTTGAGCCCATGGCACAAGCAAGTGTCACGGCCGCTCTTGTCCCTCCGTTCTTCACCGCAACGGCAACGAATCAGCAACTTCCGCCGGCTTTCCTTCAGGATTTTCACAATCTGGGCGCGCAGTCCGGCGGTGCGGTCCTCCCCGGGCGAGGCTTGGTGGTGCTGCTGCGAGGCGGAGAACAGAATCCCGTTGTGTTTGCTATGTCGCCATCGTATAGCCTGATAGCACTAGCGCTCATGCTATTCCTTGCGTGGCTGGTGATTTCGCGTTGGACACGGGAACGCGCGGTTGTACGGCGTGAGCTTTGGGCGGGCGGCATACCGCGGCTGCTGGCCGAAATGACCTACACGGCTACCGGGTTTTCTAATCCCGTGCGTGTGGTTTTCCAGGCTGTTTTTCGGCCCAACATTACCGAAGACACCCGGCAGACGGTGGCAGTGCATTTCCGCACCGCCATACGGCGGCGGCGCGAAGAAACTCCAATTGTGGACCGCCTCTTCCTTCGTCCGATTCGGGATGCGATGGCCGGTGTAGCAAGCATTTTGGCCGGCATGCATCACGGCCGGCTGAACATGTATATCGCTTACGTTGTCGGATTCTTCTTGATCATTCTTTTCTTATACCGGGTTACTTAGTATTCCCTCGCATCGGGCCGTTCATGTCGTTCGGGCGGAAGCCGATTTCCCGACACTTCCATAAGAATGGGCAGCAAGGAGCTGTACAAGCGAAACAATAAGTTTCGAATCGCGCGGCGCTTTCGCGTCTCCGCGCTACCGCAGCCGGTTGCGGTTCGGCTGCGCAGCGGCTTGTCATTGAAGGTCCCGGTTGCCCCGCAGTGACGTGATGAGGCAAATGAATTGGTGGAGTTTGCTTCCGCTTGCATACTCTCGGGTCGCAGCGCGCGACCCACCGGACGGGCGTTCTTATAAGGCCTATGTCTGACGCACCAAGGCATCAATCTCTTCGTGCAGATTGCCCAGCCGCTCGAGTTCCTCGGCGACAGCGTTCGTTCCCGCAGCCATGACCTCTCTGGCATTGGTCAGTGCCTGCTCCGCACCCGCACTGACCTCGCGCAGCAGCTTTCGCACATCGGATTCAAGCCGCAGCCGGCTCTCGACCACGCGCTGCTCCGCGTCGCCCTGGACACGGGAGGCATTGGTGTCTAGTAGTTTCTCCAGGAAGCCCTCCGCGTCTTTCCGGAACCACCGCCGCAGGTGAAGCGCACCCATCGTGAGGTCAATGCTGTACAGCAGCGGGGAAGCCGGTTGTGCGATGGTGATCATATCGTGAAAGTAAAACCGTGATTGGGTCCGAAAGCCCTGTTCTGTATCGAGCTCCCTTGGCAAATGAGCGAAGTCGGCCGACTGCTCCTCCGAAATTCTTTGCAGGAGTCCGTTGACAAGGTTCACAAAACGCTGGGTCACAGAACTATAAAGTTCCTCGGCGTTCGCCTCTTCGGTATCGAGCCACGGCATGACGTGACGCCTCGCGACCGTCTGCGCAATCGACATCAGTTCGCGCCGCAGCGCCGGGCCGAACGTCGTTTTCACCGAGTTGATTTCCTGTTGCAGCTCCTTAAAGGCGATTGGGAAAACTTCTCGCAGGAATTGCTTTCGCCGCGTCAGCAGTGTGTTAGAGAGTCGCATCTGCTCGGCGGAAAACAAAGCCCCCAAATCGCGCAGCGATTGCTCGGACTGGGCGACGGTCTGGCGAAGTTCGGCGATGCGTTGCTCGGAATTCTCGATGGGCTCCTTCAGGGCGCGAATCCGCTCTTCCACCGACCGCCGCAGCGAAGCAGAGAACCGGCGCAGGCCGCGCTCGGCTGCCGCACGGGTCATGTCTTGCCCCGAGCTGGCCGCCATTCGGGTCAGGTCCTCAATCAAGGTGTTCCAATCATCCCCATTCGAGGACTGCTTGAGATTGCGGAGCGCGCTGACTTCGTAGATCCGCCCGACGGGCTTCTTCAGACGCCCTTCCAACACCTTGGCGGCGAACGCTGCTGCCTGTTGGCGCTCGGCGGGCGATACGCGGTCGATCTTGTTGAGCACGATCACGATGCGGTCGACATTGGCGGCTACCGCTTCAACCAGTGCCGCCTCCTCGCCGGAGATAGGCGGGTCGGCACCGACCACGAGGATGGCTGCGTCAATCTGCGGAATGAAGTCCTTGGTGGCTTCGGTGTTGCCCGCGAATACAGACCCGATCCCCGGCGTATCGACCAAACACATCCCCGAAGCCAACAGCGGTGAGGTAAGGAAAGCCTCGACACCCTCCACCCGTTTCTTGTTCTCCGGATTCAGCTCCTCGGAGACGTACTGCGCGAGGTCTTCGGGACGAATCGTCTTCCACTGGCCGTCGATCAGGACTCGGGCAGTCCTCTGTGCCCCGTAGCGCAGCACTGTAGGCACAGTCGTGACCGGCACGACCCCGGTCGGCAGTATCTCTTCTTCCACTAATGCATCTAGCAGCGTGGATTTGCCGCGTTTGAACTGGCCAACACAGGCGACGAAAAAGCGGCCTTCGTTGACTCTGGAAACGAGCTGGCAAATGTCATCCGCGATCGAACGCTCACCCAGCGCAGCAGCAATTTCCGCCAGCCGGGGAAGCGCCTGTGCATCTCCCACCGCCGCTTGCGCAGCAGGATTCGCTGCGGCTCCGGGGTCGCCGGTGCGCCGGCCGTTGGCGCGCTGGGGTGGGGCTACATGTTCTATGTCTGGCATCTTTGGCTCACTACTCGAATCTCCGGAGCTTGGTCATTCGCTCACCGTGGCGATCTTGTAATCGATATACAGCGGGGTGACCTTGATCTGGCTTCCATGTAAGTACCGGGGCTCCCGAGCCAGGCGAATCATCCTCAGCATCGCTCCCGGATTGCCATCGCTGTACTCCACGACCCGCTCGAGAAACTGCGCCAGGTTCTCCGCATGCAGACCTTCTCTGCGCGCGCATGACGCGGCAAATTCCGCCGCCAAATCCGGCGCGAAGTTCCGCAATGCCACCTTGTCGTTGCGATCGGCAAACAAAGGCGACACGAATCCAACATCCTCCATGTGAGCGGAACGGGCCACGGCGATGACAGGAACGGACCAGTTCAGCATCAGCTCACGAATCGAAGCGGCACACGCCTGGGAGGGTCGCATCAGGTGGTCCACAACCACCAGATACTTTGAATTCAGCAGCGCGTCCCGCAGTAATCCCTTGAGAGACACTGTGCTCTTCGCCTGGAGCGAAGATGGCCCCTTGGGACACGACTTCGTGAATACCGGATGCCCAGCGCTCAACAGCAATTCCGCCAGTTTGCGGTACAGCGCCTGTGGGGTAGGGTTACTGCCGCTGTAGAGAATGTCGGGAAAATTCGGCAAAACGGCAGATAGCAGCAGCGTTTTGCCGACGCCTCCGGGACCGTGAAGCAGAAACGGATGCCGTTGCGCCACGCGCTGACGCAGCGTTTCAAGCTCCTCGGTCCGGTCAAAGATGTTGGCGTGAGCGCCTGGCATGTTCCCCGGTGTTCCTTGCCCATCGCTCTTGGAATGCGCGCTCACGCCTGGGATCTCCGCCCTTCCTGATGCACGTACTTGATAACTTCGACATCGGACATTGCGATCAGTCCTTCTTGCACCATCTCGTCCAGCGCGGGGAGAAGGCGCTGGATGCTTTCCGCGGTATCGATGATCTGTACGAGAATGGGAGCATCTGCCGAAAAATGCAGCATGTGCGACCGGCGGATCATCGTACTTGCGCCATAACCCTCAATTCCCCGATAGACGGTCGCTCCGGCGATATCCAACTTGCGGCAGCGCTCGATGATGGCCTCATACAGAGGCCGCCCTTGCCATTGGTCATCCTCCCCAAAATGGATACGGAGCATCTTTGCCTTGCCTTCCAGTTTCACTTTTCTGCCTCCTGTGCCTCAGCGCGCGGCGGTTGTGCATGGGAGTACTTGATGATGTCAACATCGGAAAGTACGACCAGCCCTTGCTGCACCATCTGGTCGAGCACTGGGAACAACGAGCGCAATTTCTCTTCCGTGTCGACTACGGTGAGTAAGATCGGGGCATCGTGCGACAGGTTCAGGGCCGATTCTTTGTGCACCCGCCGATTGGCGCCGTAACCCAGAATTCCGCGGTAAACCGTGACGCCGGCAATATCGTTTGCCCGGAATGCCTGCACGAGAGCTTGGTGCAGAGGCTTGCCATTCCATTTGTCATGCTCGCCGATCAGGATCCGCATCATTTTGGCTTGCGCCTGCAGCTTGGCGGGCGGGACCTCCGGCTGTAACTTTTTGCCCGGAGGTATCGGCCTTATTACGTTGGTATCGCGAACCTCAATGATCCCGTGACAGGCCATCTCCGTCAGCTTGGGCAGGACCTCTTGCACCCGGTCGGGGCTTTCGAGGAATTCGATTTTGATCGGCATCTGGTCCGCGAGATCAACCAGTCGGCTGGTGTGCAGCTTGTGATCGGTGCCAAACCCCGCCACTCCGCGGACGACGGTCGCATCTGAAATACCGCGAAAAAACAGATAGTCGAGGATTGCGGCATAACAAGCCGTCCCGTGATACGTCTGCCCTTCCATCACGTAGACGGTGACCTTTTTGGCGGGTCCCGTGTTTAGCATCTGCCCTCCTATCGCGTTAAGCCGCGCTGCGAAACGATGAATTCGGTGATGTGGCCGAGCACGCCGCCCCCACCGGTTTCTCCTCGCTTAATTCGGACCTCAAACTCCATCAGCTGCTTTCCGAGCTCGTCCTGGTTACTGGCGAGCATGCGGCGTACTACCTCAGCATCATCTGGAGCAAGCATTTTGATTAGCCTGTGGCCGTGAAAGAGGCACAAGGTACCAAACTGCGTCACCCAATTTCGGAACCTCTCACGCTTCAATTCGCGAGCATATTCGGTCAATTTCTCGTCCTCATGTTCACGGATGGCCAAACACCAGTGACACGGATGAATCTCCATCAATTCAGAATCGGACCGCGACGAGTACTGCTCGAGCACGGCGCGCAAGATCCGTACGGCCTCCCCCGCCGGAGAGGCGTGGGCGAGTGACCACGCGTGAAAATTACACAGCGTTGTCGCAGGATAGCGGTGGGGAGTCTCGACGATTGCGTTCTGTAGGCTTCGCATCAAAGTGCAGACGGGACAGACTCCGCGGGCCAGCGCCTGAACAACGGAAGCGTCTGGCGCAACGGGAACAAACTGCTCCTTCATACCAGTACCCGTCCTATTTTCACGCCGGCCCAAACCGCGACGAAGCCAGTGACCAGGCTAAGCACTACGTTGAGCAAGCCGGTCATCAATTGGCCGTCCTGTATGGCGCGCAGCGTTTCATATTCGAAGGTCGAGAACGTCGTGTACGCACCAATAAAGCCGATGGGGATCAAGTATCGCCAATATGCACTCGCCGTCGTCCGGGCGAGCAAAGTCAGAATCAACCCAATCAGAAACGAGCCGCTGACGTTGATGACAAACGTACCCAGCGGGAACCGGACGCCGTAACGCCCGCCGATATAAGCGCCCAACGCGTAGCGGGCGATCGCACCGAGAAACCCTCCCACACCAACCACGACATATTTCAGCAAAACGTCCGTTCCTCTCTAACTCAGGCATGGATTCACGAAGCCATTGCTTCATTACTGGTCGAGGGTGTTTCTGCAGCAAAGACCTTCGACAATTCCTCCAAGTCGTACCGGACGCGGTCGGAATCCATTCCAGTCCTCTTCCGGTCGAGTAAGAGCCGCTCCAGTTGTGCCCGATAGCGGTTCGCAAAAGCGTCAAAACGGCGCTCCAGGTCTGAGCTTGCGTCAAGCCCCCATGAATACAACAGCCGGGAAAAGCTCTCCAGCGCCTGCGTCAGCCCCGCTTCGTGTCGATTCAAAATGCTGCGTGCGGCGCGCACCCGAAACCACTTTCCCAAACTGCCGAAGATCGGCCGCTGCGCAAGTTTTTCCTGCCGATTCATGTGGAACACCGGCATCTCCGCCAACCCCGGAAAATCCTCCTGGCGCGGGGCGTCTGTTGACCTCAGCAAGTTCGCTGCCTTCGCCAACTCCTGTTGCAGACTCTCCTGAATTTGAGAAAGATTGTTTCGGACCGCGGCGGCCATTTCGAGGCAGGTCTCGGATGCGACACTACGCAGCACCTCAGCGCAGTCCACCTCCTGTCCGTTATGCCAGAGATTCGCCACCGTTTCTGCCGCCTTTTTCAAAATGAACGAACTAAGCCGGGGAATCTCATCCGTCCTGCGCCGCACTTCGGTTTGGAACGCCGGCAGATGACCGGCGCTGCGGCGAATCTCCAGATCCATTTCCTCCAACTGCACGCGGCCTTCGGCCTCCGGTTGCGGATACTGTACGAGCGCTGCGAGGGCTGAGCGCACCGCTCCGGCCAGCATAAGTGTTTTTCTTGTCAGAGACTCCGACAAGAGCCGTTGCTTGCGCTCGTACAGGGGAGACAGTTCTTCAGCAAACCATCCTTCGAGCAGTTCGGCGTGGCTCGACATGACGCTCACGGCACGGACGGGCAGCTCAGTATCAAACTCGCTGTGCAGTTGCCGCTTCACATAGGCAATCTGTCGTTCCAGATCTGCCTGTGAAAGAAGATCGGCTTTGCTGACGAGCACGCTCGTGTTGGTGCCGGCCTGGGTCAAGGCGCTGATGATAGTAAGGTCGTCCGGGGTGAGCGTCGAACCAGCATCCACGAGCACAATACCGGCGTCGCAGCGGGGCAGATAGGCGCGCGTCTCCACCGCACCCCGGGTCGCGAGCGAGCCGACGCCCGGCGTGTCCACGAAGATGATCCCTTCGCGCAGGCGCTCCGACGGATAGAGGACCAGAATCCTACCAACTCGTTTGTGGTTCTCCGGGTTCAGGCGTTCATCGACGAATGAGGGCAGTTCTTCAACTGGGTGCTCGGAAACACCGAGACCTTCCCGCCAGACCTTGATCAAGGGCTTTTGCCCGTACCCGATTCTCGTCGGTACGGCGGTTATGGGCGTGACCCCCACGGGCAGCAGATCGGCGCCAATCACGTGATTCAGCAAGGAAGACTTGCCGGTGCTGACCCGTCCGAAAACCGCGATTTCCAGTGCTGTCTCTTCCGCGCGATCGAGAAGCATGGCCATGGTCGGACGAAATTCCGTTAGCCCGTGACGGTCGATCATGTTTGCCAGCGCCTGCAGGCCTGCAACATCCCAGCCTTCCTTCGCGAGCTTCTCGACCCTTTCTTGCAGGTCGCCGGCGCGGGGCTGGAGCACATACCGTGTCAGCTCTTTAATTGCCGACTGCAACTCGGCTACGATGCCGTTGAGATCGGCCGTGCCCTCATCCGAAACCGGACCATAGCCTCGCATGTACTGCGGTGCGAGCTCTGCGATGGCGATGTCAACGAAAGCGAGATTGACATGAATGGAGTGGATGGCGGAAACCCGTGGCTTTTCGGGAGCCAAGGATTGCCCGCCGATCACTTGCAGGAGTTGACCACGTACTCGTGCAATGTAGTCTTCGATGGTCTTCCTTTGCACGGGGGTCACGTCGTTGACGTAGTTCGGAAAGACGGTTTTCGACCCGGCAACGTTCAGCGTCGCCTCGATGTCACCCAGCAGCTTGTCAACATGCTTGCAGGTGACGAGGAGATGCTGCCGCTGGCTCCCGTTCAACGTGATGTGGCCGTCACGCAACCTGGTTCTCTCCGCTGGTGACCCCGGTCCCTGGTTTGAGTATCCATCGCAGCAAACGACAGCGCTTGACCTTCTCTACATCCGATGAAGCTGAAGCCCGTTCAAGTTCGCGGACCATGGCGTCCCTTACCGACGACAGGTGTTGCCGCAGAAAGTGCGCAATCTCGTCAACCAATACCCAATCGTCGGACGTGAGATGAGTTAGAAGAACGCGCAGCGCAGGCTCTGTCCTATGGAGGCGAAAGGCGATTTCGGCTGCGCAGGACTGCAACCACTCATCGGTCTCATGAAGTAGAAATTCCAGCGATGGCCAGACATTCGCCTCGACTCCTTGCTCTGCCAGTAAGCGAATTGCGGCCCGTCGACGACGAAGACTTGTAGCGCTTTCTTCGCTACGCGACGGCTCGGGGGAACGAGCACTTTCGATTAGATAAGGAACTGCCGCTTTGTAAATCGGACGGATGCCCTCGACGGCGGCATTGCGGCAGAAGTCACTTTCCAGGGCAGCCACCAGAGCCGGAGCGGCTGCATCCTGATGGAATTGTGCCAGGGCCTCGACCGCACCCGGCAGCTTCCGTTGCATGACCAAACCGAGCAGTACGCAACAATTTTCCTCGGATTGATTGCGCGCCAATTCGCGAGCGGCAGTGTTCTCAACCGCCTCTTCGGCCAGCCTAAGGTCCGGATCCTTGATCTTCTTCTCTTGCAGCAGATACTCCTTCAACACCCAAAAGGCGCCGAGTTCAGCCAACGTGCGTACCACTCGTTGTCGCGGCAAATACACAGTGCTGGGTTGCCCTTGCAGCAAAACGCGGCGTAAAGCCGGAACCGCACGCTCGCCGACCCCCACGAGAGCTGCAACGCTCAGCTCGCCTTCGGTAAGCGAGAACAGGCCTTGCACCAGCCTGTCGATTCCGGCTTCGTCGTCCAACTGTGCGCCGCCGCCCTCGACGAATTCTGCCATTAGCTGCACGGTAGGATTACCACCGAATCCAGAATTTCCATCGCTTTCAGCTTGGTCAGGATGGGCATTAAGACTCGCTTTCATCGATTACGACAGGGATCCCGAGATCAATACGCTCTCAAGATCGCGTTTGACGTCTGACGAGACCGGCAACTGCTCCAGCTTTTGTATGGTCTCGTTGTATGAATAAGGGAACTGTTTGAGTTCGAAATGATCGTCGTACCAGACGGCATAGCACGCGTCGGCCTTGCCGGTTTTCGGCTGGCCAAGGCTGCCCGGATTAACGACGGTTGTAGAGCCTACCCGCCGGATGAACGGGGTATGGGTGTGGCCGACGAGCAGGTAATCAACTTCGAGCGCTTCAACCTCCTTTGCCCAGCGATCGGAATCCTCCGGACAGTAGCCATAGAGCGGATCCGAAGGTATGGCGTGGCACAGGTAAAACTTTTGCCCGTCACGCTCGATGGTTCTGCGCAGTGGAAGCTGCTGCAGATATCGGCTCAGCTCACCATTCATTAAGCGGATGGTGTAATCGCGAGTTTCGAGCGCCATCTTTCGGTACCGCGGCGTACATCGCGGATCATCTTCATATCCCACCGCCTGGTCACGATTGCCGCGGACGGCAACATCCGCGCGGGATCGCAGGAGCGTCACCACTTCGTATGGGTTCGGACCATAATCGACGACATCGCCTAAGACCCAGAGCTCGTCGCCGTATTCTGGAAGCGCCATCAGCGCCTCAAGGTTCGCGTGAACGTCGGAGATCAGGACGATTTTCATGGCCGTTGCTCTGGTTGCGACGCGTTTCGATCCACACCACTAAGACTTTAATTGCACGGTTTAGGACCTTGCGTTCTCCTGCATAAGGAGCGCCGCCTTGTGAGTTTCACATCGGCGGATAGTAGATGTGCCAATACCACGTAAGCGGTCCACTCCACGTTCGCCATGGAACCTTGCTCCTATTTGATTTGTCGGGAAGACTTGCCGGGAGGACGACTCCGAGACAAGTTTCCGTTGTCAGGAGTCATCATCTGTTCGCGTGAGGCGCGACAGCGGTTCGGGGTGAACTCCTTCACCCTTTATGTAAGTTGTACATCCCCTTGATAAATCATGGGTCTTCCAGAAGTCAAGCCGCGCCGTACTGGTGCTTTGTCAGGACGGACAGCGTTGTGTCGAGTGCCTTTTCGCCCTTGTCGTTCCATCCTGGTCTTTGATGTGTGTGCAGTTCGCGGTTTTGTAACCTCACACGCAAGGTGATTCGGCTTACTTCCGCGAAGCGTCAGACCGGGCCCCGGGGCAGGCAGATATCCTCGATTTCACCGTGTGAATCTCACGGCTCGTGGGGGTCCGCATGACGGTCCCGTCGGAGTCGCGCGAAGTCCATCGCTATCTGCTTCCTGGCGCGGCTGCGCGATCTGCAGAGCGGACACCCTGGCGACTATGTCATGTGGCTGACCGTCGGCGTGGCAGCAGTTGGTTGGGCCTCTGTCCTGCCCCTGCGGTAGCGCGTTTCCAGCGGACGCCGAATTCCAACACTGCTACTTTTCAGAAGCCTTCTGCGCTGGTTCCGCATCACATCAGCTTAAGCCGGGCTTTCTGGCCGACCGAGGAACCCGGAACGACAAATCCACTCAATCGCCGCACAAAAGAACAGTGCAGCCACTTCGATATGGGCAGATGTTCATGGTCACGGCCGCGTCGATCCCTCCCCGAGTAGAAGAAGAGCGCTATATTGCGTTGCTGCGCGCAGCCAATGCCATTGCCACGTGCGGCGATTGCGACGCGGCTGCAGACACGCTGGTTCGGCAGCTGCGCGAGGTCACGCCCTTTCATTTCCTGCATGTGGTGGCCTTTGACAAGGACACCAATGCAGCCTGCTGGTCCCTGCTGGAATTCGACGGCGAGAGGCCGAAGAAAGGGTGTCACGATACAGCCACGGTTGAAGACTCGCCCATTCGGTGGGTGCACGAGTCCGGCGAGAGTCTGGTCACCCTGGATTGGAGTGGCGAGACTCGCTTCCAGAAGTACGGGGCCTTTCTGGCCGAACTCGGCATCGCTTCGACCTGCACCTTACCGTTGACGAGAGGAGCGCGCCGCCTGGGTGTGTTGAGCCTTGGCAGGTCGTATCCCAACGCCTACGACGAGGACGAGCTTCGCTTTCTCGACCTGGTTGCGGACCAGATTGGCCTGGCGATTGACGCCGCAGTGAACTTCTTCATCTCCCAGCGGGTCCAGGAACAACTGAAGCTGACCCTCGATCTGACCAACCAGGTGGTGTCTAATCTCGAGCTCCACGATTTACTCCAGGCCGCTTCCGGCAGTGTGCGGCGCGTGATGCAATGCGACGCGGCCGCCATAATGCTGGCGGATTCCGACGGCAAGCATCTGCGCGTCCATGCCCTCGATTTCCCCGAGAGCCGCGGCATCTTTACCGAGGGAGTGCTGGTACCGATTGAAGGCACCATGCCGGGCGACGCCTTCAACAGCGGCAAACCGATGATCGTGAACCGGCTCGACGCGGCCGAGATAACGCCCGAGATGTACCGCAAGGCAACCGCCGAGGGGCTGAATTCGTTCTGCGACATTCCGCTGATGAGCAGAAACCGCTTGCTTGGCGTCCTGGCGGTCGCCAAGCGGGTGGAGAATGCCTTCGACGACGAAGAGGTCGCCTTCCTGACGCAGGTGGCGAACCAGGTGGCGATCGGCGTGGAGAATGCGCTGGCCTACAGCGAGATTGCCGAACTGAAAGACCGGTTGGCGCAGGAGAAGTTGTATCTGGAAGATGAGCTGCGCGGCGAGATGGACTTTGAAGGCATCGTGGGCCAAAGTTCCGCGCTGCGCCATGTGTTGAACCTGGTGGAAACGGTGGCGCCCAGCGACTCGACCGTATTAATGCTGGGCGAAACCGGCACCGGCAAGGAACTGATTGCGCGCGCTATCCATGACCGCAGCCGGCGAAAAGACCGGACCTTCGTGAAGCTCAATTGCGCCGCCATCCCCACGGGATTGCTGGAGAGCGAGCTCTTCGGACATGAGCGCGGCGCGTTTACCGGCGCCATCACGCAGAAGATCGGACGGCTGGAACTTGCCGATCAAGGGACGCTCTTTCTGGATGAGGTGGGTGATATTCCCACCGAAATTCAGCCGAAACTGCTGCGCGCTTTGCAGGAACGGGAGTTTGAGCGTCTGGGCAGCACGCGCACCAAGAAAGTGGATGTCCGCCTTGTGGCGGCGACCAATCGCGATCTGGAAAAAATGATTGAGGACCGCGAGTTTCGCAGCGACTTGTATTATCGGCTGAACGTCTTTCCCATCCGCATTCCCCCGTTGCGCGAACGGCCCGAGGACATACCGCTTCTGGTGCGCTACTTCGTACAAAAATACGGACGCCGGATGGAGAAGCACATCGAATCGATTCCATCCGCGGCGATGAAGAAACTCGCGAGCTGGCACTGGCCGGGAAATATTCGCGAGCTGGAAAACTTCATCGAGCGCTCGGTCATTCTGACACACGGCTCCGCGCTCCAGGTGCCGGTCGGCGAACTGGGCGACAATGGCAAGCCGGCGCCTGTCACCGAGCAGCCCCACTCTGATGAGCGAGATGAAATTCTTCGCGTCCTCAAAGAGACCAGGGGCCGGGTTGCCGGTCCTAACGGCGCCGCGGTGCGCATGGGCCTCAAGCGCACTACGCTGATCTCGCGGATGCAGAAGCTGGGCATCGATCCCCGCGCGATCGCGTAAGAGTAGTTCCCCGCTTCATCACTTCCTCTTCATTTCCTCTTCATTATTGTTGTCATCCCGAGCGGAGGCGCGCCGCAGGCCGGAGCCGAGGGACCTGCTTTCGCCCGCGGCGCAGCTTCGCCGGTACCCGCGCCCATGACCCTCGACACCTTTCGACAATTGTCGAACTGTGTTTCGACAGTTTTCGACACGGGCTCTTCCGTCGTTTCTTTCCTTCCCATCGATTCAGCGATTTACGAGACAGTCGTGTTTGGCGGCTGCCGTGCTTTCCCTTTGGGCAGGCGATCAAGCAATGTTCAGAATCTCCATCGTTGACGGCCGTGCCCAACGCCGGCTGGTTTTGGAAGGCAAGCTAATCGCCCCGTGGACTGCAGAAGTGGAAAGGGTATGGCGAAGTGCAGCAGAGCAGTTGCAGGGTCGCAAGTTAGTCATCGATTTGAGGAACGTCACGCTGATCAGTGCGGATGGGGAGAACACGCTCTACGAGTTGATGAAAGAGGGCGCGAAATTCGCCTGTGCGGACGTGCTCACGAAACATATGCTGCGACGGCTGGCGCGAAGAAACCGTTGCCGGCCGTGAAATGTATCGGTGTGATGTGGGGAAATACGGCAATAAACAATCTTGAGTGTCGATTTCCAACCAATTCAAACGTCGTCATTACAGGGCGGGAGGTAGAGATGGTCAGCGCAGAAAAAATCGTAGAACAGAATTCCGCAAACCACGCTGTTGCCGGAGATTTCTGCCGGATCTTCGAGCAGGACGCGGACCGCTTGTATTTGCTGTCGTGGCTGCTGACCGCGGACCACAGCAAGGCCGAGCGATGTTTCGCCGGCGGCCTGGAGGACTCGGCCAAAAACTCCCGGGTGTTCAAAGAGTGGGCCGCTTCCTGGGCGCGCCGGATGGTCGTTCAAAACGCAATTCGGATGCTGCGGCCGCAGTCGGCAGACAGCCGTCCGTCCAATCGCGCCGCCGATCACGCCACAGAGCGACCGGAAATCTCGGCGGTGCTTGCGCTGCCGCCATTCGAGCGCTTCGTTTTTGTGATGTCGGTGCTGGAGCGCTACTCCGACCAGGATTGTGCGTTGCTGCTGGATTGCACACGCCGCGAGGTGATGGCCGCTCGAGCGCGCGCGCTACAGCGGATTGGGAGTGCTGCCGAGGCTTATCGCAAAGCGACACGTTCGGACGGGCGACTGCCGCGACAGCTCACCGCTTTGACGATGCAGGTCGAGGCTGTTCCGCTCCTGGCCACGTTGCCGTAACCGCAAAATTTTTCAGAGTGAGGATAGGGGCAATGCATTCGGAGAAACATACCGCAGTCTTTCGCAATAAATTTTTCGCATCTGCCGCTGTGGTGACGGTGTTATTGACGATCTCGGCGTGCAGCCGGAGCAACGTGCAGGCCGCGCCTGCCATGCCCGCGCCTCTGGTCACTGTGGTCAAGGCCACTGCGCAGGACGTTCCCAAGTACCTGGACGAAATCGGCAAAAACGCGGCCTTCGAGGCGGTGACGGTCACGCCGCAGGTGGGCGGGCGCATCATCGAGCGGCACTTTCACGATGGCGAAAACCTGAGCAGAGGACAGCTCCTGTTCGTGATCGATCCGCGGCCTTTCCAGGCGCAACTCGACTCGGCGCAGGCGACGCTTGCCCAAGCGAAGGCAGCGCTCGATCTGGCGAAGATCCAGTTCGCCCGCGACCAGGAGGTCATAGGAACCCGGGCGATCTCGAAGCAGGACTATGACACCAAGAAGAATACGGTAGACGTGGACCAGGCCCAGGTGGATGCCGCGCAAGCGGCACTGGAAACCGCCAAGCTCAATCTCGAGTATTGCTACATTCACTCGCCCATCGACGGCCGCGCCGGCGCGCGCCTGGTCGATGTGGGCAACGTGGTTATGGCGAACTCCACCTCGCTGCTGTCGATCCAGCGGCTCAATCCCATCTATGCGAACTTCACCATCACGGAGAGCGATCTGCCGGAGGTGCAGAAGCAGATGTCGGCGGGGACGCTGCGGGCGGCCGTCCGGATTCCGTCCGATCCGGAGAATGGGGCGCGAATCGGCCGCGTGGAATTTCTCGATAACGCCGTTCAGAACGGCACCGGCACCGTGAACCTGCGCGCCACGTTGAGCAATCCCGATCACCACTTCTGGCCCGGACAGTTTGTCGACGTGAAGCTCCTGTTGGCAACTGACAAGGCAGCCGTGCTGATTCCCAACCAGGCGGCGCAGATCAGCCAACGGGGTCCGTTCGTTTACGTGGTGAAACCCGACTCCACGGCTGAGCTGCGGCCCGTCGTGCTGGGACAGCGCCAGGGCGATCAGGTCGTGATCACCAAGGGCATTGCCGCCAACGAGCAGGTAGTGCTGACCGGCCAACTGTTGGTTCGGCCCGGCGGCAAGGTGCGCGTCGCTGCTGCATCGGCGGCGCAACCGGCTTCGCAACCAGCTTCGAATGCAAACTCCAAGACCAACGGGACCGCAGGAGCGCAGTCGTGAATCTCTCTGAACTCTTCATTCGCCGTCCGGTCATGACGGTTGCGCTCAGCGTCTCCGTCATTCTGTTCGGATTGGTAGCCTACTTTCAGTTGCCGGTAAGCGACCTGCCCGCGGTGGATTACCCGGTGATCCAGGTGCAGGTGAACTATCCCGGCGCGACGCCAGAGACTATGGCGAACAACGTCGCCACGCCGCTGGAGCGCCAGTTCATGCAGATTCCCGGCCTCGAGCTGGTGACCTCGAACAATACGCAAGGCCACACCAACTTCGTGTTGCAGTTCGATCTTTCCAAGAGTCTGGACGCGGCCGCGACTGATGTTCAGGCGGCCATCACCCGCGCCTCGGGACAGCTCCCCGTCGATCTGCCCAGCCCGCCAACGTTCACCAAGACCAACCCCAACGATCAGCCGATCATGTACCTGGTGCTGGTCAGCGACACGGAGACCGAAGGCCAGCTCTACGACTACGCCAATACGCAAGTCGGCGAGCGGCTCAGCATCTTGCCCGGCGTCAGCCAGGTTGCGGTGTACGGAACGCAGTCCGCCATTCGCGTTAAGGCTGATCCTTCGGCAATGGCGGTCCGCAACATCACGCTGGAAGATCTGACCAACGCCATCAAGAACGGCACCAGCTATACCGGCGCCGGCCAGTTCGACGGACCTCATCGCACCTTCCTGATCCAGCCGCAGGGACAGTTGACCACGGCTGAGCAATACGACAACCTCATCGTCGGACAAAGCAACGGCGCGCCAGTCTACCTGAAAGACGTGGCGACGGCCAAGCAGGGTGTGCAGGACGAGCGCATCGATATGCGCTTCTGGGCGCGCGGCTATCCCAAGCCCGGCGCCACGGTGGTCGTGGCCGTGTTCCGCCGTGCGGGCGCGAACGCGGTCGCCGTCTCCAAGTCGGTGCGCGAGGTGTTGCCCCAGCATTCAGACGCAGTTGCCCAGCTCCGTTCTGCTGGTATCGGCGTACGACCGCTCGAACACCATAGTCGGCAGCATCAACGACGTGCAGGTCACGCTCTACCTCGCGTTCGTACTGGTGGTCATGGTGATCTTTGTTTTCCTTGGCCGCGCCACCGATACGTTGATTCCCGCAGTCGCGTTGCCGTTGTCGCTGTTGCTCACCTTCATCTCGATGAAGCTTCTGGGCTACAGCCTCGACAACCTGTCGCTCATGGCGCTGACCCTGGCCATCGGCTTCCTGGTGGACGACGCGATCGTCTTCCTGGAGAACACCGTGCGCCTGATGGAAAGCGGTATGGGAGCGTTCGAGGCGTCGCTCGAGTCGGCCAAGGAAATCAGCTTCACCATCATGGCCATGACGCTTTCGCTGGCGGCCGTATTCCTTCCGCTGGTGCTGATGAGCGGCCTGATGGGCCGCATCTTCCGCGAGTTCTCCATCACCATCGTGATCTCGATTCTCGCCAGCGGACTGGTTTCGCTGACGCTGACTCCGTTGATGACCTCGCGCCTGCTGGCGCGGCGCGGTGAAGGCGCCAAGAAGACTTGGATGGAGCGCGCCTTCGGCGCGGTTGAACATCGGCTGCTGAACGTCTACGGGCGTTCGCTGTGGTTCTTCCTGCGCAATCGTTGGATTTCAGCGGTGACCTGGCTAGTTTGTTTGGTTGGAACGGGCTTCTTCTTCTACATCGTGCCCAAGGCATTTCTGCCGGTAGGCGACAGCTCGTTCATCCGCGGCGTAATGGTCGCGCAAGAGGGCTCATCGCCCGCGCAGATGCACGCCTATCAGACGGAGGCGGAGAAGATCCTCCAGTCGAATCCCGCGGTGCGCAGCACCTTCACCATGAGCGGCAATGCCACCTATCTCGGCTCCAACCAGATCATGCTGATTGCGCTGCTGAAGCCGCCGTCGCAGCGTCCGCCGATCAATGTCGTGGCCGGGCAGCTCATGGGTGGAATCATGGGCACGATTCCCGGCGCGCTGGCCTTCTTGCAACCGAATCCCGTGCTGGAAATCAGCACCGGCGCGACCGCCAACACGCAAGGCCAGTTTGCCTATGCCATGTCGGGCATCGACGCCAACGAAGTGTATGACGTCGCCGGCAAGATGATGGCGAAGATGCGGCAGTATCCCGGGTTCCTGTTCGTGAACTCGGACCTGTACAATCACACGCCCAATCTGCAAGTCGACATCCTGCGCGATCAGGCGAAGCTATATGGCGTCTCCGAGACCCGGATTCTCGCCCTGCTGCATGACGCCTACTCGCAAAACTACAGCTACCTGATCAAGAAGCCAACCGACCAGTATCAGGTGATCCTCGAGGCTGCCGACGATCAGCGCGCCTCGCCGGAAGACCTGAGCAAGCTGTACATCAAGAGCGACGACGGCCAGCGCATGATTCCGCTCAACGCCGTGACCAGCTGGCACCCGGTCATCGGCCCGCAGGCCGTGAACCACATCAATCAGTTCACCAGCGTGACCATGTTCTTCAACCTGAAGCCGGGATACTCGATCGGCCCGGCGACGCAGTATGTCGAGAAGACTGCGAAGGAAATCCTGCCGCCCGGTGTCCAGGGACAGTTGCAGGGCGAAGCACTGATCTTTCGCAACACGGTTTCCGACCTGGCGCTGCTGATGCTGGTGGCCGTGTTCGTCATGTACGTGATCCTGGCGATTCTCTACGAGAGCTACCTGCACCCGATTACGGTGCTCTCGTCCTTGCCGGTGGCCCTGCTGGGAGGGCTGCTGACGCTGTGGTTGTTCGGGGCCGAGGCGTCGCTCTATGCCTACATCGGCATGTTCATGCTGATGGGCATCGTGAAGAAGAACGGCATCATGATCGTCGATTTCGCCGAACAACGCGTGCGGCAAGGAATTCCTGACGATCAGGCGATCCACGACGCCAGCATGGAGCGCTTCCGTCCCATCATGATGACCACGGCGGCGGCGTTGCTCGGTGCGCTGCCCATCGCCTTGGGCTTCGGTGCCGACGGATCGTCGCGCCGCCCGCTGGGGCTGGTGGTTGTCGGCGGCCTCATCGTTTCTCAGTTCATAACGTTGTTCATCACTCCGGCCATCTACCTCTATCTTGAAGAATTTCAGGAGAAGGTACTGGACCGGTTCTCGTTCCTGCGCTCTACGCGCGACAAGCCGGTGCTGGTGGAGGAGCCGGTGTTGGCGTTGCAGGAAGGACATGGAGACTAGGCGGGGGCGTGTCCGGGTAGTGCCGGCCTTCAGGCCGGCGGATGCGGGCGCTATGGAAGGGTGAGTCGGCTTCAGCCGACGACATAGGGGTGACGCCGGCTGAAGCCGGCTCGATGGGCAAGGATGGGCTTGACGCGGCGCTGAAGCGCCGCACTACCCGAACGCAGGAAAAGCAGGCAGGTGTAGCGATGAGTCAAAACGTAATGCGTCCTCGTATCTTCTTTCTCGGCCTGGTGCTCAGTACGAGTGTGCTGATCGGTTGCACGGTCGGACCAAACTACAGGCGGCCGAGAGTCGACGTTCCCGGCGCGTTTCGTGGCACTGCGCCCGATGCTTCGGACCAGTCCTACGCCACGCCCCAGCAGGCGAAGCCTGAGCAGCAGCCGGCTGCATCGACGGCCCAATCGCTCGGCGACGAGAAGTGGTGGGAGGTCTTCCAGGACCCTGAGCTTCAGGGCCTGATTCGCACCGCGCTCAAGAACAACTACGACGTGCGCATCGCCGCCACTCGCGTGCTTCAGGCGCAGGCGCAGCTCGGGATCACGCGCGCCGATCAGTTGCCGTCGGTCGGCGCTGGCGGCACCATCTACAGCCAGCAAAGTCCCGTGATCGGGCCGATCCCTTCCTATGAACTCACGCAGGGCAACCTGACCGCGTCGGCGTCCTGGAACCCGGATTTCTGGGGACGGTATCGCCGTGCCACGGAATCGGCACGCGCCACGCTGCTGGCCAACGAATGGGCGCAGAAAGCGGTCATTTCGACTCTCGTTGCCAACCTGGCTTCGGACTACTTCACGCTTCGCCAGTTGGACCTGGAGCTGGAGATTTCCAAGCGCACCTACGCGGGCCGCAAGGAGTCGCTAGCACTCACGCAGACCTTGGAAGAACACGGCATCAATTCGCTCTTGGATGTGCGGCAGTCCGAGCAACTGGTATACACCGCGGCCACCGAAATCCCCGACTTCGAGCGGCAGATCGCACAGGAGGAAAACGCGATCAGCGTCCTGCTGGGGAACAATCCGGGCGACATTCCGCGCGGACTGACTTTGACCCAGCAGCCGCATGCTCCCGAAGTACCCGCGGGAGTTCCGTCGTCGCTGCTGGAGCGGCGCCCCGACATCCGCGAAGCCGAAGAAAACCTGATCGCCGCCAACGCACAGATCGGCGTGGCCAAGGCGGCTTACTACCCGCAAATCTCGCTGACGGGAACCGCCGGCTACGAAAGCCCGTCGCTTACCAACCTGTTTACCGGTCCGGCGGGGCTTTGGAACCTGGCCGCCTCGTTCACCCAGCCCATCTTCGAGGGCGGAAGGCTGAAGTCCGGTGTGCGACTGACTGAGGCGCAGAAACAGCAGATGCTGCTGACTTATCAGCAGACGATCCAGGGCGCGTTTCGCGACGTCTCGAATGCGCTGGTCGCCTACCGCAAGGACCGCGAGTTCAGAATTCAGCAGCAGAACCTGCTGGCGTCAGCCCAGGATGCGGCACAGCTTTCGCATCAGCGCTTTAACGCCGGCACTACCGATTATCTCGAGGTGCTGACCAACGAGACCAATGCCTTCTCTGCCGAGTTAGGCCTGGCGCAGGCCCAGGGAAATGAGCTCATCGCTCTGGTGCAGCTCTATCAAGCCCTTGGAGGCGGCTGGCAGCAGTAGCTCACGCGGTCCGCCAAGCCCGAGGACAGCCTAGGGCATCGGACGGCTCCCGATTTTCCACTGCCTTCAACAAGGCCGCCTCTGTTATGCACAGCTTTGATGCGAGGGCACCACGGATAACATTCTCCGGCGCTGATTTCATCCGCTACGATGGCATGATTGCGACCTTTCCGGTTCTTTGATCATGGCCAACCCTGGCGACTTCGCGTACACCGTCAAAGAGCAGGCTGACATCGTCCGCATCGTGGGCGAGTACGTGACCCTGCGCAAGAGCGGCGCGCAGAACTTCCAGGGCCTTTGTCCGTTTCACAGCGAGAAGACGCCCTCGTTTTCCGTGCACGCTACGCGGCAATTCTTTCACTGCTTCGGCTGCGGCGCCTCCGGGGACGTCTTCGCCTTCGTGCAGAAGCTCGAGAACATCACCTTCCCTGAAGCCGTGCGGCTGGTTGCGGAGAAGCTGAAGATCCCGCTGCCCAAGATGAGTTACGCCTCGCCCGAGGAGGCGCGTGCGGCCAGGCTGCGTGGCGGGCTGATCGATATTCACGAGCGGGCCTGCACGTTCTTCCAGGAACAGTTGCGCCGTCCGGAAGCCGCGCACGCTCGCGAGTATCTTGCCTCGCGAGGTCTGACGCCGGAGCACATCGCCGAGTTTCGCATCGGCTTCGCGCCCGATCACGGCTTCGTCCTGCGCGACGCGTTATGCCGGCAGTTCGACGACGAGGAGCTGCTACGCGAGTCGGGCCTGTTTTCGTGGAAAGAAAAAAATCAGCCATCAGCCGCCAGTTCTCAGCCTTCAGCAGCGAATGCGGACGAGCCAGGGAGCCTGGCCACCGACCACTGGCCACTGGCCACTGCCTACTCCCGCTTCCGCAATCGCGTGATGTTCCCCATCTGCAACGAGCAGGGCAAAGTCATCGCGTTCACCGGACGCACGCTTTCGACCGACGAGAAGGCTGGGCCGAAGTATTTGAACTCGCCGGAGACGCCGATCTACTCCAAGTCGCGCGTGCTGTTCAACCTCGACAAAGCCAAGGAGCACATCCGCAAACTCGAGTACGCGATTCTGGTGGAAGGCCAGATGGACTGCATTTCGCTCTATACCGCGACTCCGCCGTTTCACAACGTGATTGCCAGCTCCGGCACGGCTTTCACCGAGCCGCAGATACGTCTGCTCGCGCGCTTCAGCAAGAACATTGTCGTGAACTTCGACCCCGACACGGCTGGCGCAGCTGCGGCCGAGCGCTCCCTGGCGCTGCTGGTGAGTGAAGATTTTCAGGTCAAGATCCTTACGCTGGAGAGCGGCTTCGACCCGGACCTTTATATTCGCCGTAAGGGAGCGAAGGCCTACGAAGAGGCGCTGAGGCATTCGCAGAAGTATTTCGACTATCTGGTCGAGCGGGCGCGCTCGCAGTTTCCCACGCGCACTCCCGAGGGAAAGGTCAAGGCGCTGAATTACCTGCTGCCTCATATACAGCGAGTGCCCAGCCGCATCGTGCGCGACGAGTGGGCTAACGAAATCTCGCATCGGCTCGGGATTGAATCGGCGGTGCTGCGTCAGGAGCTTCGCCATGCCGCCGGATCGCGTTCGGCCGCACGGGTGAGCGCGTTGGGCAGCACCGGCGTCACGGACGCTGAGCGGGTGCTGATTCGCGCGCTGTGCAGCAACGGCCCATCGCAAACGCCGGTCAGCAGCCGCGAAGGTCTGGACACAGAGTTCGAACCCGCGCGCCAGACGCACTTCGCGCTCACCCGCGAGCGGCTGCACGAAGGCGCAGCCGCCGGGGCGCTCATCGATGCCCTACTGCTGGCCTGCGAACAACGGCTCGACCCCATGTCGCTGCCTCTGGAAGAAGCCGACCGCAGCCTCCTCGCAACCGTGCTCATGGACGAGCACGAGGAACTCACACCGGAATTGCTGGAGAGCGCCATCCGCTCGCTGCGAAAAAGGCGGGATGCGCGCGAACTGGAGCAATTGCAGCGCCGGGTCAAGGAGCTGGAGTCGAAGGAGGACGTGAGGTCGCGCGCGCAACTGGCACAGGAAAAGCTTCGCCTGAAGCGCGCGATGCATTCGTTGCAGGAGATCGGGATCGGTGAGTGACGGGATTCCCGGGACGTGGGCCGCCGCAGCGGCACCCCAGTCTCGATGCGGTTGCCTGGTTCGTTAACCCATGTAAGTGGTTGAGCACAAAAGCCTGAAGCGATTTTTGCCCCTGGGACATCTAAAGTTACAGGAGATTCGGAACTGAAACGTCCCGGACGGCCGCATACCGTTTTCCGAGGACGCTCCGTAAGTCAAAGAAAATGTTAGGAGGCGGGGCGAGCCTATGGTAACATTTGTAGGTTTCCGCATATTTCGGTACGGCAGTACCGCTCCCGCCGTAGTGTGCACACAAGACAAGCGCCTGACCGGAGGCGCGTGGTAGAGGAAATTCCGCTTTGGCTCTAGACGACAAGTACGACGATATCAAAAAACTGATCGATGTTGGCAAGGAGAAAGGTTATCTCACCTATAACGAGGTGAATGACTTGATCCCTCACGACATGCATTCCCCCGACGACCTCGAGGACCTGCTGACCACCATCGGCACGCAGGGTATTGATGTCCTCGAAGGCCCCAAGATGGGGGGCGACAAGAAATTCGACGAGCTCGAAGCCGGCGAGGACATGGAGCTCGATCTCTCGCCGGGCACGCTCGAGAAAACCAACGACCCCGTCAGAATGTATCTGCGCGAGATGGGCACCGTCCCGCTGCTCACGCGCGAAGGCGAAGTCGAAATCGCCAAGCGCATCGAGCGCGGACAGCTCCGCGTTCTGAAGGCGCTATCGCGCTCGCCCATCGTCATCCGCGAGATCATGTCCATCGGCGACGACCTGAAGCGCGGGGTGCGCTCCATCAAGGAAGTTGTCCTCTTCGACGAAGAGGAGATCACCGAAGAGGTCGTAACCAACCGCCTGAACGACATCACCGGCAAGATCGACGAGCTGGCGAAGCACTACAAGAAGGCGATCCAGCTTGCCGAGAAGCTGGCCGGCATCGTGCAGAAGAAACGGCCCAAGGAGTACCGCCGCTACCGCGTGGCGCTGGCGCGCGAGCTCATCATGGTCTCGCGTGGCATGCGCGGCCTGGGCTTCACTAATGTCGAGCGCAAGCGCCTGATCGACCGCGTCAACAAGACGGTCGACAGCATGCGCGGCCTGGAGAAGCAGGCGGTCAACTTCGACAAGCGCGCCGAGGCCACCCGCTCCGAAGACCAGAAGAAGGAATACCGCAAGCAGGCACGCGGCATTCGCTCCGATCTGGAGCGCATGGAACACGACGCGGGCGCGACCTTCCCCGAGCTCAAGCGCACGCAGCGCGAGATCGTGCAGGGCGACGTTGACGCCGAGTACGCCAAGCGCGAGCTCATCGAAGCCAACCTGCGGCTGGTGGTCTCGATCGCGAAGAAGTACACCAATCGCGGCCTGCAATTCCTCGACCTCATTCAGGAAGGCAACATCGGCCTGATGAAGGCGGTCGACAAGTTCGAATATCGCCGCGGCTACAAGTTCTCGACCTACGCGACGTGGTGGATCCGCCAGGCCATCACCCGCGCCATCGCCGACCAGGCGCGCACCATCCGTATTCCGGTGCACATGATCGAGACCATCAACAAGCTGATCCGCACCTCGCGGCAGCTGGTGCAGGAGCTCGGTCGCGAGCCGACGTCGGAAGAGATCGCCAAGCGCATGGACATCCCGGTGGCCAAGGTGCGCAAGGTGCTGAAGATCGCGCAGGAGCCGATCTCGCTGGAGACGCCGATCGGCGAAGAGGAAGATTCGCATCTGGGCGACTTCATCGAGGACCGCGCGGTGGTCTCGCCGGCCGAAGCGGTGATCAACGTCAACCTCAAGGAGCAGACGGCGCAGGTGTTGCGCACGCTGACTCCGCGGGAAGAGAAGGTCATCAAGATGCGCTTCGGGCTGGAAGATGGAAGCGAGCACACGCTCGAAGAAGTCGGCCAGTCGTTCGCGGTCACCCGCGAGCGCATCCGCCAAATCGAGGCCAAGGCGCTGCGCAAGCTGCGTCACCCCTCCCGCTCGCGCAAGCTGCGCGCGTTTATGGACGGCGTGCACGACTAGGTAGAGCGGGCCTTCAGGCCCGCGTCAGAAGCAAAGAATCAGGTAGAGCCGACCTTCAGGCCGACGTCAACGCCAAACAGCTCGGGTAGAGCCGACCTTCAGGTCGGCGTCTCACGGCACGATTGAGAAATGGGGGCTTTAGCCCCTGCGGGGCGCGATCAGCGCCCCGTTTTTATTTTGCCTGAACATCAATTGCGGCTGACCCGGGTGCCCCACTCATCCGCGGGGTTCGGATGAGTGGATTCCGCGAGTCACGGACATCGAGTACCTTTCTCACAGGCACTCATCCATCTCAGCGTTAAATCATTCCATGACCCAAGGCCTGATCTCCTGAGAACATTCAGTCGTTTCGTAATTGTCCAACCACCCGTCAGGTTGAGAAATATCCGATATGGCCTTCCGCTTCGATCACCCACTCATCCGAACCCCACGGATGAGTGGGGCACCCGGCAGTTGGACCAATCGCCGCACTCAGCATACAGGGTGTCATCCCGACCAAGGGCTTCAGCCCGCGTGGAGGGACCTGCTGTCGGCCGCGAACAGCATACCAGCACGCGCAAACAGCAGGTCTCCTTCGACTTCGCTCAGCGTCCGCCGGGTGCCCCACTCATCCGCGGGGTTCGGATGAGTGGGTTCCGCGAGTCACGGACATCGAGTACCTTTCTCACAGGCACTCATCCATCTCAGCGTTAAATCATTCCATGACCCAAGGCCTGATCTCCTGAGAACATTCAGTCGTTTCGTAATTGTCCGACCACCCGTCAGGTTGAGAAATATCCGATATAGCCTTCCGCTCCGATCACCCACTCATCCGAACCCCACGGATGAGTGGGGCATCCGGCAGTTTCGTTGACCACGGCGGCGGCACGACTGAACAGAGTGCTGAAAAACTCGAAGAGCTGGATTCCTCGCGAGCTAAAGCTCGCTCGCAAGAACAAAAATAAAGAGCTTAGGACGGCGCACCTGAAGGTGCGCCCCTTCGAAGCAACTCAAAACAGAGTTCTTCAGCAAACTGTGAGGCCGTGCCCTTTCAACCAACTCCTTACTTCTACCTTCGTTGGATTGACGGCGCCGTTGTCCGCGATAGGCTGGTAGGTTGGGCTTGGTGTGTCCAATCGCTCTCGAGACGATTGCGGGTGCGGCTCTTTGAAAAACAGTTGTTAGTGGCTGGTGGCCAGTGGCTGGTTACGATTGCGCTAAGTCATTGTTGCGGCGTGGCTTGTGAGTAGATCCTTTGTTATGACGACTTTGGCGTGGTGTCGGTAAGCCATTGATCCACAAGCGCTTACGACGAAAGCTAAGTCGCGTATTTTGACGACTTTACGGTAAAGTCGTCAAAACAAAGGCGCAGTTGGAGGGGGGTACCCCCCATAATTTCTGCGTTTTAGTGGCTGCGATGTAAGAAGTTCCTGGCCGCCATGGTAGGAATTACATCCGCCAGTTCCGCTTCCTGCGGTTAAGAAACGGGTGGCGTCCTGCCGAGATAGGGGTCGTTGCGCGGTCGCTGCGCTACAGGATGACACCTCGGATAGGGGACGGGCGGACGCGGGGCTGAAGCCCCGCTCTACCAGAGTCCGACCCTGCGCTCTACCAGAGTCCGACCCCTGGCCAAAAGAACACTAGGATGGGGCACTCGCCGCCGTTCCTGCCAGGCCGAGCTCGGGCGCGATGGTCTTCATGGCCTCGATGCAGAAGGCGATGTGCTCGTCGAGGTCGATGCCGAGCGCGGCGGCGCCGTTGATGATGTCGTCGCGGCTGACGGAGCGGGCGAAGGCTTTGTCCTTCATCCGCTTCCTTACGGACTTGGCGTCCACTTCGGCCAGCGACTTGTTGGGCTTGACCAGCGCGGTGGCGGTGATGAAGCCGGCCAGCTCGTCGCAGGCGAACAGCGCCTTCTCCATCGGCGACTGGCGCGCGACGCCGGAGTAGTCGGCGTGCGAAAGGATGGCGCGGCGCAGCTCGTCGGGCCAGCCGCGCTCGGCCAGGATCTCGCTGCCCTTGAAGGGATGCTCTTCGGCCGAGGGATAGCGCTCGTAGTCGAAGTCGTGCAGCAGGCCGACGAGCGCCCACTCGTCCTCGTCGCCGCCGAGCTTGCGGGCGTAGGCACGCATGCAGGCCTCGACCGCCAGCGCGTGCTTGCGCAGGCTTTCGGACTGGGTGAACTCAGTTAGTAAACACCACGCATCGGCGCGGTTCATAGTGAGATTCTCCTGTAACTATGCGGGTTCCGGCACTTGACAACTCGGGCCTGGTGAGGTTGCGGGAGTTGTGGCCGCGTTTTCCACTGCTCGGCCTATTGACTGTAGCAGACGAACACGGCAGAGTAGCCGTAAGCAGTACGGATGCCAGCTCTGGCATCTCCCAACCTAGCATGGCTACGACTCTCGCTCCCGTGGAGAACCGGGAAGTGGTGAGATGCGACGATTGCCATCTTGTCCAGTTCAAAACCACCAACAATCTTTGCCGTCGGTGCCGGGCGTCACTGGATGAGGATGAGCCCGAGCCAATCCTCACACCAGCTGTGCCGCTGATGGAAGCCGACGAGAGTGATCGCTCGGAGATCCAGGTCGCGAAGGCGATCCGCAGCTTGCGGCAGCGCTGCGGGCTGAGCCAGCGGCAACTGGCGATGCGCATGGGCGTGCCGCGCACGTATGTCTCGAAGATCGAGAACGAGAAGGCGACGCCGACGCTGTCGTCGCTGGAGCGGCTGGCGCGGGCGCTCGAGGTCAGCGTGCCCGACCTGCTGCACGAGTGCGGGCCGTCGCGCGAGGACGATCTGCGTCAGATGATGACCGACCCGTTCATCGTCGAGCTGATGGAATTCACCTCGAAGCTGAACGCGATGCAGTTGTCGAGCGTGCTGGCGCAGGTGCGGGACATGGTGACGCATCCGCGGCGCGGCGCGTAGTTGCCCTATGCTGTTGCGGGCCGCCTCTTCGCCCAGGCGGCCCACACCAGCGCGAGCAACGTTAGTATTGCGATGATGCCTTGCGAGATGACGCAATACAGGCACCAGATCTCGAGCACGTGGGCCTCGATGTTGGTGAGGTAAGCCCCGAAGCCGAGTCCGCCGAGCACCGCAAGCAACAGCAAGCCGCGCAAGCGCAGCCACGCGAGCACGGCGATCAGCAGATAACCTGCGATGCCGATGGCGGCGACGGGCACGCCGAACATCATCGCGTACGGACTGTGATTCACTACGCCGCAGTCCCACTTGTCGTTGATGCTGCACGGCTCTTTGCCGGGATCGTCGTAATGGACTTTGAGGGCGAGTGTGGAGACGACCATGCCGAGAACGGCAAGTAAGACGATCACGAAACGCACGATTTCTCCGTGGACGCTTGAGGCGTCAGGGCGGTTCAGGGTTGCTCTTATTGTAATCGGCGTCTGCGGGAAACTCACGCCCCACAGCGGAGGTTTGAGTTTGGCCTGACGGTCGTCGCCGCACGAACGAATCCCCGAACATGTTCGTGTACTACCGTTCACGTAGTGGCAACGCGCTTGGGCACGACCTCACAGGCTTGTGTGATGTAGTACAATCCCTACGTTTTATGCGCCGCGCGCTCGCCAATCTGCTGCTCGCGCTTTGGATTGCCGGCTCTGGTTCGGCACTGTTGCCTGCGCGCCTTACTTTGCCGGCGTGTTGCCGCGCGGGCGGCAAGCATCACTGCATGCAGCCATCGCCGGGCGATGGCTTTCAGCCGCAGGCAGCGCGCTGTCCCTACCGAAATCTGACCGCGCTGGCGTCGCAGGCCGGCAATGCGCTTCCGGCTTCCTCGCAGTCGTTTGACGCAATCTCGTCGCAGGGCCTTCTGGCGAGTGCGCAATCCTCCACGCTGTGTCGGCGATCTGTCGACAACGTTTCCGGCCGCGGCCCGCCCTCGATCTGAACTTCCATACAGGCTGTTCATGAGTTGCCAGGCTGCAGGAAGGCGAGATTTGCCATCCGCGGCCGAGCCTTCAACTCGCGGTAAATCATACGACTCTCGCGAATTGAGAGCGCTGCTGAGCTGTGCCGCACCTCGCGTGCAGAGGAACGTTCATGATCGGGAAGAACAGATGCCTTTATCCTGCGGCGCTTTGTCTGGCCGCGCTGGTTTGCGCATACACGCCGCTACAACTGGGTGCAACGGTGTTCGGCAATGTGCGCGGCATAGTGCACGATCCCCAGCACCATCCCATTGACGGCGCGCTGGTCGCGCTGAAGGCGAACGATTCCGATTACCGGCGCGACGCCAAGACCAGCGGCTCGGGAGAGTTCTATTTCGATGCAGTGCCGTTGGGCAAGTACACCATCACCGTGCAAGTTCCGGGATTTGCCACCCAGTCGCAGGTCCTGAACGTCGTGTCGGGATCGGCGCCGGTGCTGCACTATCAGCTTGCTGTTGCCGGGGCGAAGGAAGAAGTTACGGTGACGGCTTCGCCCGAGGACCTGAACCCCGACTCGCCGCGCCGCGACCTGCTGATCTCGCAGCGCCAGATCGCCGACTATGCGGGCGTGAACTCCAGCGAGAGCTTCAAGATGATTACGGACTTCGTGCCGGGCTCGTACATCGTGCACGACCAGCTGCACGTGCGCGGCGGCCATCAGGTGACGTGGGCGATCGATGGCGTACCGCTGCCCAACACCAACATCGCCTCGAATGTGGGGCCGCAATTCAATCCCCGCGACGTCTCGTACCTTCAGGCAGAGACTGGAAGCTACGCCGCAGAATACGGCGACCGCACCTACGGCGTCTTCAACGTCGCGCCCAACAGCGGCTTCGAGCGCAATCGGGAGGCCGAGTTCATTGCGAGCTACGGCAACTACAACCAGACCGACGACTGGCTGAGCTTCGGCGACCACACCGCGAAGTTCGCCTACTACGTGAGCGCCAGCGGCAATAGCACCGAGTGGGGGCTGGAGCCGCCGACGCCGGCCAATCTGCACGACCAGGCGCAGGGCGGCGGCGGATTCACTTCGCTGCTCTACAACCCGAATTCGGTCGACCAGCTTCGCTTCGATGCCGGCTTGCGGCTCGACTACTACCAGGTGCCGAACGATCCGGACATGCAGGCCCAGGGCATCGAGGACCGCGAGCGCGAGCAGGACATCTTCGGCGTCTTCACCTGGGCGCACACCTACTCGCCCGGCCTGATTTTGACAGTCTCGCCGTTCTACCACTTCAACCGCGCGGCGTACGAAGGCGGTCCCACCGATGTGCCCAGCGCGACCGACAACCGTGGCTCCAACTATGAAGGCGGGCAGATCACGCTTGCCGGAGTCAGCAAGCGCCACAATGCGCGCGTGGGCATCTACGCCTTCGCGCAGCAGGACAACACACTGTTTGCGCTGGTCGCCAACGACGGTTCGGGCGACCAGTTGAGCCAGCGCGTGTTCCCCAAAGGCAACGTTGAGGCGGCGTTCCTGGAAGACCAGTTCAAGGCGACGTCGTGGCTCACGTTGACGGGCGGAATTCGGTTAACGCATTTCGCCGGCAACCTGAATGAGAACGCCGCCGACCCGCGCGCGGGTGTAGCGGTCCGCATTCCGAAGTTGAATTGGGTCCTGCGCGCGGCGTATTCGTACTTCTACCAGCCGCCCCCGCTCGACACCGTCTCCGGACCGCTGTTGCAATATGCGTCGCAACAGGGCTTCGGATTCCTGCCGCTCAAAGGCGAGCGCGACATCCAGCAGGAATACGGCGTTACGGTTCCACTGTGGGGCTGGACGCTGACCGAGACCTATTTTCACACCGACGCACGCAACTTCTTCGATCACGACGCGCTGGGAAATTCCAACATCTTCCTCCCGCTTACTATTCAGGGCGCGCGCATCGAGGGTTTTGAGACCACGCTGCGCTCGCCGATCCTGCTCAGCCACTATCACGCGCACCTGGTCTACTCCAACCAGACCGCGCAAGGCGCCGGCGCAGTTACGGGCGGGCTGACCGACTTCTCGCCTCCGGACGAAGGCCTGTTCTTTCTGGATCACGACCAGCGCAACACGCTGTCAGCGGGAATGGAGGGCGATCTGCCATGGCGTACCTTCGCCGCTGTAACCTTCAACTATGGTTCGGGATTTCTGAACGGCGATGGCCCCAGCCACTTGCCGGCGTATAGCACCGTCGATTTGTCGATTGGTAAGTATTTGGGGGAAAACCTGCTGGTGCGCCTGGTGAGTACGAACATCGGCAATAACATCTATCAGCTCGACAATAGCAACACCTTCGGCGGGACACACTGGGCCGATCCGCGATTCATCGGCATGCAGGTGCGATACAAGTTTCGCTACTGATGAGCGTGGGTTGGGCGGAGACGAACCTGTCGTACTCTGACCGCTACGGCTGCGAGATCTTCCAGATGACTCCATTGTCTGAGCTTCCGCCACCAATCGTGGTGCCGTAGACGTTGTTCTGCGCGTCCACCAGGGGAACGCCATTGGGCGCGCCGTTGTCGCCGCTGTCCTGGAAGATGTGCAACACGCCGTAGCTCCAGACGCCATCGGATTCCGTCAGCTTGTATACCAGACCATGCGGTTGTGGGGGTTCCACACCGTATAAGTTCCCGGCTCGATCCAACGCGGGACCGGTCAGGGCACCGAACGGCGGCAGCGAGGCAATCGACGCGTACTGCCATCCCTGCCCGGAGTTGCTCAGCTCGTACGCCAGGCCAGGATCGCCGCGGAAGTTATAAGTGACGCCATAGAAGACGCCCGGAGCAGTGGAGGCGAGTTCTCCAAGGGGATCTCCTTCAGAAACCGCGAACGTGTGCAACACCGTGAAGATCCAGGCCGGGCCGGATGGGCTCAGCTCGAAAAGCACTCCGCCTGTGCCTGGGCCGCTGCTGCCATCGGAGGTGCCGAAGAGATTGCCGGCGGCATCGAACACCACGCTACTTTGAGGGATGGTTCCGTCGGTGGTGCCCATGAAGCTGTGGATCACGGCCTCGTTCCAGCTGCCATTCGCAGCAGTTAACTCGAAGGCGGTGCCTAGCCCATATTGTCCTCCCAGCTCGGTTGTGCCGAATAGGTTCGAGGAGGCGTCGAGCGCCAGCGGGCCGTAGCCGGGAGCGCTGCCATCCAGTCCTCCGCTGAAGCGGTAGATCACCGCTTCTATCCAGGGACAGGAAACCGCGTTACAAATGTGGGCTGGCGGGCGCAGCCGGAAGACCGTCCCGCAGCCGCGTCCGAAATTGCTATTGCACGACCCTATGCCGCCAGCGGTCGTGGTTCCATAGAGGGTGCCATCGGGCGCAATCACGACGGGCGCAAGCGGCGCTTGCCCATCCATGCCGCCCTGGAAGGCGTACAGCGGCGTGAGCACCCAGCTACTTCCGTGAGGCGAGAGCTTGAAAACCGTACCGCAGCCGCCGGGACAGGACGAGCTTCCCCCGGCACTGGCGGTGCCATAGAGATTTCCGGCGCGGTCCAACACCAGTCCCGCGTAGGGATAGGCGCCGTCCAAACTTCCGGTAAAGTTGTGCAGAATGGTGTATGTCTGGGCCTGCACCGATGCCGCCGTGAGGATGACAACGGCGGCGCAAAGAGTGAGGACGAGGTGTGAACTGGTCGCGCGCGTCGCAGGTTCCGTCACCGACCCTCCCTTGCCTCCCGTGTGACGCTGCTGAGAACCCAGGTTTTTCTTGCTGAGAATACTGGCTCTTTCAGCGTTTCAGCCGACTTCCAGCGTTGTGACGGGATATAGCTTAGCCTTGTCCATCAGGGAGTCAAGTCAATTTCGTTGCCGTGCCACGAATACCGGCAGAAGAGATCAATCAGCTCTTTGGATTGGCTTCCGTTCCATCTTGCGTGAGCTAGCTGCCACCTCTGCGGCGGCGCATCAGTGTGGCGTGGGCGCCGGCGCTCACCAGCACGGTGAAGCCGCCGCGCAGGCGTTCGGGATCTTCATCGACGATCCGGGCGCGCTCGCTTCCGATGGTGCCGCCCAGCACGCGGCCCAGGCTCAACAGCGAACGGCTGCCGCAGGCCCCGCAGACCTCGCCCGCACTATCGCTGATGATTTCGCAATCGGCGCATAGCACCGCATTTTCTAATGCGAGTGAGATCAGGAGCGGCTGGGGATGAGCAATTTCCTTCATAAAGGAACTCTGCTTTCAGGTTAACCGGGTTTCGCCGCGGTGGGTACTACTTGAACTCGGAGGGGAAGCACAAGAGTAACGAGGCGCTTCGAATTGCTTGGAGTTACTTTCCGCCGCCTTTCACTGCCATAACTTGAAGGCCATTAATGGGTTTGGGCGAAGGGTTAGGCAAGGCCTTGAAGATTGTCCCCCGGATTCGCGCTGCGACTGTGGTTTTCACTCCCCCGGCATATTTATTAAGGATGGAGCATTGACGGAGGACATCCCATCGCCTGTAGGTCGCGGGTCACGCTTTGCGCTCCTACGTTGTCCCGTGCCTTTGCCTGAGTAGCTCGTGCCGGAAGATGCCCGGTGTCTAGGCCGCAGGCGGCAGCAGGTTGTGGTTCAGCGCGAAGAGGGCGAGTTCCAGCCGGTTGCCCACGCCGATCTTGTTGAAGATGTTGGTGAGGTGGCGCTTGACGGTCTCTTCGCTGATGCCGAAGGTTTCGGCGATGTGCTTGTTGGTCGAGCCTTCGGTGATCAGCGTGACCACCTCAAGTTCGCGCGCGGTCAGGCCGAAGGTCTTGCGCGGCGGGGGCGCGGTTTGCGCCGTGAGGTCGCGCAGCACCTGAACAAGGTTCTGCACCGGGCGACCTTCCAGCCAGTACTGCCCTTGCATCACCGCGCGAATGCAGGCGGAGAGATGGGCCACGACGGCGTCCTTCAGCACCACACCACGCGCTCCCAGCTGCAAGGCCTCCAGGATCTGCCGTTTGTCGATTTGGCCGGTGAGAACGATGGTGCGCGTCTCGCCGCCGTTGTCGCCGGTCATTTCGCGTAGCGCTTCGAGTCCGGGCATCTTGGGCATGGCGAGGTCGAGCAGCAGGATGTCGGGACGCAGGGTGCGCACCATGTGCAGCGCCTCCACGCCGTCCTTGGCTTCGGCCACCAGCTTGATGGTTGGATCGGCTTGCAGCATGTTGCGCAGCCCGATGCGAACCACCGGATGATCGTCAGCGATGAGAACTCGAATTGGTGTCGTCGCCATCTTGTTTCCTCGCACCGAGGGATGGTCTTTCCTGGTCCTGTTACGCCGTAGAACCTTCCTCCGGAAGAACCGAGCCGCCGAACTCGCGCACCAGTTCGGCTTCTATCGTCCTCAGGGCAGCCATGGCGCTCGCCAGTTCGGGCGCCGCGGCGCTTAACTGAGAGTCACGCCCCATTTGCTCCAGGCTGGCGCAGAAGCGCGAGAGCTCGCGCGCGCCCATCATCATGCTGCTGCCCTTAAGGTAGTGCGCGCGCTCGCGCAGCTGGCCGGCATCGGACCGGGCCAGCGCCTCACGAATCTGCGCGATGGCGTGGCGGGCTTCGAAAACGTAGTCGCGACACAGCTCGGTCAGCATGCCGGGATTGTTTGCGGTCGCTTGCCGCAGACGGTCAAAGATCTCCCTGGCTAAGACCGGTTCGCTCACGTTTGCTTTCAGCCGTTACCCCATGTGGCGCGGATACCTATAGGTACCCCTTATCGCCTTTGGCGTCAAGGCAGCAGTTGTGCGGTTACTTCCGATTGTTGTGTCGAATTACTGTTGCGTGTCGCGGTGAATGTCGTCTGGGCTCAGAATCGGGAGAAGTCCGGCTTGCGCTTTTCGAGGAACGCGCTGAGTGCCTCCTTGGTCTCGGGCGAGTCGAGGCGCTCGGAGATGACTTCCACTTCCTCGCGCATGGCGCGCTCTACCTCGGCGCGAAAGGCGCGCTTCATGAGTTGCTTGCAGGCCAGTACCGCTCCCCTCGGCTTCTCGGCGATCTGCTGCGCCGCTGCCAGTGCAGTCGATAGCAATGCCTCGTGGGGAAGCACAGCGTTGACCAGGCCCATCTCGTAGGCGCGCTGCGCCGCGAGAGGAGCGCCGAGCAGAAACAGTTCCGACGCACGCTGCGGGCCGATGAGCAGTGGCAGCAGCACGGTCGAGGCCGCTTCAGGCACGATGCCGAGGTTGATGAATGGCATCATGAACCTGGCGTCATCAGCAGCGTAGACGAGATCGCAGTGTAGCAGGATGGTGGTGCCGACTCCCACCGCCAGCCCTTGGACGGCGGCGACGATGGGCTTCTTCGCGCCGGCGACGGCGCGAATGAAACGCACGGCCGGCGGCACCGCCTGGCCCTTCCACGGCTTTCGCATGAAGTCTTCGAGATCGTTGCCCGCGGTGAATGCCTCACCCTTGCCATGCAGCAGCAGCGCGCGCACGGCGGCATCGGTTTCGGCCTGGTCTACCGCATCCGACAGGGCGTTGTATATGTCGGCCGTGAGGGCGTTCTTCTTTTCGGGACGGTTGACAGCAATCTGTAACACCGCGCCTGCGCGCTCAACTTCAACCTGTGGCATGAGCAGTTCCGTTTCTTCAGCTGATGTGGAGTTTCGCGTGGATTGTAGCTGAAAATCAGCCGCACTCGGCAGTTAACTGGGTAGAGCGGGCCTTCAGGCCCGCGTTCCCTCCGCATCACAAGTTGAGTCGGCTTCAGCCGACGACACTTCCGTCGGCTAAGGCCGACTGTGACAACAAGAAAAGACACTGCGACGCGGGCCTGAAGGCCCGCTCTACCCAAGCGCCACAAATAAACAAAAGCCAAGAGCTAAATGCTAACTGCTAAATGCTAAATGCTAAGTGCCAGTCCCGAATGCCGTAGAATCTCTCCAGCGAGGAGAAACGTATGTCTGTCAAGATCCCCGAGAACTACATGGACCTCTTTCACAAGAAAGCCTTCGGCAGCCTGAGCACGCTGATGCCGGATGGCAGTCCGCAGACCAATCCGGTTTGGGTCGATTTCCAGAACGGCGAAGTTTGGGTGAACTCCGCCGCTGGCCGCCTGAAGGACAAGAACATGAAGCGCGATCCGCGCGTCTCGGTGGCTGTCATCGATCCCGACAATCCCTATCGCTTTATGGAAATCCGGGGCAAGGTGCGCGAGGTGACGCAGGACGGCGCCACCCAGCACATCGACAAGATGGCCAAGAAGTACCTGGACAAGGACAAGTATCCGTTCGCGCAGCCGGGCGAGCAGCGCGTGTTGTACAAGATCACCCCCGAGCATGTGCATACGATGGGATAGGCAAAAGGAAGTGGGCGCGGGCGGATGAGCGCCTGCATTGACTCAGCTTTGCCGCTCCGCGCCGCTTCTTTCGCATGACGGGTGAATCAAATGAACAGCTAGAATAGAGGTACTATGCGGCGGGTTTATCTCGACAACAACGCCACCACTCCCATGCTGCCCGAAGTGTTCGAGGCCATGCGCCCGTACTTCGGCGAGAAGTTCGGCAATGCCTCGTCGATTCACCAGCAGGGCCAGCAGGCGCGCAGCGCGGTGGAGCACGCTCGCGAGAGCGTTGCCGATCTGCTGAATTGCCGCCCGGCGGAAGTGGTGTTTACCAGCGGCGGTACCGAGGGCGACAACCTCGCGCTGTTCGGCATGTTGCGGCCGGGCGATCACGTCATTACTTCGGCGATTGAGCATCACGCGGTACTGAATTCGTGTCATCGCCTGGAGCAGATGGGGTGCGCGGTGACCTACGTCCCGGTGGACGAGCGCACGATGGTTGACCCTGACGATGTGCGGCGTGCGCTGCGGCCTGAGACCAAGCTGATCAGCATCATGCTGGCGAATAACGAAACGGGGGTGCTCCAGCCGGTGCAGGAGATCGGTAAGATCGCCGCTGAAGCCGATGTGTACTTCCACACCGATGCGGTGCAGGCGGCGGGGAAGGTTCCCTTGGATGTGAAGGAGATTGGCTGCGACTTGCTGACCATCTCCGCGCATAAAATTCATGGGCCGCAGGGTGCGGGGGCGTTGTTTGTGCGCAAGGGAACGCTGCTTCAGCCGCTGCTGTATGGCGGACGTCATGAGCGCTCGCGGCGTGCGGGCACGGAGAACCTGGCAGGAATTGTTGGGCTGGGCAAGGCGGCGGAGATTGCGCGCACTGGCTTCGCCGACGGAAGCGTCGCCAGAATGGCCGAGCTGCGGGACAGGCTGGAGAATACGATTCTGGAGCAGGTCGAGTTGGTTGCGGTGAATGGCGCGGGTGCGGAGCGGGTTCCGAATACCACGAACATTTCGTTCGACTGCATTGAAGGCGAGGCCATGGTGATCGGGCTCGACCTGAAAGGGCTGGCGATTTCGACCGGCGCGGCGTGCTCGTCGGGGGCTATCGAGCCTTCGCATGTGCTGACCGCGATGGGGCTATCCGCCGATCGCGCGCGCGGTAGTATTCGCTTCAGCCTGGGCAAGCAGAACACGGCGGAGGATGTAGAGTTTGCGCTAGTGCTCGTGCCCGAAGTGGTGGCGCGGCTACGGGAACTGTCGCCGGTGTACAAGGTTGCGCATAGTTGAACGAGAAGGCAGAGACGCGGGGACATCCCTCAGCGGCTAAAGCCGCAATGGTTTTGCGGCATTTACGGACGGCCTGAAGGCCGTCCCCTTCAAGACAGGCTTAATCAGGGCCTCCCTAAGTGCTAATTGCTAAGTGCTAATTGCCAAGTGCTAATTGCCAAGTGCTAATTGCCAAGTGCTAATTGCCAAGTGCTAATTGCTAAGCGCTAATTACTGATTGCTAAATGCTGAATTCCAAGACCATCGCCGTCGCCATGTCGGGCGGTGTGGATTCGTCCACCGTCGCGGCTATGCTGTGTCAGCAGGGATACGACGTTGTGGGACTCACGCTCCAGCTCTGGAACCAGCGGCGGCTGGCGGGGCGCGAGGGTATGCCCGAGAGCGTGCAGGGGCGCTGCTGCTCCATCGACGACGTCTACGACGCGCGCCGGGTGGCGGAGACGCTTGGCATTCCGTACTACGTCGTCAACCAGGAGGAGCGCTTCGAGCAGGACGTGGTGCGGCCATTCGTCTCCGAGTACCTGCGGGGCCGCACGCCGATTCCGTGCAGCCTGTGCAACAACCATCTCAAGTTCGATCAGTTGCTCGTAACCGCGCGGCAGATTGGTGCCGAGGTGCTGGCCACCGGGCACTACGCCCGCAACGAATCTGATGAGCGCAGCGGCCGCTGGCTGCTGAAGCGCCCCGCCGATCGCAGCAAGGACCAGACCTACTTCCTCTTCGGTCTGACGCAGGAGCAGTTGAGCCGCACGCTTTTTCCGCTGGGCGAGATGAGCAAGCCCGACGTTCGCGAGGAGGCCAGACGCACCGGGTTGCGCGTGTTCGAGAAGCCGGACTCGCAGGAGATTTGCTTTATCCCCGGCGGCGACTACAAGCGCTTTCTCGACGCCTATCTCGACGAGCAGGGCGAGGAGCTGCCCGACACCGCGGGCGAGTTGGTCACGACCACCGGGGAGGTCATCGGCGCTCACAGCGGCATCCACAACTTCACCGTCGGCCAGCGCAAGGGTCTTGGCGTGGCCAAGGGTTCTCCGCTGTATGTGCTGGAGATTCGCGGCGACGAGCGGCAGGTGGTCGTGGGCCGTGACGACGAACTCTTCTCGTCGACGCTGCGCGCCCGCAACGTGAACTGGATTGCCATCGACGAGCTGCGCTCACCGATGCTGGTGCAGGCGAAGATCCGTCATCGCCACGAGCCTGCCGAGGCGGTGATCGCGAAGAACGGCGATGACGAGGTGCTGGCGACCTTTGCCGAGCCGCAGCGCGCGATCACGCCGGGACAGGCGGTCGTGTTCTACGATGGCGAGGTGGTGGTGGGCGGCGGGTGGATCGTTTAAGGGCCGTGGATAGTGGGTTAGTTGATAGTGGATAGAAAACCGGGTCGGGACCTACTCGTCGCCATTTCTAGCCACTAACCACTGCCTTCAAATAAACATCTCGTCCGACGGGCCGCCATTGCGGCGACGCCTCTGCTGGTTAAAGTAGGCGCCGAATCCCGTGCTGATGGCATGCATAAGGCCGGAGACCTGGCGCACCGGCGACATCACGCTCTGCTGCACCTTTTCCGAGGTCTCCTCCACGCGGTTCATCGTGCGAGTCAGCATCTCGTCGCCGCGAATGACCTGCAAGCGCGTGCGGTCGATGGCATCGTTCACCGTAACCTGAACCCGCTCGACGGTGGCCTTTGCGGTTGTACTTATCTCGGACAGGTTGCTGATAATCGTCTCCACCTGCGGCCGCGACTTGGCGACCAGGCCCTTGATGTCTTCCTGCACGACTTTTGCACTTTCCAGCAACGGCAGCACGCGCACTTGCACCGTACTGGTGGTGTCCTCAACCTTGTCGGCGAGGGCCTCAATGCGCGATCCCAGCTTGCGAATGGCAATGAACATCCCTAACAGGATGATCATCTGCAAGACGACGGCGGCTGCCGTGACGGCGATGAATGCAGTAAGCAACGTGGTGTCCATGACGATCCGTACCCGCTAGTGGTCAGTCTCTGAAATCAGCGCCTGGCCGAATGCTGGCCTACAAAGCCCGTCGGCCGGCGAGACTACGGCACATTCGGAGTCGCGCCGCCCACCTCTTCACCGGTGGCCTCGCGATAAGCGCTGCGTCCGGCTTCGACCGCGGAGCGAATCTGCTCCTTCTGCTGGTTGAGATAGTCGCGGCCCTTCTCGGCCCAACTTCCGGCCTGCTCGCGGGCCTGGCGCGCGCGCTCCTTCACCGTGTTGGTGCCGTCTTCCGCCGCCGAACGCAGTTGCTGGCGCATTTCCTCGCCCGACTTAGGGGCATAAAGGATTCCCACCGCCGCGCCGATTCCTAAACCTGCCAAAAACCACAGAAAGCCAGCTCCACCGCCATCATTTTCCGACATGATTGCCTCCTTACAAACGTTCAGAAGCGGATGTTAGCACCCGTATTGCGGAATTACAAACCGCGGGGCTTGCCCCGGCGACCACCTCTTTTTACTGGCCTGCCTGAAGCAGAGTAGATCATCGGAAAAAATCTGGATTGCCCAACAAAAGCGGAGTCTCTGACACAACTGCTGCCGTGCAGCACGCGTCCATGTGAGCAGGTGGTGCTATGACGCCTTCCCTGTTTTCCCCGCGGATCCTGGCCGTAATCGCCTTGGGCACGATTCTGCTTGCAACCACCGGTTGCGGCGGCGGATCGAGCAACGTGAGCGCCGGCTCCGGCAACTCGAGCCCCGCTCCTGTCTCGGCGACCTTGAGCGCGTCGCCCACCACCATCAACGCGGGACAGACCGCGACGCTGTCGTGGACGACCACCAACGCCACCGCCGCACAAATCGACAACGGTATTGGTTCGGTGCAGTTGAGCGGCAGCGTAACGGTCACCCCGTCGCAGACCACGACCTACACCATCACGGCAACCGGTGCGAACAGCCAGCAGGCGACGGCGCAGGCCACGGTCAGCGTGCAGGCGGCATCGCTGCAGAGCATCCAGCACGTCATCTTCATGCTCCAGGAGAACCGCAGCTTCGATACCTACTTCGGGTTGCTCAATCCCTATCGCGCGTCCAACAACTACCAGACGGGCGACGACGGGAACACGTACATGGTGGATGGAATCGACGACAAGCTGTCACGCTTCAGCAACGAAGACGATGAAGGGCAGAGCTTCATGCTCTTCAAGACCAAGAGCAGTTGTCTCGACGACATGACCTCGGCATGGCTGGAGAGCTACGGCGACGTGAATCGCTACGACTTCACCCTGAACCGGCACATTCTGATGGATGGCTTCGTACATGTGGCGGAAAACTACGCCAAGTCAGGCTCCGGCGATGGCCAATTCACTGACCTGGTGGGCAAGCGCGCCATGGCCTACTACGACCAGGGCTTCCTGCCCTACTACTACTTCATGGCTTCGCAGTTTGCCATCTCGGACCGCTGGTTTTCGCCGGTTTCGAGCAAGAGCACGCCAAACCGCATCGCCACCATGACCGGGGGGACTACGCAAGGCCTGGTGCGCGATCCGTTCGTGGACGACCACTTCACCAGCCAGTTGAATATCGAGACCATTTTTCAGGAGCTGGACCAGAACAACGTTTCCTGGAAGATCTACTACTCCCTGACTGAGGGCGGCTGTGACGATGAGGACGGCGATTGCGGACCGGGCGGCCACTCGAACGACTATCCGGTCACGACCTTTGAAGACTTCACCTATTCGCACATGTACCTGTACGAGAACCCGCAACATGCGCCGTGTGCCCCGCCGACCATCGGCTCGCAACAGGCGGTGGGCGATCCCAGCGACGCGTTCTGCATCGACATCAATCACATTGCACCGCTCGATCAGTATCTATCCGATGTGGCTAACAACAAGCTGCCCAGCTATGCGTTTATCGAAGCGGATTACGGACACAGTGATGAGCATCCCGGTTCCGGACAATCGATTCTGGCCGGCCAGCAGAGAGTGGCGATGCTAATCAATTCCCTGATGCAAAGCCCGTCATGGAGCAGTTCCGTGTTCTTCCTCAGCTATGACGAACCGGGCGGCCCGTTCGACCATGTCCCTCCGGTGCCCAACCATTCCAACGACAATACGGACATGACTCTGGGCAGCATTCCCGATATCAGCAGCATCGCTGTCAACCCCGACGGTTACTGGCCATGCCTGCCGCCGGGCGGCATACCGACGCTGCACTGCGATTTGAAGCCAACCGATCCGGGCGCAAATCCTAACGACGCACCGGCCAAAGAGGGCTTTGCGGCACAGCTTGGTTTCCGCTTGCCGAATATCGTAGTGTCGCCGTTCGCGCGTCGGCATTATGTTTCGCACGTGCCGATGGACCACACTGCCATTATCAAGTTTGTGGAGAACCGCTTCATCGGCCCCAACGCGCACTTGACGGCGCGCGACGCGGCGCAACCCGACCTGATGAACATGTTTGACTTTGCGCGCGTGCCGTGGGCGACGCCCCCGACCCCTCCACCCGCGCCCGCGCCTTACGCCTGTACCCCGGATGACATGTAGAGAGGCGCCCGCATAACGCGCGGTCGCTGCGCCTTGTCGATGGTCAGCCTCATGCCCCGGGCCTCGTTTTCACGGGCTGGTTGTCGAACATGGCGTCCCGATGCTACAAGTTATCTTCGCCTGCGGCGAAGAGATCCGTCGCGGTGTATTTGGAGAGGTTGCAACTGGCTACTGGCCACTGACCACTGGTCATCGGCCATTGACTTATGATTTTCCGCTCTGACAATCGCGCTCCCGAACAAATGCGGCCGGTGAACATCGTTGCCGACTTCATCTCGACCGCCGAAGGCTCGTGCCTCATCGAGCTGGGCAACACGCGGGTCATCTGCACCGCGACCATCGAGGATACGGTTCCGCAGTTTCTGCGCAACAGCGGCAAAGGCTGGGTGACCAGCGAGTACGGGATGCTGCCGCGCTCCACGCTGACGCGCACGCCGCGCGAGGTGACCAAGGGCCGCGCCGGCGGGCGAACCCACGAGATCCAGCGGCTGATTGGCCGCTCGCTGCGCGCCGTGACGGACATGGACAAGCTGGGCGAACGCACTATCTTCATCGACTGCGACGTGATTCAGGCCGACGGCGGCACGCGCACGGCGTCTGTTACCGGCGCGTTTGTCGCGATGGGACTGGCGATGCGGCGCATGGTGGATGCGGGATCTATCAGCGTCGCGCCCATCCGCGACTACGTTGCCGCGACAAGCATCGGCATCGTCGATGGCGAGATCATGCTCGATCTGTGCTACGAAGAGGACGCGCGCGCCGATGTCGACATGAACGTGGTCGCCACCGGCAGCAAGAAGCTGGTCGAGGTACAGGCGACGGCGGAGCGGCGTCCGTTTGACGACGCGCAGATGTTGAAGATGCTGACCCTGGCGCGGCAGGGAATTGAGTCGCTGGTGTTGCGCCAGCAGGCCGTACTGAGCGGCTTGCCGCTGCGACAGTGACCGACGGACCAATGCTGCCCGGCTCTTTCTGCGTTACATCGGCGAGCCGTCGCGATAAGCTGTTGCTTCCTGCGAAAACTTAGCGGCGTCCGACTCATGATCTGGTTCTCTCTGTTCTTCTTTATCTCCGGGCTATGCAGCATTGTCTATGAGCTGGTGTGGCTGCGCCTGGCCATGGCCAAGTTCGGCGTTACCAGTGCGTTGGTTTCCATCGTTCTCTCCGTATTTATGGCGGGCCTGGGTGCAGGCTCCTGGCTTGCCGGTGTTGGGGTGCGACGTTATGGCGAGCGCATCAAGCTCGCTCCCCTTCGCCTCTACGCAGTCATCGAGCTGGTGATCGGGATTTCGGCGCTGGCCGTCCCGCTGGAGCTTGCCTGGGGAAGCCGCCTGCTGGAGACCATCGCCGGCTCCGCGTCCATTTCGTCTGGAAGCTACTACCTGCTTTCGGGACTTTGGCTCGCGGTCACGCTGGTTCCGTGGTGCGCTTGCATGGGCGCGACGATTCCGGTCGCGATGTTCGCGATTCGAAGACAGCACCGGGATGAATCGGAGCGGTCGTTCAGCTTGCTGTACCTGGCGAACGTGTTGGGGGCGGTTGGCGGGGCTTGTCTGGCCCCGGTGTTGATCGAGCTTTATGGATTTCACGGCACGCTGCGCACGGGCGCGATTCTGAACGCGCTGATCTTCGCTTCGGCGATGGTGGTCGCGGGCCGGCTTCGCCGTGCCGGCGGCGTGAGTGCGGGTCCAATTGTTCCTGCTAATCCGAAAACCGTTCCTTCCACCTCACCCACTCATTCGAACGCCGCGAATGAGTTGGGCACCCAGGATCTCCCACTCATCCGAAAAGAACGGATGAGTGGGGCACCCTATTCGGAAGGTCGCGGCCTCGCCGACAACTCTGCGCTGTTACTACTGTTCACCACCGGGCTGGCGACCATGGGGGCGGAGGTCATCTGGATTCGGCTCTACACGTACTACATCGGCCCGGTGGTGTATTCGTTCGCGGCCATTCTGGCCTCTTACCTGATCGCGACCTTCCTGGGCTCGAAGGCTTACCGAATTTGGAGTCGTCGGCGGTCTGAATACGATGTGCGGCTGCTTTGGATTTCGCTCGCGTTCTTCAGCTTGCTGCCGCTGCTCACAGCCGACAGCCGTCTGCCGATGTATCGCTTTCTGCGCGTGTTCCTGGGCGTGTTCCCGTTCGCGGCGGTGATCGGTTTCCTGACTCCCATGCTGGTGGACCGCTGGTCCGAGGGCGATCCCGATCGTGCCGGTCGCGCCTATGCGGTCAACGTTGTGGGCTGCATTCTGGGACCGTTGCTGGCGGGGTTCGTGCTGCTTCCTCTTGTAGGTGAACACATATCGATGTTCATCCTGGCGGTGCCGTGGTTTGGTATGGCGTTGTTCACCAGAAAAGACGCACCCCTGCTGCAAAACGCGACTGCCGCATTGACTCTTATTGCTGCCCTGACCTTGCTCTTCTTCACCAGAGACTACGAGGCGCTGTACCCGAAGAGCGTGGTCCGGCGAGACAGCACGGCTACGGTGATCGCCACCGGCGAGGGCTTTCAGAAGCAGCTCCTGGTGAACGGCTTTGGCATGACGACGCTCACGCCGATCACCAAGATGATGGCCCATTTCACCTTCACTCATCTGACGCAGCCGCCGCGCAATGCGCTCATCATCTGTTTTGGGATGGGCACCACATTCCGTTCGGCGATGTCGTGGGGCATCCCGGTGACGGTGGTGGAGCTGGTGCCCAGCGTCCCCAAGCTGTTCACCTATTTCCATCCCGGGTCGGGCGAGCTGTTGCAGTCACCGCGCGCGCACATTGTTGTCGATGATGGACGGCGCTTCCTCGACCGCTCGGTGGAGCACTTCGATGCCGTGATCATCGATCCGCCCCCACCTATCGACGCAGCGGGCTCCAGCCTGCTCTACTCGCGCGAGTTCTACGAGCTGGTAAGGTCGCACCTTAGTCATGGCGGCATCCTGCAACAGTGGTTCTTCTCGGGCGACCGCGTGGACAGGGCGGCCGCCACGCGCGCGCTCACGCAAGTGTTCCCGTACGTCCGCGTCTTTGGTCCGGTGGACAACCCGGGCTCGGTATACCACGCCGTGGGCTTCCATTTCCTGGCCAGCATGGAGCCCATTGCCGATCGCACCGCGCTGGAGCTGATGGTGCGCATGCCTCCGGCTGCAGTCACTGACATGATGGAGTGGGGTCCGGCGCAAACTCCGCAGGAGCAGTTCGACCTGATGCTGAGGCAGGAAATCCGCCCGCAGCAGTTGATTGCACTCTCGCCCGAGACGCCGGCGCTGGAGGACGACCGCCCCTTCAACGAGTACGACGGCCTGCGCCGGGTGTTTGCGAAGACGGTGCAAGCGGCCGCGCCGGGACGCTAGCATCGGTTAAATCCGCGAGAAACAGCAGATGCTCGCTGAAATGCGAAAGGCGTGACCATTATCGTGACCTTGGTTTCATTGACATGCCCGCGCCATTCGTCTATCCTTAAATCTTTCGCGGTCCTGCGTTTGCCCGCCTGAAGGTCTCTGCGCGTTCAGCGCCTGAACCGAGCGGCTCTTTCGCGGTTTCAAATCTGGGAGAGTTTAACGATGTCAACGTATTTTCCCAAGGGGGAAATTGCGCGCAGATGGTTTGTCATTGATGCCGATGGCCAGACGCTGGGGCGGCTGGCGACCCGTGCGGCGCGCATCCTCTCTGGCAAAGACAATCCGCGCTACACGCCGTTCCTCGATACCGGCGATCACGTGGTTGTGATCAACGCCGAGAAGGTGCGGCTCACCGGGCTGAAGTCCGACAGCAAGGTCTATCATCGGTACACGGGATATCCCGGCGGCATCCGGTCGGAAGAGTTCACCAAGCGGCAGGCAAGACGGCCGGAGAAGATCGTGGAAGACGCGATCACCGGCATGCTGCCGCACACCAAGCTGGGGCGGGCGATGGCCGGCAAGCTGAAGGTCTATCGCGGCGACAAGCATCCGCACCAGGCGCAGAAGCCGGAAGCGATTCAAGTCGCGCAGCGGGCATAAAAGCAGGTCCCTCGACTCCGGCGCTGATGCGCCTGCGCTCGAGATGACAACCAAAAGTTAGGACATCGAGGAAGATGGCAGATCTAGTTCAGTACTACGGCACGGGGCGGCGCAAGTCGAGCGTGGCACGCGTGTTTCTTCGCCCCGGTAGCGGCGACTTCACGGTCAACGGCAAGCCCTTTGACCAGCACTTTGTCACCGAAGCGCAGCGCATCATGGCGAAATCGCCGTTCGTGCTCACCGAGACCGGCGGCAGCTTCAACGTGGTCTGCACGGTCAACGGCGGCGGCGTGAACGGCCAAGCCGGCGCGGTGCGCATGGGCGTGGCTCGCGCGCTCCAGGAGTTCAATCCTGAGCTGCGCGCCAAACTGAAGGCCGAAGGCTTTCTGCGCCGCGACGCGCGCGGCAAAGAGCGCAAGAAGTACGGCCAGAAGGGCGCGCGTAAGCGCTTCCAGTTCTCCAAGCGGTAGAGAAGTGGCCAGTGGTCGGTGACCAGTGGCCAGTTACTGACGACGAGTTCTGGCCACTGGCCACTCGCTTTTTGGTTCCGGGGGCGAGCAGGTTAGCAACATTCACCGGAACGAATCCTTCCCGCGCTCGCAATATGCCGGGGCGGGAAAAGCAATTCAGGCTGCGTGCCTGAATGCAAGCCCACCGAGGAGGTAGCTTGGCGAATATCACGATGAAGGAGTTGCTCGAAGCCGGCGTTCACTTCGGGCACCAGACCAAACGCTGGAACCCGAAGATGAAGGAATACATCTTCGGCGAGCGCAACGGAATTTACATCATCGATCTCCAGAAGACGCTGAAGATGTTCAAGGAAGCGTCGAAGTTTGTGCAGGAGCAGGTGGCCACAGGCAAGCTGGTGCTTTTCGTGGGCACCAAGCGCCAGGCGCAGGATGCGATCGCCGAGGAGGCCACGCGCAGCGGCATGTTCTACGTCAACTCGCGCTGGCTGGGCGGACTGCTCACCAACTGGGTGACGGTGCAGAAATCGGTGAAGCGGCTGAAGGAGCTCGACGAGATGGCCACGGATGGCCGCTACGAGCTGCTGCCGAAGAAGGAAGTCATCAAACTGGAGCGCGAGCGCAAGCACCTCCAGGCCAACCTTGCCGGCATCAAGAATTTGAACCGGCTGCCCGATCTGCTGTTCGTCATCGACTCCAACAAGGAGCAGATTGCGGTGAAGGAAGCGCGCAAGCTGGGCATTCCGGTGGTCGCCGTGGTGGACACGAATTGCGATCCGACGGAAGTGGATTACGTGATCCCCGGCAACGATGACGCGCTGCGTGCGATCCGGCTGTTCGCGTCGAAGATCGCGGACTCGGTGGTTGAGGGCGCGAATGCCGCCACCGACAAGCAGATGGCCGATATCACGGCCGGCGTGCAGTACAGCGAGGCGGCGGAAGCTGCCGCGGCGAGTCCCGAGAGTGCCGAGGGCGAGGCGGTGCCGGAATCGACCATCGACGACTCCGACGAGGTCAGCATGGAAGAGGTGCTGGGCCGCGGCGGGCGTCGCGCCGAAAATACAACGGCGTAATCGGATTGACGAGTGGTTTCCCTGCCCGCGCGTTGATCGAGCGCGGGCGGTTTTTCATAAAGACGCTTTTCGCTGTTCGCCATTCGCTCTTCGCCAGAGAATTGCGTGACCTTCCAGCACTGGCGGGCGGAGAAAAATACAGTGCCGAAGGCACGGCATAACTTAGCCCAGCATGGAGCGGGCCGAAGGCCGCCAAATGCTGGATAGGCGATGTAATTGGGATAAGAGTCCCTTCAGGGACGGCATAAGACGGCATTCATAATCAAGGCTGGGGCCCGTTCTGGCGAAAACCGAAGAGCGAACAGCGAAATCGAGGACTATTGAAAGATGAGTACGAGCACCGTGAACATATCCGCAGCACAAGTCAAAGAGCTTCGCGACAAGACCAACGCTCCCATGATGGATTGCAAGAACGCCCTCACGGAGGCGAAGGGCGACGTGGAGGCGGCAATCGTCGTCCTCCGCAAAAAGGGCATCGCCACCGCCGCCAAGAAGGCGACGCGCACCACCAGCGAAGGCTCGGTGGCCAGCTACATCCATGCCGGCGGCAAGATCGGCGTGCTGGTCGAGGTCAACTGCGAAAGCGACTTCGTTGCCCGCACCGATGACTTCAAGGCCCTGGTGCACGACATCGCTATGCACATCGCCGCAACCGACCCGCGCTTCATTCGCAAGGAAGACGTCACTCCCGAAGCGTTCGAGAAGGAGAAGGACATCTACCGCGCGCAGGCGGCGCAGACCGGCAAGCCCGCCCCGGTGATCGAGAAGATCGTCGAGGGCAAGATGGGCAAGTTCTACGAGGAGGTCTGCCTGTACGAGCAGCCCTTCATCAAGGACCAGACCATGACGGTGTCGCAGCTCATCGCCACCGTCATCGGTAAGCTGGGCGAGAACATCTCCGTCCGCCGCTTCGCGCGCTTCAAGGTGGGCGATGTAGGCGAGACGGTCGCCGTCAGCAAGGCCGGCGAACAAGCCAGCGAGTAAGGCACGATATCAGGGAAGCAAGACAAAGGGCGGGGAAAATCCCGCCCTTCTGCTCGTGTGAGCTTCCAACGGCAAACCTTGACACGCCAATTCGGCGCCTCTAACGCGATGCCATGGAAGTACACCTGAGCCCGGAACAATCCTCCAGGCTAGTTGAACTCGCTCGCGAGCGCGGACGCGAGCCGCACCTTCTGGCCGAGGAAGCAATTACCCGATATCTGGAGGAAGAAGACCGCTTCGTCGATGCCGTCAAGCTCGGCGAATCGCAGCTTGAGCGAGGCGAATACCTCACCCACGAAGAGGTTGGAAACCGCATCCAGCGGATGCCTAAGTCCTGATGGAAATCCGCTGGTCGCCGCAGGCGGCTGACGAGGACTGGCCTTAATCTGCGCCCAACCTGATCGCCTCCAGAAACGCGGCCCCGAACTTCTCCAGCTTGTACTCGCCGATGCCTCGAATGCGCGCGAGAGCATCCAGCGTTTGCGGGGCGGAGCGGGCGAGTTCGCGCAGCACCGAATCGTGGGCCACCCAGAACGCGACCTGTTTATTCGCTCGGGCTAGTTCCAGACGCACCGCCTTCAGGCGTTCGTACCTGACTGTGGCGGCGGGATCGAGTGGGCCGGCATCGGTAATCGCCGGCCTGGGTTTGGAGCGTTTACTGCTTCGCGGTGATGCATTCGCGTCATGCGGCACGGTGCGAACATCTCCGCGGCAGACATCACACGCGCAATGCGTCACCTCCGAGTTGTCGCCGAAGTAGGCGAGGATGGCGTGGCGGCGACATCGCCGAGCGTAAGCGTACTGGAACATGCTTTCCAGCTTCCGGCGCGCGTGAGTTTGCAGAAGCTCAACTTGCGCCGGCGTTAGCGCGGTGTTGTTCTCGCCAATTTTGTCGATGAAGAATTCCTGCGTGTGCCGGTCCACCAGACTACAGTACAAGACGCACTGCGCCGGCCGTCCATCGCGTCCGGCACGGCCCGCTTCCTGATAATAAGCTTCCAGACTGGCGGGAATGTTGTAGTGAACGACGAAGCGGATGTCGGGCTTGTTGATGCCCATGCCGAAAGCGTTCGTCGCCACCACCACCGCGTCAGGATTGGCCATGAAATCCTGCTGGGCCTTTTTGCGGGCGTCAGTCTCCATGCCCGCGTGATAAGCCCGTATAGTGCGCTGCGGAAAGCTCCGATGCAGGAACGCGGTCAGATACTCAACCTTCTTTCGCGTCGAGCAATAGACAATCCCGCTGCCCGGTTGCCTGGAGAGCCCGTGCACCAGGGACTGGTCCTTCTCCAGGTCGAAATCAATGCGGCGGCACGCATAAGTGAGGTTCGGACGATCGAACCCTGTGACGTGCACCTTGGGCGCGCGCAACTTCAGCATCCTGACAATGTCGTTGCGCACGGCGGGAGTGGCGGTCGCGGTGAGCGCGATGGTCGACGGCGACCCAAGCTGCTCGCGCACTTCGGCCAGGCGCATGTATTCGGGGCGGAAGTCGTGTCCCCAGAAGCTGAGGCAGTGGGCCTCATCGACCACCAGCAGTTTGGTTTGAAGTTGCGGCAGCACTCGCTGAAACGAAGCCGAAGCGAAGCGCTCGGGCGCGAGATAAAGTAGCCCGTCGAATCCTTGCTTCAGCCGATTCAGAACCTGCGACTGTTCGTGCGTTTCTTGTGAACTGTTCAGCAGCAATACGGGGACGCCGAGGTCTCGCAACTGCCGCACCTGGTCGGCCATCAGCGAAATGAGCGGCGAAACCACGACGGTGAGGCCCTTCAGCAGCAGTGCCGGGAGCTGAAAGCAGAGGCTCTTGCCGGCGCCGGTCGGCATCACGCAAACGACGTCGCTGCCGCTCAGCACATTGTCGATGATTTCGCGTTGATGAGGACGGAAGCCCTCGAGCCGGAAGACCCGCAGCAGGAGATCGTCGACGTTGGTGACACCGGCCAAACCACCAATGTACCGCAGCCGGCGGCGACGGCGTGCAAAAACCTTTGTGGCTCGGCAAAGCTGTGCCGGCGCTTTCCCGCTCCGGGAGCGCAGCGTCCAGTTTTTGGACAGAGGCTGCGCTCTCGCACTCCTGCTACACTGAAGAACAAGTCTCCACAGGTGTATGCACGTATGGATGCTCCCATCTACAAACGCATTCTTCTGAAGATCTCCGGCGAGGCACTGGCTGCCGGGCAGGGTTTTGGCGTCGACAACCGTCGCGTGCATGAGATCGCGGCCGAGTTGGCGGAAGTGCATCGTCTTGGCGTCGAGATTGCCATCGTCGTTGGCGGGGGCAACTTCTTTCGCGGCGTCGCCGAGCAGGCCAAGGAGATGGACCGCGTTTCCGCCGACCACATGGGCATGCTGGCTACGGTCATCAACGCGCTGGCATTGCAAGACGCCCTGGAGAAGCAGGACGTTTTCACCCGCGTGATGAGCGCGATCGAGATGAACCAGGTTGCCGAGCCGTTTATCCGCCGCCGCGCCATTCGCCATCTGGAGAAAGGACGGGTCGTGGTCTTCGCCGGGGGCACGGGCAATCCCTATTTCTCGACCGATACCGCGGCCTCGTTGCGCGCGATGGAGATCAAAGCAGATGCGATCCTGAAGGCGACCAAGGTGAACGGCATCTACACGGACGATCCGGTCATCGTGAAAGACGCCACTATGTTCGACCAGATCAGTTATATGGAAGTGCTGCGCCGCGGATTGCGGGTGATGGACGCCACCGCCATCGCGCTTTGCCGGGAGAACAATCTGCCCATCGTCATCTTCAATTTGAATGAGCGCGGCAACATCCACCGCGTGGTGATGGGCGAACGTGTAGGATCACTAGTCACCCAGGGCTGAGGAGCCTGCCCGCCAGAGAGCGGCAGCAGACTCGGCCTGTGCTCGATTTCCTGAACCGCGGCTGGTGGCCGGGTTACAATCTCTTGGTTTCCCGCTGAGCACGAGTATGGCTGAGCAAGTCTACAAGCCATCACAAGCGGCCCCCATTTCAGGCGTCTATCGGGTGGAACACGACGGCCACCGGGAAGCGCACGAGGCCATCCTGCTGCAAGGCGAGATCTTTCCGGCCTGCAATGTCTGCGGGGACGAGGTGCGCTTTATTGTCAGGCACTGCGCCAACGACATCCGTGTTGACAAGGATTTCGTCTCGTGAGACTAGCCGCCCCGCGCCATTTTATTACGAAGTGTTAAGTCTGCGCCCCGCTCTTCCCAAACTCACGAAATTAAGCTAAGTTTCTACCGAACAGTAAGCAAATAATTTGCGGAGCAGGGCGCATGGCAACACCCGTACGTCTCTCCATCTCGCGGTCCAGTTCTGCTGGATGTCCGACACCTTCCGCACGTAAGGGCGCATTTCAACTCCGGGGCGGCCTGAAGAATGGGGGCCACGGCGACAGCCGGCGCAGCAGCCGGCGCTACCGTGCCGGCGACACGGTGCGGCAATCAGGGATCTACGAAGTTCTACATGATCGCGCTCATCGCGAGGCCCATGAGGTGGTGATGATTAGCGACGAACGCTTCCCCGACTGTGAAACCTGCAAAGAGAAAGTGCGATTTCGCCTGGTGCGGACTGCTCCCTATATCTTCCAGGACGAAGACTTCGAAGAAAATTCGTAGCGAAAGCGATTGTTGCGCGCGCAATGGTTCCGCGTGCGGCAACCAAACGGCCACTGAGACTCGGAGCCGCAACGGCTGTGAGCGGCAGGCGCCTACGATCAACTTGCCCTTGCGGTGACGGTGCTACCTGCGTGCCTGCAATTCGCCTTCGATTCCCAACGAGCAGTCCGGATTGACGTTCTGGACGTAGATGTCGTTCTCGCCGTTGCGATCATCTTCCCACGCCAAGGCTGCGAGTCCGGATGGCGCGAGCCCCGCAGCCAACCGCGACTTGTCTGACGATGCGGACGAGACGGGGAACTGCGAGCAGATGGTGCTTCCCGTCCCATCCAGCTTGATCGCCTGAATCGTTCCCGTGCCGAAGCCCGGCGAATCGACCCAGAAGACGAGCGCACCCGTGCCGATCTGCACGTTCTCTACCCAGTTTTCTGAATCGTTGTTCAGGGGCACGATAGTCAGCCCCGTGTCGGTCCACTGCCGTGTACCGGAGGAGTTGAACTTCTGTCCCCAGACACCCGCCATGCTTTGCAGCGAGTTCTGCTCCGTCCAGAAGAGGAACGTCTCCTGGGTGGCAGGATTGTAGGAAACCGATGGGCTGACTCTTATGCGCTGCGCGTTGGTTGAGCCCACCGAGCCGTTGTGCGGAAAGGCCTCGCTTCCGTCAGCCAGGATGTGCTGCGCATATACCTGAAGACTGGGACTGTTGCTGTACCACGAGAACACCGCGCCGCCGCTGCCGTCGGGCGTGAAGTAAGGGAACTCGCCGAACTGGAGCGAGCCTCCGTCGAAGACGTGCACGTGGCTCGATCCCCACAGCAGATTTCCGTTCCTGTCGAGCTTGTTGGCGTAGAGATAGTTGCTGGTTCCGAAGCCATGATTACGCACCCACGACACAATCACCGAGCCATTGTCTCCGGCATGCAGGTCGGCGAGGGTGTAGTTGTAGCCGGCTTCCTGAATGAGCTTGCCGCGGCCAAGAGCGGTCAGGCCGGGCCATAGGGGCAGCCCGCTAGTGGTCAACTTTTGTAGCTGGATGGCACTGCCGTTCGTCCAGCCCACCACGATGAATCCGTCGCTGGTCACGGTCACCTTGGGGTCGTTGTGCGAGCCGGGATCGTTGGTGAGGGCGATCCCGTTCGGTCCCCATATCTCGCCGCCGGTGCGGCTGATTTTCATCGCCGTGACCTGGGGATTGTTGGGATTCCGCCGGTCGTCGAGAAAGGCGATGATCCCGGCGCCGGAGCTATCGACGGCTAGTCCGTAATCTTCTGTCGAGCTGAGCGTCAGCTTCGCTACCTGCAATCCATCGTGAGGAAATTGTTCGAATCCGTTCGCATCCAGACGCTGGTAATACACGTCGTAGCCGTGCGGCGGCGGATCGTTGGGATTGTTATTGAACCAGCTTACGGACCACGTGTTGTCGGGCAGCGGAAGGAGCTTGGGCTGCACCTGATCGGCGCCTGCGATGTTGGACAGATCGAGGTTCTGTGCAGGGTTGGACGACCATTGCGCCCAAGCGCAGGCCGAGACGGTGAGCAGCACCAGCAGCAGTACGGCTGTGCGACAGATATGTTTCATCGTGTGTCCTTTTCGGAGATACGGGAACGCGTCGGAATTCTACATCCGCGGCAGGCAAGTGTCGCGGGAAAATCCGGGGCTTCCGATTTGTCCGAGCACAAGAGGCGCCGATCAGGACGCCAGTTGCTGGGGCATGCTGATGGTGCGCTTGGGACCGCGCTTGCGTATGAGCAGCACGCGGATGCGCTCTAACAGTTCCACGGGGGCGAATTCGCCTTTCGGCAGCCAGACATCGGCGACATGGTCCTCGCTGCAACAAGTCACCGAGCCGGAGAAGAGCAGGGCCGGAGTATCGGGTGCGACGGCTTTCAGTTGGTCGATCAAGCGCGCGCCGTTCAATTTCGGCATCATCAAGTCGGTGAGCACCAGATCGATGCCGCCCCGTCTCATAACTTCGACAGCACACTCCGGATCGGAGCACGTGAGGACACGATAGCCGCGCGTTTCCAACAGTACTTTGCGAATGGAGAGAGAGCGTTCATCATCGTCGACACACAGAATCGTTCGTTTTGGTTTCATTTACCCCCACATCCCTTTCTGAGGCACTGAGCAGTCCCGCAGGCGGGCAAACCTGGAGCCGACGCGGGCCAATGCCGGGAATTTCACTACGCCAGAGCGTGTAAGCGTGTCCCGGATACTACGACCCGCAGACAAGCGCGCACAAGTACTGCAAAGGTCAAATCGCGAGAGAGATTTTGCGTAGCGATGAGCTGGTGTGAAAGCACCGGATGTGGTGACAAGACGCGCTGGAAGAGTTGAGAAAAGCATTGCGCGACGCGGCCTTTCCGCGTGCACAAGAAATCCTCAGTAAAGTCACATCGTAACTTCTCCGTCAATCACATGCACTACGTTACCTCCGACGCGAACATCTGTGACGCCTTGCTGCGACTTCGCGGCGCGAATGTGGATGAAGCTGGGACGCCGCGCCTCGATGCCTTGTTCGATTAGGCCCGGGGTCTCCGGCGCAAGCACGCCATACTTGACCGCCCACGCGGTGCAGCATCCCGCGGCCGAGCCCGTAGCGGGATCTTCGCCGTTGTAGAAGATCATGCGCGCGTGCAGCGTGGCGCCGGAATCGACCGTCTCCTGGCAGACGAAGTAAAAGAACGCCGGACTGCCGATGGTTGCGAGGTACGGCGCCATCTGGTTCCAGCCGACCGTGAAATTCTGAAGGGTTCTCAGCGAGCGAAAGGGAACTATGGTGAACGGCATACCAGTCGAGACGGTCTGGATTGGCAGGCGCTCGTCCAATTCGCTGACCGCGACGCCGAGCAGGCGGGCGATGCCCTCATGCGAATGAGCGCGGCCAAACTGCGGCTCAGCCTGGCGCATTTCGCCAAAGAGCAGGCCGTTGCGCTGCTCGAAACGCACCGGAATCTTGCCCACCTTCAGATCAAGCACAACCTCCGCAGAGCCGGATTGTTGCTGGAGATACCACGACGTGCCCAGGGTGGGATGGCCGGCAAACGGCAGTTCCTCATTCACGGTGAAGATGCGGACCTTATGTCCCTCCGCGCGCTCAGTCGCCGCATCGCGCGGCAGAATAAACGTGGTTTCGGCCAGGTTCATCTCGCGCGCCAGGCTTTGCATCTCAATGTCACTTAAGCCGCGTGCGTCGGTGAAGACGGCGAGCTGGTTCCCCTCGAGAACTCGAGAGGTAAAAACGTCGAGGTGAACGAAAGGAAACTTGCGACCCGGCATTTGGCTAGCTCCCGGGCCCAACCCAGCCTCGAGGATGGTGGGCTGCGGCGGGCCTGAAAAATCTCGCGCCTCAGTGTATCGTTGCTGTATCACTTTAGATTTCAGCCAGCGTCTACCAGATTCAGGGAGGGATCATGAGCGAAGTAAAAATGCCTCGCATCAACGACGTTGCACCCGATTTCGAGGCGAAGACAACGCACGGGATGATGAAGCTCAGCGATATCACCGCCAGCGGGAAGTGGGTAGTCTTGTTCTCCCATCCCGCCGATTTCACGCCGGTATGCACGACGGAGTTCGTCGAGTTTTCGAAACGCCACGGCGAGTTCGCCCGTCGTAACTCTCAACTGCTCGGCAACTCGGTGGACAGTGTGTATTCGCATATCGCGTGGGTACGCAACATCGAGCAGAATTTCGGCGTGAAGGTGCCGTTCCCGGTGATTGCCGACCTCGACCAGAAGGTTGCGCGCGCCTACGGCATGGTGCACGAGGCGGTCAGCGATACGGCGACAGTGCGCGCGGTTTTTGTAATCGATCCCAAGAACATCATCCGCGCCATGATCTATTACCCAATGTCGCTGGGCCGCAACGTTGATGAGATCGTGCGCATTGTAGACGCGCTGCAAACTGCCGACTCCAACGCCTGCTCTACGCCCGCCAACTGGCGTCCAGGCGATTCGGTTATTGTGCCCGCGCCGGCCACCCAGGCAGACGCGGAAAAGCGCGTGGCGGCGAAGGCGGAGTTCGAGGTCAGCGACTGGTACCTGTCGAGGAAGAAACTGGCGTCGGCGGCCAAGAACTAACATTTAGGTTATTGAGGAAGCGAAGGGGGTCCGGTGACTCTCCCGGTCTTCAAAACCGGCGATTGGCATCTTTGATGTCAATGGTGCGTTCGACTCGCACACGCTTCCGCCAAGCTTCTTACTTCCGGCCGCACTTGGGGCTGCATTGTCTCCCACGCGTCTAACCGCAGCGCTTCGAGGCGGCAAGTTGTTTCGTAATGGGGTAACCGAACATCCGGCGGGCAGGGCGTTACTGCCGTAACGGAACTCTGACCTCTGGTATGCCACCAGTGCGCATCTACTTGCGACAATGAGATTTATAAGAGCGGAAGCGCTCGGTCAAAAACTTGCGCCCAACACAGGGCAAAACTCTCTCTGGCCACCCTGAGTTCCGGCTGCGGCGGCTCGTCGCGGCGTCGACCGCGCACCGGGCAGGGCATGAAAGAGTGCAAGGAGGTTGTATGTCTTCGCCGTTCTCGTCTGCTTTGGCAAGGCTCGATGAGAGCCTTCAGAACGTACAAATGGAGATCGAGTGTCTGGGGGCGGCCTTGGAGGTCAATGACGACCGGCTGATTCACAGCCTGGCCGATGCCCGTCAGTACGCAGCGAGATTGCGCGACATGGTGCGTGAGCAGCGTCCCGATGCCCATTGGGAAGACCGCAATGCCTTGGGTCGGCTAGTTCAAGAGCTGGAAGGGGAGATTGCCGCGAAAGTAAAGCGCAATCAACAGCGGCGTGAGAAGCTGCTGGAACTCGCCGATGAGCTGGAAGGCGGAAGTGTCAAGCACCGCTTCGATACTCGCAGTGCGGCGCTGAATGCTTTGCGCCTGGAGGCCGTGCGGGAGCTGCGTTCGGATGCGGCTGTCGGAGAGAACGTAAAAGCGCTAGGCGGTCCCGACGCGAGCGGTTGGCTGGCTTGGGCGTGCGGCCTGCTGGAGGGACGGGACGCCGCCGTGCTGTCGGAGCTCCGTCGCGACTTCCCCGACCTGGAGCGCTTTGCGGGCGAGATGGAGGAAGGCTACTGGATACCGGCTCTGCGTCGGGCGGAAACGCGGCCACCTACTTCCTCGCTGGCCGCCGAGGAACCGGCGTCTGCGGCGGAAAGGAGTTTGCCCGGCGCTCCGCAACCGCCCTCGCAGCGTATTCGCCAGGCGGCGCAGCCCGCAGACAGCGCGCCGGCGGAGTTCTACAAGATAAGCGGCACGGCGAGCTATGATGCCTCCCTGTCGGCGAGCTACGGCAGACCAGCCTCAACCGAAGCAGATACAGACTCCGCTGGAAGGGTAAGCCTTTCAACCCACGAGCCAAGTGCGACCAGCGCCGGTACTAACGACGAGGCGCTTATCGATTCCATAGCTGCGGCGCCGCATGTAAAGATTTGCGACCGCTGCGGCGGAACCTTCCCTGCGACATTTCAACTTTGCCCCTTCGACGGATCCTCTCTACAGGCATTCGCGGAGCGGGCTCCGACCGCTGCCGTTGCCGCCAAGCGCCAGGGCCAGGCGGCTGCGGGCGCACTGCCCATAACCGAAGCACCGGCCCCGAAGTCACAGCCGATAAGAACGGATTACATAGCGGGAACCGGCTTAGTCGTTTCCGACGAACCGCCCGTGGTGCACGAGTCGGAGTCGGAGTACGAGTACGACAGGCTGAAGGCCATTCTAAAGCTAGGCTCAGACGACGAAGCGAAGTTTCAACTGCTGGACTCAGGCATCCCGCGCAGGAAACTGGTAATTGCTTTCGGTACGGCGGCAGGCGCTGTGCTGCTTTGCACGGTGCTCGTACTGGCCTACCGATCCAGCGGGGTGAGCGTGAGCAAATTGGGGTCGACGGTGCTGGCGGCAGGAGCCAATGTTGCCGGCATCGCGACAACGGTGGTACCGGATTCGGATATCCAGAGAAGCATTGAGCAAAAGCTCGCGTTACTGAAGGAGAGTACGATTCAAGCCAATGTCGAACAGGGCGTGGTAACTCTGGTTGGCCAAAGTTCCTCCAAATGGGAGGCGCTTCATGCCGAGAGTCTGGCCTCGCAAACGCCGGGAGTGAAGAGCGTCAAGGATGAAGTCGAGATTGACAACGGCTCGCAGAATGCGACCACGAAGAAGTCGCACGGCAAGACCAGAACTGAGGCCAAGGCCAAGCCGGTTGCGACGGCAGGGAACTAGACGATTCGGTCAAAGCTTTTCCCAGCCAGATGTTGATGTTGCTGATTCGTGTCCTTCCATGCACGTTACCGGCCTGCGTTCCCGATTTTTGTAACAGAGCTGTTGCAACTTTCTTTGTGCATCGGTACCATCGGGCAGCTACATGCGCGAGTCGGCAAGTGCTTACTCATCCCGAATCCGTCGTTTCCGGCTGCCCCGGGTTTGCATAGCGGTGGTTGGCAGCGAGGCTGCCACCATGATTGAGCGTGCCGAGTCCCTGGTGCGCGATAACCAATTGATTGAATTGAGGTTAGACTATCTGTCACAACCTCAGACTGCCCTCCCGAAGCTTAAGAACTTCATCGAGATCCACCCCGAAGCCACTTTTATTGCAACCTGCCGCCGGACGCCCAATGGGGGCAAGTTCAAGGGCTCGGTAGCGGCCGAGGTGGCCATCCTGCGCAAGGCCGCCGACTGCGGTTTTCCCCTCGCAGACCTCGAGCTCCAAAGCGCAGAAGCTCTCAAACCTGCTGATTTTAAAGAGCTTTACGACAGGATTGGGCTCATCGTCTCTTATCACGACTTTCGCGGCACGAAGAAACTGGACGAGCACCTTGAAGCCATGAGCCGGCTGCCTGCCGACTTCTACAAGGTGGTGTCAACGGCCACTAACCTGCACGACAACGTGGTGATGATGAAGTTCCTGGAAGCCCATTCTGGCAGCCATGAGATGGTCGGCCTGTGCATGGGAGAGCAGGGCATCATCAGCCGGGTTTTAGGGGTCCGCGCGGGCAGCATCTTCACCTTTGCCTCGGCGATCCGGGGGGAAGAAACCGCGCTCGGCCAGATTCCCGCCGGCGAGCTGCGCGACGTCTATCGCATCGACATGGTCGACCAGGCAACCCAGGTTTATGGCGTGGCAGGCGACCCGGTCGAACATTCGCTGTCGCCCGTGATGATGAATGCCGCCTTCCGCCGCGAGACGGTGAACGCGGTTTATCTCGCGCTTCACGCCAAGAGCTTGAAGGACCTGCTGGCCTGCGTACAGGAAATTCCTATACGCGGGCTTAGCGTCACCATGCCGTACAAGCAGGCCATTCTGGAAGTGTTGGAGAATTCTGACGCGCTCACCAAATTGGTCGGCTCCTGTAATACCGTGGTGCGCGGTGCAGGTGGGCAGCTTTACGGCTTCAATACCGATGTGGCCGGAATCGTGGTCCCGCTGGAGCAGCGCATACACCTCGCGGGGTCGCGGGTACTGATGGTCGGCGCCGGCGGAGCAGCGCGTGCCGGGGCCTTCGGGCTGAAGGCGAGAGGCGCCGAAGTCTTCATCACCAATCGCACTCCGGAGAAAGCGCAAGCCCTGGCGCGCCAGTCCAAGGCGAAATACTTGAAGCGCGCCGACGTGGCCAAGCAGCAGTTCGACATCATCGTCAACGCTACCCCGGTGGGGATGAACGGCAGCAAGCAGTCGCCCCTGAACGAGAACGAACTGAACACGAAGTACCTCTTCGACCTGGTTTACACGCCCGCTGAGACTCCGCTGATAAGGATGGCGCGCGCGAAAGAGATCCAGGTGATACCCGGCCTCGAAATGTTTGTGCAGCAAGGCGCGCGGCAGTTCGAAATTTGGACCGGCAAGCCCGCCCCCATCGCTGAGATGGGCTATGTCGTAACCAAAGCCCTGGAGAGACGAGCGGCTGAGGAGAAGGTTGAAGAGCCCGCGGCTCCGGTGCGCCGTGCACCAAAATCCCTGCCCAAGCCTGCCGCTCGCAAGTCTGCGAAAAAAGCGGTGAAAGCTCGAAAGCGGTAAAGGGGTTCGCGGTCTAGCGCGTGTAATCCCGAATATTGGCGGCTGCGCCCAGATACTTCGCCATCAGACTTTCTCGCTCGCCTGTTTCATAGTCGCCGGGGTCGAATCCCGGAGACATGGTGGTGCCCAGCAGCGCCCAGCTTCCTGTGGGAGTCAATCGGCATCCCTGCCACACGCCGCCGTCTACAATCACCTGCGGTTGATGACCGTTCACCAGATCGACACCGAGCGTAATCGTGCGCGACGTTCCGTCCGGCAGCAGTTGCAGCATGATCGCCGGATCGCCACAGTAGAAGTGGAAGATCTCAGCGCCCGGCAGGCGATGCAAGGCCGAGAAGCTCTCTGGCGTAATGAGATAGTAGATCGCGGTGGCCAGCGAGCGAGGGCCCGGAAAGCCTTCGGGCAGGCAGGGCGGCGAAAGCTCGCCGCGCGAGCGATAGGTTTCGCGAAAGAAGCCGCCTTCCATCGGGAGAGGCTTCAGTTGCAGCAGGGTCTTTACTTCATCGGCAGTCATCAGCGCGTTCTATATTACCGAACGGCGTTCGCCTAAACAGTGGTTGTCGACAGGTAGTCCATTAGGCTCATGCCGTTCAAGCTGGCGGCGGCCTGAACGGTGGCATTGCGCGCTTGTTCGGCGTTGGTCAGATTAGTTGCGGCAACGTTCGCGTCGACTCCCACGGCGCTGTTCTGCTGCTGGCTCAACTGGACCTGTTCGCTGTTCAGAAAGCCCTGCACGCTGGTCAACTGGTCGACAGTATTGCCGTAGAACGCGCGGGCTTGGTCGAGCTGGTCGTAAGCGGTGCGGAGCTCGGTCGTGGCGTTGCCGATCTCGTCGGTGGTGCCATCGGGATTGCGCAGCGCTGTGGCCAGATCGGACAATGCCTGAAAGACGTTGGCCCCGGTGGCAGAAAACAACGCGCTGCCCGGCTGGTTGGCGGCCACGCTTTGGCCGGTTTCAATCTCTACTGAATTGACGTTATCGTTGCCTTGGTAAGCGATCCCGCCGGGGACACTGGGATCGGCCACGTACGGCGGCTGCGCATTGGCGGTGCCCGCAAACAAGTAATGTCCGTTGTAGCTGAGGTTCGCCACTCCCAGGATCTGTTGCGTAATGCCGTCGACCTGCTGCGCCAAGGTCGCCCTGTCCTGCTGCGACAAGGTACCGTTGGCGCCTTCCACGCCCAGACTGATGGCGTTCTGCAATGCCGTTACTGCCGAGTTCAGAGATGAATCGGCAGTTTGCATCTCCGATTGCAGGCTGGAGATGCTGCGCAGATATTGGTCGCAACCGTCCATCCGATAGGCAATATTCACTTCGCTGGCCGCGGCCGCGGGATCGTCCGAAGCCTGGTTTACCCGCCGGCCGGTCGTCATCTGCTCCAGCGCCGTCTGCTCCGCTTGATCGGAAACGTTCAACGCGTTCAGCACAACCTGCGTCAGCGTAGGAGAGATTCTCACGATCCGGCCCCCATATTGATGACAACCTGCAGCATCTGATTGACTGCCGAAATGGCCTCCGCCGAAGCCTGATAGGCGCGCTGATACAGCAGCAGGTTCGATGCTTCCTCATCGAGTGAAACGCCGCTGGCCGAAGCTTGCTGCTGTTGCAGTTGCTGAAGCATTGCGTTGCTGGCGGCCAGTTCGGTGTTGCCGCTGCTGATGCCGCTGCCGACCTGGAATACCAGATTGCCGTAGGCGCCGCTGGGCGTAAGGCCATTGGCGATATCCTGATTGGCGACGGCGGAGAGGTTCGCGATATTCCCGTTGCTGCCACTGGTTCCATCTGAGCCCGCAGCCAATAGGGTCGGATCGCTGATGGCAACCGTCATGGCGGCCGCTGCGCCCGTTCCGGTGACGGACTGGAAGAGGTTGCCACCGGGGTTGCCGTTCAGATCCGTGCCCTCCTGATGCGCCGTGTTGAGGGCTTGCACCAGGCCGGAGGCCAGTGAATCCAAATTCGTTTGCAATGCCGGGATCGCCTGATCGCGGGCCTGAAGGATACCGCCCAGCGAGCCACCCGATATCTCGGAGGTGATGTCATCTCCCTGGGCCGAGTAGATGTGTTGGGTGCCGGTGGAATCGGCTGCGGTGGTGAGCGAATAGGACTGCCCATCCACTACTAACGGCACCCCGCCTTTGGTGGTCAGGGTGAGCGATTTGCCGTCGTTGATCTGCGAGACGTCGACGAGACCGGACAGTTGCTGGATCAGGGCGCTGCGCTGGTCGAGGAAGCCGGCATAGTCCTGTCCCGTGCTGCTTAGCTCAGAAAGCTTGAGGTTGAGGTTGGCGATCTGCTGCGTGATCTGATTGACCTGCTGCGTCTGCTGCTGGACCTGGAGGCCGAGTTGCTGTTGCGTCTGGGTCAGTTGATTGGAAGTGTCGTTGAAGGCCGACGCCATACTGCGTGCGGCGGTCAGCACATCTTGCCGGAGGGTCAAATCCGACGGGTTAGCGGAAAGGCTGTTCAGGCTCTGGAAGAAGGCGCTGATCTGCGCTCCGATGCCCGTCGTATCATCCGGGAACAGTGTCTGCACCTGGTTCATAGCGTTCACGAACGCCTGCGAATTTGACTGCTGCTGGGTTTCGTCGCTGATTTGCAAGTCGAGCAGGTTGCTGCGCAGGCTCTCGATGCCTTGCACCTGCACCCCATCGCCAAATGCGATGTTTCCGGAGATGATTGGGTCCGCCTCCTGCAGGATGGGGCGCTCGCGGCTGTACCCCGGCGTATTCAGATTGGCGACGTTGTTGGTGGAGGTTTGCAGTCCGGCCTGCTGCGCCTCGAGGCCGCTCAATGCGATCCACATTGTCCCGGTCAGACTGCTCATTTCAACTCCAGCCAGCGCGCTTCGGTGTAGGGTACAGTTTCGTTTTCGACGTCCAGCAGTTGCTGCCGCAAAGTGATCGAACGCCGCCAGCGACGCAGCAGGGCACGGCAGAAGGACAGCTGCTGCCCAAGTTGGCTCAGCAGCTTGCGGCGTTCTTGCTGCGCCCATGGATTGGCGGGATGGGGCGAGAGCTGCGACACCAATGCCAGCAATTGCTGCGCGGTAGACCCGATCTGGCGGCCCATCTCCAGCAGGGGCGCCGGCTCGCCGCCACTCAGGCAACGAATCGCGCCGTCCAGCAGAGACTTCAGCGTCTCCAGCAGAAACAGTTCCTGGCCGGCCAAGTCCATGCGAGGCAGTTGCGGACCTTTACTATTTGCCACTGCGGGGGAAGTCATGTTAGCCCTTGCTCATACCACGTCGTCGAACTGATGAACCTCGTCTTCCGGGGGCTGGGTCGGCAGCTCATTGTCCGGTGGTGGAGTCGCCTTGCCGCGGCGCGCGGCGCGTCGGCCCCTTTCCTCCTCCGAGTACTTCGGCGAATATTCGGTAATTCGTGAGGGAGCTTCCAATCGGCCGGAGTTGAAATCCATACCAACCTCCTTGGGCCGCAAGACATTAGGCCGCGATTACCCCGCCAGCATCGCATCCGCAATGCGCTGCGGCGAGATGGTGAACTGCCCCGCCTGAATCGTCTGCCGCAAGGAGTCCACGCGATCCTGGCGGACATCCGGAACGCTGTCCAGATACGAGCGCAGGGCGGCAACCGCGTCACTGCTGGTGGACAATTCTGCCGTGTCATTGGTGTTTCCGCCGATGGCGCTGAACTGGTTTTGCCCGGTCCGCGCCGTTTCCCGTGACTCCTGACTGTGCTCCAACTGCTGCATGGAACTTGTCGTTAAGTCGACTCTCATCTTTGTACCTCGCCTCCAGATACTGCTTGCAATTTAGTGATCGGCAGTTCGTGAGAAGACTTTAATGTTCCGGCAAAGTTCTTGCGCCAATCCCCCCACTAGCACCTGGCGGGGTGATCGTGCTCAGTGCGGGCGCGGCTTTCTGCCTTTCTTGTGCCGAAGCGGTTTCCGAATCCGCCGACGGTCGCCGCTCGAGTTGCCGTACGATCATCTTCGCGATGCCAATGCCTCCGCGCGCAGCCAGCGCCCCGGCAATCGCCTGCGTTCCCAGGCTCGACAGAGTATCGTGCGCCGGGTCCTGGCTCTCTTCCAGCCCGGCGAAGCTCTGGTTCATCTTTTCCAGCCAGCTCTGGAGCAGGATGGCCTCGAATTCGCGAGCCGATTTCGCCAGTTTCGGCGACACGGTCGTGCCCTCGTTGCCGGCCGAGGTGGTCAAATGAGGTGCGGCGTTCAACTGGAGCGGCATTGTCAGATGACCTCCAGATCGGCTTGCAATGCCCCCGCCGCCTTCAACGCCTGAAGGATCGCGACCACGTCATATGCGGTTGCACCGATGGCCTGAAGCCCGTTGACCAGTTGCTCGACGTTCGCGCCCTCATTCAGCTCGATGTGCCTCGCCTTGTCGTCCTTTATGTTCAAGCTGGTTTGCGGCACCACCGTCGTCTGGCCCCCTTTGCTGAAGGGCGCGGGCTGCGACACCTGGTATTCGGTCGCAATCTCGATGGACAGATCGCCATGCAGGATCGACACCGCGGTCAGCCGCACATCCTTGCCCATCACAATGGTCCCGGTGCGCTCGCTGACCACGACGCGCGAGCGGGTAGGAACGTCCACCCGAAGGTTGAGTAGTCTGGCCAGCAACTCAGGCAGTCCCGTCGCAGGCAGCCCTTGCAACTCCACGCGGGCGCTATCGATGGCGGTGGCCACTGGCCGTCCGAGGTCCTGGTTGATGGCCGCCGCCATATCGCGGGTAACGCGAAAATCGGGATTCCGCACCAGCAGCGCCACCTTCGAGAGCCTGTGCAGGTCGATTGAGGCGTCACGCTCGACCAGGCCACCGTTGGGAATGCGTCCTGCCGTGGGATGGTTCACCTGCTTGGAGTTTGTGCCGGTCTTGCCCGCGGTATAGCCGCCGAGAGTGACGGCACCCTGAGCTTCGGCATACACCTGACCGTCGGCTGCGTAAAGGGGCGCAAGCAAGAGCGTGCCGCCCTCCAGACTCGTCGCATCGCCGATGGATGAGACCGTTATGTCGATCTGCGTGCCTGGCCGGGCGAACGCGGGCAGTGATGCGGTAACGAACACCGCGGCCACGTTCTTTACCGTCACGGCCGACATGGGAATCTGCACGCCCATTTTTTGCAGGATGTTGCCCAGAGTTTGCGTGCTGAACAGGGTTTGCCGGCGGTCGCCGGTGCCCGCCAGCCCCACTACCATGCCGTAACCGATCAGCGGGTTTTCGCGGACGCCTTCGATAGTCGCCAGATCGCGAATCGCGAGCCGGCTCTCGGCCTCTTGCGCCGAGCCGGCCGAGGTGCCACTGAAACCGAGGAGAGCGGCCAGCGCGATAGCGAGCGCACGCCGCATCAGAAGTTCACCAGCTTCATCAGCAGCCGCATGAACAGGTTCGGCTGCCGCACCGCATCGCTGACCACGCCTTTGCCTTTCATCTCCAACTCCAGATCGCTGACCGAGGTCGAGGGCACGGAATTGTCCGAGGCAATATCGTTCGGACGCACCACACCGCGCAGAATAATCGCCTGGTTCTGCTGATTGAAGCTGACCTGGCGCTCCGCCTCAACCACCAGGTTGCCATTGGGAAGCACCGCCACGACCCGTCCCGACACGTTCGCCTGCAACAACGACTGGCTGTTAGCGCTGCCCGTGCCTTTCAGGTTGTTGCTGGAGTTGGCCGCGAACAGCGGATTGACGCCGCCCGTGTTTACCCGCCCGGCGATTCCGGTGATGCCGGAACTGGTCGAGAAGCCGCGCTGGGCCGTCACATCGCCCGACGCCTGCGCCAGCGTCTGCTCAACGATCCGAATGATGACAATGTCGTTCAACCGGCGCGCCTTGTAGTCGGTCGCAAGGTCGGTGAGCGGACCGCCGGCCAGAGGCCACAAGCTGCCAGGCGACGTGGCAGCCGCCGCGGCCTGTCCCTGCACCCGCTGGAGGTACTGTGGCAACGTGGAAGGAAGCACAGCCGGCGCCTTCTTCGGCTTGGTGGGTCCCGCTGCCGCAACCGCGGAGATCAAGAGCGTGACGATGAGCGCACGACCAAACATGTCTAGGGCACCACTCCCACGCCGACCATCTTCGGGCCGGCAACCGTGGCCATGACCAGGCGATGGCTGGAAGCGTTGCGAACTCGGACCCGATCGCCCACCGCACCGGCATCGAGAGAAACTGCCTTGGCGACCAGTTTCACTTGCCCGAACTCCTCCACCATTTCCACTTTCTCGCCCTTGTGGACCACGGCCGCGTTGTGCAGTTCGCTCCTCCCGGTCACCGGCAGCTTCTCTGACGTGCCGCCGCTCACAGCGACCCAGCGCCGGGCCGAGACCGCAAGATCGAGCTCCGGGGCGTTCAGCACAACGTCGAAGGGCAATACGTTCTGCGACTGCCGGCAACCCAGCCGAATCAGCCATCGGCTCCGGAACAAGTCTCGTTTGGCCGACACAACACGTATGTCCGAAGGAAGCTCATGAGGCGGCGCCAGCAACTGCAGCTGCTTCTCAACTAGGCCGGGATCGAGGTTCAGATCGCGGGCAACAGCCAACACAACCTGCTGGCGCGGGCCCGTTGGAAGAGCTGTTGGGCGCGGAAGCTCGGCCGCAGGCATGCTCGCGCAAAGGCCCACGATCAGCCAGGCCATGCAATTCGCGACACTACGGGCCGAAGCCACAACGCCTCCTAGTGCGACATGTTGTTGAGCTGTTGCAGCATCTGGTCGGCCGCGGTGACCACCCGCGAATTTGCCTCGTAGGAGCGTTGCGCCAGGATCATCTGAATGAACTCCTGCACCACGTCAACATTCGACTGCTCCAGCACGCCTTGCTGGAGCGTTCCCAATCCCTCCGAGCCGCCGGGAGTACCGACCACTGGATCGCCCGACGCAGTGGTCGCCAGAAACATGTTCTGGCCAATACTGTTGAGCCCGCCGGGATTCTGGAACAGGGCCAGCTGGATGGCACCTACCTGCTGCGCCTGCGTTTGTCCGGACTGGGTAACCGTCACCGTTCCGTCGGTGCCAATGGTGACGCTCAGAGCGCCTGCCGGAATCGTGATCGGCGGATCGAGCGGATTGCCGTCTGCCGTGACCATGTTTCCCTGATTGTCGAGGTGGAACATTCCCGCGCGGGTGTAGCCGGTTTCGCCGTCAGGCATCTTCACCTGGAAAAAGCCCGTGCCCTGAATGGCCAGGTCCAGGGGATTGCCGGTGTTGTCGAAGTCCCCTTGGGTCGGAATGATTTCCGACGCTGCGGTGCGAGTGCCGAGTCCCACCTGGAGCCCAGAGGCCACAGTGGTGTTCTGCGTCGCGGCCGCCCCCGGCATAACGATGTTCTGATAGATCAGGTCCTGGAACTGAAGACGCCGGCGGCGAAATCCCGCGGTGCTGGAGTTGGAAAGATTATTAGCCACATTGTCCAGGTTCGCCTGCTGGGCTGACATGCCCGAAGCTGCGGTGTAGAGCGCACGAAACATATCGGCCCCTCAGATTCGCGACAGGTCCTGCGCCGCGATGCGGTTGAAGTTGGAGTGAAAAGCGGTGAGCGCCTGCTGGAGCATGTCGGCGCGGCGCTGCAAGGAAACCAGTCCCACCGCAGCCGTGATTCCGTTGACGTTGCTATTCTCCAGCGCGCCCTGCACAACGCTGGCATCACTCTGCTTTTCGCTGTTCTGCGGAGCGGAAAGGTAGCTGCCGCCCACAGGTGTCAGCTCCGTTCCCCCAGGAAAGTTGACGACGTTCAACTGGCCGGCGAGTGCGCCGTCGACCGAGATGGTGCCGTCGGCGCTGACCGAAAGTTTACCCGCGGGAATCGTTACCGGGCCTTGGGCTCCGAGGACCGCATTACCGTCTGCAGTCACCAGGCGCCCGCTGGTGTCCACGTGAAAGCTGCCGTTGCGCGTGTAGAGTTTTCCGCTGCTGCTCTGGACGGCAAACCAGCCTTCGCCCTGAAGCGCAAAGTCCAGGTCGCTGCCGGTATGCTCGAGATTGCCCTGCACCAGGCTGGTGCGGCTGGCGCCCAGCACCCCGAAGTCGTTCACCGCGCGCGCTACGCCGCTGGACGACGAGGCATTCGCCAGCATCGAGCGAAAGCTGGGGAACTGGCCCTTGTATCCCGTGGTATTGACGTTAGCAAGGTTGTTGGCCGCCAGGTCCAGGGCCTGCGACTGGGCGAGAAGGCCGGCACAAGCTGCGTATAAGCCGCTGTTCATCGCGATGCTCCGTACGATGAATGTGCAGGTCGCGGGCCAAAGCCGCGCGCAACCGTGGCCAAGACTCAAGCAGTTACAGTGCGGCGGGATTAGAAATTGTCAATGCGAAGCGATGAACGGAGCCGAAGCAGATACAGCCAGTGCATGGGGCGTGCCGCCTCGCTTCGTTCAGCCCTGCTTTTGCAGAAATGACAGGATGTGCTGCTTCATCTGGTCGGGGGTGAACGGCTTGCGAATGTAGCCGCGGGCGCCGCAAGAGATGGCCTCCCTCACGTGCGACTCGCTGCCCTCGGTGGTGATCATGACCACGGGCACGCCTTTGGCGTTCTCCACGCTGCGCAGTTGCCGCACAAACTCCAGGCCATCCATGACGGGCATGTTGATGTCGCTCAACACCAGGTCAACTTTCTGCCGGCGCAGGATCTCCAGCGCCTCGGAACCGTTGCCGGCTTCCACGATCTCGGAAAGCGCAATGCCTCCCTGCTGAAGCGCGCGCGCGACGATCTTGCGCATCACCGAAGAGTCGTCGACGATCAATGTTCGCAGCGCGTCCATGGCTTCTCCCAGGGGTTATGGCGTTCCAGCCGGGACAGGAAGTCCCAGGGCTCCAGCCGATCGAGATTTGTTTCGGCCCACACTGCCAGAGCGGTGCAGCGGTCTAGCAGCACACAGCGCTGCTGCCTGCTGAGTCTAGGCCAGCAATGCCAGGCGGGCAGCTCGGCAAGTTCGGATGCGGAGTGCCCGCGCTTCGGTACCGCCAGCGCTTGCGCGATCAGGACCGCCGCAAGGACCGGCTCCGCGACGTCGCTACCATGCTCTTTCGCCGCTCCAAGCAGCACAGGTAAATCGCACATTGGCGCCCAGCCGCTGCCTTCTCGCGAGTCAGCCTGCGGGTGCGCCAGGGCCGCCATCTCGGACAGATGGAACAGCAGGCCCAGGAGAAAACACTTCTTCTCATTACGACAGCCCAATTCCCTTGCCAGCAGATGGGCCACGCAGGCCCGGACTACGCTGCGACGCCGCAATTCCACCAGCCGCGATCGTCGCCCGTGATCGTCGAGCGCCTCCAGCCGGGGCGCGTGTTCCAGCAGATCGCACAACTCTTCCCGGCCCGCGGCAACCAATGCCGACGACAGTTGCCATACCGGTTCGTCAGGCGCGTGATAGCTCGCATTCGCCAGGCGCAGGACTCCGAACGCCAGTCCCGGATCGAGGGCGACCACGGAGGCGGCGAGTTCCAGGTCGAGCGCGCGTTCCTGCAATAAAAGGCCAAGCAGAGTGGCCGACCGGGTCAGCACCGGCAACCTGAAACTCGCCGGAGAGAACGCTCCGGTGGGTTGTTCGCAAACGGCCAGCGACGGACCAACGGCACGGGATGGGGAGGCGCAATACATCGCAGCTTCTAGTAGGTCTATCGGCAGAGGTGAAAGGCGCTTTAGGCGAGGTTAAGGCTTGCAGGCGGCAGGGAAATCTTGTAGCCCGTTTCCGGCTCGCGCTGCGCACTGATTTGCTCTACGACGGGGTGGGAACGCGAAATACCAGGTCCAGGTGCGCTCCACTGCCCGGCTCCAACCGCGTCCACAGCCGGTCGCCGCAGCGGACGATCGAGCAACGCTCCGCCCGCACTTGCTCGGCGTAGTTGCCGATGGTACGCATCATCTCCACGCTGCTCTGGCGCTGGTGGATCTCCACGCTATCGCGTTCGACGGTGCGCGCCAGCAGTTCGCACTGGCGCCGGTAACTGTCGGGCGGGACGATGCACGGCTGCGTGCGGCAGCGCAGCATCCGCTCAATGGAAAGCAGGAATGCGTGGTCGACCTGGTCGAGAAACCCGACATACAACAGCGATTGCGCCGCATTGTAAAACACAGGGACCGCGCGATAGGCACGGCCCAGCGCTTCCGGCCAATGCAGCTTGGCCGGCAGCCACTGCGGCTCGCTGGCGTTGAACACCAGGCAGCCCTGCTGGGCAGCCACTGCGTTCAGCACCTGGTGGCCGGTGACTGCGCCCATCTCGACCAGGCACTCGCCAATCTTCCCCGCGCCTGCGGCGGCTTGACGTTCTAAAGCGTCACGCAGTTGCTTGGGAGTGATATCGCCTTGCGACAGCAAGACCAGTCCCACCGGCAGGCGGCTCCTGGCCGCCGCAGGCCGCGGCGACGCCAGCGACGCCTCTTCCAGACAGCGGTAGAGGCCGGCACAGAAGCACTCGCGTGAGCAATACCAGCGGTCGCGCAGCCAGATGCCTTCGCGGCGTGCCCACCAGCGCTGCCACAGCGTCGCCGGCCTGGGACAGCAGGCACTGGTGCAGTTGGGCAACGATTGCAACGCCGCGATGGGTGAGCTGGGCAGAATGGCGCGTACAAAAAGAGACATTGCAGGCTCCTAGAAGGCGTATTCACCACAGAGACACAGAGACACAGAGAGCGACAACCGAGAGGCCAGAGAGCGATGCAAAGACAAATGACGCAGCTTCGGCAAGGATGCAATACGAAATACTTTGCCTCTTTGGGTCCTGTTCATGATCTCGACTGCTCTGTGCCTCTGTGTCTCTGTGGTGGACGTTTTTCATATGCTGTTGACCCGCTGCTGCGGCGAGGCCACTTCGGTCACGCGCAGGCCGTAATTGCCGTCGACCACCACCACCTCGCCGCGCGCAATCAGCTTTCCGTTCAGCACCAGGTCTACCGGCTCCTGCACCTCTCGGTCCAACTCCAGCACCACACCCGTGGCCAGGTCCAGCACCTCGCGCAGGGTGGCCTGCCGGCCCCCGAAGCGCAGCATTACCGGCAGCTCCACGTCCATTAACAATTGCAGATTGCCGTCGCGCAGGAGTTCGTCCACGCGAACCCCGGAAGAGGACACGCTCGGCGTCGCCGTGTCTTGCGTCGACGGAGCGGGCTGCCGCAGAAAACTTTCGCGTTGGCTGTCAAAATACAGGTTCACCGTGATCGACTGCGTTCCATCGGTGGCTGTCCAGCACTTCGCCGGCGGCCCGGCATGGCTTGCGGCACTCTCTTGCACGACCTCGAAGGACAACTCGCCGAAGCCCGCTTTCAGCGCCGTGGACGCCAGCCCGCACCATTGCCGCGTCAACTCCTCCAGCGCCTCGCGCTGCATCGGGTCGAGTCCAGTTGCAATGCTGACTTCTTCTCCGAGGAAGAGCTGAAGCAGCTTGGCCGCATCCGCGGCCCTCCAGACGAACCACTGCCGGCCGGCCAATCCGGCGGCGGCGATACCCACTTCAATCGTCGGAGCCTCCTGCGCGGCCGCGTCTTCTTCGAGTCGCCACTCGCCCGCGGCCAGACGCGATAACAGCAGGGTCAAGGCGTCTTTCCAGGCTGCGCACCAGGCGTGCATCTTGTCGTTGACTTGCGAATCCTTGGCTTCGGAATCGTTGGCTTGCAAACTCATGCTGTTTTCTCCTCCGCTCCAGTTGCGATTTCCGCCAGCAGTTGCGCGGCACGCGCGTTGCGGCTGCTGACCGGCCGCGCCGACCAGCGGGGGCGCCCGCTGATGCCCAGCAGCGCCGGCTCCTCAATGCGGCGATCCAGCGGCAGCACCACGCCCGGACGCAATGCGAGCAACTCGGAGACGGCGAGCGGGATTTCAGGGGTCGCCAGCTCCAGCCTGACCTGCGATTCCAGCAGGCGCGCGCCAATGCTCTGCTGGTGCACCGCCGGGCCGTGCGCGTGCCGGTAAACCACCTCGGCCCGCATACGCCGCAGCAGCGCGCTGGAGATGCCCGAAGGGAACACGATATTCAGCGTGCCCTTCGATTCCGCCATGGTGACGTCGAACGCAAGGGCCAGTGTCTTCTCCTCCGGCGGCATGAGGCGCAACATCTGCGCGGCGGGCTGCCGCTGCTCGAACTCGACCTCCAGTTCCAGAGCTTGCAGCACCAGTCGCAGCTCATGGCAGATGACGTGGCCGACGCCCTCCAGCAACGCCTCTTCAATCTGCGTCACCTCGCGCGCGCCGGACGGCATCGCCCCCGCGCCGCCCAGCAGCAGGTCGACGATGGGAAACGCCAGCCCCAGGTCAAGATGCAGGATGCCCCTGACGTCACCGGGCGGAAGGCGAAAGGTGGCATAGTACGTGACCTCGGCGGTGCGCGCCAGGAAGTCGCGATAGGAGAGCTGCTCGATGGCCACCAGGGCAACGTCAAAGCGGTCGCCCAGTTGCACACCGGCGGCGCTCGTCAGATTGCGCGCGAAGCCTTCGCACAACTGCTCCAGGCTGTGCAGCTGTTCTTTGCCCAGCAATCCCGTATGGCCCAGGTCCCAAGGCTCGACTACTGCGCTTGGCGTGGCGCTGCCCGCGCCTGCCGTCTCGCCTTGCGCGGCGCGGAACAGGGCATCGATCTCCGCCTGGCTTAGTAGCTTTTCCATATCTGCGGCTGTCCTTCCTTCATCTTTACCGAGGCAGCGACGGCGGCGGGCGCTGGCGAGCTGGCCAGAATTGAACGCAGGCGGGCCACCGCCATGGAATGGATCTGCGAGACGCGCGACTCGCCGACCCCCAGCACCGCGCCCACCTCTTTCATGGTGAGCTCTTCCTGGTAATACAGCGCCAGCACCTGCTGCTCGCGCTGGGGCAGCTGCGCGATGGCTCTGGCCAGCATCTCCCTGCGCTCGCCGTGCAGGCAGAGGGTCAGCGGGTCCTGGTCGGGCGGGCCGGGAAGCGTCTCGCCCAGGTCAGTCTCGCGCCCGTCTTCCAGCGATTCGATTTGCAGGCTGCCGACCTCCAGCCCGCGAATCTCGTCGAGCAGGTGCTGGAAGTCGTCGAGCGACATGCCCATGGCCGCGGCCAGCTCGGGCTCCGAGGCCGAGCGCCCCAGCTCGCTTTGCAGCGTCTGCATGATGGCCTGCAGCTTGCGCGCCTTGCGCCGCAGGTCGCGCGGGCTCCAATCCATGTCGCGCAGGCTGTCGAGGATGGCGCCGCGGATGCGAAACTTGGCGTAGGAGGCAAAGCGCACGTTCTTGTTGGCGTCGAACTTGTGCATGGCGTCGATCAGCCCTACGATGCCGGCGTGCAGCAGGTCGTCGAATGGCACGTGCTGCGGCAGCCGCTCGTGGATGCGGCGCGCTATGTACTTCACCTGCGGCAACTGCTCCAGCAGGAGCCGGTCGCGATCGGCCACCAATGGCTCGTTGATCTCTTCGTATACCTGAGCGGCACTCATGCTTCCTCCTCAGCGGATGGTTCCCAGCGACTGCACCTGCACGACGGGCGGAATCTCTCCCGGCGACAGGACGACAACTTTCGGCAAAAACGGCTCCAGCAGCCGGCGCAGATGAAAACGCGCGGGCGTGCTGCAAAAGACCACCGGCGTCGCCATGCGTACCTGCTCGCCCACCAGCTTCTTCAGGCCGTCGAGGATGCGCCGGACAAACGACGGCTCCAGCGCCATGCTTCCAGCGACGGCTTGTCCGGAGAAGGCGCGGGTCAACTGCTCTTCGATCTCGGGATCGAGTGTGAGCACGCGCAGGCCGCCGTCATCGGAGAGCAGGGGATGGACCAGCGCGCGGCCCAGCGCCTGGCGCGCCGCTTCCACCAGCATTACCGGGTTCTTGCTGACGGCGGCGGTGTCGAGCAGGCTCTCCAGAATGCTGGGTAGATCGCGCACCGAGACCTGCTCGCGCAGCAATTGCTGCAATACCTTTTGCACCTCACCCAAGCTCAATACTTTGGGGACGAGCTCTTCGCACAGCTTGGGATGGCTCTCGCCCAGCCGGTCGAGCAGGCGCTTGGTCTCCTGACGGCTCAGCAACTCGTAGGCATGCTGCTTAATGACTTCGGCCAGATGCGTGGCAATTACGGAGGTCTGGTCGACGACGGCGAAGCCTTGAGCAAGCGCCTGTTCGCGCAAGCCGGGAACGATCCAGCGCGCTGCCACTCCGAAGGCCGGCTCGCTGGTGGCGAACCCTGCCAGCTCCGGCGGCTCGCTCTCCGAACTGATGGCCAGCAGGCAGTCGTCGCGCAGCTCCCAGCGCGCGATCTCCACACCGCGTAAGAAGATGACGTACTCGCGCGGACGCAGCTTCAGGTTGTCGGTGATGTGCACCGGCGGCACCACGAAGCCAAGCTGCAAGGCCAGATGCCGCCGTAGCGCCTTGATGCGTGGTAGCAGTTGCCCGCCTTGCTTCACGTCCACCAGGGGCACGAGGGCGTAGCCGACCTCGAGGCTGAGATCATCGAGCTTCAGCAGACCTTCCAGTCCGTCCGGCTGCGCGGTTGCGGCTTGCGGGCCTTCGGCCGTGGCGGCCGACTTCTGTGCGGCAGGCTGCTCGATCTCGCTCTTCGCGCGCCGCGCCAGCCAGGCCGCCAGCCCGGCAATCAGCAGGAAGGAGAACTTGGGCAGCCCCGGTACGATGGCGAGCGCGGCCATCGCGCCCGCGGCAATCCACAACGGCCGGCTCCGCGAAAACAGTTGCTTGCCGACATCGGTGCCCAGCGTGTTGTCCGACGACGAGCGGGTCACCACAATGCCGCCCGCCACCGACACCAGCAGCGAAGGAATCAGCGTCACCAGTCCATCACCGACGGTCAGGATGGTGTAGGTCTTCAGCGCCTCGCGAAAAGGGATGTCGAGCTGGAAGACGCCGATGAGGAAGCCGGCAATGATGTTGATCGCCGTGATCAGCACGGTGGCCAGCGAGTCGCGCTGATTGAAGCGCGCCGCGCCGTCCATGGCGCCGTAGAACTCGGCCTCGCGGGCCACCGCCTCGCGCCGCGAACGCGCCTGTTTTTCGTCGATCAATCCGGCATTCAGGTCGGCGTCGATCGCCATCTGCTTGCCGGGCAACGCGTCGAGGGTGAAGCGCGCTGTGACCTCGGCCGTGCGTACTGCGCCATGGCTGACCACCATGTACTGGATTGCGATCAGTGCGAGGAATAGGACAAAGCCGACAACGTAGTTGCCGCCCACTACAAATTGGCCAAAGGCCTCGATCACATGGCCGGCAGCGCTGGCGCCCTCGTTGCCGTGCAGAAGGATGCGGCGGCTGCTGGCCAGATTCAGCGACAGGCGAAAGAGCGTGAGCAGCAGCAGCAGGCTGGGGAAGACGGAGAACTGCACCGGGCGCAGGATGTGCACCGCCGAGAGCAGCACCAGTACCGACGCGATGATGCTAATGGCGAGCAGCAGGTCGAGCGCGAATGCCGGCATAGGCACCAGCATCACGAACACCAGCGCCACCGCGGCAATCGGGATGATCCATTCGGAGGCCCGCTTGCCCAGCCCGGCTTTCCGTTTGGTGACTGAGGCCGCCGTTGCCGTCATCTAGCACCTGCCGCCTGCGCCCGCATCTGCGCGCGATAGATGAACGCCAGGATTTCCGCCACCGCGGCGTAGAGCTTGGCGGGAATGGTCTGTCCCACCTCGACGCTGCGGTACAGCGCCTGCGCCAGAGGCGGGTTTTCGGCAATCGGAATCTCGTGCCAGAGCGCCACCTGCTTGATCTGTTGCGCCAGCGCGTTCGCCCCTTTGGCCACGACCGTGGGCGCGGCCATCTCGGCGCAGTATTCCAGCGCAACGGCAAAGTGCGTGGGGTTGGTGATGACAACGGTGGTGCGCTCGACGTCCTTCAACATGCGACGGCGGCGCATCTGGCGCTGGATCCGGCGCATCCGCGACTTCACCGCGGGATGGCCTTCGGTCTCCTTGTATTCGTCGCGCAGCTCCTGCCGGCTCATGCGCAGGTCGCGCTCCAGCTTCTGGCGTTGCAGCAGGTAGTCGATGGCCGACCACAGCAGCAGCACCAGCGTCGACTTCCAGCAGATTTCGAAGGAGCGCTGGTAGGCCAGCTGGGCGATCATGCCGGCAGGCAGATGGGCGGAGCCGATCAAAACTTCCCAGTCGCGCACCAGAATGCCGATGCCGAGGTAAAGAAGCACGGAGAAGGGAATCAGCGACTTCGCGATCGGCGCGAGGCCAGCGAGCGAGAACATCTGGCCCAGCTTTTTGGCCGGGCTGAGGCGTTCGAGGTTGGGGGTGAGCGACTCGGCGGAGAAGACGAAGCCGCCTTGGGCGACGTTGCTGGCGACGGCCAGCGTCCAGACCAATCCGAGCGGCGCGACCACCCAGCGCAGCGCGGCCAGCGCCGTCCATGTCAGAATCGGCGAGCCGGGATTGAAGTCGCTCTGCCACGAAAAATCGGTCCAGCCGCGCCAACTTGCGCGCCAGCCCGCCAACTCGCCATCCGACATCCACAGCAGCGCCAGCAGGCCGGCAAAGCCGATCAACGCCGCTCCCACCTCGCGGCTGCGCGCCACCCGGCCCTGTTCGCGCGCCTTCTCCCGCCGCCGCGGTGTTGCCTGTTCGGTCTTGTCGCCATTCGCCATGACTTAGTGCGCCAGTTGCAGCAGCCGCTCTGCGGAATGAATTGCTTCGCTGAAATAGCGCTCGAACAGGACCGGCCAATACCTCAGCGAGAGCGCTAGAACGAAGAGGCCGATCATGCTTTTCACCGAGAGTCCAAGAAACAGCACGGGCAATTGCGGCGATGCCTTGCCCAGGAAGCCGAGGACGAAATCCGCCAGCAACGTCGCCAGTAGCGCCGGGGCGGCGATCTGCACGCCCGCCAGCCAAATACCGCCGGCGGCGTGCAGCAGTTGCCGCGTCATTTCTCCCGTTGCCCAGGCTGTGCCCACCGGCAGATATCCGAAGCTGCTGGCGAGCGCGCGGATCAGCCAGCGATGCACGCCCAGTTGCAGAAAGATCAGCATCACGATGGTTTGCGAGAAGACGGCGAGCACCGGTGTATCGACCTGCGTCGTGGGGTCGATGATGTTGACCAGCCCGAAGCCCACCTGCGTCCCCATGGCTTGCCCGGCAAACTGCGCGGCCTCGAAAACGAACTGCACGGCCAGGCCGATCAGCAGGCCCACCAGCGCCTCGCCTAACATCGCGCGCACCGCGCCCGAGGCCGTGAGCGAAATCTCCCGCGGCCCGCACACTGGATACAGCAGCGCGGTCAGCATCACCAGCAGCCCGGCCTTGACGCGCGGCGCAATGGCGTTGCTGCCCAGAAACGGCGTGAACACCAGCAGTCCCCCGACGCGCGCGCCCACGCAGCTCAGGCCCAGCACTACATCCTCGAATTGGAGTGGCGCCTGCATTGATTGCTAAGCCAGGTAGAGCGGGCCTTTAGACCCGCGTCTCCCAACGCCCGTTTCTTGGTTCAGGGGCTGCGGTCTTCGACCGCAGCCCCTGAACCTGTCCTTTCTTCGCCGCTGGACGCAGGCCTGAAGGCCTGCTCTACCGCAACTGCTACCGCAACAGCGATTGAAAATCCCCCAACACCTGAATCGTGAACAGCGCCAGTTTGCGCAACATCCAGGGCATAAGCACGACCGCGCCCACCGCCGTCGCCAGCAGGCGCGGCACGCTGGAGATGGTGTTGTCCTGAAGCGAGGTCAGCACCTGGACGACGTTGATCGCCAGGCTGACAAGCGCCAGCGCGATCAACAACGGAGCGGCGAGAATCACCGCCGTTTCAAGGGTTGTCTGTCCAAGCTTCACGACAATCTCCGGCGTCATCGCGCTCCTTCCTTGCGCTTCAGGAAAAACTCTTCATCAGCGAGCCCACCAGCAGGTTCCAGCCGTCCACCATCACGAAAAGCAGGATCTTGATCGGCGTCGAGATCACCACCGGCGGCAGTTGCAGCATGCCGACCGAGGTCGTGATTGATGCCACCACCAGGTCGATCACCAGGAAAGGCAGGAACAGCACCGCACCGATCTGAAAGCCGACCTTCAACTCCGACAGCACATACGCTGGGGCGACCACCCGCATGGGCAGGTCCTCGGGCGAGCGCGGGGGCGGCAGCTTGGCGATGTCGACGAATAGCGCCGCATCCTTTTCGCGCACGAATTTCAACATGAAATGCCGCAGGGGCTCGGAGCCGCTGTCCAGCGCCTGCCAGGCATCGATCTGGTTCTGCTCCAGCGGCACAATGGCCTGCTGATAGACGGCGCCGACCACGGGCTGCATGAGGAAGTAAGTCAGTACCAGCGAGAGGCCAATCAGCGTCTGATTGGTGGGCGCGCTTTGCGTGCCCAGCGCCTGGCGCAGGAAGTGGAAGACCACCAGCAGCCGCACCAGCGGCGTCATCGAAAGCAGCAGTGCGGGCAGCAGAGTCAGCAGTGTCAGTAGCAGGACAATCGACCACGGCACGCCGCTGCCGTTGACGCCGGGCACTTGCAGCTTTGCGGCAGGAGCAAACACCCGCGCAGCGCAAGGCAGAGCTTGCAGCAGGGCGGCGCCCGCAATGCAGATTCGCCGGCAGAAGGAGAGAGAAAGTCGGCTCATCGCTGGCGCTCGCACCATTCGGTCAGCATCTCGGAGAAATCCGCTCCCTCGCCGAGCCGCGCCAACAGGTTCACCGAAGCGGAGCCGCCGCCGACTAGGAATTTCTGGCCCTGATACTCGATGACGGCCACAATGCGTTTCTCGCCCAGCGACACGCTTTCGGCGACGCGCAACTGGCGTGGCGCGCGCCTGACGCGTATTGCACTAAACCAGCGTGCGGCCCATTCCCAAACCGCGGAACGCAACGCCATCATTCGACTTTTTTCTTTTGCCAAACTCAGTTCCATCGCTGTCCCTTAAAGCAACTCCGTAAGGCGTGCCCCAATGTGCGTGGTCAGGGCCTCGCACTCCGCCCAGCCGATACGCTGTCCATTGGCGCAGACCGGCACCTCGGCGGTGCGGCTCCATGTGCTGCCCACGACGCTGCCGGGCTCCATCCGTAACAGTTCGCGCACGGTGAAATGCGCCAGTGGAATCTCCACCGTCAAGTCGCACGGCAGCCACCACAGCCGCCGCCAACGGTCAACGTAGGGCGCTTCGGTTGCGGATTCGGCGGGGAGTCGCTTGTCGCTCATGCGCTGCTCAATCGGCGAACTTCACGATTCGAGCGCGCCGACGCAGGAGCTACGTGCAATCGTCTGGCCGAGTCGGGTTAAGGAAGGAAGCGTGGCGAGAGGAAGATTGCCTGGCGGCAAACCGTTGCCGCAGCTTTCATTAGCGGCGCCAGCGGCTGAGCCTGCGCGCGCCGCGCTCTTAGAGATCATTTACGACGGCTTTTTGCGCAGCATTAGATTCGCTTAACAATGTGGCGAGCGAATGGAGAAAGCTAATGTTTCCCGCCTACGAATGTCCCGCACCCCGGCACGGCCAGAGTGCGGGACCTCGATACAGCATCACGCTTATCGTATCGGCGCCTGTGGCGCGCGACTTCAGGCGGTCTTCATATTGATGGTGTCCTGCATGATCTGGTCGAAGGTGGTAACGGTGCGCGCATTGGCCTCATAATCGCGCTGGGCAACGATGAGGGAGGAAAACTCGGTCGCGATATCGACATTCGAGGTTTCCAGCGCTCCGCCCTCCACCGTTCCCAACCCGCCTGTGCCCGGCCCGCCGATGCTGGCCGCGCCCGAGGCCAGACTGGTGGAGAAATCGTTCTGGCCGACGCGCTCCAGACCTTGCGCGTTGGCGAAGTTGGCCAGCGCAATCTGGCCCAGCGGCGAAGTTTGACCGTTGTTGAAGCTTCCCGTAATCACGCCGTCGGAGCCAATCGTATATTGCACCAGCGATCCGCTGCCATAACCGTTCGCCAGCGTGGCCGAGGTGGTGCTGCCCCCGCTGGCCAGCTGCGTCACCAACGGATTGTTCGAGCTGTCGTAGAGGTTCCAGGTAAACTTCAGGTCGCTGGCGCCGTCGGCCAGCCCGCTGGCCGTGATATCGGCGACGTTACCGGCCGGCGAAGTGAGCTTGCCGTTGCTGTCGAAGGTCAAGGACGTTGTGTTGATGGTGGTCTGCGTCCCCATGTCCTGCCAGGTCACGCCGCCATCGGTGAAGGTCGAGCCGTCGGTCGGCCAGGTGCTCGGCGGCGCCGCCCCGGAGGTGCCCGCCACCGTGCACTGATAGATGTGTCCGTTGGCCGAGGATGGCGCGATCGTCTGCCCCACGTTGTAGGCGGTGGAAGCTGCCCAGGAAGGGGGCGGTGTCAGATCGGAGTTGGGAATGGTGATGCTGCAATTCCAGGCGCCCGCCGCGGTCTTGCTGAAGTTGAAGTCCAGCACGTGTGCGTCGCCCAGCGAGTCGTAGACCGTTACCGGCGTTGTGAACGGCGCGTCGCCGGCATTGGCGCCGGCATTCAGGTTGCTGCTGAGCTGAACGCTGGTGGTCGCCTGCGGCGCGTTGATCTGGCCCAGGTTCAGTTGCAAAGGCGCCAGCGGCGCGCCCGCCGGTATCACCCCATTCACGGCAGCGTATCCCATCACCTGCTCGCCGTTTGTAGTTTGCAGCAGGCCATCCATGCCCACCTGGAAATCGCCCGCACGGGTGTAGTAGTTGGTCCCGCCCTGCTGCACCACAAAAAATCCGTTGCCCATAATGGCCACGTCGGTGTCCACCCCAGTCGACTCCGGATTGCCCGAGCTCAGGTTGATGGAGTTGGCCGCGACACCGGTCCCGGCCCCCACCTGGATGGGATCGCCCGATCCGTTGCTGCCCAGGGTTTCGTAGAACAGATCGGCGAACTGGGTGGTGCTGCCTTTGTAGCCGACCGTGTTGAGGTTGGCCAGGTTATTGGCGATGGTCGCCATCGCCGTCGAACTGGCGTCAAGACCGGAGAGAGGTATGGAAAAGAACGGCATTTATTGGCCTCCTGCATTGCGGATCACCGGGCTGCTGCCCGATGTGGATCCACCGGCGCCCGACTGCCCCAATGTGTTTTGCAATAGCTGATTGATTTGCGTCACTTGATCGAGACTAGTCACCCCGACCAGTTGGGTCACAAAGGTGGAAGGATCCATCGGGGACATGGGGTCCTGGTTTTGCAGTTGCGTCACCAGCAACTGCATGAACATTCCGTCCATGCCGCCGCCGAAGGCGCCGCTGGAGCTGCTGCTGGTCGCGTTCGTGGCGCTGGCTGGGTTGCTTGTTACGGGACTAGTCGACATCGTGCATTCCCTCGCTTTCGATCAGGCATGAACACTGATTCCCGAAGAGGCTGCGCCGGCGCCGGGCAGCTGCGCTTCTTCCGCTCCAGGAAGAGTGATTGGGCCGGGCAAGCCCGACTGGCGATGAAACTGTGGGCCGCGGCCCGGCTGCTGTTGCGCGCTCCCGCCCTGATCGCCGTTGCCGGTCTGGGGACCAAGGTCGAAGCGTTCCAGCCGGAGATGGCGTTGCTCTATCGCTTGTTGCAGCGATGGCATCTCCGCCATCATCGCGGCGCGAAGTTCGCCGTGGCCCGTGATCACGCTGGCCGCCACGCGATCGTCGCTGACGGCCGCGCGCACCTCCAGATTGCCGAATTCCATGGTGTTGATTCCCACGCGCAATTCGGAGCGCTGCATTCGTTCGAGAATGTGTGCGCTGGGCAGCGGCGCGGCGGGCGCCGGCATGGGCAAAGCGGCCTCGCGCGGCAGGTCCTCGCGTCCGGCGGCGGCCGCAGGGGGATTGCCGGGGGCGGCTTCGCGGCCGGAACTTGAGGCTGTGGCTACTGCGCCTGCCGGCGAGGCGATCGCTTCTGCCGATATTGATGGAGAGCTGGGGTCCGCAAGCGCAGCTGGGTCTGGCCCCTTCAAAGAAGTTTGCGAAGCGGCAGAGTCCTGCAGCATCCGCTTCTTCGGCTCGGGTGTTTGCGCCGCCGCTTCCGATGCCAAGCCGTTGGCCGGTGAGGCGCCGTGTTGCGCGCCCGATGGATCCTGGCGGGAAGACTGTGCGTCTCGGCCTACGTCCGGCGAAGTTCGAACCACCGCTGCGGAGGATGAGGCCGGCAATTCCGCCGCGCCGGGCAGACTCGACGTGGCCCGAGCTGTCACGGGAAACTGCTGAAGCGCTGCCGCAATGGCGCCGGAAGTGAGGAGTCCGGAAGACCCATCGGCCGCGGGCGTAACTTCTCCAGGCGAGGATGAAGATTGCGACCCGGCTGCGGGAGTATTTTCCGCAACTGCGGTTGCCGGGATTTCGTTGAAAGGCGTGGGTCGAGAGGGAAACGGGGCTGACGCTTCACTCGATGCGGCAATATGGACCGCCGCATTCGCGTTTTCCAGCGGAACGGGCTGTCCGTCAGCGGGAGAAGAAGGCGCAGCAGGTTGCGTAGCCGCTTGGTTTGATAGGACAGGACTGTCCATCGCGGGCGGCCAAGGCGAATCCAGAGCTCTCGCTTCGTCAGCATCGGCGGCACTCGCGCACGAGTTGTCCGGTAACGAAGCCGGAGCCGCGGGCGCCGCCGCGACTGCAAGCGAATTTGGAACTACGCCGCGTTGACCTGCCAGGTCCAAAGGCAGTTGGTCCGGCGCTGCGTTTGGAGCGGGCCCTCGTCTAACGCTCCTCGCTGGAATTCTCTCTGCCAAGTCCTGCAACCGGGCGGCAGCGGCCAAGCCGCCAGCCTGTCGGTGCAGTTGCACAGACGCAGAGGGCGTCGCACAGGTCCGCGTTCCGATGCGCAATGGGCGCGGTCCTGAGTTCCTGCCGTGCTCGCTTTCACCCGCTGACTGAATGGTTTTGATGTCGCCGTCCGCCCCGGCCGTACTTTCCGTCATTGCCGTAGGTTCGCGATCGCCGCCGGCGTCGGTATTTGGTACGGGCGTCGAGGAAACTGCCGCCTGCGCCAGCATCGACAGCAAGTCTCCGAATCGCTCGGCCGGACTTGACGCACCCCGATCGGCATCGGTTGGTTCGCTTCGCGCGCTTGCCACAGTCGAGATCACGCCTGCACTTTGCACAGCGGTTGTAGTGCAGGTTACGTGCCACCTGATATGTATGCCGGCCGTGTCGGGCCGGGCACCTAAGCTCACGCTGCCTCAGATGTTTGCCGATTGTTGTCGAGAGGGACAAAAGAAGCTTTGCGCGCCGCTAGGCAAACCTTGCCTGAATCACTGGGAAAATCACGCCTGCCGGCGATGGCGGCGCAGCAGATGCAGCTCATCAATCGCCGCCTGCTCCCGTCGCTGCTGTTGCACGCGGTACTCGGCCAGCCGCGACTCGCGAAGTGATTCCAGCACTTCGCGTTTCTGCCGCTGCTCGGCGTAACGTCGCGCCTGCTCGGCGACCTGCTGTTCGACCTGCTGCAACGCTCCCTGAAGTTGCTGCCGCCGCTCGTCGAAGCCGCGGCCGACGGTGGCGAAAAACTTCAATTCGGCGCCCGCAGCGGTGGCTTGCTGGAGGTGCTCTCGCAGAGAGCGCTGTAGCCGCAACGAAGCCTCGCGCGTTTGCTGTGCTTCCCGCAGCAGCGCCGCTCGCCGGGCGTGCAGAGTTTCCAGATGCAGCCGCTCGCGGTTCTCCAGGCTTTGCCGGAGACGCAGTACGGCGGCGAGAGAGAAGCGGAACGGCATGGTGACTAGGGAGCCAGTGCGCTCAGCAGCGCCACGGTATCGGCGAAGCCGGGACGCTCGTCGGGACCCTGCCGCAGAAAGGCATTCAGCCGCGGCAGCAGTGCGATGGCGCGGTCCAGTTCCGTGTCCGTGCCCTTGCTGTACGCTCCAATGCGGACCAGGTCTTCGGAACGCGCATACGCCGCCAGCAGCGAACGCAACTGATGGCTGCGGGTGACATGTTCGCGCGAGGCCACGGCGGGCATCAGCCGGCTCAGGCTGTCAAGCAGGCTGACAGGCGGGTAATGGCCCTGCGACGCGAGCCGTCGGTCGAGCATGATGTGGCCGTCGACCAGCGAGCGTACCGAGTCGACCAGCGGGTCCTGCTGGTCGTCGCCTTCCATCAGCACGGTGTAGAACGCGGTGATGCTGCCGTTGGCAAAACGCCCGGCACGTTCCACCAGACGCGCCAGCATGCTGAACACCGATGGGGTATAGGCCTTGGCTGTCGGGGGTTCGCCCGCCGCCAGGCCGATCTCGCGCTGCGCCATGGCGAAACGGGTTAGTGAATCGATGACCAGCAGGACATTCTTGCCCGACTGGCAGAAATATTCCGCGATGCTGGTGGCGGCCAGCGCCGCGCGAATGCGCAGTAGCGGCGATTGGTCGGAGGTGGAGACGACGACCACCGACTTGCGCCGTCCCCGCTCGCCCAGCGCCTCGAGGAACTCGCCCACCTCGCGGCCCCGCTCGCCCACCAGCGCCAGCACCGTCAGCTCAGCCGAGGTGCCGCGGGCCATCATGCCGATGAGCGTGCTCTTGCCCACACCGCTGCCGCCGAAGATGCCCAGACGCTGTCCGCGCCCGCAGGTCACGAAGGCGTCGATGGCGCGCACGCCGCAGCCCAGCGGCTCGCGGATCGGCAGCCGCTCCAGTGCCCGGGGCGCCGTCCCATCGAGTGCCCGCCGTTCCGCGCAGCGCGGCCGGCCGCAGCCGTCCAAAGGACTTCCCACGCCATCGATCACGCGCCCGATCAGTTCCTCGCTCACCGGCAGCGAGGGGCGCGATCCCAGCGCCACGATGCGGTCGCCATAGCGTACGCCGCTCGGCTTCTCCAGCGGCATCGTCAGCACCGTGGTGCCGCGAAATCCGACCACCTCTCCCGGACAAATATTTCCGTTCGCATCCTGGATTTCGCAGCACTCGCCCAGGCTGCAAGGCGGCCCGCACGACTCCAACAGATTGCCGACAATCTGCGTGACCCGTCCTTGCCAGCGCACCGCCGGAGCCGCCTGCAACGCCGAGAAGTAGGGGACCAATAGTGCACTCATGGCTGCGCCGCCAGCTTCTCCTCCAGCAGATCGAAGAAGCCGCTCTCGATCTCGCGCAACTGCGACTCCAGGCTGATTTGCGTGCTGCCCAGCTCGCTCTCCAGAACGCACTCGCAGCCTTTGAGATGGTCGTCGGCTACGACCTCGATATTTTTCTCACCGAGCTGGCCGGCACAGAATTCCGACCAAATGTGCTGCGACTCCGGCGCGGCGCGGAGCCGAAGCCTGGTTCCTGCTTGCACCTGCTCCAGTGCTACCCGCACCACGCCCGCCAGCAGGAGCGGATCCATCTGCGCCTCGCGATGCAGGACCTTGCGCGCAATCGACAGCGCCAGCCGCACCGCCTCGGTCTCTACGCGCCGGAAGTACGCGGTCTGCTGCGCGGTGAAGTCCTCCACCGCCTGACGCACGGCCATGCGTTCCTGCTCGAGCGCCTGCGCCGTGGCCGTCCTGGCCTGCGCTGCGCCTTCCTGCTGGCCCTGCTTGCGCGCAGCTTCTACGGCTGCCGCGATCTCCTGCCGCAAAGCCTGGTCCCCCGCCTTGTGATCGGCGGGACCGAAGCCCAGCACCGCCGAAGCAATCCCGCCGGTTGCGGGCACTGCGGGATAGCGAAAGCTCTCGACCGCGCGCCCGCTCGACTGTCCCACATTGTCAGACAATGTATTCGTCCCCCATTTCCGGCTTGAGCAAGATCTTGCCCTCGGCCTCCAGTTGCCGCGCCACGGCCACCGCCTCTTCCTTGGCCTTGTTGACCTCGCGCGAACGCACCGGGCCCATCACTTCCATGTCTTCCTTTAACATCTCGTAGGCGCGCGCCGAGATTGCCTTCATCAGGTGATTGCGCATCTCCTCCGACGAGCCCTTCAGCGCCAGGGCCAGCACCTTCTTGTCCAGGCGCCCTACCAGCTCGCGGATGCTGCTCTCCGGCAGCGTGAGCAGGTCGTCGTAGGTGAACATCAGGTTGCGAATGTTGAGCGCCAGCTTGGCGTCCTCCGACTCAATCGACTCCAGCACCGCCTTCATCATTTCCGGATCCAGCCGGTTCATCACGTCGGCGGCGCTCTTGAAGCCGGCGAAGACGCGCCGGCTCTGCTCGCCCAGCGATTGCAGCCGCTTGTGCAGCACCACCGTGACCTTCTGCGCCATCTCGGGAGAGAAGTTGCGCAGCAGCGCCAGACGCTTCACCGCCTCCGTGCGCAGCGTCTCCGGCAGATGCATCAGCACCGCCGACGCCGACTTCGCGTCGAGATAGGCGAGCACCAGCGCTATGGTCTGCGGCTGCTCGTCTTCGAGGAAGCGCGCCAGCTCCCGCGGGTTCGCCTTCTGCAGCGCGTCCATTTGATTGGCCGTGAGCACCTGGGCGTGACTCACCTGCTCCAGCAGCGCCTTCGCGCCCTCATTGCCGAAGGCCTTCACCAGCAGCGCGCGGGCGTAGCCCTCGCCACCCTGCATCATGTACTCGCGCGCCAGGCTCAGCCGGTGATACTCCTGCAAGACCGCGGCCGCGGTTTCCGGCTGCACGCCGCCCAGCTCGCGGATCTCCTGCGTCAGGCGATGAAGCTGGGACTGCGAAAGGTGACGGTAAATGTTGGCCGCTGCCTCTTCGCCCAGCAGGACCAGCAGGATCGCCGCCTTGCGCACGCCGTTCAGGCCGCCATCGGCCGCCGCCGGAGTCATTCCACACCGCCCTCGCGCAACCAGCTCTGTACCAGTTGCGACGCGCCCGCAGGCTCGCTCCTCACCTTCTCCACTAACTGGTTTTTCAGCGCGCCCAGCTTCTTCAGTGCCGGATTGGTTTCCAGCGCTTCGAGCACAGGTCCACCGCCCTCCAATGGCTGGCCCTTCGGGTCACCCGGGAGCACGAGCTTGCTTGCGGCGGCGCGCGCGGGCATCTCGCGCAAGGCCGTCATGACCTGCTTCTTCACCGGCCGCAGCAGCAGGGTATAGACGCTGCCGAACAGGCACGCCAGCGCCAGATAGCGCACCAGCCAAGTCCAGTCGCGCAGGTTGCGCTGCACCTTCTCCAGCATGGTCGGAGGCAGCGGCGCCTCCTGTTGGAGGCTGGTGAACGAGAGGTTCTCGACCGCGAGCAGGTCGCCGCGTTTTGCGTCGATGCCCAGCGCGGCGGCCGCCAGTCCCTCGATCTGCTTCATCTCCTCCGGCGTACGCTTGCGGCGGACAGCGGCGCGCTGATTGTTCTTCTGCTCGACGGTGACCACATCGTCCACCAGCAGCGCGGCGGCGATGCGCTTGATCTGTCCCGCCGGCTCGATGGTGTGGCGCACGAGTTTGTTCACGCCATAGGTGCCGCTCTCCGATTTCGTGCTCTGCCCGCCGGCTTCTGATTTTTCCGGAGCATTGGTCTTCGCGTTAGGGAGATTGCTGCTGGTTCCGGGAACGCCGCCCGGCATGGCACCGCCGCCCATCGTCTCTTCACTGCGCGTCATGGTCAGCGCCACCGTGCTCTGCGGATCGTAGGTCTCCTGCGTCTCCTCGCCCGAGCGCAGGTCATATTCCACATGCACGCTGGCGCGCACCCCCGCCGGGCCGACCACCGGTTCCAGCGTCTCCACCACCCGCTTCGCCAGCTCGCGGTCCAGTTCGGAGCCGCCGCCATCACCCGCGCCGCCGAAGCGGTTCAGCGGCTGGTTAGTGTCCGCATCCACAACTACCACATTGTCGGGGCTGAGCCGCTCGACCGCGCCGGCCACCAACTGGCGAATGGCCATGTCCTCCTGCTGCGGCAGGCTGCCGCGGCGCAGCTTCACCATCACCGAAGCCTTGGCGCTGCGTTCGCGCTCGCTGTAGAGCGATTCGGCCGGCATCGCCAGATGCACCCTCACCGCCGAGACTTCGCTCAGGGTTGACAGCGTGCGCTCCAGCTCGGCCTCTAGTGCCCGCTGATAATTCACCTTCTCGCTGAAGTCGCTGCCCGCCCAGTTGGGCTTGTCGAACAACTCGAACCCCAGCCGGCCGCTATGCGGCATCGGCTGCGAGGCCACCTCCAGGCGCGCGCTGTCCAGCTTGTCGGCCGGCACCAGAATGCTTGCCCCGTCGGGCGATTGCTGATAAGGAATTTTCTTGGCCGCCAGCGATGCCTCGATCTCCTGCGCGTCACTGGCGGCAAGTCCCGAATACAGCGTCTTGTAATCCTGCTTGCCGATCAGTTGCACGAAGGCGTACAGCGTGGCCGCGACAAGCACGGCCCCACCGCCCAGCAGCAGGCGCTGCTTCATCGTCAAGCTGGAGACGAACTGCTTGCTCTGTTCGACCACCTGCGCCAGCGCGAGTTCGGTATTCGCTGCCATTCAGGTTTCCGTTTAGAACTGCATCCCGGCAATCTGCTGGTACGCCTGCACCACCTTGTTGCGCACTTGCAGCATGAGCTGAAACGACAGGTCGGCCTTCTCCACCGCGATCATGGCATCGTGTACGTCGGCCCCGCTGTTCTCGATCAGGCTGCTGACCTTGTAGCGCGCGTCCAGGCTGAGGTTGTCAACCGTGGAGGTGGCCTGCCGCAGGCTGTCGGCAAAGCTCGACCCTTCGCCGGGGCTGGGGCCGGGGCCGGTTGCCTTTGCCGCGGCCTGCGGCAGCTCCGCCGGCATGATTCTTAGCCCGATATTGGCGAGGTCCACGCTCATTCTGGTTGCGCCTTACTTCAAAATCTGAAGCGACTGCTGGATCATCTGCTTAGTCGCCTGCACCGCGCTGGCGTTCAGCTCGTAGGCGCGCTCCGCGCCCATCAGGTCGACCGTCTCCTGCACGGGATTGATGTTGGGATACGACACATAGCCGTCGCTGTCGGCATCGGGATGTCCTGGCTCGTAGCGCCGCAGTGGCGCCGCCGAATCTTCCACCACGCCGCCGACACGTACGCCGCCCGCGGGCTGCGGTTGCGCTGTGCCCAGCGAGTTCGCCAGCACCAGGCGAAACGGCGAGGCCGGTTGGCCGTTGAACACTACCATGTGCCGCCGGTAAGGGCCGCCCTCAGGCGTGCTCGTCGTCTCCGCATTGGCCAGATTGCTGGTGGCCACCTCGGCCCGCATGCGCTCGGCGGCCAGCGCCGACCCGCTGATCTGAAACATGCCGAACAGGCTCATTGACCGCTCCCTCCATTGATGGCCAGTTGCAGGCGGTTGAACTCGGAGCGCAGCAGCGAGACCTCGGTCTGGAACTGAAGCTGGTCCTGCGCCATCAGCAGGCTCTCGCGATCGATGCTGACGTTGTTGCCATCGGGCCGCTCGATGAGTCCCGGCACCTCGCGCACCACGGGCGTCGATGGCGACTCCTCGTCACCGGCCAGCGCGCGCTGAAGCTCGCGGCCGAAATCGATGTCGCGCGCGTGATACCCCGGGGTGTCGATGTTGGCGATGTTCTGGCTGACCAGTTCCTGGCGCTGCGCGGTCAAATCGAGCGCGTGTCCCAGCACCGTCAGCAGCGGCGTACTCAGGAGACTCATAACGCCCTCCGCGGCGGCAGCCCGTGCTGGCGGATCTTGTTGCGCACGGTACGCAGGCTGATGCCAAGCAGCTCGGCGGCGTGGGTGCGATTGCCTGCGGTGGCGTCAAGCGTAATCTGAAGCAGCGTCTTCTCCAGCTCGCGCAGCGAGAGGCCGGGCCGCAGCCAGCGCACGTCACCCAACGCGGGGCCCGCATGGCTGAGCGGCAGACCGGGCCCGCCGATCTGGGCGCCATCGCACATGGCGACGGCGCGCCGCATCGTATTGGCCAGCTCGCGCACGTTGCCTGGCCAGGGGTGTGCCCGCAGCGCCGCCCGAAACGATTCGCTAAGCGGCGGCGGCGGATGGGGCGTGGAGAATTTGGCAGCAAAAGACTCGGCCAGCTCGATCACATCGTCGCCGCGCAGGCGCAGGGGCGGCAGCGCCAACGGAATGACGTTCAGCCGATAGTAGAGGTCTTCGCGAAAGCGGCCCTCGGTGACCAGCAATTGCAGCGAGCGGTTGGTGCTGGCGATCACGCGCACATCGACCTTCACCGGCCGCGTGTCGCCTAAGCGGTAAAACTCGCGCTCCTGAAGGAAGCGCAGAAGCTTGGGCTGCAAGGCAAGCGGCAGCTCGCCGATTTCGTCGAGCAGCAGAGTTCCGCCCGCGGCCAGCGCGAACTTGCCCGCGGTGCCCACCGCTCCAGTGAAGGCGCCGCGCACGTGGCCGAACATCTCGCTTTCCAGCAGGGCCTCTGGTACCGCCGCGCAGTTGATGCCGACGAAGGGCTTTCCGGCGCGCGGGCTCTCGTCGTGGATGAGCCGGGCCAGCAGCTCCTTGCCCGTGCCGCTCTCGGCTTCGAGAAGAATATCGGCGTCGCTGCGGGCCGCCTGACGCGCGCGCTCCAGCGCCTGAAGCAAGGCCGGCGAGCTGCCGATGATGAGATTGCTGGCTGCGGTCGAGACTGCGGTTCGCGCGGCTGTTGAAGTACGCGTCGAAGCCTTCGCGTTTGCGGGGACGCATTGTGCTATGGGCAACATCTGCCCAGCTTCGATTGCATTTTGCTGACCGGTCATGTGCATCCCAGGTTAGAAAGCGTTCACGCGCTGAAGTTGCGTGCGCTTGCGGCCGGCGCCTGCCCATGCGGCAGTCCGAGATGCTCGGGCAGGATTGCGCCGCCCTCGGCCAAAATCGACGCGCGCTCCAGCACGTGTTGCAGTTCGCGCACGTTGCCCGGCCAGGAATGCCGTTCCAGCACGCGTAGCGAAGGCTCGGTCATCACCGGCTGCTCGCCGCCCAATTGAAATTTCCTGAGGAAGTAGCGGGCCAGCGCAGCTATGTCGTCGCGGCGCTGCGCCAGCGGCGGCAATTCAATGGGAAAAACCGACAGCCGGTAGAAGAGGTCTTCGCGGAACTGCTTCTTGTGCGATAGGTCCGCCAGGTCGGCATTGGTGGCGGCGATCACTCGCACATCCATACGGAAGACGTCCGCGCTGCCCAGCCGCTGCACCTCGCCCTGCTCAAGGAAGCGCAGCAGTTTGGATTGCATTCCCAGCGGCAGTTCCCCGACCTCGTCCAAAAACAGTGTGCCCCCATGCGCGGCATGAATGCGGCCCAGGCGCGACTGCACCGCTCCCGTGAAGGCGCCGCGCACATAGCCAAACAGCTCCGATTCCAGCAGCGCTTCGGGGATGGCGGCGCAGTTGATGACGACGAACGGCTTCGCCGCGCGCGGACTCAACTGATGGATTGCGGTGGCGACAACCTCTTTGCCGGTGCCGGTCGCTCCAGTAATCAGCACGGGAGTGCTGCGCGGCGCGATTAGGCGCGCCATGCGATAAACCGACGCCATCGAGGGCGCCTGGCCAACCATGCCCGGTAACGGCTCGGTGGCCGGTGCCGATCTTGCCAGTGGCCGCGCCGCAGGGGCCTGCCACCGATTGATGGTCTCGAATAGCTGGCAGGCGCTGGCGCTGCGCCACTCCGACGGCAGCAGCGGATTGCCGGCGTCGTCCAGCAACAGCACATCAATCCCGGGAAAGCGTCGATGAATGATCTGGAGCAGCTCTTCGGCGTCGAGATCGGGCAGGCGCCGGTCAAGCAGCAGAAGCTGGCACTCGCTGGTTTCCAGCTTGCCCAGAGCGTCGGCACCACCCAGCGCCTCGGCCGCGGCTACCCGCGATGAGGTGAGGCTCTGAAGAATTTGGCGGCGCAATCCCGCGTTCGAGCTGGCAACGATCACGGCAGGATTCAGGGGATTGAAACATGGGGTTTGGGGTGTCATGAGAACTTTGTAATCGCGGGAGATTAGAAGCAGATTGGAACAGCGTTAGAAGATGTTAAGAAACTCAAGAAACTCAAGAAACCAGGAACGCTTTCAGACGAGTGGCAGGCCTGCCAGCCAGACGCTCCGGGCGCTTGTGTGTTCGAGCAGGACGAAGTCACCGCCGCTGGCGGCCACCGTCCGGCGCAAAAGTTCAAGTTCGCAAGAGCGATTCTCTCCCGAGCCGGCCTCCGCAGGCGACACCGGCAGGGAACTCGCGCTGGCTACGCGAATCTCCGCTTGTCCGCTATCGCTCTTGTCGAGGCCGATGCTGAGCTGCGCGTCTTGCGGCAGGTAGCGGAAGAGATACTCGACAAACACGAATAGCGCCCTCGTCAGCCTCAGTTTATCGGCGCGGACCGTCAGAAGATGGGAACAACGCAGGTCAAGCTCGAACCTACGTCCCCCAGCCTCAAACAGCGGCGACATGTCCTCGTGCAACTCGCGCAGCACTTGGCCGAGATCGGTCGGCTCCAGTGCTGCACTGGGCATGGCCGCATCGTTCAATGCCCGTACCAGCAGCAGTCGCTGGCGCAGGCGTTCTGCGCTATCTAATGCGGTTTGGACGCTGGCGCGCAGTTGCTCGAGGGTCTGGTCGCGCTGCAATGCGAGGTCGAGCGTGCAGTGCAACGCGGTCAGAGGCTGACTGAGGCTGTGAAACACCTCGGAGATGAATGCCGCTTCGAAGGCTTTCGCGTCGGAGCCGCCGGACGCCGCCATCAGGCCATGGCCTCGGAGTGGCAGCTGAGTTCGTAGCCGACGCCACGCACCGTATGAATGAGGTGTGGCGTGTGGTCGCCGTCGATCTTCTTGCGCAGGTAGTTGATGTAGACGTCCACGATGTTGGTGCTGGTGTCGAACGACAGGTTCCACACGTGCTCGACAATCATGGCCCGGGTGACGCGCCGGCCGGAGTTGCGCATGAGGTATTCGAGCAGGGCGAACTCCTTCGACGTGAGCTCCACGCGTTTGCCCGCGCGCTCCACCCGGCGGGCCACGCGATCCAGTTCCAGGTCGGCCACCCGCAGCACGGTTTCTACCGTACGCGGGCCCCGCCGCAACAGCGCCCGCACGCGCGCTGCAAGTTCGGTAAACGAGAACGGCTTGATGAGGCAATCGTCAGCGCCGCCGTCGAGCGACTGCACCCGGTCTTCGATGCGGCTGCGGGCGGTGAGCACCAGCACGGGCAGCGACGGCTTCTTGGGCCGCACCGAACTCAGTACCGAGATGCCGTCGAGCTTGGGCAGGTTCAGGTCGAGCACGATCAGATCGTAATCGCTCTCCAGCGCCATCTGGCGCGCCTGCTCGCCGTCGGGCGCCCAATCGACCGCGTAATGCTCCGCCTCCAGTCCTTTGCGAATAAAACTGGCCAGGGGACCGTCGTCTTCGACTACCAGGATGCGCATGCGCGTAACTAGCCCATGATTACTGTGAAAGCTCGCGACACGCATTGTCGGTGACTCAGGTCACCGGTGGAGGTTTGCAATTCCCGAATGAGAATCGGTACTCAACGGAGGAGCTCTGCGGGTCTTATAATTGGGATATGGCCCGTGGTTGGGAAAGTAAGTCCATCGAAGCGCAAATCGAAGAATCCAACTCAGAACCCTTACAAACTACCGAGCGGCAGCAGCCGTCAGCGGAAGAGCGGCAAGCGCTCCTGAAAAAGCGCGATCTGATGCTCTCGCGCCGGCGCGTCCTGCAACAGTTGGAGAGCCGCCCTAGCGAGCGCTACTGCGATTTGCTGCGGCGTGCCCTGGCCGGCTTGGACCAGGAGATCGCAGAGCTCAGTTAGACCTGCGGCGGGTTTTGCGTGGGCGCGAATTGGCCGCCCTTCTCTATCTCCGGCACGACCTCACGGCGACCTGTGATTGCCATCACGGACGTGTGTTCGCCCCCGAAGCACAATGCTCGTAGAGGTGTGCGACATGCCGGTACTGATTATTGCGGTAGTCTTCTTCGCGATCTTCCTGGTCATGGGAGTGATGGCCATCACCGCGATGGTGGCCGAACATGAAGGCCATCTTTTCAGTTGGACCTGGAGCGACGAGCCCAAACCCGGCAGGAAGTGAAGGTGTCTTTGCCAACGGTAGGGCTTACACCGTCTGCAGCGCCCGGGCGAGGCAATCTTCGCAGAAGCCGCTGTCCTTGATGTCGATCCACTCCACGGCATGCGACGGCGCCATGGCGCACTGATAGTCATGGCAGTGCGTCAGCCGCAGCGTATGCCCGAGTTCGTGCACCGACTCGATGAGAAGACGATTCGCGAGCAAGTCCTTATCTTGGGGCAATCCGTAAAATTCCTGCTGTAGCCGGCGATAGGAAACGATCGCCGATGTCCCGCCTAGCTGCGCTTCACCGAACACGAAGGTGAGAATCGGAATGTAAAGGTCCAGCGGCGTGACGCCCAGCAGGCGCCAGGTATCGTTCTTGACGTGGCGCTGCATGGCGGCGAGTATCTCGGAGGAGTGATGTTGCTGGCGCTCCACATGAAGTGCGAAGGCCGGATCGACAGCGGAGGCAAGCACCTCAGCAGGTACGCCAAATTTTTCGCGCAGCGATTCTGCCAGCCACTCCAGCAGTTGAGGGTCGGGCGAGCCAATCGGGAGTAGGTGGAGCTTCTTCATGGATGGAAGTAATCCAGCGGCCAGCCGGGTACCTGCCGGCACTAGCTGCTCGTTACTAGAGCCTCGCCCTTTTCCTTCCTGTTCCATCCGTACTTCTTCAACTTGTGATGCAGCGTGACGCGGTCGATCCCCAGCACTTCGGCGGTGCGCGTCTGGTGGCCGCCGCACTCGTCCAGGACGCGCAGGATATGCGCGCGCTCGATATCCTCCAGACTGCGGGCGCCGCCGGCATCCGGCAAAGTGCCATTCCTGGTCTTCAGCGTGAAGTCCGCTTCCCGCAGCTCCGGCTCCTGCGCGACCACCATGGCGCGCTCGACGGCGTTCTCCAGTTCGCGCACGTTGCCCGGCCAGTTGTATTGCTGGAGCGCGTTCATCGCGGCGGGCGAGATGCGCGTAATGCGTTTGCCCATCTCGCTGGAGAACTTGCGGATGAAATGTTCCACCAGCGCCGGAATGTCGTCGCGCCGCTCACGCAGCGGCGGTAGCTCAATGTGGAAGACGTTCAGGCGGTAGTACAGATCGGGGCGGAATTTGCCCTCCTCGATCAACAGCTCCAGGTTCTTATTGGTTGCGGCCACCACGCGAAAATCGACCCTGATGGTCTGGTTGCCGCCGACGCGCACAATCTCGCGTTCCTGCAGGACGCGCAGCAGGTCGGTCTGCGTCTTCAGGCTGATGTCGCCGATCTCGTCGAGGAAGACCGTCCCGCCCTCGGCGATCTCGAACTTGCCCTTCTTGCGATATTGCGCGCCGGTGAATGCGCCCTTCTCGTGGCCAAACAGCTCGCTTTCCAGCAGAGTCTCGGTCAAGGCGCCGCAGTGAATCACCACCAGCGGATGGAAGCGCCGCGCGCTGCCTGCATGAACGGCGCGCGCGACCAGCTCTTTTCCGGTGCCGCTTTCGCCGGTTACAAATACTGTGGCGTCGGTGGGCGCAACGGTTTCGATCGCGTCAAACACATGCTTCATCGCCGCGCTTTGGCCGATGATGTCCGACGGCCGCGCAATCTCCGCCACCGTCTCCTTCAAACGCACGTTTTCCTGTTGCGTCCGCCGATGCGACATGGCCTTGGACACGAGGTGCGCAATCTCATCCGGATCGAGCGGCTTGTTAACATAGTCATATGCGCCGTTCTTCAGGGCCGCCACCGCGGTCTCCACCGACGCATAGCCGGTCATGATGATGACCAGCATGTCGGGATAGATCTCATGCAGCCGGCGTTGCAGCTCGATGCCGTCAGTGCCGCGCATCTTGATATCGACCAGCGCCACGTCGAACGTCTGCTGGGCAACGCGCGTCAGCGCCTCGTTGGCGCTCTCGGCCGTGGTGACCTCGTAGCCTTCTTCGGCGAACCATTTGGCCAGCGAATCCCGCACGCTGAGCTCGTCGTCAACAATCAACAATCTGCCTTCCGTCATAGCTCTACCTCACCTCCGCCGCCGCACGATCGTCTTCGGTTACGACGGGCGCGTGGCTATCAATCGGCAACACGATCTTGAATGTCGTTCCTTCTCCCACTACCGAGCGCACGCTGATGTTTCCGCCGTGGCGCTCCACAATGTTCTGGCTAATTGCCAATCCCAGGCCCGAGCCGCCCGACTCCTTCGTCGTGTAGAACGGTTCGAAGATGTGGGCCAAGTGCTCCTCGGGGATGCCAACGCCGTCATCGCGAATCACCAGCTCCATGGCGTCGTCCGTAGCCCGCGTGCTGATCCAGAGATTGCCTTCCTGCGGCATGGCGTCGATCGCGTTAATGACCATGGCGAGTACCACCTGCTCAATCTGCGCCGGATCGCAATGCGCGGGCGGCAGCTCCGTCGCCAAGTCGAGAGTGAGCTGGATGCCTGCCATATCGAGCTTGTGCTGCACCAGCCGTATGCAGCGGTCGATGACCTGGTTGAGGTCGCACCATGTCAGGTTGATCGGCGAGACGCGCGAGAAGCTCAGCAGGTTTTTCACCAGCTCGCCGCAACGCTTGCTCTCGCTGGCGATGAGGTCGAGCGACCCTCGCATCTCCTCCTGCTTGGGCGATGGCTGGGTCGTCTTCTCGATCCAGCGTTTCACCAGCCGCGAATAGGTCAGGATCCCCGAAAGCGGGTTGTTGATCTCGTGCGCTACCACCGCGGCCATCTTGCCGATGGTCGCCATTTTTTCGACATGCAGCATGCGCTGGTGCGCCTGCTTCAGCTCGCGCGTCTTTTCGTCGACGCGTTCTTCCAGAGTGTGCGCCCACGCGGTGATCTCGGCCTGCGCTACCTGAAGCCGATTGCTCATGGCATTGAACGACTGGGCCAGCTCGCCGGCCTCATCGTGCGAATGCACTGGAATCTGATGCCCCAAGTCGCCGCTGGCAATACGCTCGGTGCCCGCTTTCAATTCGCGCAGAGGGTTGCGCACCACAATCCAGATAAACAGTCCGCTGAGGAACACGACAGCGATCAGGGCCACGCCCGTAGCGGCGGTCATCTCGCGCTTCTCGTGCGCCAGCCCCTGGTCGACTTTCGCCAGCGAAATGTTGGTGTCGAGTACGCCAAGGATCTGCGTACCGGCGGGGTGGGCATGGCAGGAGGCATTCGAGCACGCCGGCTCATTTTCGATAGGCGTGATGACGCCCAACACTCGGTTCCCATCGGCGCGGTAGATCCGGAAGCGATCGGAGCGGTTCAGCCGGGCCAGGGGCATGGATTGCTCATGGCAGCGGTAACATGCCTCGGCGCTCTTGTCGACCGCGCCGCCCACTTCGGCGGGCGCGCTGGAATAGCTGATCACGCCCTGGGGGTTCATGATGCGGATGCGCACCATGCCGGGCTGGTCCGCCATGTTCAGCAGCAGTTCGTACAGCCCGGTGCGATCGTTGTTCAGCATGTAGCGCGAGGCGCTGCGACGCAGCACTTCGCTCTGGCGCTCGGCGGCCACCAGCGCGGCATCTTCCAGACGCTGGCGTTGGCGTTGAATGCTGAAATATCCGAACGAACCGAAGATGATAATCAGCACGAAGAAAATGGAGATCATCAGCTTGGCGCTGATGCTGTGACTGAGTCGCTGAAACCAATGAGGACGAGGCGCAAGAGGCTCCCCCAAGATGGCGTTATGCCGCGTGTGGGGAGCCCCGTTCGAGTTGTCAGTCGCCGGCATGAGCGGGCACCGCAAAATCGCTTTCGACCGCTTCCGGTTTGCGCAGTGCCGGGAGGTGCGCCTTCTCCTCGGGGAAGATAGGCAGATATTTTGCCGCGAATCCGAAGATGGCGAAGCCGAGGGCGACGAACATGGCCGTGATCACAACCTCGGTCCACTTCGGCGCATAGCGGCCGCCCACGGCGCTCTCCACTCCAGTGATGGCGACATTCAGGCGATTGGTGACGAATCCCAGCAGACAGATAACGGCTGCGAGATATAGGCCTTGTGCACTTTCGCGAATTTTTGGTACTAGCAGCATGCCCAGCGGGATCAGCACCGAAAGAAAGATTTCCAGGAGGAAAAAGCGCTGCTCATAGCTGGGCGCGAATACCAGCTTCAGAACGCCGCGATGATAGAAGTCCTCGAACTTCAGAATTCCGTACAGCGCGAGCACCACGACCAACACGCGCCCCAGGTCCTGGAGGATGGGCAACTCCAGCTCGCGGCCAAAGTACTTCGAGCTCATCGACGACTCGAAGATGGTCATCGCCAGCCCGACCGAGATGGCCGACAGGAAGAAGAACACCGGCAGCAGCGGGCTGTACCAGAACGGATGCAACTTGTTGGGCATGATGAGATACAGCGTGCCCAAGGACGATTGGTGCAGCGTCGAGAGCAGCACGCCCAGGATGACGAATACCACCATCACGCTGCGAATGACCTTCAGTGCCTTGTGCAGATGAAAGTGCTCCAGCACGATAGGCGAGAATTCCAGCGCCAGCACTGCCGTGTAGAACATCACGCAGTAGGCGACTTCGAACATTACCGAGTGCGGGTTGCGCATGATCAGCGGATGCCAGATGTTCCACGGCAGCCCGAGGTCATACATCAGGGCTGCGCACACCAGCAGATAGCCGAGAAATGCGGTCAGGATGGTCGGCCGCACAATGGTATGAAAGCGCTTGATGTTGAAGATTTCGACCGCTGCAGTCAGCGTGAAGCCACCCGCCGCGAGCATCACGCCGCACATCACGTCGAAGCCGATCCACAACCCCCAGGGAAACTGGTCGGACAGGTTGGTCGACGCGCCTAGTCCGCGGAAGAAGCGGATGAAGGTGCAGTACACGCCGGCTACCATGATGACGAGGAAGACGGCCTTCCAGAAGGTGAACCTCATGCGGGGAATGGTCATCGGGCACCGCCTTTGTGGTCTTTCTCTTCCGCTTCGGCCGCAGCTACGTCCTCACGGCGATGCGTGATCCAGTAAATGCCGCCCAGCATGGTGCCGAAGAGCGGAATGAAATCGGGAATGCGCGATAGCACCTGATAGGTATAAAGAGGAAGCGCGCGCTCGGTGAGGTCGGTGCGGAAGCCGAAGTTGTTGAAGCCCACCGACGACAGCAGCATCACCGACGTTCCACCCACCTCGGTCTCGCCGAAGATATGGTTTAGATACGTACCGGGGTTGTCGTGAACGCGCTTCTTGGCTTCTTCCAGCAGGGCATCACGGTCGCCGAAGATGGTTGCGCCGACCGGACAGATTTCAGCGCAGGCCGTCTGCTTTCCCGCAGCTACGCGCTTGCTGCACATGATGCACTTGCGCACGCCGGGAATCGCCTTCTCCCACTCGTACTTGGGCACGCCGAAGGGGCACGCCGCCATGCAATAGCGGCATCCCATGCACTTGCTCTTGTCGTAGGTGACGGGCCCGAGCGCGGTCTTCTTCAGTGCGCCTACCGGGCAGACCGACGCGCACGCCGGGTCCTCGCAGTGCATGCACAGCTTGCGCATGAACTTATCTTCTTTGGTGAGGACCGTGGTGTATTTGTGGGCTGAGGTTACCTGTTCAGCGGCAATCTTGTCGTCATACGGCAGGCCGTTTTCGGTGGCGCATGCCTGCTCGCACTGCTTGCAGCCGATGCATTTGGTTGCATCGTAGAGAATTCCCTTGCTCATGAGCTTCTCCCGGGCCATAGCCAGAACGACTCATGCGCTGGTTACAGCCAGATCGCCCATTCGGCCCGGCCATGCTGGACGACGGCGCTGGCCGGGGCACTCGCATCTCGGCAGGCGAGCGGCGCGGGGGAGGCGCCGCCGGGCGATGACGCTGTCGGGAAGCCGCGCTCCGGACCGGGCGCTAGAAACCGGTCCGAAGCGGTTCGAACCAACGTGGGAGCTACTTCAGGCCCTTCACGTAAGTGGCCAGGCTTGCGGCCTGCGCTGCGTCAACTCCCTTACCGGCAAAGGCGTGGGTGGCCTTCTTCTGCGGGCCGCCGTTCTCGATGAAATCCACGATCTCGGCGTTGGACATCTTCTGTACGTCCGGAGACGAGAACGCCTTCGCGCCCATCTTCTGTCCGGCGGCGGTGCCGTTGCCGTCGGCGCCGTGGCAGCCGGCGCACTTGGCTTTGTAGACGTCCGCCTGGGCCCAGGACAGATTGGGAAGCGCTAGAAAGAGTGCAAATGCAAGAGCCAGAATCGCTAATATGACTTTCTTCATGACCTCTCCCGTTCGTTATGAAACTGCATGAATGCGGCTCACACCGTTGCTCTGGTCGGAGGCCAGACTGCGACCCCTGTGAGTACATTTTCAGTGTGGAACTTGGCGCCGGGAGAATCTGTGATGAGAATCACTTCTGGACGTGATGGATTTCGCAACAGCGGCGGTACTCAGAGCAGGGAAACGAGGCACTTTTCCGCAAGCGTCTGCCGCTTTCTCGCGAACGCTCGTTCAAAAATGCCTCGCAGTGGCCACGGGATACGAATGCTTATTGCGGATTTAATCGATGCCGGCTGTCAGAATGTCGCGCAACACGGGGCGATTGAAGCGCCGCTCTATCGTGGTTTGGCAAAGAGCCGGCCCCTAGTCGCCGCTGGCCGAGGGAGCCAGCGCAGGCGCCGCGCTCGGCGTTTTGGTTTTGCGCGATGGATTGAACAAATTCAGAAAGCCGCAGATGACCCAGTAGCCCGCGGCAACTCCAAAAGCAAACGCCGCAATGATTGTGAGAAGCAGCAGGGAGGAAAGGAAGAAAGTTGTCATACGAAATCTATATCTGTGCCGACCGGAATCTCGTCATCACGCCGGCTTCCACTCGGCTCGCCGAAGAGGTGCTAGCCTCGGGCGAGCATTCACTGTGATGTATCAACTGTAACCCGCGTTGACTGCCGCCGATATTAACCAATAAGATACGGGAGTAGAACTGCGCAATCACTCCTCCGAAGTTTCTAGAGCCGTTCATCTTTGGAAAGTACGGTTCGGGCACGGGAGCGGATTGCGTTCGGCGTCGCGGCAAACGGGTACGAGTCACGTCCTTCATGGCCATCAGCAGTATCAGCGTGCGTGGGGCGCGCCAGCACAACCTGAAGAACATTCACGTCGAGATTCCTCGTAACACCTTGACCGTGATCACCGGCCTCAGCGGCTCGGGTAAGTCGTCGCTCGCCTTCGACACGATCTATGCCGAAGGCCAGCGCCGCTATGTCGAGACGCTTTCCGCCTACGCTCGGCAGTTCCTGGATCAGATGGAGCGGCCCGATGTAGACAGCATCGACGGCCTGAGCCCGTCGATCGCCATCGAACAGAAGACTACCAGCCGCAGCCCGCGCTCCACAGTAGGCACAATCACCGAGATTTACGACTACTTGCGCCTGCTGTATTCCTCGGTGGGCGTGCCGCACTGCCCCAATTGTGGGAGGCCGATCTCGCGGCAGTCGGCCGAGCAGATTGTTCAGCGCGTGATGGAGCTCAAGGAGGAGGAGCGGGTGATGGTGCTCGCGCCCATCGTGCGCGGACGCAAGGGCGAGTTCAAGAAAGAACTGGATTCCTTAGTGCAACGGGGCTTCACCCGCGCGCGAATCGACGGCGAACTGCGAAATATCGCGGATGAAGAAATTACACTGGATAAGCGTAAAAATCACACGGTCGAGTTGGTGGTTGATCGGCTGCTCGTAAGGCCGGGAATCGAGGGTCGCCTCGCAAAATCGGTCGAGACGGCGATGGAGGAGGCCAACGGACTGGTGCTGATCGCGGTTGTCGACGGCGAAGAACGGCTCTATTCCTCGAAGCTGGCTTGCCCGGAATGCGGCACCAACGTTCCGGTGCTCGAGCCGCGGTCATTTTCCTTCAACAGCATGTACGGCGCGTGCCCGGAGTGCAACGGGCTCGGCAGCAAGTACGATTTCGATCCCGCGAAGGTCATCAACGACTGGTCGAAGCCGCTGCTCGAGGGCGCGCTTGGCCCAGGCTCGGCGTCGCAGTATCTCATTCGCATTCTGCAACTTGCCGCGCAAACCTACAGTTTCGATTTATCCACGCCGTTCGAGCAGCTTCCGCGCAAGACGCAGAGCCTTATCCTCTACGGCCCCGACGCCGGCGAGAAGAAGCGCGGCGGCTTTCTCGGCGTCTTCGCGTATCTGCGACAGGCGATGGAGGAGAGCACCTCGGATGGCTACCGCGAGTGGCTGTTGGAACACATGTCGGCGACGACCTGTCCCGCATGCAACGGCAAGCGCCTGCGCCCGGAAAGCCTCGCGGTCAAAGTGAACGGTATGTCCATCGCGGACTTCACCGCGATGCCCGTTTCGCGCGCGCTTGAAGCCGCGAAGCAGATCAAGCTCTCGGAACGCGAAGCGAAGATTGCCGGCCGCATTCTTAAGGAGATCGCCGAACGTCTCGGTTTCCTGAATGCCGTGGGGTTGGGCTACATCTCGCTGGAGCGCTCCGCGGCCACGCTGAGCGGCGGCGAAGGGCAGCGCATTCGGTTGGCGACGCAGATCGGCTCCAAGCTGCGCGGCGTGCTCTACGTCCTCGACGAGCCCTCCATCGGTTTGCATCATCGTGACAACGATCGCCTGCTGCAAGCGCTGGAGTCGCTGCGCGACCTGGGCAACACCGTGCTGGTGGTCGAACACGACGAGGACACGATTCGCCGTGCCGATCACGTCATCGACCTTGGTCCGGGCGCTGGTCGCCATGGCGGCGAGGTCGTCGCCAGCGGTACGCCGGACGAGATTCAAATCGCGCCCCGCTCACTCACCGGGCAGTACATCTCCGGTGAGAAGCAGATCACCTATCGCCACGCGCGCCGCCAGGCCAACGGGAAAGCAATCACGATCCTGGGCGCACGCGAAAACAATCTGAAGAGCATTGACGTGAGCTTCCCCCTCGGCGTGATGACGGTCGTGACCGGCGTGTCGGGCTCAGGCAAATCGACGCTGGTGAACGACATCCTCTATCGCGCGCTGGCGAACGCGCTTTATCGCTCCCGCGAGGAGGTGGGCGAGCACAAGGCGATCACCGGTACCGAGTTCATCGACAAGGTTATCCGCATCGACCAGTCGCCCATCGGCCGCACGCCACGCTCGAATCCCGCGACCTATACCGGCGTCTTCACCGCCATTCGCGATCTGTACGCCATGCTCCCCGAGTCCCGCGAGCGTGGCTACAAGGCGGGACGCTTCTCGTTTAATGTTGCCGGAGGCCGCTGCGAAGCCTGCCAGGGCGAAGGCGAGCGCCGCATCGAGATGAACTTCCTGCCCGACGTCTACGTACTATGCGAGGTCTGCGGCGGCAAGCGCTACAATCACGAGACGCTGGCGGTGAAATATAAGGGCCACTCCATCGCCGACCTGCTGAATATGCCGGTCGCGGATGCGCTGCCTGTGCTGGAGAATATCCCGCAGATCAAGCAGAAGCTCCAGACGCTGGTGGATGTCGGGTTAGGCTATATTCACTTGGGGCAGTCGGCGGTGACGCTCTCCGGCGGAGAGGCGCAGCGCATTAAGCTGGCGCGCGAGCTGAGCAAGCGCCAGACCGGCAAAACGCTCTACCTGCTCGACGAGCCGACGACGGGACTGCATTTCGATGACGTGAGCAAGCTGCTGGAGGTGCTGCACCGGCTCACCGATCTTGGCAACAGCATCATTATTATCGAGCACAACATGGACGTGGTCCGCAACGCCGACTGGATCATCGACCTCGGTCCGGAGGGCGGCGAGGAGGGCGGGCGAGTTGTCGCCCAGGGCACCCCCGAGCAAGTGGCCAGAGTGAAGAAGTCGTATACCGGACAAATACTAGCTAAAGTTCTTCGGGCGCCGTCCAATAGCAGAGCGAATCTAATCCCGGCTAGGATGGCGGAGTAGTCGTCGGGGCCGGGTCAAGGGGCAATTCCACTTTCATGTCTTTACCACCGAATCCGCTGCCGGATGGCGTTCAGGAGCTTGCACCGCCGGCTGCCGTTCCCGATGCTCCGTTGGGCGTGCCGGTCGCTGAGGTGATGGCGCCGCCGGTGCCGCCGGTCAAACGCTTTCCGGCCTGGTCGGGCTGGGACGTGCTGGCGATTCTGGTGTTCACGGGCTTCTCGGTGATCGTCTCCATCGTGGTCGCGCTGCTCGCCAGCGGAGTGGTCACGGGGCACGCCAACGTTTCGGTCAACGAGCTTACCTCCAATCCTCGCGTGATTCGCGCCTTCCTGGGCGGACAGGCGGCCGCTTATCTGGTTGTGCTGCTTGCGATGTTCGTGGTCGTACGCTCGCGGGCGCGCGAGCCCTTCGGCCAGGGAATTCAGTGGAATTGGCCGGGTACTTCGGCGACGATATTTTTTGTTTCCGGCATCGTATTGGCTCTAGCCGTCGACGGCCTCTCTCGCTTCCTGCCCATGCCGAAGTCGTTGCCGATTGAAGACCTATTCAACAACCGCACTAACGCCTACCTCATGGCCCTGTTTGGCTTGACTCTGGCGCCTCTGCTGGAGGAGCTGTTCTTCCGCGGGCTGCTTTATCCGGTGCTGCGCCGCAGCCTGGGACTTGTCACCGCAGTGCTGCTGACGGCGCTGGGCTTCGCCGGCATCCACAGCGTGCAGTTGGGTTATGCCTGGGCGCCCATCCTCAGCATCTTTGTTGTGGGCGTGGTGTTCACGCTGGTGCGGCAGCGCTGGAGCTCCGTGGCCTCGTCCTTCCTGATGCACTGCGGCTACAACTTCACACTATTCGCTCTGCTGTGGTACGCCAGCGATCATTTCCGTCATCTAGAGAAAGCGGCGGGCTAGTATGGCAGGCAACTCACGTGAACAGCTTCTGGCCATGCTGGCGGAGAAGTCTTTCCGGTTGGGGCAATTCAAGCTCTCCAGCGGCGGCACCAGCGATTACTACGTCGATTGCCGGCTGACTACGCTCGACGCGAACGGCGCGCGCCTAACCGGCGAAAGCGTGTTGCAGGAGATCGCTCACCAAGGCTGGAGGGCGGACGCCATCGGCGGATTGACCATGGGGGCCGACCCGATTGTGGTGGCGACCTCCGTCATCAGCGCGCAACAGGGAAGACCCATCCATGGATTCCTCGTCCGCAAGGCAGAGAAGGCTCACGGCACGGGGCAGCGCATTGAGGGCTTTCACGAAAAGCCGGCGCGCGTCGTGATCGTCGACGATGTCTGCACCACTGGCGCATCGACCGTTCAGGCGATCGAGGCCGCACGCGAGTTTGGTTTCGAGATCGCCGGGGTGATGTGCCTGGTGGAAAGGGAAGAGGCCGGTGGGCGCGCAAACGTCGAGCAGGCGGCTGCGCCCGCGCCCTTTGTGGCGCTGTTTACCGCCAACGATGTCCGCGCTGAACACGTGAAACAGAATGATTAAGACCCTGGAATGGACCGACGACGGTGTGCGCTTCATCGATCAGACGAAGTTGCCGATGGAGGAGACCTACGTCAGCTGCAGAACCTACGAAGAAGTGGCCGATGCGATCCGCACTATGATCGTGCGCGGCGCGCCCGCGATTGGTGTTGCCGCAGCCATGGGTGTCGCGCTCGGGCTGCGCGATTCGCAGGCCGGGGATCACGCCGAACTGCAATGCGAATTCGGACGCATCTGCGATGTACTGGCGGCGACCCGTCCTACCGCTGTCAATCTTTTCTGGGCGATCCGGCGGATGAAGGACAAGTTCGACGAGGTGAGGACGCGGCCCATCGCCGAGATCAAACAAACCATGATCGCCGAAGCCCAGCGGATGCTGGCCGAAGACATCGCCGCGAACGAGGCCATGGGAAAGCACGGCGCAGGTCTTCTTCCGGCGAGCGGCGGCGTCCTGACCCACTGCAACGCCGGTGCACTGGCGACCTGCGGGTACGGCACTGCGCTGGGCGTGATCCGTGCTGCCGTCGATTCCGGCAAAAAGCTCCACGTCTTCGCCGACGAGACGCGGCCTTTTCTTCAAGGCTCGCGTCTGACAGCGTGGGAGTTGATGAAGGATGGCATCCCGACGACCGTCATCTCCGATAACATGGCAGGCGCCATAATGCGGCAAGGCAAGATTGGAGCAGTGATCGTCGGCGCCGATCGCATCGCAGCCAACGGCGATGTCGCTAATAAAATCGGCACCTACACCGTGGCGGTGCTGGCGAAGGAGCACGGCATTCCCTTTTATGTCGCAGCGCCCTTCTCGACCGTCGACCTGAACACCCTCGATGGCAGTCAGATTCCCATCGAACAGCGATCGTCGCGCGAGGTCACGCACATGGCGGGCAAGCAGATCGCCCCCGACGGCGTGCAGGTCGAGAATCCCGCCTTCGACGTTACGCCGCATCGGTACGTCACGGCTATCATCACCGAGCGCGGAGTCTTGCGGGCGCCTTACTCCGAATCGCTGCGGGAGCTGGCTCATTCCAGCACGCTGGCGCAATAATCCGTGGTCGGTTGTTAGGAAATATTCGCATCTTCGCCTTTTCTTCGTGTTATACTTTGCCGGTTGCCGCCACTGCGGCTGGAGACTTCTATGGCGATTCGCGACATGCTGCTGCCCGAGTTCGATCAGGAGATGGCCAATACCCGCAAGCTGCTGGAGCGGCTTCCGGAGCGCATTCCCGATTACAAACCTCACCCGAAATCGATGCCGTTCAGCCGCCTTGCCGGCCACGTAGCAGAACTGCCGGGCTGGGCCCACGAGACCTTCACTAAGGAAGTGCTCGAGTTCGACATGGACAACTTCGTTCCATTCGATCCCAAGACGAAACAGGAAGTACTGGACGCCTTCGACAAGAACTCGAAGGCCGGACGCGAGGCTCTGGCCGCCGCCAAGGATGAAGATTTTGGTGTGGTCTGGAGCCTGAAGAACACAAAGGGAGACACCATCATGGCAATGCCGCGCGCAGCCTGCTATCGCGGCATGGTGATGAGCCATATGATCCATCACCGCGCGCAGCTCGGCGTTTACCTGCGGCTGAATGAGATCGAGCTTCCCGGCATGTACGGCCCGTCGGCGGACGAGATGAAGTTCTGGACCGAAGCGCAGAGCGCGTAGGAAAGCTAGAGCGGGCCTTCAGGCCTGCGTCCCACCAAGTATCCTGAACTTCAGGCGCTGAGGTCACACGACCTCAGCGTCCGGAACTGCTTTATGGCCCATGCGAGCACCTCTGAACGCCGTTGTGCTCATGACGCTTTCGACTGCGCCTTCCCTGCCAGGATCTTCTCCAGCTGGTCGTAGCTGTAGGCCACGCCGCGCTCCATACCGCTCTTGAGCATGACATCGCGAACTTCCTTCGATCCACACCGGATTGCGAGGGTGACGGTGGTCTTGCCATCTTTTTCTAAAAAGGTGGTGGTGTTGACGTTCTCGCCCTCATACCACGACGGCTCGAAGCGTTCGCTAGCGACTACGCGCTCCGGCGGCGCGACCTCCCGAAATACGCCTTGGCTGCTCATCTCCTGTCCGTCAGGGCCACGCCAAACGTAGCGGTAGGCGCCGCCTACCCTGAGGTCGATCTCGCAGATCGGCATGGTGTGATCCGGCCGGCCGGTGAGCCATTCGGGAACGAGTTCGGGTTTGGTGAAGGCGTCAAACAGCATCTGCCGGGGAGCGTCGAAGATGCGGGTCATGACGATCTCCCGGTCGCTGGGAGTCTCGATGGTCAGCTTAGCAATCAGAGTCATTGCGGTTATCTCCTGTTTCGTATGGTCTTGCCTTTGGATTTCATTTTTTCCAGCAGGCGATCGAGGCGCTCGAAGTTGGCTTCCCAGGTCTGGCGGTAGCGCTCCAGCCATTGGTTGGCTTCGGCCAGGGGGCGGCCTTCGAGGCGGCAGGGCCGGCGCTGCGCGTCGCGGCTGCGCGAGATCAGTCCCGCCCGTTCGAGCACCCGCAGGTGCTTGGAGATCGCGGGCTGGCTGAGAGCGAACGGTTCGGCCAGTTCCATGACCGAAGCCTCGCCCTTGGCCAGCCGGTCAAGGATCGCCCGCCGGGTTGGGTCGGCGAGGGCCGAGAAGGTGGCATCGAGCGGGTGCGAGGTTTGCGCGTTCATAGCCCGTGCTCCCCGTTATATAGCTATATAGTTATATAACGTATTGGTAATATTTAACGCGCTGAGAAGGCGATGTCAAGAGGTTTCTCGAGAAAATTTACGGGGACGGGGCGGCGGGCGTGATATTTCGCGCAAAAAAAACCCACCCAGGCCACTCCTCAATTTCTGGCTCTCATCCGAGCCTTACTGCACGAGCGTTCCCGTTTCGCTGTTGCCGTTCTCGGCGGCCTCTTCCGGCGGGATGACTGATGCCGCCGCCAAACGATCGCCCTCCTCCAGATGCAGCAGGCGCACGCCCTGGGCGGAGCGGCCGGATTCGCGTACGGTCTTGGTGTCGATGCGGATGATCTTGCCGAACTGGCTGATGACCATCACCTCCGACTTCTCGTTCACCAGCATGATGGCGACGACCTTGCCGTTGCGCGCCGTGGTCTTGACGTTGATGACGCCCTTGCCGCCACGCGATTGCAGGCGGTATTCGTCCACGTCGGTACGCTTGCCGTAGCCCTGCTCGGTGACGGAGAGGATGAGGCTCGACTCGGCCTCACCGTCCTTGGCCTTCTTGCGCTCCTTGGGCGTGACTGCCATGCCGACGATGTAGTCGCCGCGGTCGAGGTTCATGCCGCGGACGCCGTAGGCCTGGCGGCCCATCGGGCGCACGTCGTCCTCTTCGAAGCGGATCGCCTGGCCATCGTGAGTGGCAAGGAAGATGATTTGGTTGCCATCGGTACAGTTGGCGGCCACCAGTTCGTCGTCTTTGTCGATGCCGATGGCGTTGATGCCGATGGAGCGAACGTTGCTGAAGTCCTTTAGCGGCGTCTTCTTCACCGTGCCATTGCGCGTGGCGAAGAAGACGTAGCGGTTCTCTTCTTCGAGATCGCGAATGGTGAGCCATGCGCGCACGCTCTCGCCCGGCTGCAACGCCACGAGGTTGGCGATCGCCTTGCCTTTGCCGGCGGCGCTCAGCTCAGGAATCTCGTAAACCTTCAGCCAGTACACGCGGCCGGTGTTGGTGAACACCAGGATGTAATCGTGGGTCGAGGCGACGAACAGATGCTCGACGAAGTCCTCCTCACGCGTGCTCATGCCTTTGCGGCCGGTGCCGCCGCGGCGCTGCTGGCGATAGGTCGAGATCGGTGTGCGCTTCAGGTAGCCGGAGTGGCTGACCGTCACCGCAACCTGCTCGTCGGCAATCAGGTCCTCCAGGCTGATCTCGGCGGCTTCGTCCTGGATCTCGGTGCGCCGCGGGTCGCCGTACTTCTTCTTGATCTCTTCCAGTTCCTTGACGATGACGCCGCGCAGCTTCTTCTCGCTGGCGAGGATCGACTCGTACTCGGCGATGCGCTCGCGCACTTCGCCAAGTTCCTTCAGGATTTCGTCAATCGACAGACGAGTGAGGCGGTGCAGTTGCAACTCGAGGATGGCGTCGGCTTGCAGCGCGTCGAACGGCTTGGTGAGCTGCGAGGGCACAAGGCCTTTGAGCGATGCCGCCTTTCCGCCCTTGCCTTCGGCGACGCTGACGGCGCTTCCGGTGAAGTAAGCAACCAGGTTGTTGCGCGCCTCGGCGCGGTTCTCGCTGCCGCGGATGATGCGGATGACGTCGTCCACGCGATCGAGTGCGACCTGGTAGCCCTCGAGGATGTGCTCGCGCTCGCGCGCCTTCATCAGCAGGTAGGCGGTGCGACGGCGCACCACGTCGATGCGGTGATCGACGAAGTGCTGGATGGCCTGCACCAGCCCCATCTCTTTCGGCTGGCCGTTGACCACGGCCAGGAAGATCATCGAGAAGTTCTCCTGCATGGAGGTGTGTTTGAAGAGCTGGTTGAGCACAATCTGCGCCTCGCACCCGCGCTTCAGCTCGATGACGATGCGCATGCCCTCGCGATCACTGCTCTCGTCGCGCACGTCGCCGATCTCGTCGATGACCTTGTTGTTCACCAGCTCGGCGATGCGCTTGATCAGCGTCGCCTTGTTCACTTGATACGGGATCTCGGTGACGATGATGGCTTCGCGGTCCTTGGTCAGGTGCTCGATGGCCGCCTTGGCGCGCATGAGGAAGCGCCCGCGTCCGGTGCGATAGGCCTCCATGATGCCGCTGCGCCCGTGGATGAAGCCGCCGGTGGGGAAGTCCGGGCCTTGCACGTGCTTCAGGAGGTCGGCCAGCGTGGCGTGCGGATTATTGATCAGCGTGATGGCGGCATCGACAATCTCGGTCAGGTTGTGCGGCGGAATCTTGGTCGCCATGCCGACCGCAATGCCTTCCGAGCCGTTGATGATCAGGTTCGGAATTTTGGTCGGCAGCACCAGCGGCTCGACGCTTGTCTCGTCGAAGTTGGGCGTGAAATCGACCGTGTCCTTGTCGATATCGGCCAGCAACTCCTCTGCGATCGCGGTCATCCGGCATTCGGTGTACCGGTAGGCCGCAGGCGGGTCTGCGTCGACCGAGCCAAAGTTGCCCTGGCCATCGATCAACGGGTAACGCAGGTTCCACGGCTGCGCCATGCGCACGAGCGCGTCATACACGGCGCTGTCGCCGTGCGGGTGGTACTTTTTCAAGCACTCGCCGACGACGCCGGCACACTTCATGTACTTGCGATTGTGCAGCACACCCATGTCGTGCATCGCGTACAGAATGCGGCGGTGCACCGGCTTGAGGCCGTCGCGGATGTCGGGCAGCGCGCGCCCGATGATCACCGACATCGAATAGTCGAGATACGAGCGCCGCATCTCCTCTTCAATGTTGACGGGCTGCACGTTGGCCGCGCCGGGGCCGATGTTGTCGAGCGGGAGTTGCTGGTTGGGATCGTCTGCCATGATTCGCTGTCAGCTATCAGCTCTCGGCTGTTAGCTTCTTCCTTCTTAAACTTCTCGTTTCGGCGAACTCGCCGAGGTCCTACCGGAAACCTCGATTGAGCGCCGGTGCGCTCGCCTGACGGACACGGATTAAGCCTCTGGCACGACCTTCGAAGGAACCATCGAAAAGCGTGCAAGTCATTGCAAAATCAACACATTATCCGTTAGGGGAGCACTACTGATTATACCATGGTGCGAAGAGTTCTGTTTTGAGGATCATGGCGCGCCGTGGCCCGCCGTTTGTGCGCTAGTTCGAAGGGGATACGGTGCTCGACGTTGGTACCTTGCCTTACGCCAGCAGGAAAAAATAGCAGGTTCCCGGAATACGGCGACGAATTCTTAGTGGACACATCCGGCTACATACATTAGTAATACTCCGCACAGAAATTCCAGGCGCGGCGCCCGTTGTGCTCGCTTCAGATTGTGCGGAAGGTGGTGTCCATGCAGCTCACCCGGTTTTATCGCCCTCGTTTTGCGTTCCTGGCAATGGTGTTCCTCGCCGTCACAGCGCCGGCTTCTTACGCCGGCGACAAGCAGGTGCCGAGTTCGCCGCAGGACGTCATCACGTATCACAACGACAACAACCGCAGCGGATGGTTCTCTTCGGAGACGCAGTTGACACCCGCCAACGTGACGCCGTCGACCTTCGGACTGCTGCACGTCATTCTGTTAGATGGTCGCATCGACGCCGAGCCCCTGTTTGTCTCCGGGCAAACCATCCAGGGACAGGGCGTGCACGACGTGGTCTACGTAGTGACGGAGACGAACAGCGTTTACGCCTTCGACGCGGTCACCGGCGCCATCCTGTGGCATGCACAGTTCGGGATTCCCGTGCCGGACAGCTACAAGAATTACGACGACAACGTCTACCCGGTGATGGGCATTCTCAGCACGCCGGTCATCGATCGCAATCTGGGCTTGATGTACTTGGTGAGCGACAGCATCGCAGGAGGCGAGGCCTTCCACCTGCACGCAATCTCACTTTCCACAGGACGGGACGTGATCCCCCCGGCGACCATCAGGTTCTCCGACGCACTCTCGGACGGCACGCAGTGGACCTTCCTTTCGCGATATCAGTTGCAGCGTCCCGCACTGTTGGAGGCCAATGGCAGTATCTACGTAGCCTTCGGAAGCAACGGCGACATCGTACCCAGCCAATCGCGCGGCACCATTCTGCGCTACAACGCGACCAACTTGCTGCCCATGACCGGCGACCTCACGGACCGGCTGACGCGGCCTGCTTCGACGTACTATCTTTCCTCGATTTGGCAGTCAGGCTTCGGGCCGGCGGCCGACAGTAACGGGGACATCTTCTTCTCCACCGGCAACAGCGATCCGAACACTCCCAGCTACTCGGCGGCGTTCAACCGGCCCGAGAGCATGGTGCGCCTCTCCAGCGACCTGCTGACGCTGAAGGATAGCTTCACAACCTACGATTACTTCAACCTCGATGGGGGGGACGCCGACGTGGGCTCCGGCGGCCTGTTGCTTCTGCCTGACCAGAGCGGCCCGATTCCACACCTGGCGATTGCCGGCGGCAAGGACGGACGCGCGTTTCTGCTGAACCGCGACAATATGGGCGGATACACGCAAGGTGGGCCGAACAATGTAGTGCAGACCATCAACATGGGAGGATGCTGGTGCGGTCCGGCGTACTACATTGGTTCCGACGGCGCAACTCACGTTTTGACAGGCGGCGGCAACGGCGTAATCAGTTGGAAGCTGTTGACTTCGCCTACGGTGCAGTTAGTGGAGGAATTCAACACCGGCCCGAGTTCGGTGAACGGATTGCCCGACGACGGGGGAGTGGTCCCAGTGGTCTCGTCGAATGGCACGACTGCGGGAACTGCGGTGGTCTGGTTCGTGCAGAAGCCCTCGATCTCCTCGGACATGAATCCGGGCACGCCCTTGACCCTGCATGCCTACGCGGCTTCGGATTTTGCGCATCAATTGCTCTCCATACTCGGCGGGACGTGGACGCACGCCGTCAACAGCAACGCCAACATCGTGCCCACGGTCGCCAAAGGGAGGGTCTACGTTGCCAGCAACATGCAGTTGCGAATTTATGGGCTGACGGGACAGCACGATGGAGCGAAGCAGATGGTCGCTGATCCGATCACGCCGTCGCAGCCGGAGCTGGTCAGTTGCCCCGCGCGTATCGGTGCGGCCGCTGCCGTGAGCAGTGACTTGCCGGTGCATCAGCTTTATGGCACGGTGTGCCAGGCAAGCGGCGCGGAGTTGAAGCTTGCGCTGCGCAGTGGGCGGTCGGTTTCTGTCGACACCAGCAGCGTCTCCGGCCAGCCTCGCCATGTACTGCTTACGCCGGGACGTCCGCTGCACGTGAGGTTCACCATCGACAAGAATGGCGTGGCCCACGCGCAGAAGATATCTCCTGCGCACACTCTTTCGCCGCTGACGCCGGCGGACCGCTGAGTCCGAGGGCCCGCTCACAATTCGCCGGGGCGCAGGAATCTCTGTGCCTTGTTTTGTCACTCCGGTCCGAGTCCTGCGTCACTGACACGGGTTCCAGGTTGCCATATACATATTTACGGAAGGGTTTTTCTTTGCTGGGCGGAAAATTCGGTTAGGTAAACTGAAGGCAGCGACATCTAGTCGGCCCCTCTCCTTCTACATCGCGATACAATTATTTCGCGGCCCAGCAACGAAGATTCTCTCCCAGGCCTCCTCCGAGAAACGGGCCGTCTGGCATTTCCTGATTCAGCGGGCATCGTCCCTGCCGCCAATTTCAGTTTTCCCGACCGGGAACAGTCTCCTCGTTCAACCCTGTGCCTGACCGCCTTAGGCGCAGCTCCGGCCCTATGGCAGGGCCGCCCAGGTGAAACCAGAAGGCGCGTAGTCAACTATTAAGGAGAAATCTATGACTCGCAAAGTGCTCTTCGGAGTCGTAATGTTTCTGGTCTTGATAGTCATCGCCGGCTATGCAACGACTCCTTCGTATGTGAACAGGGGGCCTATCATCGTCCGACCGACCCCAGGGCCACCGGGACCGCCGGGACCGCCGGTTCCTCCGCCCAAGCCAACTCCATTCTTGAATTCATCCATTCTGGTGGCAGACACGCCCATGCCGATTCCGCCCGGACCTGTTCCGCCGCGGCATCCGATGCCCACGCCGCCTCTGAACCCGCGGCCGGTTCCGCCGCTAGTAGCGACTTCGACTTCACACCCCATGCCGATCCCGCCCGGACCTGTTCCGCCGCGGCATCCAATGCCCACGCCGCCTCTGAACCCGCGGCCCATTGCGGCTTCGACTTCAAACCCGTTACCTACTCCGCCAGGGCCTACTCCACCGCTCAAACCGGGACCCGTTCCTCCCAGGGTTCCGCCGATGCTGACGGCCATTACACCGCCAGGGCCTCCGGGACCTCCCGGACCCCCGGCTCCCAAGCCGGGACCAACTCCGCCTCGCGTTCCAAGGCCCACGCCATTCGTGGCAGGCACATCGTTGCTCAATCCCCTGATTGGGTAACTGCACTCCTGTTGCCCTCGGGACAAGCCGTCCCGGGGGCAACTGTTGCGACCGCATTGGCCCGACTCCCTCCCCAACGCTGGCGAATAAGGCGATTCATCGGCTCGGAGTAGAAGCGCGCAACTCCATCGCCCAACAGGGTGGACAGCAGGACCGCCGCGACGAACAAGACCGGTATCGCCAGCATCGGCTTGCCTAGTTCAACAAAGAAGTGGAACAGCGCCAGCACAACAAACATGTGCGTCAGGTACACCTCGTAACTGCGCTGGCCAAGATCGAGAAAAGGGCCGAGAACGCGCGGCGCTTTGTAGTGCGACTGCGAAGCCGCAATCATGACCAGGCACGTGCCAATGGCAAGCACCGTCATCCCGAGCCCAGTCGAATCGAGCCCCCATTCGTAGACCTCGCGCGAGAAGCCGAGGATGAAGATGAGAAAGGCCGCGCCGCATGCGCCGAGAATTCGCAGCGCCTTCGCGGAGAAGCGCACGCGCGAGCACAGCAGCGCGGTAAGGCAGCCCAGCGCGATCGCGTCCATTCCCCCCAGATACGACTTCTCCCGCCAGATCTGATTGCCGTGAGTGCGCGCGATGGGGCCTAGCACCACGAACATGCACAGCAGCGGGACCAGCAGTTTTCTGCGGGCGAAGAGCAGGCAGGCCAGAGGAAAGAAGAGATAGAACATCTCCTCCACCGAGAGCGACCACAAGATGTCCCAGGGGCCGGGCAAGTAGCCGCGGTGCGCGGACAGCACATTCACATGGAACGTGAGGGCGGCGGCAAGCGCACGGCCCAACCCACCAAGCTGGGGAGAGATGACGAAGCCGCCGATTCCGGCCAAGTGCAACACGCTCAGGACCGCGAGCAGCATCACAAGCAGCGGCGCGATGCGCGCAAACCGCATCAGGTAAAAGCCGCCCACCCTGACCTTCGACAGCGTACCCCAGCGCCGGAGGCTAGTGGTCGTAATCAGGAAGCCGGAGACGGCAAAAAACATCTGCACGCCGGTCTGGCCGTTCCACACCAGCGCAGCCAGGAGCTGCCGGGGAATTCCGCGCCCGTAGTGAACCTTGTCGAGCACCAGGTGAACGTGCACGTGGAGCATCAGCACAAAAAAGATGGCGAGGCCGCGCAGTATGTCGATGCCGTCAATACGTCCCGAGCTGGGCGCGCGGTCGTTGGAGCCCACGTTGACCTCAGTACTCAATTCCTCTTTGCGCCTCGATGCCCTTCTGGTAGGCGTGCTTGATCTCGCGCATCTCAGTGACGGTGTCAGCGACTTCGACGATCGCGGGATGCGCGTTGCGCCCGGTGAGGATCACGTGCACCATCTCCGGCTTCTGCTTTAGTGCCTCGACGACCTTCTGCGGGTCAAGCATCTTGTAGCTGATAGCGTAGTTGATCTCGTCGAGGATGACGAGGTCCCACTGGCCGGACTGGATTGCCTGCTCGGCTTCGGCCCAGGCTTCCTCCACGAGGCGGACATCTTCGGGATCGGTTTCGGCTCCGCCGACCTTGACGAAGCCGCGGCCCATCTGCTTCATGATGAAGTTGCCGCCGAAGCACTTTACCGCATCGAGCTCGCCGTAATGCCACGAGCCCTTGAGGAATTGCAGCATCAGCACGCGCATGCCATTGCCCACCGCGCGCAAAGCCGTGCCCATCGCGGCCGTGGTCTTGCCCTTACCCGGGCCAGTATTGACGATGATCAATCCGCGGCGTATGTCAGGCATGCAGCAGTTCCCCTGTCAGTGACCCTATGGCTGCGCCGGTTGCGACTCCGGCACGGGTTGCGCCACGCTGTTCGCGGCTTCCATTCCCGAACGAATGCAGTCGGGCACGCCGATGCCGTGATAGGCGTTGCCGGCAAGGGCGAGTCCAGGTATCTCAGCCACTCGCTTCTCGATGGCAGCGACCCGCGCGATGTGGCCGGGTTCGTACTGCGCCATCGCCTCGCGCCAGCGGTAGACGCGCGCAAAGATCGGCGGCGGATCCAGCTTTAGGATCTGCCGCAGTTCGCGGCGGACCGTTGCGAGCATCTCTTCGTCGCTCAAGCCCAGCACCGCCTCATCGCGCGCTCCGCCCAGAAAGCAGCGCAGAATGCCCTTGTCCGGGGGCGCGCGGTGCGGAAACTTGTTGTGGACGAACGTACAGGCGAGCATGCGCGTGCCCTCACTGCGCGGCACCAGGAAGCCGAATCCCGGCGGGAGCTTCGCGAGCTGCTGCTTGTAGTATCCCAGCGTCACCGTCACCGACGAGCTGTAGGTGATGTCCAGCAAGTTTCGCGCGAGGTCGGCGTCCACGCCATCCAGCAGAACACCGGCGACGTTAGCGGGAGTGGCGACGATGGCGGCGTCGAATTGCTCGTCGCCGTCGGGCTCGAGAGAAACTCGCCAGCCGCCATCTTCCGCATAAATACGCCTGACGTGCTGGCGCAAGCGAATCGATTCAGGCCGGAGCCGCGCGACCAGCGCATCCACCATCTGCGACATGCCATCGCGCAATGACGTAAACAACGGACGCGGGGGCTGCGTCTTGCGCATGGCAGCCATTTTCTTGTGTGCGGCCAGCATGGCGCGGCTCAGGCTGCCGTACTTCTCTTCCATCTCAACAAAGCGCGGCAGCACGGCGCGCGCACTCAGCTTGGCGGCATCGCCGCCGTAGACGCCCGACAGCAGCGGATCGGCCAGGCGGTCCACGACTTCGGCCCCGAAGTGACGCTCCACCAATTGCGCGACGGTCTCGTCCTCGTGCATGGGACGCGGCGGATGGAGCAGCTCCTGCGCCATTCGCACTTTGGTGTTCCAGGAAAACAGCGGCGACAGCGCAGTAGGCGCCAGTTTCGTGGGCACCATGAACATCAGCCCATCGGGCATGACGATGAGCCGGCCATGTACCACAATGTAGGTCTTGCGCTGCGCGTCATTGGAACCGATGAGCTGGTCGGCGATGCCCAGCTCTTTACAGAGGTCGATCGCCCATGGTTTTTCGGTGAGAAAGGAATCGGGGCCGGCCTCGACCAGGCAGCCCTCGATGCGATCGGATGACAGGCAACCGCCCAGCCGCTGGCCGCTTTCGTACAACGTGTAGTCCACTTCGGCGCCGTCAGCACGGGCCTTCTCCAGCGCAAAGGCGACGCTCAGTCCGGAGATGCCGCCTCCGATGATGGCGATGCGCTTCATGTAGCTACGCCGGGGCCCCCACTTGGTTGAACGCGGCGAAACGCGTTCGCGCCAGGTCTGCCAGTGCGCGCACAAACAACGGCGAAGTATTCAGCGACTCGGCGCGATACAGCTTCACGCCGCGCTCGGCGGCGAACTGCTTAAACAGGATGTCGATGTCGTACAGGATTTCGACGTGGTCGCAGACGAAACCAATCGGCTGGATGAAAACTCCGCTATGGCCCGCGCCGCGCAAGCGAACGATAGTGTCCTCCACTGTGGGACCAAGCCATTCTCCGCCGGACATGCCCTGGCTCTGAAACGCGAAATCCCAGGCTCCGATTTCGGGCGCACGCGCCGCCACCAGCGCGGCAGTTTCCCTCGTCTGCGCCTCGTAGGGATCGCCCTCGGCGATGGTCCGTTGCGGTACGCTGTGCGCTGTGAAAATGACCGGCAATGCCGAACCATGCTGCGCGCAGGCCTGCTTCCAGCCGCTGCGCAGCTTTTCGGCGAACGACTCAACCAGCAGTGGATGGTCATGCCACTCTTCCACGAAGTCGATGGCAAAGGGCGCGCCCGCTCCGAATAGAACTTGCTTGTAAAGCCCGACACTGGTGCGCGAATTGTGCGGCGCCAGGCAGATCGCCACCGCCTGCTCGATGCCATCGGCGGTCATCTGCTTAAGGGCGTCGGCAATAAACGGGTGCCAGTTGCGCATGCCGATATAAGCCGGGATGCCAAGCTCGCGCGCCACTCCATCGGCTTGTCCCACAGTTATGCAAGTCAGGGGAGAGACGCCGATTTGCGAGTAACGATGCTGGACTTCCTGTACCACAGCGTCAGACATCGGCCTGCCGCGGGAAATGTTGCGCAGAAACTCGGGTATGTCCTCCACCCGCTCCGGGCTTCCGTGCGCAATCAGCAAGACTGCCTGCTTGCTCATGCCTTCCTCGCTGGAGCGGCGGCGGAGGAAAAATCGTGAACAAAGTCGGCCAGCCGTTTCACATTATCGACCGGCGTGTGCGGCAGGATGCCGTGCCCCAGATTGAAGATGTGGCCCGGCCGCGCATCGGCGAGCCGCAGGATGTGCTCCGCGCGCTGCTTCAACTCGCGCCAGGAGGCAAACAGCAGCACCGGGTCGAGATTCCCCTGCACGGCGTGATTGTGCCCCACGGTCCGCCAGCCCTCGTCCAGCGGGATGCGCCAATCCAGACCAATGACCTCCGCGCCGGTTTCCGCCATCGACGGCAACAGGGTCGCGCTGTCCGTTCCAAAATAGATGATGGGAACTTTGCACTCGACCTGCAGGCGCTGAACTAACTGCGTAGTCGGCACCAGAACGTAGCGGCGATAGTCCTCCACGCTGAGGCAGCCGACCCAGCTGTCAAAAATTTGCAGCGCGTCCGCGCCGGCGCGCACCTGCTCGCAGGCGTATGGTGCCAGCACCTCGACCAGCTTGCCGGCCAACTCATCCCACACGTCGGGAGAGTTGTACATCAGCTTCTTCACTTCCAGGTAATGACGCGAGCCGCCGCCCTCGATCATGTAGCTGGCGAGCGTGAAAGGGGCGCCGCAAAACCCGATGATGGGCAGCTTCGAACCGAAGTACCTGGCCACGAGCGCGACCGCATCGGCAACATAGCCCAGTTCGGCAGCGCGGTCGGTTTGCAGCAGGCGCACGTCTTCGGCGGTGCGCACTGGCTTCTCGATCACCGGCCCTTCGCCTGCGGCGAAGTGAAAGGGCAGACCCATTACTTCGAGCGGCAGCAGCAGGTCGGCAAAGATGATGGCGGCGTCGACGCCCAGATATTCGGCCGCCGTGATGGTCACCTCCGCCGCCAGCTTCGGGTCTTTGCAAATCTCGACCAGCGAATGATGTTTGCGGACTTCGCGATACTGTTGCATGTAGCGGCCCGCCTGGCGCATGAACCAAACCGGAGTTCGCTCGACGGGAAGGCGCTGACAGGCGCGCACAAACAGGGAATCGGGTGCGGACATAAAGAATCATCGTAGCATCCGGCGTCACCCCGGTGTGATTCCAGTCACCCCGGAGCAGGCAGGAACGAGATCACTGGAGGTAATCGACCTTCAGTGGCGCACCCATCCGAGTCTGCGCGCGCATGTCGTTGCGCTGAACGTCGCGCAGCGCCTGCTCATCCGGCTCGACTAGCGCCGCATCAGCCTGGTGACGGCGCAGATCGTCCAACGTCCAGACCTGAAGCGGATAATACGGGGAGAGGTTCAGCTCCAGCCGCTGATGCAGGTAAGGATCGGGACCCTGCGTGGGCTGGCGCGAGAAGTCGGACGGCAGCAGAAGAACGACCTGCTCCGGGTGCGTGGAATACTGCTGTGCCTCGAGGAAGAGCAGCGGCTCAGAAAATACGAGGTAGTGCTTTCCCTCGATGCGCAGCAGGCTCTCGACTTGCAGGAAGGCGCGAATGCCGGTCGCTTCCACCTTCTCGGGATGGAGCATGGTCCTGAGTTCGAGGCCTGCGCCCCATCCGGCAAGGAGCAAGAGCGCGCCCAACGACGCCGACAGGTTATGGCGAAAATGGCGCCACAGCAGACAGGCGAAAGCAACGGAGACGCCTGGAATGAGGCCAATAAAATAGCGGCTGTAGAAGGCGTTCGTCTTTAACACCGCGACCACGTAGGCAGCCAGTGGAACGGCCAGAAACAGCCAGCCGATGGCCTCGACGGGCAGCATTGCCGGCAGCACAACGTCCTCGGGTTCGGCTTTGTCGGCGCGAACGAGGGCGAACCAAACCATCATCACGGCCAAGAGCAGCAGTGCGTCAGGAAAGAGCTGGCTGTAGATGATCTGTAGCTCGCGGAGAGTCGGGCGGTTCCAATAACCTCCCGCAAACTTGCGGGAGAACGAGAGGATCAGGGGCGAGAACAGGAGCGCGGGAAGCACGCAGCCCACGATTCCGGCCACCAGCTTCGCCGAGGGGCGCCGCCCCGGCTTCCAGCGCAGCAACTCCCACGCGAAATACGGCGCCAGGCACATCACGAAGTAGTAGTGGAAACATTCCCCGAGGAAAAAACATGCGCCGAACAAGACGGCTTGCGTACGGACGCTTAGGCCCCGGTAGCTCCACACCCATAGCGCAAGCGCGGCAAACAGGAAGTAAAGCGCATAGGAGCGCGCTTCGAAGCCGTAGTAGGGCAGGAAGGAACAGGGCGCCGCGCAAAGGGCGATGAGCGCGTGCACGCGGTCGGTGAGGCGGCGCGCGCAATCAAAGATCACGAGCAGGCCCACGGCCAGCGCGATCGCGGACGGCACGCGGGCGGCGATGTCGTTCGGCCCAAAGAGCGAATCGAAGACTCGCACCAGCGCGTAGTACGTAGGAGGCAGGGCATCGACGCCGTTCGCCAGGGCTGTCCAGATGGTCGTCAGCTTCGGGACGCGCGCCATGTGGATGGTAAAGAGTTCATCGAACCAGAAGACACGATGGGCCGCGATATAGAGGCTGCTGACGAAATAGAAGAGGGCCAGCAGAGCCGCTGCAACGATCGCCCAGGTGGCTGGCGCTTTGACAGGGCGCTTGTCACTGGAGGCCATCGATTTCCTGGAAGCAACTTTGACCGAGGTGGACATCCCTTAACCGCCAAACCGGGCCGATAGGCTCCTGCACTAGTAGGCCGAGCTCGAAATCTCTGAACGCGAATATGACAGCCATTCTCGCATACGCCATCGGACCAATAGCCGACAGTTTGAAGTTTCTGATGTGAATCCTGCGCACGATAGAATGAACTCTCTATGTTGAAGCTCGATGTCGCGCCGCGCAGGCGCTTTGCGCGCCGCCAGGCCGGCAAGGCCCAGGCCAAATCGCGGATGCAGCGAAATTGGGATGTGCTGGCGGTCGTCCTGCTCGTGCTGGCTTCCTTTCCCACTGTCTGGTTGAAGCACCAGGTGGTCACACAAGTTCCGAACTACGGCCTCATCGACGACAACTGGGAGCTCGACAGCACATTCAAAGCGCTACACGGCATCTGGATCGGCCGCGACGTTGCGTTTACCCACGGCCCCATCTTTCAGGCGCTTTCTGCGCTTCCAGCGCGCTCCATGCCGGATAGCTTCGGGGCGCTTTACGCGACCTGGAACACGGTCACCATCTGGTGCGGATTCATCTTCTCCTATCTCGCGTTGCGGTTGCTCTTGCCGGAACAGCCGCCGTGGAAGCGTTTCGTCCTTCTTCTCCTGCTCGCATCGTTTTGGGAGACTTCCTTGCGATCAGCCTTTCCCGTGCTGTCGTTCGCGTTATTCTTGCGCGGATGGTATGAAGTGAAAGCGGGACGGCTGCGGAGCCTCTATCTGGGTGCCGGCGGCGCGGTGCTTTGTGCAATCGCCTTCCTCATCGCAGCCGATGTCGGGATTTACGGAACGGCCGCGTGGTTCATCTGCTGGTTGGCGATCGGAGTAGAACTGCGCCGCGAGCCATTCGCGGGCAAGCTGGTCGGCGGGTTCGCCGCATTCCTGGTCACGGCCTCTCTGCTGACGATGGTCGTGAATAGTTGGCTGGCGACGCCGCTCAATTTCAGCTTCTGGCGCGACTCGCTGGCGCAGGTCGCGGCCTATCGTTGGGCCACTCCCGCGGGGATGACCTACCAGGGCACCAAGCATCTGATCGGCGGCCTTCTGGTCTGCGGCGCAATCTTCCTGGCTGCGGCTTTTCGTAGACCCGACGATGCACGCCGGATCACTCGACGCACAGCATTTCTGTTGGGCGGGTTTCTCCTGGGCCTGGCGGTGCTGCAGAGCGCGATGGTCCGTTCCGATATCGGCCACATAATCATTGGCGAATTTCCGCTGATCTTTCTTAGCTGTGTCATCCTCTTTTCATTCCAAGGCCGCGCGTCAGTCGGTCTTGTGCTGGTCGCGATCGCGGCTTCGATGCTGTTCTCGCGCCCTGTCTTCCGCCCGTCCAGCGTGCTGCGCGTCTATAAGGAACTGCGCCAGCCGGTGACGGCCTGCCCGCCGGGCTATAGCGAGTTCGACCGCGCCTGCTATCGGGATGAGTTCACGCCGTACATGCTGGCGTCCAGCCGCGCCTTCTTACAGCAAAACAGCGGAGCCAGCGATTTCATTTTCGTCTTCCCGTATCAAACCATGTTCGGGCTGGCCTCCGACCGCAACGTTGCGGGCGGCCTGATGCAGGCGTACACCGCCAGCGGGCCGTATCTCGCGCGGCTGGAGATTTCGGGTCTGGATGGGAAGCCGGTTCCGGCGGCGCTCTACCTCACCGATCCCGACTACCGTCACATGTCCGAAGCTGACGTGGCGCGCTGGTCGCGCAACTACCTCAGCGTTCCGGTCGACGGCGTTCCCAACCTCACGCGCGTGCCGGAGGTCTGGTTCTGGTTGGTGCGGCATTACCGCATGGCTGAACAAGTGTCGACTGGGGTCGTGGGCCTAGTGCGCGACGACTCGCGCTCCTCACGGATTTCGCTGCAGGCGCAGCCGCTCGGATTACCGAGCGAGACCTATCCCATCATCAAGCGCAGCTCGGCGACGAACCTCGGAGCGCCGGCATGGCCTTCCGGAGTCGATTTCATCCGCCTGCATATGACCGTGCATTATCCCGTCTGGTGGAAGGTGCGCAAACCGGAACGCCTGCAATTAGAGATTACCCGGGCCGACGGCAGCCGCGACCTGCAATGGTTCGTCGTTCAGCCCAATGTCCCGAGCGAAGTGTGGTTCTATCCCTGGGATGGATCGGACCTGGCTGCTTACTTCAAGCCCGATGAGGCGCAGTGGCGGACCGCGCCGCGTTCGCCGATCACCTACTTACGGATCCTGGCGACGCCGCTGGACTGGGTTTCGCAGCAGCCCGACTCCATCAGCATCGAATCGGCGGAGGCGGTGCGGCTGACCTTGACATCGCCACATTAACTATCGGTCCCGGGTAATTCCAAGGGATTACGACAGTACCGTTGACCAGGTTTCTCGCCGTCGAAGCGGGATGGTACTCTTGAAGCTAGGCGTCTCTAACCGCGATCGCGGCGTAATCCAATGCTGATCATTCCGACTTATAACGAGCACGACAACATCGCCACTCTGGTGGCGCGCATTCGTAAGGCGGCCGGCCCGGAGCCGATACTTTTCGTGGACGACAACTCGCCCGACGGCACCGCAGATGAGATTCGCCGCATACAGGCCGGCGACAGAGCGATCCATCTCCTCGCGCGGCCGGGCAAAGGCGGATACGGTTCCGCCTGTCGCGATGCGATGAAGAAGGTGCTGCGCGAAAACCTCGCCGAGTATGTCATCCAGTCGGATGCCGACCTTTCGCATCCGCCCGAGCTGCTGCCCACCATGATCGAGCTGCTGAGAACTAACCCGGTCGTGATTGGGTCGCGCTACGTGCAGGGCGGTGGCGCGCAGGGCTGGGACGTCCGGCGCCGCGCTCTCAGCTTCGGCGCGAATTTCTACGCCAGGCTATTTACCGGCGTGCCCGTGCACGACATGACCGCGGGCTTCGTGGGCTACCGGACGGAGGTGCTGCGCAGGATTGACCTCGACGCCATCCGGTCGGAAGGCTACGCGTTCCTCATGGAGATGAAGTTCAACCTGCACCGCAGCGGCACCACGTTTCGCGAGTTTCCCATCGTGTTTTGCGAGCGCGAGGCGGGCGCATCGAAGTTCAATCGCAAGATACTCATCGAAGGCGTCAAGTTTCCGTTGAAGGCGTTGGGGAACCGGCTCAGCGGATCGCATCCGCAGCGCCAGCGCCTACCGCGCAGTATGGAACCGTCTCAGCCCGAACATGGAAAGATCGACTAACGGCGCCTCACCTACCGCCTGCCGCGCCAGTGCCTCCCCGATTGCCGCCGAGTGTTTGAAGCCGTGACCGGAGCAGGCCGAGGCGAACCAGACATTGTCGCAGTTGCCCAGCTTGTCGATGACGAACCTGGCGTCGGGCGTAACCGTGTACAGGCAGGTTGTGCTGCGCAGGCAGCGGCCGGAGACGTCGGGAAATCTGGGCGCGATGTATTCGGCGTAGAGGCCGGCAATCTCCGTACCATCCACATTGCGCGGCACCGCGTCCGGATCGACCGTAGCCTCGTATTGCTCGGTCGCGATCTTCACTCCGCTATCCGGTCCGTCCACTGCGGGGAAGCCATACATCATGTCGCGCGGTTGATTGCCGGTGATCCAGATGAAGACCGGAAAGCGCTCGGGCGTATAGCGGTCGTGATGGGCCGCGAGCGCAAACCAGCTCAACGTCTGCCGATAGACGCGGAACAGCGAGTGACCTTCACGCAAAAGCTTCGGAAGCCATGCTCCGGCGGTGAGGATGACATGGGCGGCGGAATACGTGGCGCAATCGGTTTGCACCTCGACCGCTTCGTCAGCCGACGCCGCGATGCGAACGACCGTCTCATTGCAGATGATTTGCACGCCGGCCTGCCGGGCCAACGCCAATTGCGCTTCAATGCAAGCCTCCGGACGGAGAAAACCGGCTCCCGGCTCGAAGTAGCCGGCTTCGTCGCCCCGCAAGCGAAACTGCGGAAAGCGACGACGAATCTCCGCGCCATCCAGAGTTTCGTGTGCTATCCCAAAGTCGCGGGCGGCGTCGATCGTGTCTTGAAGAAACGAAGTCGATCCATGGTGCTGTCCTGGCATGTTGGGCGACGCCAGGACGAGACAGCCACAACGCGTGACGAGACTACGGCCGCTCGTCTGTTCGACCTCTGACCAGATCCGATCGGAACGCAGGACAAGGGGCACAAACTCGCGTCCTTCGCCGATGGCTTGCCGCGTGATGCGAGTGTCGCCGTGCGACGAGCCCTGGTCGTGTGGGGGAGAGAAGCGGTCGATGCCGATGACGCGGGCCTTGAGCTTGGCAGCCTGATACAGTGCTGCGCTACCGACCGCGCCCAGGCCGATGACGAGAACTTCAGCAGTTAGCATTTAGCGCTTGGCATCTGGCCACATCATTCTGTTGCGCGTGGTGGGTCATACAGATGGAATGAGAAGGCCGGTCTCCGAACGGGATGCTATACGCTCCCAAGTTATCGACGCGCTCGAAGCGCAAGAGATAAGGAGACCGGCAATGAAG